>ERZ1031897.40-NODE-40-length-41937-cov-9.208538_pt1 | contig 41937 bp, 33 predicted proteins | sample MGYA00517881_ERZ1031897 | MGnify/ENA primary metagenome ERZ1031897 (study PRJEB33719, sample SAMN04261280) | wastewater metagenome | biome: rural village; feature: human; material: feces | host: Homo sapiens | place: El Salvador | collected 2013-01-07 ... | reverse complement strand
GCCATAGCCGACTCCGTTACGGTGTCCATGGCTGCTGTGACAAAGGGCACATTCAAGCAGATGTTACGCGAGAACTTGGTTTTCAACTCTACCGTCTTGGGCAGTACCTCTGAATAAGCGGGAATAAGGAGGACGTCATCGTATGTGAGTCCGTCCATTACAATTTTATCAGCAACAAATGATGACATATAACTTAAAAAATTTATTGCGTGCAAATTTAGCAATAAAAATCCATACGTGAAAAATTAAACACGATTTATTTTCTGTGTTAATGCTAATTAACGGAATTTGAGCGGAGTTGTGTTGGTTAGGGGTGTGGTTAGTTAGGGGGTGCAGTTGTCTCAACTGCACCAACCGAATTGAAATACTATCAAATATATTTGGTGCAGTTGAGACAACTGCACCCCCTAAAAGCACCCCCTGAAAGCACCTCCTGAAAGCACCTCCTGAAAGCACCCCCCCCCTAACAGTGTTAGTTGGCTTGTTCTGAAAGGAACTTGATGCGCACGAGGCGTATTTCGTTTTCCTCGTAGTCGCCGAGTTCGTCGAGTGCGGTGTCGATATCGTCGGTGTCCGATTCGCGGAAGTACTCGTAGATATCGTCAATCTGGTCTTCGTCCATCACGTCTTCGAGGAAGTAGTCGATGTTGAGTTTTGTTCCGCTGTAGACGATGGCATCGAGGTCGTTGAGAAGGTCCTCGAAGTCGAGGCCGAGTGCCGAGGCGATGTCGTCGAGCGGCATGCGGCGGTCGAGATACTGTATTATCTTCACCTTCTTCATCGAGTCCTTCGCCACGGTGCGTACGAACAACTCCTCGGGGCGTTCTATCTCGTTGTCCTTGCAGTACTGGCTGATAAGCTCGCAGAACGGCTTGCCGTAGCGGTTCGCCTTGCCCACGCCGATGCCCTGGATGTTGCGCAGTTCCTCAATCTTCACGGGGTACATCGTAGCCATCTGTTCGAGCGATACGTCCTGGAAGATGACGTATGCCGGCAGGTTCTGCTTGCGTGCCGTTTTCTTTCTGAGGTCAACGAGCATTTTGTATAGCGTAGGGTCGAGCGCCGAAGCTGTTGCCTCGCTACCTTCGTCCTCTGTGTCGGAGAAGTCGGTGTCCTCTACGTATGTGAACGGTGTAGGATTCTTCACGTAGCGTTTGCCCGCCGCCGTCACCTTCAGCAGTCCGTAGCTCTCTATGTCCTTATGAATGTAGCCCGCAATCATTCCCTGACGAATCACGGGGTTCCATATTTTCGCTGGCATGTCCTCGCCTGCACCGAAGTCTTCGAGCTGCTCGTGGTGATGACTCACGATGTCGTCGGTTGCGCGTCCCTTCACGAAGTCGACGATATAGTCCTGGCGGAACGCCTCCTTCACGGCGATGATAGCCTTCAGCACTATCAGCAGCGCCTCCTTGCCGTCGCGCTGCACCTTCGGATGCAGACAGTTGTCGCAGTTGCCGCAATTCTCGTGCGGATATTCCTCGCCGAAGTAGTGCAGCAGCACCTTGCGTCTGCACACCGATGTCTCGGCGTATGCGGCAGTCTCCTGCAGCAGCTGCTTGCCTATGTCCTGCTCAGCCACGGGCTTGCCCTCCATGAACTTCTCCAGCTTCTGCAAGTCTTTGTAAGCATAGAATGCAATGCATATTCCCTCGCCGCCGTCGCGTCCTGCGCGACCCGTTTCCTGATAATATCCCTCAAGACTCTTCGGTATGTCGTAGTGTATGACGAAGCGCACGTCGGGTTTGTCGATGCCCATGCCGAAGGCTATGGTAGCCACGATGACGTCGATGCGCTCCATGAGGAAGTCGTCCTGCGTCTGCGAGCGTGTAGCCGAGTCGAGGCCGGCGTGATAAGCCGCCGCCTTTATGTCGTTGGCTTTCAGCACGGCAGCCAGTTCCTCCACCTTCTTGCGCGAGATGCAGTAGATGATGCCGCTCTTGCCAGGGTGTTGTTTGATGAATTTAATAATCTGCTTGTCGATGTCGTTCGTCTTCTGTCTCACCTCATAATAAAGGTTAGCGCGGTTGAACGAGCTCTTGAACTCCTTCGCGTCGGCTATGCCCAGACTCTTCTTTATGTCCATGCGCACCTTGTCGGTGGCTGTAGCCGTGAGCGCTATGACCGGAGCTGCGCCAATCTTGTTTATCGTAGGGCGTATGTTGCGATATTCGGGGCGGAAGTCGTGACCCCACTCCGATATGCAGTGCGCCTCGTCGATGGCGTAGAACGAAATCTTGAACGAACGGAAGAACTCCAGGTTGTCCTCTTTGTTGAGCGACTCCGGCGCCACATAAAGCAGTTTTGTGCGGCCCTCGTGCACATCCTTGTACACCTGATTGATGGCAGCGCGGTTGAGCGACGAGTTCAGATAGTGAGCCACGCCGGTTTCCTCGCTGAGTCCGTTCACTACATCCACTTGGTTCTTCATCAGTGCGATGAGCGGCGACACCACGATTGCCGTGCCTTCCATGATGAGCGACGGCAACTGGTAGCACAAGCTCTTGCCTCCGCCCGTAGGCATGAGCACGAATGTGTCATTGCCTTCAAGCAGATTGCGTATTATTGCTTCTTGGTCGCCCTTGAACGAGTCGAACCCGAAGTGGTGTTTCAGTTGTTCGTTGAGGTTGATTGTCCCAGTCATAGTAAAAAGATTTGTCTAAGTGTATCTCGAAGCCACTACTGGAGATTTGCCTTCTCCAGCTGTGCCTTTGCGTACTCCAGTGTTACGGTGAAGCTGTCGATGTTCTTGGTCGGAGCCTCGAACATAGCGTCCATCACGATCGACTCTACGATAGAGCGCAGTCCGCGTGCGCCGAGCTTGTACTCCACAGCCTTGTCTACGATGAAGTCGTATGTCTCGGGTGCGAACTCGAGCTTGATGCCGTCCATCTCGAAGAGCTTGGTGTACTGCTTTATGATAGAGTTCTTCGGCTCTACGAGGATGCGTCGCAGCGCTTCGCGGTCGAGCGGGTTGAGGTAGGTGAGCACCGGCAGACGGCCGATAATCTCGGGTATCAAGCCGAACGACTTCAAGTCCTGCGGCAGGATATACTTCATGAGGTTGCCCTTGTCGATGTTGCGCACGTTCTGCACCGAGTTGAATCCCACCACGTGGGTGTTCAGACGCTGTGCAATCTTGCGCTCGATGCCGTCGAACGCACCGCCGCAGATGAAGAGTATGTTGCGTGTGTCGACGTGTATATAGTCCTGGTCGGGGTGCTTGCGTCCGCCCTTTGGCGGCACGTTCACCATTGTTCCCTCGAGCAGTTTGAGCAGGCCCTGCTGCACACCCTCGCCGCTCACGTCGCGCGTGATGCTTGGGTTGTCGGCCTTGCGCGCAATCTTGTCAATCTCGTCGATGAAGACGATGCCGCGCTGCGCCGCCTCCACGTTGTAGTCGGCCACCTGCAGCAGGCGCGAGAGAATGCTCTCCACGTCCTCGCCCACGTATCCCGCCTCGGTGAACACCGTTGCGTCTACGATGGTGAACGGCACCTTCAGCAGTTTTGCTATGGTGCGTGCGAGCAGCGTCTTGCCCGTACCGGTCGAGCCGACCATGATGATGTTGCTCTTCTCTATCTCCACGCCGTCGTCCTCTGCGTCAGCCGCGTGCTGCTGCAGACGCTTGTAGTGGTTGTATACGGCTACCGACAGATACTTCTTCGCATCGTCCTGACCGATGATGTACTCGTCGAGATATTCCTTTATCTCTGTTGGTTTCGGCACGTCGTTGAGCGACACGTCGAATGCGCCCGAGTTCTTGCGCGTTCCCTCCGGTCCGAAGCCCGCTTCGAGTACAATCTGGTAGGCCTGCTGCGCACACGAGTCGCAGATGAAGCCGTTCAGTCCGGTGATGAGGAAGTTTACGTCCTTCTCGCTTCTTCCGCAGAAGCTACATACTTTCTTTGGCATTTTTGTTCTTCTCTTCTCTTTACTTCTTGCGTATCATTACTTGGTCGATCATTCCGTACTCCTTAGCCTCCTCGGCTGTCATCCAGTAGTTGCGGTCGGAGTCTGCCCACACCTTGTCGAACGGTGTGTGCGAGTGTTCGGAGATGATGGTGTAGAGCTCTTTCTTGAACTTCTGTATCTCGCGTGCTTCGATCTCGATGTCCGAAGCCTGACCCTGCACGCCGCCGAGCGGCTGGTGAATCATCACGCGGCTGTGCTTCAGCGCCGAGCGCTTGCCTTCCTGACCTGCCACGAGCAGCACCGCAGCCATCGAAGCCGCCATGCCCGTACACATCGTAGCCACGTCGGAGGTGATGAACTGCATGGTGTCGTAGATGCCGAGACCTGCTGTCACGCTGCCGCCGGGAGAGTTGATGTATATAGAGATGTCCTTGCCCGGGTCTACAGAGTCGAGGTAGAGCAGCTGCGCCGAGAGCGTGTTGGCTGTATAGTCGTTGATTTCGGTGCCGAGGAAGATGATGCGGTCCATCATCAAGCGCGAGAACACGTCCATCTGTGTCACGTTGAGCTGGCGCTCCTCAAGGATATACGGGTTGAGGTACTGCGCCTGCGCCTTCATCACGTCGTCGAGCATCATGCCGTTAATGCCGAGTCTACTTGTTGCGAATTTTCTAAAATCGTTCATATCTGTAAGTTTCGTTTTTTCTGAAGTTCTCTTCTGCTTCCAGTTCGTATACGCCGGCTTGCGCCAGCCGTATCTTATATATAATAATGTGTAGTTTTATATGTATGATATCGAAGCAGATACAAAGATACAAAAATGTATCGAACGGGGCGAATATTCTGAAGAAAAATTTTCGTAGCTTTGCAACTTATCGCTTTCATTATCAGTCAAACATACAGAAACAACTAAAAAATACGAACAGATATGAAAAAGAAAATCTTTTTAATGGCAATGCTGCTGGCGCTCAGCGCAGCGGCTCCTATGGCTTCCGCCGCACCGCAGTCTCACCGCAATCGTCCGCACACACAGATGGTGGACAAGAAGGATAAGAAAGCTGTCGACGAAGCGGAGGGCATCGTGGCTTACTCGGATACCGTAACTGCCGACACGGCGTCTGCCGCTAACGGCGGAGCCACGTTCGACAACGATGCCCCTGTCAGTCGCGACGAACTGCTCTCGTTCTACAACAGTTTGCCCGGATGGATCGTAAAGCTCTTCCTTATATTGTGTGTTTTCGTGCCGATGCTGCTGTGCTTCCTTGCGCCTATCATTGTCGTTCTGCTCGTCATACGCTACTTCATGCGCCGCCACAAAGACCGCGTGCGACTGACTGAGATGGCTATGGAGAAGGGCGAACCGTTCAACGACGAACTGAAATCGCTCAGCCAGAAGTCGCCCGAGTATATGTGGCGCCGCGGAGTGCGCAACACGTCGATTGGTGCCGGACTCATGATTTTCTTCTGGTTCTTCGGTATGCAGTCGCTCATGGGCATAGGCGCTCTTGTGGCGTGCATCGGACTCGGACAGATGTTCATGGTGAAGTACAACTACGACAGTAAGATGCCGTGGCAGAAGCGCGACGACGAGGACGAAACCGACCATTGACCACATTCTTTTAAAGACAGAACGATATGAAGGATACTAACGACGATCTCTCTCTTATACAGCAGGTGGCTGAGCTTCACGACAAGACGGCTTTCGACCGTCTTGTCAGGAAGTATCAGTCGCCTATAAGGCGCTTCTTCCTCCACCAGACGCTGGGAGACGCGCAGCTGAGCGACGACCTCGCGCAGGACACCTTCATAAGGGCTTATACCAGCATCGGGACGTTTCGCGGCTCGGCGGCGTTCTCCACATGGCTCTTCCGCATAGCCTACAACGTGTTCTACGACTATCGGCGCGGGCTGCGCCCGTCTGCCGACGACCTCGACGCAGCGCGCCCTGCCGCAGCCGGTGCCGACCAGTCGCTCGGGATGGATGTCTACGGTGCTCTCGCCCGTCTGCCCGACGCCGAGCGCACATGTGTCACGCTGCAGCTCGTCGACGGCTATCCCATCGAACGCATCGCCGCAATAACGGGCATGGCGGAGGGCACGGTGAAGTCGCATCTCTTCCGCGGAAAGCAGAAACTTACCGCATTCCTGCGGCAGAACGGATATTGATGTGCCGCGTCTTGGTTATTGATATGCTGCTTCTTGCTATTGATACGCAGCGCCCGACGGTCGCTCCTACGGCTGAAATGAAGGTGGAAAACTAAAAGACAACGTAAAAATTCAATCATGCTATGACTGATGTAAAGAATAAAACAAGTTATGACGAGACTGTCGACGAGGCGCTTCTTCAGCGGTTCTTCGCCGACAGCGCTCGTATGGATATCGCCGACGACGGATTCACCGACCGCCTCATGCGCCGTCTGCCCGAGGAGGTGGACACCCGCTGCTACCGTCTCTACCGCTTGTGGACGGCAGCGATGGCAGCGGTCTGCGTTGCCGTCTTCTTCTTCGTCAACGGTTTCCAGCTGCTCAAGCTGCGCGTGTGCGGAGCTGTCGGCGGTTTCCTCGGCGACGTGGTTCACGCCGTACAGGATAGGGTGGGCTCGATCTCGCTTTCCGCTTCCGTCTCCTTCCCACCGTCCGCCGACTGGACAACGCTGCTTCATGTTCCGCTCATGATAGCGATAGCGCTTGTCGTGCTCGGCTCGCTCGTGCTGTACGACCTCAACGAATCTGCCTGATCCACAAACCATGTCGTCCTTCTGCTCACGAAATGTCATCGTGTAGCGTACGGAATCCGATCGGACGGCGAACGGAATCTGATTGGACGGCGAACGAAATCCGATTGGACGGCGTACGGAATCCGATCGGACGGCGTTCGGAGTACGATGATTGGAGTACACAATAGTAGCGGAGGTAAAAGCCTCCGCAGCACCAAGTCTGACACTAATAATAATGGTTAGTATAGCTGGTTGCTGTGGAGGCTTTTACCTCCGCTACTAATATGGCTGTTTAGAAAACGAATGTGCTGAATCGCTTGGTGTTCGCTTCCTTCTGCTTCAGCTCATCCTGCATCCGCTGCATCGCCATTTTGAAGAAGAAGCGTATGAGATACTCGTCGGTGGCTTCGGTGCGAATCATGCGCAGAGCGGAGATGTACTCCTGACGGGCTTCCGACGGAATGATGAGCAACGGATGGCCCATGCGCAGCAGGATATAATTGCTCACGAGACGACCCGTTCTGCCGTTTCCGTCGCGGAATGGATGCAGATACTCGTAGAAGCCGTGAAAACGGGCGGCAAGCACCATCGGGTGAGCGGCGGCTGTGGCGATGGCTTGCTCCGTCGTTTCGAGCAGTCGCGGCACTCTGGCTACCAGCTCTTCGTGGTCGCCGAACACGGTGTCGCCGGCAGCCATGTCGGTTGTCGTGTATTCGCCTGGCGTTGCGTCGGGCGCACGGTAGGCGAGCGTGTGACTTGTTACGCGACGGTTTATCTCCTTCAACAGCGCCTCGTCGAGCGGATGCTGCACGTTCCGCATCATATACTCGAAAGCCTCGAAGTGGTCGAGCATCTCGAAAGCCTCGAACAGCGTCTTGCCGGCAGGAATCATGCCCAGGCCCTTCTCCTTCAGTTCGCGCGTGTCGTCAACAGAGAACGAGTTGCCCTCGATGGCGCACGAGTGGGTGGAGAAGAGCACCTCGTTATACTTGAAGTATTCCTTCCCGTCCATTCTGTCGACGACAAGCGACTGGTATCTGCCCCGCAAGTCGTCGTATTCCTTTATTTCCTTTTCGAATGCCATAGTCGTCCGTTTCAGTTTGCTAAGATACAATTTTTGTGGAAAAGCGCCAAGCGCTTGAACAAAAAACATCAAACACTTGAACAAAAACGTACGAAACGCTTAAACAAAAAAAGAGGATGCAACCGAAGTTGTATCCTCTTTTTGCGTGACTCGCATGGGGCTCGAACCCATGACCCCAACATTAAAAGTGTTGTGCTCTACCAACTGAGCTAGCGAGTCTCCGTATTTGCTTTATATTTCAAAAGCGTGTGCAAAGGTAGTGGTTTTTTATAAATTACGCAAATATTTTGTTTGTTTTTTACGTTTTCCACTCCTTTTTCATCTATTTCTGTTGTTTTTCTACTGCTGTAGGCGGGTCGTCGTCGTTCAGATGCTCCTTTGTGACGTAGCGTTGCCAGTAGGCTATAATGAGCGACGTGAGCGGTAAAGCGATGATCAGACCGATGAAGCCGAGCAGTGCGCCCCACACCGAGAGCGAGAGCAGCAGTATGGCTGGGTTGAGGCCCATCGCCTTGCCCATAATCTTCGGCGTGACGTACATGTCGGTGATGATCTGCACCACGCAGAAGAGGCCGAACGCCAAGCCGAACACCATCCAGAAGTCCTGCCCCGTGTCGGCAGCCTTAAGCATGGCGAGGAAGGCTGTAGGAATGAGTGCGAAGGTGTGCAGATAGGGCACGAGGTCCATCACGCCGATGAGTATTCCGAGGCCGATAGCCATAGGGAAATCCATCAGGCTGAAGCCGATGCAGAACATCACGCCCATGCAGAGCGCCACTAAGCCCTGACCACGTATGTAGTTGTTCATCTCGCGCTCCACGTCCTGCGCCAGTTCCTGCCAGAACGGACGGTTCTTCTTTGGGAATATCTTCACCCAACTCGTCGTGAGGAACTCGTAGTCGAGTAGTATGAAGAACGTGTAGAGCAGCGTGATACACGACGCTACGATAGACATTACGATGTTGGCTGTCTGTCCTATCACGGCGAAGAGCTTCGGCATCGTCGTCTTCAGCGTGTCGCTGAAGTCCTTGCTCTTGAAGAAGCGCTCCAGTGCCTCCTGATTGTTTATAGCCCAGTCTTTCGCCATGCGCGAGAAGTCGTTGGTGTGCGTTGTCTGGTGCAGCCAGTGGAGGATGAACTCGTACAGTTTCTGGAACTGGCTCACCATCGGCGGCACGATGAAGTAGACAAGCAGTCCGATTACGGACAGAATGGCGAGCATGGCGATGATGATAGCCAGGGCGCGCACCTTCACGTGCATGCGATACTGTATGAACTTCACCATCGGGTAGAGCAGATATGCCAGGAACCACGCGATGAAGAAGGGCAGCAGCACGCTGCTCAGATAGTTGGTGATGGCGAAGACGGCCACGGTTATGCCGCCGACGGCTGTCCAGCGCATCACTTTGTCGAATGTAATCTTTTGTTCGTTCATATTATTGTTCCATTGCTTTCTTGTAGCACTCGCGGCAGAGCGGCTCATACTCGGCCTGTTCGCCGATGAGCACCTGGTTCTGGTCGTGCACAAGACGATGACTCACGTAGGCGAGCGCTCCGCACTTCACGCAGATGGCGTGCACCTTCGTCACTTCGTCGGCTACGGCGCACAGAGCCGGTATCGGGCCGAAGGGAGTGCATTGGAAGTCCATGTCAAGGCCGGCTATTATCACGCGTACGCCGTTGTTGGCAAGCTGGTTGCACACCGCTACGAGGTCCATGCCGAAGAACTGCGCCTCGTCTATGCCTACCACGTCGAAGTCGTAACCGTCTTTGCTTGTGGTGTGACTGCTCAGGTAGTCCAGAATCTCGGCTGACGTGGAGAGCGGCACCGACATCACGGCGTTGTGGTCGTGGCTCACCACCTCCTCCTCAGAATAGCGTGTGTCTATCTGCGGCTTGAATATAACAACTCTTTGGCGAGCGAAGGTAGCTCGCTTTATGCGGCGTATAAGCTCCTCGGTCTTGCCCGAGAACATCGAACCGCACACTACTTCAATTCTTCCTTGGCGATACTTCTCGCCCTCTAAATTTGCTTTCATTGTGAGTACAAATTTACGAATACGTTTTAAAAATTGCAAAGAAACGACATGTTTTTTTGCCGTTCTTGATTAATATAACTATATTTGCCCACAATATGGGTATATTATATATTGTGCCTACTCCGGTGGGCAATATGGAAGACATGACGATGCGTGCCATCCGCATATTGAAAGAGGCAGATCTGGTGCTTGCCGAGGACACTCGCACATCGGGCATTCTGCTTCAGCATTTCGATATAAAGAACCGGCTGATGTCGCATCACAAGTTCAACGAACACGGCACAACGGCATCCGTAGTCGAACGTCTGAAGGCTGGCGAGACGATAGCGCTCATCAGCGATGCCGGCACGCCCGGAATCAGCGACCCCGGCTTCTTTCTCGCTCGCGAGGCGGCTAAAGCCGGCATCACGGTGCAGTGTCTGCCCGGCGCTACGGCGTTCGTTCCGGCTATCGTAAGCTCGGGTCTGCCGTGCGACCGCTTCTGCTTCGAGGGATTCCTGCCGCAGAAGAAAGGCCGCCAGACGCTGTTGCAGTCGCTGCAGACCGAGACGCGCACGATGATATTCTACGAGTCGCCTTACCGACTGGTGAAGACGCTCGAGCAGTTTGCCGAGTTCTTCGGCGACGACCGTCAGGCGAGTGTCTGCCGCGAGATATCCAAGCTGCATGAGGAGAGCGTGCGCGGCACGCTGGCTGAGATAATAGCACACTTCAAGCAGACCGAGCCGCGCGGAGAAATCGTAGTTGTAGTGGCTGGCTGCGCTGGCGTTGACATCTCGGCACGCAAGGCGCTCAAGGAGCAGGCTAAGGAGAAGAAGCCGAAGCTGAGCAACAAGGAACGCTACGCTATGCGCGAAGCGGCGCCTGCGGAGTTCAAGAAGAAGAAATTCAGAGACGAATAATAAAAAAACAAAACGATATGAAAAAACTATCTTTAGTATTATTATCTGTGGTGTTGCTGTCAGTGACATCATGCGATTTAATTAGCAAGTCAAAAGAAGGTAACGCACCTAACGTAGAGCAGACCGACTCGCTCCAGCGAATCATCTCGCAGAAGGACAACGAGATTAACGACATGATGGAGACGTTCAACCAGATTCAGACCGGTCTGCGCGAGATAAGCGAGGCTGAGAACCGCGTCACCGTAGCACAGACTGGCGAGGGAACAAGCAGCCGCAAGCAGATGCTCGAGGACGTTCGCTTCATCTCGTCTACAATGCAGCAGAACCGCGCTTTGCTCGAGAAACTTCGCCAGCAGTTGCGCGAGTCGAGCATCAAGGGCGACCAACTGCGCCGCACTATCGACGAACTCGTAGCGCAGATCAACGACAAGGAACAGCAGCTGCAGCAGTTGCGCGCCGAACTCGACGCTAAGAACATACACATCGCCGACCTCGACAAGACCATCACCGGCCTTAACGACAACGTATCGTCGCTGCAGGAGGAGTCGTCGAAGAAGACCGAGACTATCAACGACCAGAACGCACAGCTCAACACCGCATGGTTCGCGTTCGGCACAAAGAGAGAACTGAAGGATCAGCGCATCATCGACGGATCGAAGGTGCTGCAGTCGAACTTCAACAAGAGCTACTTCACAAAGATCGACATCCGCGTGCAGAAGGAGATAAAGCTCTACTCTAAGTCGGCTAAGATTCTCACTATGCACCCCTCAAGTTCTTACACCTTGCAGCGGGATGCCAACAAGCAGTACGTTCTGCGCATCAGCAATCCGCAGATCTTCTGGTCTACCAGCAAGTATCTCGTAATTCAGGTGAAGAAGTAATTGCGCACGAATCATTATACAGACGACAAATGCGCATAGGTGTAATCGTAGCAATGGACAAGGAGTTTGCACAGCTGCAGACTCTTGCGTCCGACAAGAAGGAACAGACCGTTGCGGGCCGCACTTTCGTTGTGGGCCGCATCGGTGAGAACGAAATTGTAATGCAGAAGTGCGGCATCGGAAAGGTGAACGCAGCGGTTGGAGCGTCGGAGATGATTGCGGCGTTCCATCCCGACCTGGTCATATCTACCGGCGTGGCTGGCGGTGCCGACACGAGTCTCGAGGTTTGCGAGGTGGTGGTGAGCACGGCTTGCTGCTACCACGACGTTTATTGCGGCGACGAGTGCGCAATGGGTCAGGTGCTCGGCATGCCCGAACGCTTCGAGAGCGACGCCGCTCTCGTTGAGAAGGCCACATCGCTCAACTGCCACACGCAGGTTCACGCCGGACTCATCGTCACCGGCGACTGGTTTGTCAACTCTCGCGAGAAGATGCAGCAGATTCTCGACAACTTCCCAACAGCAATGGCTGTAGACATGGAGAGCTGTTCTATAGCGCAGACCTGCCATATCTATAACACGCCGTTCGTCAGCTTCCGCATAATCAGCGATATTCCGCTCAAAGACCACAAGGCACAGATGTACTACGACTTCTGGGAGCGTATGGCTGAAGGATCGTTCGAAGTGACGAAGGCGTTCCTTGAAAGAGTATAAAAGCCCCTCCCAACCCTCAAGCCCCTCCCAACCCTCCCCGTCGGGGAGGGCTTAGGATAGTTTAGAAAAGAATAACCCTCGGCTTAGGCGCTCCTTCCCCTCGGCTTAAGAAGGCCTAAGAAGGCTTAGTTAGGCTTAGACGCCGCCTTCCCCTCGGCTTAGGCGCATCCAAAAACAATAAAAAAGACAATGAAAAAAATACCAAGTTTCACAATAAACCATAACACCCTCTTGCGCGGCATCTACGTTTCGCGCAAAGACTCAGTAGGTGGCGACACCGTAACCACATTCGACATCCGCATGAAGGAGCCTAACCGCGAGCCGGCGTTGCATCCTGGCGCACTTCATACCATCGAGCATCTCGCCGCAACATATCTGCGCAACGATGCCGAGTGGAAGGACCGCATCGTGTATTGGGGTCCGATGGGCTGCCTCACGGGCAACTATCTGCTGATGCGTGGCGACCTTGAGCCGCGCGACATCGTAGATCTCATGCGCCGCACGTTCCGCTTCGTGGCAGACTTTGAGGGCGAGATACCGGGTGCCGAGCCGCAGGACTGCGGCAACTGGCTGCTTCACGACCTGCCGATGGCACGTTGGGAGTCGCGCAAATACTGCGAGGAGGTGCTCGACGTAATCACCGACGCCAATATGGTGTATCCGCAGAAGTAGAAAAAACGAGAATATCTATATATTTAATAGGTATAAACTTGTAAAAAACAAGTGTTGACAAGAAAAAGTTAGCAAAATATTTTGCCGAACCACCGAAATTGCTTACCTTTGCACCGCTTTACAAAAGCACGGGATGTAGCGCAGTTGGTTAGCGCACGCGTCTGGGGGGCGTGAGGTCGCAAGTTCGAGTCTTGTCATCCCGACCTGATACGGGGTAGAATGTTCAACATTCTACCCCGTATTTTTTTGTATCTGTAGGATGGTATGGCAACAGTAAAGATCGTAAATGTTCATAACACATGAAATCGTTATAATATATAATTAGTGTTATTGATTAAGTACGTGAAAAAATCCTCCATATCTGCCAGCATTGCCGTAACCCGCACATTATTAATGCAATAATGGCTGGTAGATATCACGCAAAAAAGCGATATCTACCAGCCAATCTGCCAGCTTCGGTTCTTGCGGTTTATCGCAAGCTGCTTGGGTTTATGTCAAATTCGTCCTTGAAGCACTTGTTGAAGTACGAGGGAGAGGTGAAGCCCACCTCGTATGCAATTTCGGAAACGCTCTTTTCGGTCTTTTCCAACAGCTGTCGAGCCTTCGTGAGTCGCGCCTTGCGCAGCAGCTCCACCGGCGTCTGACCCGTCAGAGCCTTCACCTTTCTATATAACTGCACGCGCGAGAGTCCTATCTCTTCGCCCAATCGCTCCACCGAGAAGTCGCTGTCGCCGAGATTCTCCTGAATAGCTGAGCGCAGTCTGCCCACGAACGACTTGTCGGCTGCGTTCAGTTTCTCCTCTTCCTCCGCCTCCTGCTTGTCGCCGGCGAACACCGACCGCAGCATTACGCGCGAACGCATCAGGTTTTCGATGCGCGAGAGCAGCACCTGACCAGAGAACGGCTTCGTGATATACGAGTCGGCGCCCGTGTCGTAGCCCTCCTTGCGCTGTTCCGAGAGCGAGCGTGCCGTGAGCAGCACCACCGGAATATGGCTCGTTGCGGTGTCCGCCTTCAGTCGTTTTGTGAATTCCAAGCCGTTCATCACCGGCATCATCACGTCGCACACCACCAGTTTCGGCACCTCGCGGCGTGCTTTCTCCAAGCCCTGCTCGCCGTTCGTAGCCTCCGACACGTTGTACTTGTCCTGCAGAATAGATCGCAGGTAGGCACGCATGCCGTTGTTGTCGTCGATGATGAGCACGAGCGGACGCTCTGCGTCGAAGTCCTCGGCGTTCGTAATGCGGTCTGAGTTCTCTTTCGGCGTGCTGTCGGTGGCAATATAGTTGTCGTCCACCAGCCCCTTCTCCGCCTGAGTTGCAGCCGGCGCATCCTTCGCAGGGTCGTAACCGGGCTGCGAGTCGGGCAACTTGATGACGAACGTTGTACCCTTGCCATCCTCGCTCTCGGCGTGAACGTCGCCGTGGTGCATGTCTACATACGCCTTCACGAGCGACAGGCCGATGCCCGTACCGCCGATGGCGCCCTTCGCCTGGTAGAAGCGTTCGAAGAGATGCGGCAGCTCCTCAGCCGGAATGCCCTTGCCCGTGTCGGCTATGCGCAGCGTGTAGCTGTGGTTGCTGTGTATCAGCGAGATGCTGATGCTTCCTTTCTCGGGCGTATACTTCAGTGCGTTCGACATTATATTAAAGTATACATGCTCCATCTTGTTGCGGTCGGCAATCAGCATCGCATCGTCCTCCACGCCCGACACATCCACGTGTATCGTTATGCCGCGGCGAGCCGCCACCGTGCGGAAGTCCTCAGTCCATGTCGTCAGTTCCTGCTGCAGGTAGAAGCGGTTGAGGTGCAGCTCAGCCTTGTTGTTCTGCACTTTGCGGAAGTCGAGAATCTCGCCCACAAGTTGTATCAGTATTCGCGTGTTGCGCTGCACCATCTCCAGCATCGAACGCTGTCCACCCTTTATCGTCGGGTCTTCGAGCAACTGTTCTGCAGGTCCGGCGATGAGCGTCAGCGGTGTGCGCAGTTCGTGACTCACGTTCGTGAAGAACTGCAGCTGCGTCTGCGTCATTTCCTCCATCTCCGCCGTCATTCGACGTTGCTCGTCCATCGAGGCTTTCAGCTGTCGGTTGATGCGGGTGCGGGTGAAGAACGCGTAGACGGCTGCGGCGCACATCACGATGAGCAGCACCACGAATACGAGCAACACGAGCAGGTAGATGCGCTGCGTGTTGAAGTCGTTGGCAGCCTTGTCCACACGCGAGCGAAGCGTAGAGAGATGGTCCTGCTGTCTTACCGTCTCGTCGTACTGCATGAGCAGCACACGAGCGTTGTTGCGCGTCACGAGTGCAGATGAGAGCTGGGTCTCTCTGTTGTATTTCTTTCCCGTCAGTATGTTTATGGCGAGCTGCATCACCTCATCGCCGCGAGTGGGGTAGGTGTATGAGGCGAAGAGCGTGCCGTTGTTCACGAGTTCCATGCCTCCGCCATTCTGCGGCATGGCGTCGATGCCGCAGAATTTTATGTGCGAGAGGTCGAGTCCGTGTTTTTCGGCGGCGCGTCGTGCGCCCATTGCCATGCGGTCGTTATGTGCAAACACGCAGTCGAACTCGTTGTGCGGTTTCGAGAGCAGCGAGTCGATGGTGCGGAATGCGCCCTCCTCAGTCCAGTCGGCGTTCAGCTGTTCCACAATGCTCAGTCCCGGTCGGCAAGCCACCAAGCTGTCGAAGCCCTGCTTGCGCTCTATCGCCGGCGACGACGTAGAGAGTCCGCACAGCTCCAGTATGCGTCCACCGTCGGTGAGTGCGCCCGACAGATATTCGCCCATCGAACTGCCTATCTCCTTGTTGTCTGCGCCTATATACGCCGTGTACTTGTTCGACCGTGTGCGTCGGTCGAAGATAATCACCGGTATGCCCTTTTCGTATGCGCGGTCTATCGCAGGCGATATGCTCACCTGACCCGGCGCCACGATGAGCAGGTCTACACCCTCGTCCACGAACTTGTTTATCTGTTCGGTCTGCAACTGCACGTTGTCGTTAGCCGAACTGATGCGCAGGTCTACATCGTTGTAGTAGAGTGCGGCGATGCGTAGCTCCTCGTTGAGCTTCTCGCGCCACACGTCCTCCGAGCATTGCGACACGCCTATGACGAAGCGCTTCGGCTGACTGGTGCATGAGATTATCAGTGGGAGCAGAAACAGAAGGAGATACTTGCAGAATCTGCGTGCTGAGTGTTTCATTAGATATGTTGTTTTTAAGTTGTTTGTATTTATCGGGATAGGAAAAACTGCGCTTCCTATTATTTTTTTGAACTTTATCGCTTAAATTCGCTGCAAATATAGCAAAAATAATGCATTTGTGCATATTATTCAAGCATTTTTGTTTCATGCAACATAATTACAACAGCGTGAACGATATGTTGAATATCGGTTGGTTGCTTATTTCTATCTTTGCAATGTCAAAAGGAAAAAATATTTAAAGACCGTAAGGCTTCAAATCTTTAAAGAAAACACGTCTAACGAAAATGCATAGATTGGATAATGATATAGATTGTTAATAGATTTTGATTAGTATAGTTGTTTAAGTATAGTTGATTAGGTTAGTAAGTAGTTAGTTAGTAGATTGATAATCGAGACACAATACTTTGTAAAAACACATAGGGCTGCATCAAGACTCTCCAAGCAGAGTTTTGATGCAGCTCTTTTTTTATCTCTTTATATTAAGTAGATGCGTTCTCTTTATATTAATAAGACAAGTCGATTGCAACCGGATACACACGGTATGGGTCGAAGTATTCCATGCAGCTGTTCACCATTGCCTGCAGATTGGCCTTGGCTATACCATGGAAGACTTGCTTGCCGTTTATTTTGACTGTTACCGGCTTCTTGAGATTTACCAGTTGTTCGTTGAGATACACCCTCAGTCTGCCACCGGTAGCCATAGTATAGTTGCGATTGAACTTCAGATCGATGCCCCACATCTTGTCCTTCATCGTCGTAACGTATTCTACGTCGCTTACCTTGATAGAAACCACGTTCTTGTCGATATTCATCTCGTAATAGGTTCTTGCCTCTGACGGGCGTGCCAGCACCTGCAGGTTATAGAATCCAGAACGATGTCTGCCGTCCATCTCGAAGTCCTCCCAAAGCACAGTCTTCGGATATGGATTGCGCACAAACTGCTTGAGCCACGGTGTGGTCAGTCCGTAAGTGATATGGTGCTGCATGCCAGGCAAGAGGTTGATGCGATGGCGGAAGATGGGCGTGTTGTCCACAGCCAACGGACGAGCCAGCTGCACAGAGTCGAAAGCCACCTGGGTGAACCATGTTAGGTCGTTGCGATAAAATCCCGTGTCGTCAGCACCCGTAAGCAGCGAGAAACCGATATTGGCACAGTTCTCTACCGGCGCATTCTTCAGAGGCTCGCCACCTGCCATCGGACCCGCCGCCGCCCAATAGTCGGCGTAGAACGAGGCGAGACGCTGACTGCCATAACCGCCCTCGCTGATGCCGAACACGTAGAGACGGTTGGCGTCTACCTCGCCGCTCGTCAGACCCAAACGAATAAGCTTTTCGAAGGCATACTGCTTCGACAGATGCCACCAGCGATAGTATTCGCCCTCGTTCGGAATCTGCGGAATGAAATAGATAGACGGTGCATCCTTGAAGCCAAGCCCCAGTTCGATACCGTTCGCCCATTCTCTGTCCTTCGAACCCGAACCGTGTGTGTAGAGGAAGAGTGGGTACTGACCATTGGCAGCCACACCCTTTTTGCCGTAATAATAAGGCATGGCCGCATTAGGCTCCAAGCACTGCGGCAAGTGCCAGGCACTGTTCTTAGCCAGCTTCAGTTCGGCAGGCTCTATGAGTTTCTCCTCCTGCAGCGCATTGTTTGCCTCGCACCATGCTGTCCAAACCATCTTCTGATAGTTGGCTATGTCCTTGTTCTTTATTGCTGTCTGAAGCTCAGTGTCGAGAGGAGTGTTCTTAGCGTAGTCGGCCTTGCCGTCCTGCTCCAATGCTTTCTGCTGCGCCTGAAGCGACTGCTCGAAGTAGTCGTTCACCTTTTTCTGCAAGTCCTGCGATTGCGCCGTTGTGTGAGTAGAATAAGTTAGTGAGGCAATAGCCATCACCGCATAAATCATTTTTTTCATATTTATAAAATGCTATTTGATGTTGATAGACAATGTCTCCTTTGGCAGACCCTCAGCCGACACGCTCAGCGTAGCCTTGCCCTGCTTTGTGCCTTCCACCACGACAACCAGCTCGCCACTGAAGAGCGGCATCTCCGTCGAGTTGAACGCCACGAGCGATGTTGCGTCGCCGTTGCAAGCCGCACGGAACTTCGCTGCGCCCGTCACCTCGAACTTCATCTTGTTCGTAGCCGTCGGGCAGGGCGTGCCGTCCTTGTCCACTACCGACACCTTCACGAACGCCAGGTCCTCGCCCTTGGCAGCGATGCTGCTGCGGTCGGCTTCAAGCACGATGCGTGCCGGCTCGCCCGCCGTGCGCACCGTCTGTTCGCCCATCACCGTGCCGTCGTAGTTGTAAGCCACCACCTTCAGCTTGCCCGGCTCGTACTTCACGTTGTTCCAGCGCAGGCGGTAGCGGTCGAAGCGTGTGTTGGGGTTCTTCACTATTCTGCCCTGACTCTTTCCGTTCACGAACAGCTCAGCCGACGGCGCATTGGTGTAGCAGTATACTGGCGTCACCTCGCCCTCGCGTCCCGGGAACGTCCAGTGGGGCAGCACGTGCAGCGTGTTCACGTCCGTGCGCCAGTGCGAGCGGTACAACCAGAAGCGGTCCTTAGGCAGTCCGGCGAGGTCGCAGATGCCGAAGTAGCTCGAACGCGACGGCCAGTATTCGTCGTACGGCGAGGGCTCGCCCAGATAGTCGTAGCCCGTCCATACGAACTCGCCTATCACATAGTCGCGGTCGTCCTGCATACGCCAGTCGTCGTCAGGCAGATTGCTCCACGGACAATACTCCACGTCGTACGACGAGCATTGTCCGTCGGCGTACGTTTTCGAGTCTGACGGCTCCACGGGGAACTTGTACACGCCGCGCGAGCTCACCGTCGACGCCGTCTCCGAACCTAAGAGGAATCCCTTCGGCAGTTGCTTTATATTGTTGTCGTACTTATGCACGCGATAGTTGAAGCCCGGCACGTCCATCACCTGCGCAAAGCCCGACCCGAGCGCCGCTTCAGCCTGGTCCATGCCCTGCGTCACGGGGCGCGTAGGGTCGTACTTGTGGCAGAGCGCCTGCAGATGTTCGCTTATTTGTCGACCTTCTTCGCTCCATTGCTCAGGTATCTCGTTGCCGATGCTCCACATAACGATAGACGGATGATTGCGGTGGTTGCGCACGAGGTTCTCTATGTCGCGGTCAGCCCACTCCTTGAAGTTCAGCGCGTAGCCGTTCTTGCATTTAGGGTATATCCACATGTCGAAACTCTCCGCCATCACCATCATACCCATCGAGTCGCACACCTCCATCTGCCACGTCGACGGCATGTTGTGCGCCGTGCGTATTGCGTCGCATCCCATGTCCTTCATCGTGCGAATCTGCCGGATGAGCGCCGCCTTGTTCACGGCTGCGCCCAGCGGGCCGAGGTCGTGGTGCAGGCAGACGCCCTTTATCTTGCGCTGCTTGCCGTTCAGCTGGAATCCGTCGTACTGCGCCACACGCACCGTGCGTATGCCCACCTTCTGCTGTGTCTGGTCTATGAGTTTGTTGTTGCGGTAGAGACGTGTGACGAGCTTGTATAGATAAGGTGTCTCCGGCGACCATAGCTGCGCGTTCTCAACCGTAAGGCGCTTCTCCACGTCGCTTGTTGTCTTTGTCTGCGCTACCGTCTTGCCTTCGCTGTCAATGAGCAGGTTCTCCACCACGAGATTATTCTCCGCATTGTTTATGTTCGTGCATACGCTCACCTCCGCCTTGCCGTCCGCAATCTGTTCCGTGCGGAAGTAGCTTCCCCACGGGTTTATGCTTGCTTGGTCGGCGGTCGTTACGAGCTGAACGGGGCGGTAGAGTCCGCCGCCGGGGTACCAGCGCGAACTCTCCTCGCGGTTGTTGAGGCTCACGCTGATTTCGTTCTTGCCTTTTTTCAGATACGGCGTCGCATCCACGCGGAAGGCGTTGTAGCCGTACGCCCAGTGACCTGCCAGCTTGCCGTTGATGTACACGTGCGGGTCAGCCATAGCGCCGTCAAACTCCAGTACGGCGGTCTTTGGCAGACGCTTTATGTCGATGGTAGTCTTATAGTAGCCGCGACCAATCCAAGGCAGAGCGCCCGAGCGTCCCGACTTCTCCGTCTTCTCCGTCTCGCCGTTCTGCACGATAGCCACATTCTGCAGGTCCCATTTCTTGTCGAACGGTCCGTTTATAGCCCAGTCGTGCGGTATTGTTACCGACTTGTAGTTGATGCTGTCGCGCGAGAACTGCCATTGGCGCAGATTCTGCGTCGTGCGCTGCGCCGAAGCAGAGAGGGCTGACAGAAGAGCGAGTGAGATTAATGTTGATTTGTTCATAATGATGTTGAGATGTTGAGATGGTGAGGTGTTGAGAGTTGAGAATTGAGAGTTGAAAGTTGAGAGTTATGATATGCAATGCAATCTCTATATTGAATAAATAAAGACAACTGCAAAGGTAATCAAAACTCTCAACTCTCAACTCTCAACTCTCAATTATTTAAAAGCATCCAGCGTCGCCATCGGCTTGCCGTTTGCATCGAACGCTCCCTTGTTATATTCTTTCCAGCCGCCGTAACATTCCGGCTCCCAGTAGAAGATGCCGAGGCACGAGGCGTTCGCCTTGCAGCCCTCCACCATCTTCTGCATCATTGCGGCAGCGTTCTCCGAGTCCCACGCCATGCCAATCTCGCACACCATCACCTTCTTGCCGTAGCGTGCGGCGAGCGTAGAGATGTTTGCGAGGCAGTCGTCCGTCACCGTCTGCCAGTTGTCGTCCTCCGGATAGAGCGACATGCCGATGACGTCCCACTTTGCGCCAGCCGCCTTCAAGCCGTCGAACATCCACGTAAAACGACCCAGCACGTTGCCCTGGTCGATATGCACGATGCACTGAGCCTCCGGGTAAACAGCCTTCGCAGCGTCGTAGCCGGCGTTGTTAAGTGCGGCATAGTTCGAGAAGTTGTTGTCGGAAGCCAAGCCCAAGGGCCACAGCATACCCGTCGTCGTCTCGTTGCCAATCTGTATCCATTCGACGTCGATGCCGTTCTCCTTCAGGAAACTAAGCACGTCAGTTGTGTGTTCAGCCACGGCAGCCTTCATCTTCTGGAGGTCGTCCTTGAAGCCAGTCCATGCCGCAGGAATGTTCTGCTTGCTTGGGTCAGCCCATGAGTCAGAGTAGTGGAAGTCTATCATGATGCGCTGTCCGAGATTCTTCGCGCGCCACGCCTTTGCGAGCACGTCCTGCTTTCCCGACCAGCCGTCCTGCGGATCCACCCACACGCGGAGTCGGATGGAGTTCACGCCGAGGTCGCGCAGCAGCGTCATGCAGTCCTGCTCGGCGCCGCTTGCGTTGTAGAACTTGCTGCCAGCCTTCTCCATTTCTGTGAGCCAGCTCATGTCCGCGCCCTTAGCAAAGCCCGTCATATCATACGTCGGCTTTGACTGCGGAGTAGTATTGTTTTCGTCGTCGCTGCAAGCTGAGAGCGAGAATATAGCGAAAGCAGCGAGGAGTATGGGTTTTAAGAATGAAATTTTCATAGATGTTTGGTTCGTTATGATGTTGTTGTGGTGAGGTGTTGATATGTTGAGACACAAAAATACATAATAATATTCAAATCCAAACCAACTTTGGCTCAAAAAATAATCAAATCCAAACCAACTATAGGAGGTGGGGCATTCTTGCTGCAACAAAAATAAAAAAAGCTACGGCGCGAATGCCGTAGCCTTTTACGATTTTCATTGTTATGCAAATAGTCAAACCTTTCAGTTTTTTACCTTTCTTCGCTTGATATTAAAGACCGAGCTTGTAGACGTTGAAGTTCTTAACCTCAGCCTTGCCGCCCTCGGCGTAAACCTTCACGTTGTTGTACGGAGCAGTCGGGAACACGAGGTTGGTCATTGCGATGCGACCGCCGTCAACGAACAGCTCCACAGAGCACTTGTCTACGAATACGTCAAGGTGATATGACTTCTTGTCAGCGCCGCAGAGCGAAAGCGGAGCCCATGTGCCGAGAGCGAAGTCGTTCTTGAAGTTAACAACGCGGTCCTGGATGCGGTTGCCCTTGCCTGCAGCGTCGTCAGCGCTCTGCTCCTTCTTGCTACGGTTAGAGAGCTTGCCGAAGTCGGTGAGTCCGCTTTCAGAGCGGTCCATCACGATGCGTTTCTGCTTCAGGTCGAGATAAATGACGGTGCGCTCCTCCTTGTCGTTGTAGAGCGAGATGCCCACTACGTCAGAGTTCTCAGGAGTTACGTCAGCCTCAAACTCGAATGCGCCGTCGTTGCCAGCGAAGAGACCGCGCTTGATGAACGGATTAGCGTTGTCTACGCTCACGCTGCCCAACTCTTTAGTCTGCTTGCGCAGCTTGCGAGCCTCGTCTACTACGTTAGCTGAAACGTAAACCTCACCATTGTTAGAGAACAGCTTCAGCTCGCGCGGCAGAGCGTTTGCGCCGCGGTTCTGCTGGATAGGAGTTACGTTAGCATACTGCCAGTTGCTCATCCAAGGCACTGCAACGACGCGCTCGCCGAGGTTAGAAAATGTAACCGTTGCGTAGTGGTCCTTGCCCCAATCGAGCCACTTCACGGTCTGAGGCTTCGAGTCGCACTTGAACTCCTTGCCGTCGAACTCGCCGACGAAGTATTCTGTAGCCGAACCACCGAATGTGAAGCCCGGGTTGATGTTCACGATCATTACATACTTCTGGTTGTTCTTGTCGCCGTCAACCGGCAGCGGGAAGAAGTCAGGACACTCGAACTGGTTGGGCTGTGCGCCGAAACCCTTGCCCCATTCGCTAAGATACTTCCACTGCTTGAGGTTCTTCGACTGATAGAAGCGCATGTTCTTGTCGGCAGACACGATCATGTACCACGACTTTGTAGGCTCGTACCAGAAGATCTTCGGGTCGCGGAAGTTCTCCAAGCCGTCGAACGGTGTAACAACCGGGTTGCCCTTGTACTTGGTGAAGGTGCGTCCGTTGTCCTTGCTATAAGCCAAGCACTGCACCTGCACCTGTTTGCCGTTGTGCTTAGAGTGAGAAGTGTAGAAAGCGATGATTGCACCCTTGCCGAAGCCTGCAGAGTTGCGTGTGTCTACCACGGTGCTGCCCGAGAAGATATGTCCCATCGGGTCGCGTGCGATAGCCGGGTCGAGATGCTCCCAATGTACGAGGTCGCGGCTCACGGAGTGACCCCAGTGCATGTTGCCCCACTTCGAACCGTACGGGTTGTACTGGAAGTAGAGGTGATACTCGCCGTCCTTATATGTCAGTCCGTTTGCGTCGTTCATCCATCCGTAGAGCGGAGTGTGATGGTAGATAGGACGATAGTAGTCGGTGTTTGTTGTGTCGAACGTGTCGGAGAGCTTCAGCTCCTTCAGAGCCTGCGCGTCCTTAGAGAGACCAACGATCTTCACGACAGCCTTCTTGCCCTTAGAGAGCGCGAACGGAACCTTGTAGTCGGTCTTGCTGACAGCGAGGCGAACGTCCATCCATGTGTCGGTCTTCTTGCCGTTGTCGAGCAGCACCTGAGCCTCAGGGCGATTCTCCTCAACCGGCAGGATGAGATACTTGGTAGGGTTTGTGACAGTGACGATAGCTGTATCGCCAGCGAATGTAGTCTTGATTGTTTGAGCCGAGGCTGCTGTAGAAGAAAGAGCCAGAGCTGCAAGGAAAAGTTTTGTATTCATTGTTATATAGGTTAGCCCCTCCCCATCCCTCCCCGTCGGGGAGGGGGTTCAGGGATTAATGTTTTTGTTGGCCCATGCCCATCCTTCCCCGTCGGGGAGGGGGTTCAGGGATTAATATTTTTGTTAGCGGCTCCCTCCCCGACGGGGAGGGCGGGGTGGGGCTTTAGAACTTCAGACTTGCTGAGAACTCTACTGTGAACGGGCGGAGGTAAGAGCCGGTCATGAGCTGGTTCTTGATGCCCTTAGCCTCGTCCTTTGTGATAAGCTCTGCGCCGGCGATAGAACCCTTGGCGCCAGTCTGGTTGAGGAAGTTGACAACTGTGCAACCGAGTGAGAGGCGCTTGTTAGCCTGCCAGTTCAGTCCGCCGAAAGTCTCCCAGCGACCGTTGAAGTAGTATGCGTCGTTGATGTTAGCATAAGTCTTTGAGAAGTAGCGGAATGAAGTCCACAACTTCAAGGTCGGAGTGATCATGTAGCTCGGGTCGAGCTCAATGAGTACTTCAGGAATTCCAGAAACGATGTTGCCGGTAGCGTTGATAGTTCCAACATAACCGCTTGAGAACTTCACGCTTGTCTCGTACTTCTTGTAGGTCGGCTTCTGATAAGTGAAGAGGAAGTGGAAGTCGAAGCCCTTGAACGGGTGAGCCACAACGTCGGTTGTCCAACCCCATGTCTGTATGTCGTATGTCAGCGGCGCAGCCTTGATTTCGCCGTCGTGCTGCAGGTTGAGCGTAGAGTTGTTGTTTGTCTTCGAGATGTAAGAGAAGAGCGAAGTGAGGCTCAGCCACTTGTTGTTGTAGTAGATACCTGCGCGGCCCAGAGGTACAGAAATCTTGTCTGTGTTAGGCGTCGTTGCCGGCGCGAAAGTAGAGATTGTCGGGTGCTGCACGATGTAAGTGAAGTCGCCAGTGAAGCCGAAGTTCTTGGTCAGCTTGTATGTGAGCGCCGCTGTGAAGTCGTAGTTCAGCCAGTCGTAGCCCATCTTAGCAGGAGCAATTTTCGTGCCATCGGCAGCTGTTGCGCCAAGATAGTAGTCGGCGAAGCGACCTACGAAGTTGCCGTCTGCATTCTTGACAGCCGCATTCTCGCCCTTAAGCTGCTGCCACTCGAGGCGTGCGCCGTAGTAGGCGTTGAGCTTCGGAGTGATGTCCCAGTCGTGAGTGATGTAGAGCGCCAGCTTGTTCTCGTGACCCTTGTAGTATTCTGAAGCGTTCTTGTTGAAGTCGTAGTAAACGCTCGATCTCTTGTTAGCGTCCCAAACGCGTACTGCATAAGAACCGTCCTCGGGCACGCTCTGGTCGTACATGGTAGTGTTAGAGCAGTAGTCGATGTTGTAGTACCACTCGTTCACGCCCACGCGGAGTGTAGAAGTGCGGAACGCCTTCGAAAGCTCTGTTGTGAGGAGCAGTTCGTCGATAGTACCGGCGTTGAGGCACGACATACGCGTCTGAACGTACTTGCCGTCGTAAGCTTTCTGGTTGCCCATCAGGTCGCTATACATATAATTATATGCGCTTGCGTTCTCGTCCTTTGTGTCGATGAGTCGCATCGGAGTCTGGTATACTACAGCGCCGCGTGCGTGGTCGTAGCGCAGAGAGGTCTTCCAGTTGAAGCCCTCGCCGAAGCGCAGGTTGTTGAGGAGTGTGAACTCTGAAGAGCGGTTCTCGTTGTAGTCGTAGAACGAAGTCTGCTTCAGTTCGCCGGTGCGCATGTCGCGGTAGGTGATGGTTCCGTCCTTCGGCAGATAAGACGTTGTGCCGAGCTTGAACTTGCCGAACTCCTTCACCGAACCGTCGCCAACGTAGATGAACGGAGCCGACTGTGTGGCATACTTGAACGAAGGATGCGAGTTACTGTACTTGTACATCGCTGTGAGCTCGCCTCTGCCCTCGGCGTAGCGCTTCGTCAGAGCCGCCTTGTATATCTGCGTGCGGTCCTGATACTGCGAAGAGCGAATCTTGAACGTGCCCGGGTCGAAGTCCTGGTAGGCGCTCACGCTGTAGAAGAGGTCCTTAGCCATCGAACCGTTGAGGTTTACCGAGAACTCCTGCAAGCCGAAGTGGTTGGTCTTGTAGTTGAGCACGCCCTGGAAACCCTCCTTGCCGAGCTGTGTCTGCGAGTTTACGGCGTAACCGATGTTGCCGGTGGTGATGGCTGTCTCCGAAATCTTCAGAAGACCTACGTGCGAGAGGCTTGCGTCCGAGCGCCATGTAGCGTTCACCTGGCGTGGGTTGGTGGCGTAAGCAACTGGAAGTCCGTTTTCCAATACGTTCACGTCGGCAGACGGCAGACCAATCTGGATTTCGCGCGGACCGTTAGCGCTCGATGCGTTGAGCATCACGTTGCGGTTGCCCTCCTCCTTAGAGTTAGACGACTTTGATGTACCGTTTTCTTTCTGTGCGTTTGCTGCTATCGCCATAAGAGATGCGAGCGCAATCGCTGAGAATCTTTTGTAGTTTTGGGTATACATAATGTATGAGGTTTAAGTTTTTTTTGAATGCTTAAGAGGTTTTACGTTTCGGTTTAACGTGTCGGTCGTGAAATGCAAACGTTCCCAATTAATGTGGCGTAAGCGTTTTGTCCTTCCGACGCTGCAAAATTATAAAGCGTTTTGTTGTTAAGGTTTAAAAAAACGTTCATAGGAGTTGAATTTTGTTTCATGCAACAAAAGTTCAAGCTAATGAACGAATTGTGCTATTACCGCAGACAGGTAACGCCGTTACCGCGCCGCGGTAACACCATTACATCATCGCGGTAATCGTGTTACCACGCTCTGGTAATGCGATTGCCGCAAAACAACTGTTGTGTAAAGCCTAACAATAGCTGTGTAAAGCTCAATGATAAGAATGTTTCATCTGTAGCAAATATGTTGCGCAATGCTATTTTTGCAAGTCTATGCAACATAATTTTCGCTCCGCTCGGCACGTTTGGCGTAATTTTGCGGCAGAAATTCAATTCGCATTCAACTAATAACTAAAAGATTCATACGCAATGAACAATTCCAATCAAAGCAAACTGACACTCATCCCGGTGATGATTGCCTTCTTCACTATGGGCTTCGTCGACCTCGTCGGTGCGGTGTCAAACAACATGCAGGAAGACTTCGGACTCTCCGACTCCGCCGCTAACTTCTTCCCTTCGCTCGTGTTCTTCTGGTTCCTTATCTTCTCTGTGCCCACGGGCATGCTCATGAATAAGATAGGTAGAAAGAAGACCGTGCTGCTCTCGGTAGTGATCACGACGCTGGCTGTTTTCCTGCCGCTCTTCGACAGTTTCATGCCTACAAAGGAGAGTCAGCTCTGGCTGATGTACATCTCGTTCTCGCTGCTCGGCATCGGCAACGCCATCATGCAGACCGGCATCAATCCGCTCGTGACGATGCTCGTTAAGGGCCATCTGGCTTCTACGCTCACCTTCGGACAATTCGTAAAGGCTATCGCCTCGTTCATCGCTCCGCTCATCGCCGCTTGGGGCGCTACCACAACAGCTCCTATCCTCGGACTCAGCTGGCGCATCCTCTTCCTGCTCTTCTTCGTTATAGGTATGGTGGCAACGCTGTGGCTCGGCATGACACATATTGAGGAAGAACCTATCGAAGGCAAGGCTTCCGGCTTCGGCGACTGTCTGAAGATGCTCGGTTCGCCTATCATCCTGCTCTCGTTCATCGGCATCATGTGCCACGTGGGTATCGACGTAGGTACAAACGCTGTTGCTCCGAAGGTTCTGCTTGAGCGTCTGGGCGGCGCGGGCGACTCGCTCAGCCAGTTCGAGTATGCCACATCAATCTACTTCGCCTTCCGTACGCTCGGCTGTTTCACCGGCTCAATCCTTATGCGCAAGCTTAATATCCGCACCTTCTTCACAATCATCGTGCTTATGATGGCGCTCTCTATAGTCGGTTTGGTGTTCGGCACAGAGAAGTGGGAGCTTTGGGCGGCTATCGCTCTCGTAGGCTACGGCAACTCGAACGTGTTCTCTATCGTACTCTCGCAGGCTCTGCTCTCTGCTCCTGAGAAAAAGAACGAGGTTTCGGGCCTTATGATCATGGGTCTGTTCGGCGGCACGGTGTTCCCGCTCTTCATGGGCTTCGCCAGCGACGCTGCAAAGGCTGCCGGCGCTCAGTATCCACAGGTTTGGGCTGCTGCTGTGATGGCTATCGGCGTGCTCTATCTGCTCAGCTATATACCTAAAGTAAAGCAGAACTAAAGCCCCTCCCAACCCTAAAGCCCCTCCCAACCCTCCCCGTCGGGGAGGGCTTAGGAAGGCCCAAGAAGGCTTAGAAAGGCTTAGTTTGCCTAAAATGCTTAGGAAGGCTTAGTTTGCCTTGGCTTAGGAAGGCTTAAGAAGGCTTAGTTCGGCTTAAACGCTGCCTTAGTAAGGCTTAAACGCTGCCTTAGGAAGGCTCGGCTTATTCAAAAAAACAATAACTGAAAACAATAAAACTATGGAAAAGAAATATGTAGTAGGACTCGGTGAGGCACTCTGGGACGTGCTTCCTGAAGGTAAGAAACTTGGTGGTGCGCCGGCTAACTTCGCGTTCCACGCCGGTCAGTTCGGCTTGAACTCTATCGCTGTGAGCGCTCTCGGCGAGGACAAGCTCGCTGACGAGACCGTGCAGCAGCTCGAGGAGAAGGGCTTGCAGTATTGCATGCCGCGCGTGCCTTATCCAACCGGCACCGTGCAGGTGAAGCTCGACGACGAGGGCATACCTACATACGACATAAAGGAGAACGTGGCGTGGGATAACATCCCGTTCACCGACGAGGTGAAGGCTATCGCTGAGAACACAGAGGCTGTGTGCTGGGGCTCGCTCGCCCAGCGCAACGTGGTGAGCCGCGAGACAATCTACAAGTTCCTCGACGCTACACCTGCCGACTGCATGAAGATATTCGACATCAACCTGCGCCAGGACTTCTACACAAAGGATGTTATCTGCGAGAGCATGAAGCGCTGCAACGTTCTTAAGATCAACGATGAGGAGCTTGTGCTCATCGGCAGAATGTTTGGTTATCCGGGCTTGGACATCGAGAACAAGTGCTGGCTCATCCTTGGCAAGTACGACCTCGATATGCTCGTGCTCACCTGCGGCGTAAACGGCTCGTACGTGTTCACACCAGGCGAGATGTCGTTCCAGCCCACACCGAAGGTAGAGGTGGCTGACACCGTTGGCGCAGGCGACTCGTTCACGGGCACCTTCTGTGCTTCTATCCTCGCCGGAATGACGGTGGCTGAGGCTCACGAGCGCGCAGTGAGAGTGAGCGCATACGTCTGCACGCAGAACGGCGCAATGCCCGTACTGCCTGAGGAGGTGAAGTAAAGCCCAAAGCCCCTCCCAACCCTCAAGCCCCTCCCAACCCTCCCCATCGGGGAGGGCTTAGGATTGCCGATGTTCTTCTTGGCTTAAGAAGGCTTAGTCCGGCTTAAACGCCGCCGATGTTCTTCTTGGCTTAGAAAGGCTTAAGAAGGCTTAGCTCGGCTTAGAATAAAGAAAAGGTTTAGTTGTTAATATAAGTTCGAATAGTAGAAACTTGTTTTTAGAGTTAGAAGCCGGGGACCTCGTTGCCTCCGGCTTTTTTCGGTTATCTCATACAAACGTTTTTCTGTTTCAGATTAAAGCAGTAACTTTGCGGCTAAATAGGAGGTAGGGGCATCTTGCCCATACCACACATCCACAAACGCTTTTAAAAGTAAAAAAATAAAAAATATTTATGAAATCAATAAGCCGCATACTTAAAGGCAACCCTACAATGGCGGAGAGCACGGTCTATTCTGTGCTCGTCATCTGCTGTATTTCTCACTTTCTGAACGACATGATACAGTCGATCATTCCGTCTATCTATCCTATCCTCAAGGACAAGTTCGACTTCTCGTTCGCGCAGATAGGTATCATAACGCTCGTCTTTCAGATGACATCCTCCATTCTGCAGCCCTTCACCGGACTGTCTGCCGACCGCCATCCGCGCCCCTATGCGCTCTCCGTCGGCATGTGCTTCACGCTCGCCGGACTGCTCATGCTTGCGTTCGCCGAGAACTATCTGCTCATACTGCTGGCTGTGAGCGTCGTTGGCTTCGGCTCGTCCGTGTTCCACCCTACGGCGTCGAGCGTGACGCAACTGGCGTCGGGCGGCAAGAAGAGTCTTGCGCAGTCTATCTTCCAGGTGGGCGGCAACGGCGGTTCGGCGCTCGGTCCGTTGCTCGCAGCGCTCATCATCCAGCCCTTCGGACAGCACGCCATATCGTGGTTCGCCATAGCCGCCCTGCTCGCAGCACTCATCATGGTGCGCCTCGGAGCGTGGTATAAAGCCCGCCTGCAGTACGCCGTGAAGCATCCGCGCAAGGCAGAAGCGCTGAACACGCACATCTCCCGACGCGCAAAGTACGGCGCATTGCTCATACTCATCCTGCTCATCTTCTCGAAATACTTCTACACATCCTGCATCACGAGCTACTTCACGTTCTACCTCATCGACAAGTTCGGCGTCTCGGTGCAGGCTTCGCAGATATGTCTCTTCGTGTTCCTCGCCGCCTTCGCCATCGGCACGCTCGCCGGCGGCGTGTTCGGCGACCGCTTCGGACGCAAGTACGTGATATGGTTCTCCATCCTTGGCGCGGCTCCGTTCGCCCTCGCCATGCCCTACGTCAGTCTGACATGGACCATCGTGTTCACCTTCCTCTCCGGACTCATCATCGCCTCGGCGTTCTCCTCGATAGTGGTCTACGCCACCGACCTCATGCCCGACAAGGTGGGACTCATCGCCGGCATCTTCTTCGGCTTGATGTTCGGTCTGGGCGGCATCGGTTCGGCGTTCTTCGGATGGCTCGCCGACAAGACCAGCGTAGAGTTTATCTTCAAGGTGAGCGCATTCCTGCCGCTGCTCGGCATAATCGCCGGACTGCTGCCCGATACGCAGAAGCGGTCATAGTGGGGAGGCGTTTTTGCAACCTCATTGCACTGCATTTTTTATAATTTTGCACTCAGATTATAAACTATCAGTATGAAAAAGACAATACCAGTTATAGGTATGGCGTGCGTTGTCTGCGCCGCCAATGTAGAGAATACGCTCCGTAAGTTGCGGGGCGTCAACTCGGCTACGGTAACGCTGTCTACACGCACGGTGCTTGTAGACTACGACCCAGAGGTGATTACGCTCGACGACATGAAGCGCGAGGTGAGCAACGCCGGCTACGACCTCGTGGTGGAGAGCGACCGCAACGCCGAGGAGATTAACCGTCGTGAATACACGCTGCTGCGCCGTCGTACGCTGCTTTCGTGGCTGTTTGCCGCGCTCACGATGTACTTCGGCATGAGAGGCGACGGAGCGTTCAACAACCAAATATGCCTCATTCTCGCTCTCTTGAACATGTTCTACTGCGGCAGACGCTTCTATGTGTCGGCGGCAAAACAGATAACGCATCGCACGGCGAACATGGACTCGCTCGTGGCGCTGAGCACACTCATAGCGTTCCTCTTCAGTACGTTCAATACGTTCTTCGGCGAGGCGGTTTGGGGCGCACGCGGCATAGAGTGGCACACCTACTTCGACGCTTCGGTGATGATAATCACGTTCGTGCTCACCGGCAGATGCCTTGAGGAGAAAGCGAAAGACAGCACGGCGAGCAGCATACGCCAGCTCATGGGCATGCAGCCCAAGACGGCGCGCATCGTGACGCACGAGAAAATGGAAGGCACCGACGACTACCGCATGGAGGAGGTGCCTATCTCGACGATTCAGATAGGCGACACGATAGAAGTGCGCGCCGGCGAGAAGATTCCGGTGGACGGCGTGGTGTGCTCGGCAGAGAGTTTCATGACAGCCGATGCGGCGTATGTCGACGAGGCTATGATAAGCGGCGAACCTACACCGGCTATGAAGAAAGCAGGCGACACCGTGCTCGCCGGAACCATACCCAGTCAGGGCAAACTGCGTATGCGTGCGCGTCAGATTGGCGAGAACACAGCTCTTGCGCATATCATACGCATGGTGCAGGAGGCGCAGGGCAGCAAGGCGCCCGTGCAGCGCATCGTAGACCGAGCCGCACGGGTGTTCGTGCCGACGGTGGCTGCCATCGCGCTGCTCACGTTCTGCGTGTGGTGGGCTGTAGGAGGCAACGCCGCACTGCCGCACGCTATTCTCTCGGCTGTGGCTGTGCTCGTCATAGCCTGCCCCTGCGCAATGGGATTGGCTACGCCGACGGCGCTCATGGTGGGCATCGGCAAGGCTGCGCAGAAGCAGATTCTCATAAAGGACGCGTCGGCGCTGGAGAACCTGCATAAGATTCAGGCGATCGTCGTCGACAAAACGGGCACGCTCACCATTCCGAACCCGAACATCGACTTCACGCGCCCGTCTGACATACCGCTAGAAGAGCGCGAAACGCTGAAGCCAAACGCCAAGGAGGCGATGGAGCAGCTGCAGTCGGCTGGCATCGAGGTGTACATGATGAGTGGCGACAAGGAGGAGGCTGCTCGCTACTGGGCTGCAGAGGCTGGCATACGCAACTATCGCAGCAAGGTGCAGCCAGGCGACAAGCAGACGCTCGTGCAGCAGTTGCAGAACGACGGCAAGCGCGTGGCTATGGTGGGCGACGGCATCAACGACACGCAGGCGCTCGCCCTCGCCGATGTGGGCATAGCCATCGGCAGAGGCACCGATGTGGCGATGGACGTGGCGCAGATAACGCTGATGGGCGACGACCTCATGGCGCTGCCCGAAGCCGTAAGGCTCAGTAGACGTACCGTGCGCATGATATGGCAGAACCTCTTCTGGGCGTTCGTCTACAACATCGTTTGCATACCCCTCGCCGCCGGTGCCCTACACATCTTCGGCGTCGACTTCCAGATAACGCCGATGTGGGCAAGCGCCCTGATGGCGTTCTCAAGCGTAAGCGTAGTGCTCAACTCGCTGCGCCTGCGCTACGCGTAACGCCAATCGCAACTCTGATGTGCCGCTATTATATATAATAATGTATAGAGAAGCGGCGGACGGGGTGGGGAAGTGTTGGGCAAGTTGCAATCGTTTGCAGGTGTGTGCGAACACACTGAGGGTTGACATAGGTCAAAAATAGGCGTTTTTAAGCGAAAAAAGAGTGTAAACACTTGTTTGTGTACGCAAACAATTGTAACTTTGCATCGTCAAAACAAGGGAACCGTGAGGCAACCGATTGACTAACAACATTAGGTAAAAGGTATTGAAAGGATAATTCGATAGGAAAGTCTTAAAGGTAAAGAAGATTCAGGACAACAAGAAGGTAAAAGATTAGGATGACTAAGGTATTAGTAAGGTAAAAGGTTAGGATAACAACACAGAAGGTATTAGAAAAGGTGAAAAGTAAAGGGTAACTTTGGTAAAGGTATTAGGTTGAAAAGGTAAGTAAGTTATTAGGTTAGTATTGTTGATAGAAGGTACATAGTTTGGTAGTTAAATGGTTAATTAAGTAGAAAAGTTATGTTGATGACGGTAATGATGAGCCTATTTGCAGCTACAGCTGCAATAGGAATGTGGGGAGAAGACAACAAGTAACAGTCTTTCTCATCCCACGCCGGATGAAGCGGAAACGCAGAGTCCAAACAAAATTGAGAAAAATAGGAATTAGTAAATAGTTGGTCCATTGCAGCACAGCTGTAATGGATTTTTTTAATTTTATATATCCAGATGTTATTAGAGTTTTTTCTTACATGCAACAAGATTGGTGCCTTCACGTTGGGCGGAGGCTACGCCATGATTCCGATTATGGAGCGTGAGTTCGTAGACAAGCACCAGTGGATGGACCGTCAGGAGTTCATGGACATAATGGTTGTGGCGCAGACCACGCCCGGCATCTTCGCCATCGATATGGCGAGCCACATCGGCTACAAGTTGCGCGGTGTGTGGGGCGGCATAGTTGGAGCATTGGGCATTGCGTTGCCATCGATTATAGCGATAATGGTGATAGCGATGTTCTTCCAGAACTTCAAGGACAACGAGTATGTTGCAAAGTTCTTCCGCGGAGTGCGTCCGGCTGTGGTGGCGCTCATCGCCGCACCATGTTTCAAGATGGCGAAGACGGCGAACATAACATGGCGCACGGCGTGGATACCGGTGGTGTGTGCGGCGCTGATATGGCTGCTGGGCGTGTCGCCGATATATATCATCATAGCTGCCGGCTTGGCAGGATATCTTTATGGAAAAATGTTGAACTCAAAGCTCGAAAAATGATTTTCTTAAAACTGTTCATTATATTCACGAAGATTGGCACGTTCAACTTCGGTGGCGGCTACGCCATGCTGTCGCTCATACACAACGAGACGGTGGTGAAGAATGCGTGGCTCACCAACTCTGAGTTTACGGACATCGTTGCCATCAGTCAGTCGACGCCGGGTCCGATCGGCATCAACGCCGCTACATACGTAGGCTATACGGCGGTGCTCAACCAGGGTTATCCCGAGTGGATGGCGATGATAGGCTCTGTGCTGGCGTCGCTCTCCATCATCTGGCTGCCGTTCATCATCATGATACTCATATCGCGCTACCTCATGACCCACCGCGACTCGAAGGTGGTGAAGAGCGTGTTCGCCGGTCTGCGCCCTGCCATTATAGGCTTGATAGCAGCCGCATCCTTGCTGCTTATGACCAAAGACAACTTCGGCTCGCCGAAAGACGAGCCGATAGGTTTCGGTATCAGCGTTGCGCTCTTTGCCGTAACGTTCTTCCTGACACGCTACCGCAAGACCAACCCGATACTGGTTATGCTGTGTTGTGGTGTGCTGGGCCTGCTTGTGTTCTAAGCGATAGGACAGCGCAGGTGGCGCATCTCGTGTCCGCCCCACATGGCGTCGTTGCAATACTCGAAGCCCACTGAGCGATATAGACGCTCGGCGTTGGGATTGCCCTTATCGACGAGCAGCGCTGCAGGCAGATTGAGGCTTGCGGCGTGCTCGGTGGCACGTTTCAGCAGTTGGCGTGCTATGCCGCGGCGGCGATATTCGGGATAGATAGCCAGCGAGTCGAGATAGAACTCGCCCGCTTCGGTCTCGTCGTCCATCTGTGAGTAGTCCATCTGGAGCTGCTTCAGCGCTTCTTCCTGGAAGCGGCGGCGCAGGCGGTGAAGGTCGGCTCCGTTGTAGCCCACGATGGCTCCGGCTACCGGTGCGTACTCCACGTTGCCCTCCGTAGCCTCCTCGTCAACAGCCACGAAGGTGTTGCGCCAACTGTACTGCGAGTCGTCCATCAGAACGAGGTCGAGCATCATGTGATAGAAATCGTCGAGCGTATGCTCCTTGCCTGCCAGATACTGGCAGCAATCTTCCGTCATCGCCGTCATTATGAGCTGAGCGATGTCGGCTGCGTGTGCTGGTGTTGCTGGAATAATAGTCATACAAGTAGTTTCTTTTTCCGACAAATTTAAGCAAAACTCGCCGAACCTACAAATATTTTTACTTATATTAAGAGGTGCGCAGCAAGTTGACCGGCGACGGAGTGGGGAAATAAATTCCGCTGAAACACTTGTTTATATGGATTTAAATGCCTAACTTTGCAAAAACAATCAAACCATTTTTGTTAAACACTGAGGGCAGAGCATGGCGTCGGGCAAGTCAGGGTGAGACTTCGCAAAGGCTATCAAGGTCTGCTTTGCTCCTGTCGTAGCAGAAACGGTAGCATATTGAAAAACAATAGATAAAGACAGATGAATGAGAATTCCGGCAGCAGGAACAGTGTCGGGATTCTTGTTTTTTTGTTATAGTAAAGAAAAAACATTAATAAAACAAACAAAGAAATCATGGCTTACATGTCACAAGAAGGCTACGACAAGCTCGTTGCCGATTTGAAACAGCTCGAATCAGTAGAGCGTCCGAAGGCTTCTGCAGCTATTGCTGAGGCTCGCGACAAGGGCGATTTGAGCGAGAATGCTGAGTATGACGCCGCTAAGGAGGCTCAGGCTCATCTCGAAGAGAAGATAAACCGTCTGAAGGTTGCTATCGCCGAGGCGAAGATTATCGACACATCGCGTCTTAGCACAGATACTGTGCAGATTCTGTCGAAGGTGGTGATGACAAACCTCGCCAACAAAGCAAAGATGTCCTACACCATCGTGAGCGAGAGCGAGGCTAACCTGCGTGAGGGAAAGATCTCTATCTCTACACCTATCGCTCAGGGCCTGCTCAACAAGAAGGTGGGCGACGAAGTGGAGATTAAGATTCCGCGCGGCACTATCCACCTGCGCATCGATAGCATCTCTTTCGAATAAAAGAGGGTGTGGTAGCACCGCATCAGATATTGGAAAAATCGCCTCATTGGGCGCTCAAAATACGTTCGAAGCCAGAAACCGCAGACAAGGAGTCTGAGGTTTCTGGCTTTCGCGTATATAAAAATATGTGTGAATGCGTGTGCTTGTCCGTTTTTTTCACTAATTTTGTAGAAATAAACTTTTAAAACCTATTGTTATGGATATATTCTCTAAAATCGCCGCAGGCGAGATTCCCAGCTATAAGTGTGCTGAGAGCGAACAGTTCTACGCTTTCCTCGATATCAACCCGTTGGTGAAGGGCCACACACTCGTCATTCCGCGCCGCGAAGTGGACTACATTTTCGATATGGAGGACGACGAGATTGCCCAGTATCAGGTGTTTGCAAAGAAGGTGGCTGTAGCCATCAAGCGCGCTTTCCCATGTATCAAGGTAGGCGAGGCAGTGCTCGGACTCGAAGTGCCACACGCTCATATCCATCTCATCCCGATGCAGTCGGAGAAGGACATGCTCTTCTCTAACCCGAAGCTGAAGCTCTCGGAAGAGGAGTTCCGCGAGATAGCCGACAAGATATACACCGAGTTCAAGAAACTGTAACACAACAACCCCCGCAATTCAGCTATGAAGAGAAACATTGCCATTATACTCGCTGGTGGAGTAGGCTCACGCCTTGGTATGTCCACACCGAAACAGTTCTTTAAGGTGGCAGGCAAGATGGTCGTGGAGCACACCATCGACGTGTTCGAGCGCAACCAGCACATCGACGAGATAGCCATTGTGTCTAATCCGGCGCTCGTTGCCGACTTCGAGAATATCGTGCTGCGCAACAAGTGGCGCAAGGTGAAGAAGATACTGAAGGGCGGAGCCGAGCGCTACTACTCGTCGCTCTCTGCCATCACCGCCTATCAGAACGAGGACGCCAACCTCATCTTCCATGACGCCGTACGTCCGCTCGTCAGCCAGCGCATCATCGATGACGTCGTGAAGGCGCTCGACACCCACCGCGCCGTGAACGTAGCCGTGCCTTCTGCCGATACGATCATTGAGGTGGACGGCGACTTCATCACGAATATCCCCGACCGTTCTCGTCTGCGTCGCGGACAGACTCCGCAGGCGTTCGACCGCCAGCTCATTGCCGAGGCTTACGAGAAAGCGCTCAAGGACCCCAACTTCCGCACTACCGACGACTGTGGCGTGGTGCGCACCTATCTGCCCGAAGAGCCTATCTTCGTGGTGCGTGGCGAGGAGAGCAACATGAAGCTCACCTATCGCGAGGACACATACATGATGGACAAGCTGTTCCAGCTGAAGAGCACCGAGCCCAACGACGTGCAGATTGGCGCAGACTCGTTCTGCGGAAAGGTGGCTGTGGTGTTCGGCGGAAGCTACGGCATCGGCAAGAACATCGTGGAGATGCTCGAGCAGAGCGGCGCTCATGTCCACTCGTTCTCGCGCGGCGCAACGCATACCGATGTCGGCGACGACAACCAGGTGGCTCTTGCTCTGTCTGCTGTGGAGCAGAAGGAAGGACATATCGACTATGTTATCAACACCGCCGGCGTGCTCAACCGCGAACCGCTCGCTTCGATGGAGTACGACACCATACTGAAGGCTGTGCAGACCAACTATATGGGCACGGTGAACGTGGCTCTGCGTGCTCGTCCTTACCTGCAGCGCACTCGTGGCAAGCTCATCTTCTTCACATCCAGCTCGTACACCCGCGGTCGCGCTTTCTACAGCATCTACTCGTCGACAAAGGCTGCCATCGTCAACTTTGTGCAGGCTGTTGCGCAGGAGTGGGATGCCGACGGCATCAGCATCAACTGCATCAACCCAGAGCGCACCAAGACACCGATGCGCCAGCAGAACTTCGGCATCGAGCCGGACGAAACGCTGCTCATGCCGGAACGTGTGGCTGAGGCTACGCTGCGCACCCTGCTCACCGACTGTACGGGTCAGGTGATTGACGTGCGCCGACCTGCGGCTGGCAAGTAACAAGGCAAGCCGACGAGTTGACGTTTCGGCTTCTCGGCTTGCTGTTCTTCAACGAAACAATTATAAATGGATTATATAACCGAATTCAAACAGCGCCACCTCCGTCGTGCGCAGCTCAAGCAACTCTCCATTCTTGAGGAGATAGACCGCATCTGTCGCATGCACGACATCGAGTACTGGCTCGACGGAGGCACTCTGCTCGGCGCCGTGCGTCACGGAGGTTTCATTCCGTGGGACGACGATATCGACATCGCCATGACGCTCGACGACTCGCGCCGCTTTGCCGAGATTGCTCCTAAGGAACTGCGCAGCGGACTCGTGCTGCAAACGCCAGAGACCGAGAACACCAGAGAGCCGATTATGAAGGTGCGCGACCTCAACTCGTTCTACGTTGAGGGCAATGAGGACTTCTCGCTTGACTACTCGAAGGGACTCTTCGTAGATATCTTCCCGTTCATTCCTTACCCTAACGTGTCGCGTAGCTTCTGCAAGCGTTACGGCAAGGCTATGTCGAAGTGCTACTCCATATTGCACCACTCGCATCAGTACTCGTGGCGTGCTACGTTCGAACTGTTCTACTTCGGTGCGAAGTATCTCTTCTGCAAGTCGGTGTGGGCTGCAGCCTTCGCCTTGCGCAAGTGCGACACCTACATTTCCAACGTGCTTATCAACAACGGCTACGGCATCATGCACCGCCGCGACTGCGTCTTTCCGCTTTCCACGATAGAGTTCGAAGGCAAGCGCTTCGCTGCGCCAGCCGACCCCGACGCTTATCTGAGCGACCTCTACCGCAATTATATGCAGGTTCCGCCGAAGGAGAAGCAGAAGGTTCACGCCGTATTCATTCTGCCCGACTTGATTGAGGAGGCAGAAGTCAAGAAGTAGTGTTGTGGCATAAAGCTATCCGCAACACTCTTGCTAACATAATTATTTTATACGAAATGAAGCAGACACAAACCGTAGCGGTTGTGATGTGTACATACAACGGAGCGAGTCGACACCTTGCAGAGCAGCTCGACTCGCTCTTTGCGCAAACCCAGCCGCCGAAGGAGATAATAGTGCAGGACGACTGTTCTACCGACAACACCATGGAGATGCTCTCCGACTATGCCCGCCGTGCGCCCCACGGAGTGCAGATGCGTGTCTATCAGAACGCGCAGCAGCAGGGCATCAACCGCAACTTCTTCTCAGCCATGCGCCGTGCCACAGCCGACCTCATTGCCGTTTGCGACCAGGACGACATCTGGCTGCCTACGAAGCTCGAGGAGCAAAGCGCCGCTATCGGTCAGAACATGATGTGTGTCTGCCGCTCCGTGCCGTTCACCGAGACCGGTGCCGAGGTGCGCTACGACAGTCGCCGACCCAACTGCAACCTCATCCGTCTGTTCTATGCCTCGATGATGGGCCACTGTCAGCTGTTGCGTCGCGAGTTGCTCGACGTGATACCTACCGAGGAGGAGTGTCCCGAGATATACCGCCGCACATGCTACGATGTGATGACAGCCACTGCTGCTGCGGCTCTCGACAGCATCGTGCTGCTCGATAAGGTGCTTGTGCGCCAGCGCCGCTATGCCGAGGCTGCCACATACGTCGGTGTCGACGCCCATCGTGTGCGGTCTGCCGACAATGCAGCCTACATGGTGTGGTACGGCGTGCGCAACTATTCGAAGGTGAAGCCCTGGATGAACGTCCACTTTGCCGCTCGCCGCGACTTCCTGCTTTGGGTAGAGCGCAAGTCGAAGACTGTTCTCCCCTCTACCGACAACGCCCTCTTCAGCGACGGCTTGCGCTTGCTCAACTACGAGACGGGTAGGGGACTGAAGGCGTTCTTCGGCCTGCTGCGAATGTACGTGCGCTATCGCCACCGCATCTTCTACACCCACGAGACCGACCCCGTTGCGTTTCTGCGCGCCGTGCTCCATCCGTTCATGCAGATATACAACTACCGCTACCTCGTAGGCAAGACCTACCGTTGACATCCGGCGGTCTTCCACGTTACAGCTCCATACATATTATGAAGGTTTATTTCTACCATACGCAGAACATACAGTATTGCCTCCGTCGCATGGCGGAGGGCGAGTTCCCGTCGCATTTTCTCTACGGAGCGTGCCACCTTGCCGACAACGGCGTCGACGTGGTGTATCACCGCTCGCCGAAGCACGAACTCTCCCGACTGAAGACTGCGCTCTATACGGCGTGGCGTGTGCTCACCTGCCGCGAGCGTTTCGACGCCATCTACGCCACCCACTACAAAGGTCTCGAACTCGTTGTGCTGCTGCGCGCACTCGGCTTGTTCCGCAAGCCCATCGTCGTGTGGCACCACCAGCCCATCGTGAAGTCGAAGAGTCGCCTGCGCGAACTGCTCGGTCGCTTCTTCTACAAAGGCTTTGACCGCCTAATATTCTTCTCGCAGAAACTCGTCGACGACTCGCTTAAGGCTCCGAAAGCCGACCCACGCAAACTCGTCGTAGGGCATTGGGGTGCCGACCTCGCCTTTTATGATAAGATAAAAGCGGAACTCAAAGCGGAGCAAGTCTCACCCTCTCACCCCAACGACTCTCAACTCTCAACTCTCAACTCTCAACTTTCACCATCTCACCATCTCACCACCTCAACATCTTTCATCGCCACTGGCAAGGAGCAGCGCGACCAGCCCACGCTCATCGAAGCGTTCAACCGCACCGGTCGCCACCTTATATTATATATAGGTATCAATCCGAACCCGAACGTGCCCAACCCCAACCTCGAAGCCGTGGAGCGCTGCAAGCCCGCCGATAACATCGACGTGGTGAAGATATGCGGACTGCTGCCTTACGAGATAGCTCGCGAAGTGGCGAAAGCCGACTGTGTTGTCATCTGCTGCCACCGCACACGCTACACCGCCGGACTCACCACCGTTGTGGAAGCGCTGGCTCTCGGTCTGCCCATCATCTGCAGTCGCAATCCGCAGATACCGGTCGACTTCGATAGTCTTGGCTGCGGCATCTCCGTCGAATACGGCGACGTCGAGGGGTGGCAGAGAGCCGTCGAATACATAGCCTCTCACCCCGAAGAAGCACGCAAGATGGGCTGTCGCGGACGCGAACTTGCTGAGCGAATGTTCAACGACGAACGCTGTGCGAAAGAGGTTGCTGAGGTTATAAAGGAAATTAGTTTGTAAAAATTACAAACAATCCTTTGCAGTTTCAAACTTTATCTGTATCTTTGCATAAACAAAGTAAAAATGGCTTAAAGAATAATCATTATGAAGGAACTTAAAGGAACAAAGACAGAGCGCAACCTGCAGGAGGCATTCGCAGGTGAGTCGCAGGCACGCAATAAGTACACATACTACGCATCAAAGGCTCGCAAGGAGGGCTATGAGCAGATAGCTGCTCTCTTCGAGGAGACAGCGCAGAACGAGAAGGAGCACGCAAAGATGTGGTTCAAGTATCTGCAGGGTGGTGCCATCAAGGACACCGTAGAGAACCTGAAGGATGCTGCTGCTGGCGAGAACTTCGAGTGGACCGACATGTACGATCGCATGGCTAAGGAGGCCGACGAGGAAGGTTTCGCAGAGATTGCTGCTGCTATGCGTGGCGTCGGTGCTATCGAGAAACATCATGAGGAGCGCTATCGCAAGCTCTTGAAGAATATCGAGGACGGCGTAGTGTTCTCTCGCGACGGCGATTGCATCTGGCAGTGCCGCAACTGCGGTCATATCGTTGTAGGCAAGCAGGCTCCAAAGCTTTGCCCGGTGTGTAAGCATCCGCAGGCGTACTTCGAGCTGAAGGCAGAAAACTATTAAAAGTAAAAAAGTAAAAGAGTAAAAAAGTAAAAAGGCTCTTAAAACAACCGCTTCCGCAAAACTTTTGCTTCAAAAGTTTTGCGGAACGAAATAAAAAGCGTACCTTTGCACACGCAAAACGCCAATGCCCAGATGGCGGAATCGGTAGACGCGCTGGTCTCAAACA
>ERZ1031897.39-NODE-39-length-41998-cov-11.227571_pt1 | contig 41998 bp, 34 predicted proteins | sample MGYA00517881_ERZ1031897 | MGnify/ENA primary metagenome ERZ1031897 (study PRJEB33719, sample SAMN04261280) | wastewater metagenome | biome: rural village; feature: human; material: feces | host: Homo sapiens | place: El Salvador | collected 2013-01-07 ... | reverse complement strand
CATCAAATGCTGTGCCATCCTTATATCCTGTGTAGTCAACCTTGACATAATCGCCATCTGCAACTGTATCACGGTCTGTAACCTGCTTGTACGCATCTGCACCATATGACTGAAGCACATTAGTCAGATATTTCTGCTTTGCTGTATCGTTTATCTCATAATCATTTGAGACTGTGATTGCAACACCTGAATAGTCTGCAAGCTTCGTAACCTGCTTTGCGTAGTCTATGTCAAACTGACCGCTTCGCATGGTCTCGCTGCCGGACTCGGTGCCTGCCTCTGTTGCGCTCTTTGAGCCACCCTTTTTGCTCTTGCCGCTTATCACAACAACAAGCGCAATAATCACCACGATAAGTGCAATCACAATCACTGCTATGACTGCCTTCTTACCTGTATTCTTCTTCTCACTCATTGGAATCCTCCTGAAATCTGTAAGTCATATTATTTATATGTACAATGCCCTGCCACATCAAAAACGCATCAGCAAAACACCATACCTATCTACAATATCACATATCAGGTTAAATTACAACGAGTGAAAATTTCTTTATCTTTGCAAACACCGGAGGAGTATGCATCCTAAGCCCTACTGTCACCCTGGCATTCTTTTGCAGCCTTACCGGCTTAAGCAGATGTGTCACAAACCTGACATCAGCCGGGAAAATATCGCTTGTATATGTATGAACGCCGCTTTCATCCTCCACATCCATAAACAGCTCGACCTCGACACCTGTTGTATTGGTTCCTCTATATTCAACCGCTGCTATATACTCACCGGTATATTCAATATCCACCGTCTGGCTTATCGAATAGTCAAAATTGGCATCTGAAGAGATAAACACTCCATCCTTCCCAAGTGTATACTGTCTTTCTTCAAGGCTTGTCTCAATCTGCCAATTATTAAATCCATCCTTAAATTCAGGATTTGAGATTAGATTTCCATGAATCATAAGAAGCTTCATGAAATCCTCCACCTCCGGTGTTTCTTCATACTCGTACAGTGATTCAATATACTTATCAAGCTCTTTAATCGGCGGATTCTCCGGATCAAAGTCCCTGATTGCATCCCAGCCCGGCAAAGCCTTGCCATGCTCGTCAAACATCCCCATATTCTCAAACCAGGTTCCCATGCCTTTACCAGGTACACCGACAGGCTCCCAGTAGTATACACCTGTCTTTCCGGTATCCTTTGACACCTCTGCTGCTATCTGCATGATTATTTCAAGAGACTTCTTCTGCTCTGCGCTGCCTGCATCAAGGCCTGCAGTCTCCATAAGTTCCTTCGAGATATGATCTCCCTTGCAATGCCTCCACGGATGAGCTGTCTCCACAATATAAACCGGCAGATTATATAATTTTATGAGCCTGCTCATAGTATCCTTCAAATCCATGAAGGTACCATGCCAGAACGAATAAAAGGAAAGGCCAATCGCGTCAATCGGCAGCATGCCCGCATTAAACATAGAATCAAACCAAGGCATAATACAGTTATATCTGCCTCCCTGATCCAGATGAATCATGACCTTTGTCTCCGGGAGCAGCTCCCTGACAGCTCTGATTCCCTCATTTACAAGCGCAGCCAGCTGCCTGTACTGTGGCACTGCACCATCCGGAAACAGCATACCACTCCTTATTTCATTGCCAATCTGAACCATATCCGGCGCACAATCCATGATTTTTAATCTGTATAGCACATCATATGTGTACTTGTGCACTGCCTCCTTCAGCTCATCAAAGCTTAAATTCTTCCACGCATCAGGCTTATTCTGCTGTCCCGGATCTGCCCAGTAATCTGAATAATGAAAATCAAGCAGAAAATGCATTTTGTATTTTTTAATGACATGAGCCATCTCGAGAACATATGTAAGACTGCAATACCCCTTAGACTCCGGCACCTTATCAGGCTCATTCCATATGCGCAGACGGACTGAATTTACATTATTCAGCTTTAAAAAATCAAATACCCTGCACACATGACCTTCCCTGTCCATTATTTGTATATTATTGTCAACCATCATAGGAACGGATGAAATATCCACTCCCTTTAAGAAATTGCTATCCTTTTTCTGCTTGCGCTGCTGCTTAAGCTGATACATCTTTGTGTCAGCACTTACTAGATAATCGTCAAAGCTCTTACCACTGCCCGGCTTCGTATATATGATGCCGTGACTGATAAACAGGCTGTGCTGCTCCATGATATCATACACGCGCTTTATATACTTCTCAGCAGTGTCATGTCTGTCCCCAGGGATAAACACGATAAATTCATCTCCACCGAATCTATATACCATACTTCCCTCAGGCTTTTGCTCATCAAGCACCCTCGCCACAGTCTTTAAAAGCTCGTCACCGTACTGGTGTCCGTAGGTATCATTTATGTCCTTGAAATCATCCACATCGAGAAATACTATGGTGCAGCCGACATTTTGAGCTTCAAGCTCAGCAAACACAGGAATGACCATCTCATTGCATGCCACACGATTGTATAGGCCTGTGAGCGCATCATGGTTGTAGAGATTCTTAAGCTCATTATTTGTATTCTCAAGTACCTTTTGCTTAAAAAGATTTTCAAGCTTCTTGAGCAGGGCAGACTGTATATCAAACTGCTCAGGATGGTCGTACAAAAACTCAGGATTCCTGAGTATTACATAGCCCACTATCTCGTCCCTGAAATGCAGCGAGCAATACATATAGCAGGTGTTTTTATCTACACTCTGCATGTACTGCATAAGGTCATTTACACTCTTAAACTCAAGCTTTCCATTGTCCTTGTCATCCGCATAGAGCACAACCTCTTCGTCAATATCATAGCCATGCTTCCTAAAGTGTGCATTGTTCCTTGCAGCCGCAAGATCCGAAACACCGACCACATACACTCCGTCACACTTCATGCTCTGTATATAGTCAGAGTATTTCTCAAACAAATCATAATATTCATCGCACTCCTCGAGCTCCTTCTGGAGAATCATTACTGCATCCTCCTCCTGTTCCTTTGTCACTGAGCTCTTGACTATTTCCTTTATATAATTACGATAATCCACTCTTCCTGTATTAGGGCATCCACAGCTCTCCGCCGGGATAAACTCGGAATCAAGGTATTTGTCAGAAGCCTCACCTATTCCATACCAGAGTGCCTTAAATATCTCAAGGGCTTTTCTGCCTATATTGCCCCTGTTGTTATCAACAGTAGTAATCTGAGGGTTAAAATACGCAGCCTTGTCCAGATTGTCAAAGCCTGTGACCTTAAAATCCTGTGGCACCCTGTATCCAAGAGCCTCTGCTGCCGCACACAGTCCTGCCGCTATATTGTCATTTGCACATAAAAAAACATCCGGTAACGGCTTTTTGCTCTCGTGCCAATCACTCATATACCTGACACCTGTCTGATAATCAAAATCACCAAACATGTACATATCAGCTGTAAGTGGTATGCCATAGTCACTTAAAGCCTCCTTGAAGGCCTCAAAACGCATTCTGTTCTCATAATGATACGGCGGGCCTCCTGCAAACACCAAGCTTTTGCAGCCATGGTCATAGTACATATGATCCATTACCCTGCGAAAAAGCCTTTTATTGTCGTTGCCTACATAGTAAAAACCGTCAACCTTATACCCGATACTCACTACAGGCACATTTACCGACTGAAGCTTTCTGACCATATACTGTATCTCATCCAGGTTGGTCGTATTGGTGCAGTCAAATACCACTCCGTCGAAGCTGTTTAAATCAGGCAAATCGTTCAGCGCATACTCGCCTTTGTTAAACTTTGAATCCTGACTCCAGGTTCCGTTGGTGTTGTAAAAATACAGGCACACATCCAGTCCCAGCTCTTTAGAGCCTTCCATGATACCCTCAACCCACGAATATGTTACATATCTTCTCCAGCCATCAGCCAAAAGAGCAATTTTCTTCATTAATAAATACCCCTTTGCGTCTTCTAAAGACTTTTCCAAAATATGGTTCTATTATACTACGGTTTTACCTATTCTTGCAATAAAGATTGATTTTTTTTAGCATATTTGATAGAATTAATTTAAATAAGCAAATTTTTAGGAGGGATACGTTTTGAATCCAGCATTAATCGTACTTATTGTTATCGCAGTAGTGCTTGTGGTAGCATTTATAGTATTAACAATCCTCGGTAAAAAAGCACAAAAAAGAAAGGAAGAGCAGGACGAACAGATAGCTGCTGCATCACAGACAGTCAATATGCTAATCATTGACAAAAAGCGTATGAAGCTAAAGGATGCCGGTCTCCCACAGCAGATTATTGAGCAGACACCAAAGCTTATGCGCCGCTCAAAGCTTCCTGTAGTCAAGGCCAAGGTCGGACCAAGAGTCATGTCTCTTATCGCAGACGAGCAGATCTTTGATGAGATTCCTTTAAAGAAAGAGGTTAAGGCTTCTGTCAGCGGTATCTACATCACAGCTGTCCGCGGTATCAGAGGACCTCTTGAGAAGCCTAAGAAGAAAAAAGGCTTCCGTGCAAGAATGGCAGAAAACTACAGCAAGGCCAACGAACAGCTCAAGGCTGAGGAGGCTGCAAAGGCTGAAAGAAAAGCTGCTAAAGAGGCTGCCAAAAAGGCTAAGCAGAAATAATATCATGATTTAATTTTCATGTACATAAACAGAGCATGTGGGATGGCTTTCATCCTCACATGCTCTGTTTTTTATATGCTTTATATATTTTTTACCCCATAGACTTGGCAGACTTTTATGCAATTTTGACTGCTGCGCCTTTTTTCTTCACAGCTATATTGATGTGACAGTCGCCTACAAATTCATAGTTGACATCAAGTGCATACTTTACCTCTGCCCTTATCTCGTCCTCAGTCTCCTTTACCTCTATGCTTGTGGCATCAATACCTATCTGGATACTTCCAAACGGTGTATAATAATATGTCAGGTTTTTCTTTCCCTTCTCAAATATCATATGTACACTCATAGGTCCCTTGCGGGTGAACTCAAGATAATTGTCATTGAATTTAAGCATATTTTTGAGTGTCTGGGTCTCACCCTCCATTATCTCCTCAAAAAGCACATAGTGTTTGTTATTTCTTATATAATACTCTCCCGGGGCAATCACCTCTACCGCATCCGACTGCTGATCCGGTGCGAGCTGCAGGCCCTTTAATGATACTACTACATCCTTTGTCATTTCTTTCTCCTTATCCTCTTGCATATCTAAATTAATTCACGCTTTAATAATTTCTCATCACATATTTTCTTTTAATATATTTTTTCAGCATGAATATACTAACTGTTTTATCTGAAAATATCAAGGATTTTTAGTTTTATTTCATATTTTCCACTGTCAAATATGCTCTTATACTCGTCCGGAGTGAGTACCTCCTTAAGATTTTCCTTTGCTTCGTCCTCCACCACCTCGTACACACTGCCCCTAAAGCACATGTTTGGATACAGCACGCACCACCAGTTATGACCGGCTCCATCGCCCAGTGTTATTTCAAGCGCCTCGTAATTTCCCTCAGGAAATGTATAGTCCCCATACGTCTTTTCCGGGAAATCGGTGTGTGTAAGCTCTGCCGATGCGCCATATGTAAAACCGTTTGCTGCAAGCGTCTCCTTTGATACCGCTATTATTTCGTCCATATGGTCATTTACGGTGGCTCTGGTTTCTTCGATATTTTCGCACTCCAGCAGATATGGCTCTATGTAAGCCCCTACTGCATCGCGCACCTGCTTTTTCACATTCTGGTCTGCTTCGCTGTCGCTGTTTGCCAGCACGTGAAAACGCAGGATTTTGCCGGCGATGGATTTTTGCATGTCGGCTGTACACGCTATACTATTGGTGTTTGCGGCAGGTGTATGATTTTTTGCAGCTATCGCTGCCGTAAGGGATATTATTGCTATGGTTGTTATTATTATTTTCTTTCTCATGTAAACAAGTATTGCCTTATTTGACGAACTTATTCATCATTTTTGAAAATTTTACCGGGTTTCATAAATTTCATTCGTATAGTCATCCAGCAAGGTGCCAAGTGTAATTATCGGTTCACCATCCTCATGATTCTCCTTATTCATTTTCTGCTCATAATAATCACCCATGTTATCAAAGATATCGTTTATATCATCTGCTATGCACACATATGTGTTTCTCGGAAATTTTTTTGAAGTCTTGCAATATTCCATGAAGTCCGAATAAGCTGCTTTATCTTTTCTAAGTGTTTTTCCTATTAAAATCACCTTCAAATGATTGGTATCGGCTTTTTGTGACAGCCGATTCTCGAAGCTGTCCACGGCTGTTTTGATATCATCTGCATATTCCGGTTCGTAGGATTTGTCCATGTTATAGTAGAACTCTATATATCCGCTATTTTCATTTGCCGAAACATCTCTGTGGCTAACATATGCTTTGTTATCAGTTACTTCTTTATCGGTTATTTCGTCAGTATCTACATCTACAATATCGACCGCCGCAAGTGTCGGAAAACAGCGCTCCTCAAGTTCCACTGCACTGCAGCCGGTGAGCATGAGACCTATCGTCAGCACTACTATGACCGGTATCGCTATGCACAATAAAAATCCAAGATATTTTTTCACGATTTCACCTCCACTTTCAAGAATATATGCTAAGGTCACTGTGACTGCTATGACAAAAATGATGCACCAGCTTCTCATAGTGCTCTTTTCCTTGTCATGGCTTTTCTGTCTGTCAGAGCCAAATTGCTTATTGCTACAGGAATGCCGGTTTTTATTAAATGTAAATATAATTTTTCTCGTATTTTCAGCAAAATTCTCACATCTTAAAACCGCATAATAAAGGCTCATATTGAGTACTGAAAACAGCGTGAAAAACCACACCGACAGCATCAGTGCATCTGCCCTCTTGAAGAAGCTGCCTTTTATCTGCACATCACTCATCAGTACGACAGCCGGAAACTCTATTTCCGACAGTGAATATTTTCCAAAGTTTCCAAGCAATACTGCATACAATAAAAAAAGAATGCCTGCATATGTGAATATTGCTTTACTCACACTCCATCGTATCTGTGAGACACTGCGCTCCCTTACAAACAGTATATTGAACACGGAAATGGATGCTGCAAACACATAGTATGCGCCCGCGAATATATCCGCTGTGCCAAAGTCCACACCGACTCTGTCCTTAATCATCAGATAGTCAAGTCTCACTTCCGATATCGCAAATAAAAGCATAGCAGCAAGCGGTATGAGCACAAAGAAAAATACCACCTCATATACCCTGGCACGACACTCCACTCCGCCACTTAGCGCATAAGCGCACACAGCCATTATCACAAGTAGCACAACTGTAAATGACTCATCCGGTATAAGGCTGTCACGTATCAGCTTGACAAATATCCATGCAAAAAATGCAGCCTGTGACAGCTCATATATTGTAATAATTAAATCATAAATTAACATTTTCGCATATTTTGTTTTATCAAAGCTTCTGTCATATATTGTTTTCCTGCGTTCACGTACCTCGCTTACTATCCACATAAAAAGCCATGCCATGAAAACTCCAAGTGCGATAGAGATAAAACCATACTTTCCAAGCTTCGCTAGATTATTTGGAAGCACCAGTGTGCCGACTCCAAGCAGATTAAAGACGTATAGCCTGTATAGCTGGCGGGGCGATATGCTTTCGTTTTGTGCAAATGTGTAGCTTGTGCTCATATTTTTAGTCATCCTTATTTCCTTTCAGCTTTCTGCACTCATTTTCCCTTGCAAATACAGGCCGCCTCCATAGTCTGCGAAGCGGAAATCGTATGATACTGTCCTTTTCATCCTCGCCGCCTGTCAGCTCGCTGCCCACGAATGGCATCATGTATGGGTAACCACAGCTTTTGAGCTTTGCGAGATGCAAAAGTATCACCATCAGATTTATTAAAAATCCAAAATATCCAAGCCATGCCGACATCATTATTACAGCGAATTTGAGTATCCTAAATGAAAATGCAAACTCCTCGCTCGGTATGGCAAACGAACAGAGTGCGGTGAATGCAACAAGAATGACCACTATAGGGCTTACTAAATTTGCATCCACTGCTGCCTGTCCGATTATGAGGCCTCCGACTATGCCTATCGTGTTTCCCATTGCTCCGGGAAGTCTTATGCCGGCTTCGCGAAGCAGCTCAAAGGACAGCTCCATCATGAGCACCTCTATGAGCTGCGGAAACGGGCAGCCGAGTCTGGCTTCATAAAATGCCAGTATGAGAGGTGTCGGCAGTATCTGTGTATGAAAATTTGTGACCGCCAGATAAAGCCCCGGCAATGTAAATGACATGAAGGCTGCCACGTACCTTATCAGCCTTGCAAAGCTTGCCGCTATCGTTCTGTTATAATAATCATCTGCGGTTTTTAAAAAATTGTTCATGGTGGTTGGCAGTATCACTGCTATCGGTGAATTATCGCACAGCACCACCACCCGTCCCTCTAAGAGCGCATTCACTGCCACATCCGGCCGCTTTGTGGTCTGAAGCTGCGGAAACGGCGAATACCATTTTGCCTCAGCAAACTGTTCAATGACTCCCGAATCACCCACATGGTCTATCACATAGCTGTCCAGATTCTTTTCCACTTCCTCAACAAGCCCCTCTTTTACGAGGTCTCTCACATACAGTATGTCCACATTGCTGTGTCCGCGAAGCCCCTTTTTCACCTCTTTGCACTTTAAGCGAGTGCTCCTTAATCTGCGCCTGATAAGTGCTGTATTTATCTTTATGGAATCAGCAAAGCCCTCATTGGAGCCTCTTATGACCTTTTCCGAATCAATCTCCTGAATTGACATGGCAGGATATCCCTTGTCAGGAAGCTTGAAGGCATCCGGATAACCATCCACAAAAAATATCACATCTCCTGTCAGCATCATCTGGGCTGCCTCATTAACCGTGTGCAGATGTGCAAATTCGGATAGAGCTGCCTGATTTTTGTCAAGTACTTCCTTAACCTGATCCCGGTCTATCCCTTCAAGGTATGATGTAAATCGTCCAAACGCACTGTTATTGATACCGGAGCCTGCACATGTCACCTCAATATATGCAACAAAACACTTTATGGAAGCATCACGCCCCAGATACATCTCCTGCATCTTGATATCTGAGCAGTCAGAATATATCTGCCTGAAGCTTTTTATGTTCTCATCTATGTTTGTGGTCATCTTTAACTCTCCTATATACCCAATAAATCCCGTAAGATTTAAAATCCCTGATATAGTATGACCATACAAGCCCGCAAATATCCCTGATTACTTATTTTTTGCTATTATCTAAGCCACTAACTAAGCCACTAAAAAAAGGCCGCCGTTCACACGTCAGTGCAACCGGCAGCCCCTGGTTTTGTTATATTATTTTGTATTTTATTATCTTTGTCTGCTATAATCTTGTTATATTTCTGTTTTATTTCTTCTCTTCATCCTGCTTTTGTATCACAGCCTTCACAGCAACCGCCTGATTGGCCACATGCGTATGCATTTCTGTAGTCACAAGCTCCATATTTCTTGCCTCAAGCGCCCTGTAGATGGCATCATGCTCCTTCACAAGCATCGGATAATTCTTTGGGTCCTTCAAATACTCCACTCTGTAGCGGTACATCTGCTCGCGGATATTGTTCATCATAGATACAAGCTTCGCATTGTTGGTCGCCTCATAGATAGCATCGTGAAACTTCACATCCTCCTCAGCTATCTTTTTCACATCTCCTGAGTCCATGCTCCTCTTGAACTCGTCCTTTATGGTTTTTAGATTCGCAAGCTGCTCATCACTGATTTTCTTACAGGCTATTTTGGCTGCAAGCTCATCAAGAGCCTCTCTCACCTCAAGCACATCCTCCATATCCTTGAGAGTCATCTTGGCAACCTCTGCGCCCTTTCTCGGCATTGTGACTGCAAGCCCCTCCTGCTCAAGCATTCTGATTGCTTCACGTATAGGTGTACGGCTGACTCCAAGCTTTGACGCAAGCTGCAGCTCCATAAGTCTCTCTCCCGGCTTGAGCTCACCCTTTAAAATTGCCTCACGAAGTGTGTTAAACACCACATCACGCAGTGGCAGATATGCATCCATATTTAAAGTTAAATTATCAGTCATCAAACTTCTCCTATCTCTTGTATTATAATTCTCACATATAAGAAAAAAGTAACTATAAAGCACCCGCTGTGCTATCCGGATATCACGTTATTTGCGATTATTGTATACAGATGTCAGATACACCTGTCTGGCAAGATGTGAGCTTCTCATGGCTTTGTACGCTTTCTTTGCAGTATCTTCATCGTCAAACAGACCAAAAACCGTCGGACCACTACCGCTCATCATGGCTCCTACCGCGCCATTTGAAAGCATATGCTTCTTTATCTCGTCTATCACCGGATAGTTTGGTATGGTCACGGTCTCTAAGACATTTCCCATATGTGCTGCGATATCATGCAGATTCTTAGCCTTTATATCATCTATCAGGCGGTCTATATCCGGATGAATAGTCGTATCATCAAGCTTCAGATTCTGGTACACAAATTTTGTGGATACCGAGATGGACGGCTTTGCAATAAGCACCGGACACTTTACCATTGGAGGAAGAGGACTAAGCGCCTCTCCTATGCCCTCGGCCAGCGCCGTGCCTCTCATAATACAGTATGGTACATCCGCACCTATCTGCACACCTCTTTCCATAAGCTGTCTCTTTGTCAGTCCCAGTGAAAAAAGCCTGTTTACACCTATAAGCATAGCCGCCGCATCAGTACTGCCCCCCGCCATCCCTGCTGCAACAGGAATACGCTTGTCCAGCTTCACTGATACACCGTCAGTTATAGAAAACTCATCCATCAGAAGCTTTGCAGCCTTGTATATGAGATTGTTCTCGTTTACAGGGAGAAAAGACAGATTGGTCTGTATCTGTATGCCAGGCTCCTTTGTCCTTTTGATATCAAGCCTGTCATACAGATGAATGGTCTGCATAATCATACGGACCTCATGATATCCGTCCTCTCTGCGCCTCACAACATCGAGCCCCAGATTAATCTTGGCTAATGCTTTTAATGAAATATCGTTATTACTACCCATATTGTATTACCTCTGTTTTTTGTATACAAGGATTATAACACACCCTGCCAAAAAGAGCAAATTTAAATATTCTCATTTAATTGTTCATTTTCATTACTTTTCAGATTTTCCACGTATCGCACAAAAACACTATGTTCACATAGTACATGTTTACTAGATTTAAAAAGTAACCCTCTAACGCACCACAACAAAAAGCCTCACAGCATATCAATAATGCTTGTGGGGCTTTTTTTAAAAAGTTTCTCTAAACTCGTATGTACAATTTTTCTATTTCTTTTCCAATATAAATTTGCTAATCAGCTCGTTCATTGTCTCCGCCTGTGCTGAAAGCTCCTCACTTGTTGCTGATGTTTCCTCTGCATTTGCTGAGTTGGACTGTACAACATCTGATATCTGATTAATACCGGCCTCTGCCTGCTCCATAGCCTTTGCCTGCTCCTCTGCAATCTCGCTGAGTTTTTGAGAAGAATCTGCAACTTCCTTCATACCATTAATAACCTTTTCAATAGAAGTACTTACGCGCTCTGCAGCTTCATTACCCTCGTTAGATACCGCAATGGCACTCTCTATAAGCTGACGTGTGTCAACTGCAGCCTTGGCACTCTGCTCTGAAAGACTTCTGATTTGTCCCGCAACAACTGCGAATCCTTTACCTGCCTCACCTGCACGCGCTGCCTCGATAGCTGCATTGAGTGAAAGAAGGTTTGTCTGACTGGCAATATCCTCAATCTCAGAAATGATATTCTCAATCTGCTTAGATGTATCATTGATGCGTCCGATAACATCAACCATGCCCTGCATCTCTGTATGGCTGTGATCTGCTTCCTGCGCATACTCCTGTGCAATCCTGTATGTATCATTGAGCTTCTCAGATGTTTTCTCAACACCGCCTGTGATATCTGCAAATGTAGCCTGAAGCTCCTCAATGGCTGCTGACTGATCCATAGCACCTTCTGCTATTTCCTGTGCTGCCTGAGCAAGGTTGTTAGAACCTGCTGTAACAAGTGATGATATCTCATTGATATGTGACATAACATCATTCATCTGTGTCTTCATCTGACGCATTGCCATGAGAAGTCCAATAAAATCTCCGGTATATTTATCTTCCATGTCTGATGAAACTGTATAATCTCCTTCTGCCATCTTTCCAAGAAGCTTGTCAGAGTCAGATATGATAGTCTTAAGGTCTGCTGCCATGTTTTTCGCAACCCCTACCATATCAGCAATTTCATCTTGTGAATCAACTGCCGGGAATGGAGCCTCAAGATCACCCTGTGCAAATGTACGTAATCTCTGTTTTAACTCATCGAGTGGTTTAGAAATACCAACTGCAACTTCGTCCCCGATTTTCATCGAGATAAAATATGAACCGACAATGATAACAATAACAATACCAAATGCGGCATATGATACCAATGATAATATCTTGCTTAAATTATCTCCCTCTGTTACCTTTGCATCCATAAGGGCAACAAGCTGCTGATATATCTTATCATATGCAGGTGCAAGCTCTGCTACTGCTCTCTCCTCGGCCTCCTTCTGTGTCTCAGGATCTGTAGCATTCCTACCTAACTGTCCAATCTCATCATCGAGACTCCAGTATGAGTCGAGCTTACTGTTTATATCATCATATATAGCCTGCTCCTCACCTGTCTTTATAGAGCTTTGCAGCTCTTTCCAGTATTTTTGAAATGATTCCTTTTTAGAATCATGTGTATCAGACATCTTACTTAATGTGTCAGAAGCTGTATAACCGATAAGAGCTCGTGTAGCGCTTCGTGTCTCTGAGAAGGTTACCATAACCTTTCCTATATCTCCCTGTGAAAATCCGTAAAAGGTTAGTGCGCTGGAATATCTCATTGATACAATGATCATAAGAATACCCGCGATAACCCCCGATGCCGATGCTACAAACGTAGTCAGTCTGAATCCTTTCTTTAAACGATTTTTGATGCTAAGTGCTTTCCACTTTGACATGTCTAATTTCATGATATTTCCTCCACATGAATAATGATACTTATATACTATTCTTCTATTATACACCTCTCAAAAAATTATACAAGTGCTAATAAAGGTGGCTGCACGATGCGTGCAGTCATCTTTTCATAATTCATAAATCACATTTCTTATATAATATTCGTTCCATCACGACACTTTTACATACACATCCGGCTTCTAGCCCTGTACCTGTGTATCCTCTGTGTCATTCTTCCAGTCATCAAACTTCTTGAGCACTGCATCATATGTATCCTGACATATTGATGGCAGCTTGTCTCCCCAGGCTCCTGTTGCCTGTGAAAAGCCTTTCTTGAATGCATTCAAAAGCTCATCAGCCTTGTCCTTGTCGCCTCCCGACAGTGCCTTTGCAAAGTCAAGAATACGGTCTGAGGTCTTCTCAACTCCCCAGTATCCATCCTCTGCGATGTCCTTTTTGGCCTGCGCTATTGTGTCTGCATCTACAGTCAGATTCTCAAACAGACTCTTTAAGCCCTGTGACTTATCCCAGGTTGAAGCCTGTCCTGTCATGGACTTTCTGACGATCTCGATAAGCTGCTGCTGTCTGGCGTTGGCATCATCCTTAAGTGCCTGTACCAGTGCATCTCTGTCTGCCTTGCTCATCTTCTGGTTTACTGTGCTCTTTGCAGTATCCTTTGAATCATCCTTGCTGTCTGATTTCTCATATACAGCTGCCTCCTCGCTGAAGCCTGCAGTCTTTGCATCCGACTTATCCGTCTTTGCATCCTGCTTCTTTGAAGCGGTATTAGTATTCTTTGTCTGCGCCTCGTCCTTTGCTGTGACACTCTGCGCCGCTACTGCTGAAACTACACTTGAAATAGCATCTAACATCTCTCATCCCTCCCTGGTAATGTGCGTGCGGGAATCCTTTCCCGCTATACTATTATCAACCTGTATAGCGTCTGATATAGCTAAACAGTCTTTCTCTTATATTGTGTATCGGCTGTTTTGCGTCTGTTGCTTATAGCTTTAGCCGTTATTTTTTCAGCTTTCTGCCAAATATAAATGTCGAAAAATATATTACCGATGCAATAATCACTATCATCGGACCTGTTGCCACATTGGTGTAGTATGACACTGCGAGGCCGACTATACCGGAAAATACTGAAAATATCACTGAAAAGAAATGATACTCACGCATATTTTCCGAAATATTCCTTGATGAAGCCGCCGGTAATATAAGCAGAGCATTTATGATAAGTATGCCTATCCACTTGATGGATAGCATAACTATGAGTGCTACAAGCACCGCAAACAGATTATCCAGAAGACGCACATGGATACCCTTGCTTTTTGCCACGCTCCTGTGTATACATATGGCGTTGAGCTTATTGAAGCAAAGCACCCAGAACACTATAGTGACCACAAAAATCACAATTAGATAAACTATCTCAGTCTTTGTGATGCTTAGCACATCGCCCACCAGTATACTTGAGTATTTGCTGAAATTGCCGCCCTTTGACAGTATCGCAAGACCTATCGCCACAGAGCACGATGAAAATACCGATATAATGGTATCTGTCGATGCAGTGTTCAGACTGCCTATCTTATTTAAAAGAAGTGCAAACACTATCGCAAATATCACCATGGCAAGCGAGGTGTCTGCCATGCCGCATACCACTCCGACAGCGATTCCTGTAAGTGCTGAATGTCCGAGTGCATCTGAAAAGTATGCCATCTTTTTGTTTACAATCATGGTTCCCATTATGCCAAAAAGCGGTGTGATGATGAGCACAGCGATAAGGGCATTTCTCATAAAATCATATTGAAGCCAGGAGGTTATATTCATTTGTGTTCCTCCTCTCTCACCCAGGATTCCTCTCCTGTGTAAAAAATTCTCTCAAATTCCTTGCTCTCGAAGACTTCCTTCACAGTTCCCTGCTTTGCAACGGTCTTATCAAGCAGCACAACATGGTCTGCGTACTTTGCCACATAGTCCAAATCGTGCGATATGAGTATGATTGCAAGGTCATAGTGAGTCTTTAAATAATCCATGGTCTTATAGAAAAGCTCCATGCCGTTTTGGTCTATTCCGGACACCGGCTCATCCAACAGCAGCAGGTTCGGCTCGTCCATGATTGCCATGGAAAGAAGCACTCTCTGCAGCTGTCCTCCCGAGAGGTTGCACACCTGCTTGTCGATGAGCTCCTCAGCCTCAAATACCTCGAGTGTCTCCCTTATCTTTGCCTCTATCTTTTTGCTCTTTGGCAGAAAAACAGGATAATTGTACTGATAGCTTGCTATGAGGTCATACACGCTGACCGGTGTATTTTTCTCGATATTAACAGACTGCGGCACATAGCCGATTTTAAGCTTAGCCATATGTCCGTCCTTAGTATCCTTGAACTCAATCGTACCGGTGTGAGGTATCTCGCCTAGTATCGCCTTTATGAGTGTGGATTTTCCGGCACCGTTTTGGCCTATTATGACATTGAAGGAGCCACAGTGTATGTGCATATTTACATCCTCAAGCACCGTCTGCTCTCCGAAGCTCACTCCAAGGTTATTTATTTTTATGCAATGAAAGCCACATGGCTGTATTATTTTCCGCATATTTTCTCCAATTTTATTTAGTAAATGCCTCTTTGATAAGCTCTATATTGTGCTCCATACCATCAAGATAGCTGTCCTTGTCGTACTCTCCCCTGTTGAGAGGGTCGATATAAACCACATGCACATCTGTCTCACGCGATACGGTATCTCCCATGCTCTTTCCGTAGAGCTCCTCAGCGAGTATTACAGACACTCCGTCATTCTTTATGGCACTAATCACCTGCTTTATCTCACCTGCGCTGACTGAGCGTTCCTCGTCAAGGTCTAACAGATAGCATGCATTCATGGAAAAATCATCAGCTACATACGCATAGGCCTCATGGAATATGATGATATTCTGTCCATTGGTAAGACTCTTTATGCTATTTATCTTTTCTTCAAGCACTGCAAGCTTTGCATCATATGCTTTTGCATTTGCATAATATTCATCAGCATGCTTTGCATCCTTTTCGGCAAGCCTGGATGCGATTGTCTGAACCATGGTGCGGTAACGCGGCACGCTCATCCATGCATGGGCATTCTCATCACCGTGGTCATGATCGTGGTCACTGTCCGATTCTGTGTCTGCTTCGTGGTCATGGTCGTGGTCACTGTCCGATTCTGTGTCTGCTTCGTGGTCACTGTCCGATTCTGCATCTGCCTCGTGGTCATGGTCACTGTCTGATTCTGCATCTGCATCATGATCATGGTCGTGGTCACTGTCTGCATCATCCTCAGAAAGAAGTGCCACCTTCTCACATGCCTCAACCACATCAAGCTTCGGATACGCTTTTGCCACATCAGACATAAACGACTCTATACCGCCTCCGTTTATTACAAAAACATCGGCTGTGGATAAAAGCTTCATATCCTCCGGTGTTAGCTGGAAATCGTGCAGACAACCGGTCTGTGGCTCGCTTAAGTTTTCAAGTCTCACGCCTTCCACTCCGTCTACTATATTTAAAGCTGCAATATACATTGGATAGAAGGATGTCACGACAGTAAGCATATCGTCAGCTTCGTCAGTATTTTTTGTACTGCCAAAAGCTCCTGATACTCCACCGGCAGCGCCTTTCGTACCTGTAGTGTGCTCATACGCCATTACTGCAAGTGTACACACTATCAATATACACAAAAACATAATGCCTACAAATTTGCATTTATTCTTCATATATTAAATATTCGCCTTTCTTTCTATAGCTTTATTTCTATGACTTTATTTCGAATTTATTTCTTTTTATGACTATTAACGCTTTTTTTGCTCTTGGCCTTATCTCTGCGCTCTTTAGTCTTTTTGGCAACCGGCTTTCCGGTCTTCTTCCAGCGCTCCTTTTTGTGTGGCTGGGATGCAGCGGCTCTTTTTGCAGCTGATTTAGCCTCGCGCTTTGCTTCTTCCTCCTGTTTCATGGCAAGAAGCGTATCCTCGTCAAACACGAGTGAATCTATGAGATTCCAGATTTCGTCCCTGCCTTCCTTTGACATGGACGAAAACGGTATAACTACCGTGCCCGGCTTCACATGAAGCACATCCTTGATAGTCTTTATGTGTGCGGCAATCTGGCTTTTTTTCAATTTATCAGATTTGGTTGCAATGATGATCGGTGCAAAGCCCTGGTTTACCATCCAGTCATACATCATGATATCATTGTCCGATGGCTCATGCCTTATATCTATTAAAAGAAACACTGCCTGAAGCTTTTTTGAGGTGTGAAGATAGTTTTCTATCATCTGTCCCCATTTAGCTTTTATCTCGATATTGGCATTGGCATAGCCATAGCCCGGCAGATCGACCAGATACATGGCGTCATTGACGTTATAAAAATTGATGGTCTGCGTCTTGCCGGGCTGTGAAGAGATCCTGGCAAGTGACTTTCTGTTCATGAGCGCATTGATCAGTGACGACTTGCCTACATTTGACTTGCCGGCGAATGCCACTTCATTATACTCATTGTCAGGGATTGTGCTTGTAATTCCGCAAACTGTCTCTAAATTAACACTTTTAATTACCATAATCTCTTCCTCATTCTTATTTTACAAATGCTATCTTCTCCACCTGTGAAAATCTCTCCACCGGCACGATTTCCATGCCGTCTGTTATTTCTTTTGAAATCTCCTCCAGGTCCTTTTCATTATCCTTTGGAATACATACTGTTTTTATTCCGATTACTTTGGCTGCAAGCAGCTTTTCCTTGAGTCCTCCTATCGGAAGCACCCTGCCGCGTAGTGTTATCTCGCCCGTCATGGCTACATCTGCCCTGACAGCTCTGTCTGTAATAGCCGAGAGCATGGCTGTCGCCATAGTGATACCCGCAGATGGACCATCCTTTGGCACTGCTCCCTCCGGGATATGTATATGGATATCATGCTTCGTGTAAAACTCTGCATCAATGCCATAACCTTCGCTTATTGAGCGCACATAGCTAAGTGCCGCCTGTGCCGACTCCTTCATCACATCACCAAGCTTACCTGTGAGCACCAGCTCACCCTTGCCCGGCAGCACATTCACCTCAACCTCGAGTGTGACGCCACCCACGCTTGTCCATGCGAGTCCTCTTACGATTCCCACCTCAGCGTGATCATTTTTCTTCTCCGGACTGTACTTCGGATTACCCAGATATGTCTTTAGATTGGTCTTTGTAACCTTTACAGCCGCTTCGCTATCCTTAAAGATTTCTCTTGCAGCCTTGCGGCACAGCTTGCCGATAGTCCTCTCAAGGCTTCTGACTCCGGCCTCTCTGGTATACAGCCTGATGATGTCCTTTAAGGCAGAGTCTGTTATCGTAAGCTGTTCCTTTTTTATTCCGTTTTTGCTCTTCTGTTTCTCAACCAGGTGCTCCTTTGCGATGTGAAACTTCTCATTTTCAGTGTAGCTTGACACCTCAATAAGCTCCATCCTGTCAAGAAGCGGCTTTGGAATGCCTGAAACCTCATTGGCCGTTGCAATAAAAAGCACCTCCGACAAATCCACAGGCATCTCAATGTAATGATCCCTGAATCTGCAGTTCTGCTCACTGTCAAGCACCTCAAGAAGAGCGGCTGATGTGTCACCCTTGTAGTCACTAGACACCTTATCTATCTCATCCAACAGCATGAGAGGATTTGAAACACCTGCCTGTCTTAAGCCATTTACTATACGGCCCGGCATGGCGCCGATATATGTCTTTCTGTGTCCACGGATTTCTGCCTCATCACGCACACCGCCAAGAGAAATACGCACATATTTCTTCTCCAGTGCAGCCGCAATTGAGCGGGCTATGCTTGTCTTTCCCGTTCCCGGAGGGCCTACAAGACATATGATAGGACTCTCTCCCTTGCTGGTCAGATTTCTGACTGCCAGAAACTCAAGTATCCTCTCCTTAACATCCTTTAATCCATAGTGATCATCATCAAGCACCTGCGCTGCATGGTCGAGATCCTTGTTGTCCACAGACATTTTGTTCCATGGAAGCTCAAGTACAGTCTCTATATAGCCTCTCTCGACCGTGCTCTCTGATGAGCTGCTGCTCATATTTCTAAAGCGCTTTATCTCTTTTTTCACCTTTTCCTTTACATAGTCAGGCGCATCTAACTCGGATAGCTTTTTCTCATATTCATCAGCCTCTGAGTCTGCATTCTCACCAAGCTCCTCACGTATCACACCGAGCTGTTCACGAAGCACATACTCCTTCTGATGCTTGTCCACACGAACCTTTACTTTTTTCTGAAGCTCATTCTTTATGGAAATAACCTCCACCTGGGAGAGAAGTAATGATACTATAACCTGATACCTGTCATTGATGTCCTCTGCCTCAAGCACCTGCTGCTTCAGCTCATATGACACCGGCAGATTGTTGGTCACATAGTCTATGAGTTTTTCAAGATCCTCATACTGGTCTATCTGTCGGATAAGCTCCTTGCTGATTTTGCCTATGACTGCCGCATATCTGTGAAAAGCCTCCCTGACTCCGAGAAGCATAGCCTCCTTTAGATCCTCCGGCAGGCTGTCTGCATTGCTGTCACAATAACAAATTTCTGCCTCAAGATACTTCTTACAACCGGTAAAGCCAAGCAGCTTTGCCCGGCTTATTCCATCTACAAGTATTCTCACAACATCATTCTGCAGTCTGACAACCTGCTTTATGTCGGCTACTATTCCCATCCGGTAGAGGTCTTCCTGGGTCGGGTCCTCCCTGTCCACATTACTTTGTGTGACAAGATAAATCCTTTGATCCTGCTCCATAGCCTCCTCGATAGCACGGAGTGAGCGCTCTCTGCTGACGTCGAAATGAGCAATCATCCCGGGCAGAATAGTAAGTCCTCTCAGTGCTACTGCAGGCATGTTAATAATCTGTTCTTCCACTTATATCTCCTGTATTAATGTACTTACGATGCTGCCTTTTCCTCGATATATGCCTCCGGCACACACTCACCATCGAGCTTTAAGTTGTCCTCAACGGTATCCTTGTCGATTACGCACTTGCTGATGCTCTTGTCTGACGGTATGCGATACATAAGGTCAAGCATAACAGCCTCCATGATGGCACGAAGTCCTCTGGCTCCTGTCTTTCTCTCAAGTGCCTTGTCTGCGATGGCATTGACTGCATCATCTGTAAACTCAAGACCTACTCCGTCAAGCTCAAAGAGCTTTGCATACTGCTTGATAAGTGAGTTCTTAGGCTCCTTAAGTATGCGGATAAGTGCATCCCTGTCGAGTGCCTCAAGTGAAACTGTGATAGGTACACGTCCGATAAACTCAGGAATCAGTCCAAACTTCACAAAATCCTGTGGAAGTGCATGCTTAAACGCCTCACCCACATTGAGCTCTGTCTTTGACTTTACATCAGAATTGAAGCCGATAGATGATGTATCCATACGGCTATCGATGATTTTCTCCAGACCATCAAATGCTCCACCGCAGATAAAAAGTATATTAGTAGTATCAATAGGAATAAGCTCCTGCTGCGGATGCTTTCTTCCGCCCTGTGGCGGTACAGATGCCTCTGTGCCCTCAAGAATCTTTAAAAGAGCCTGCTGTACACCCTCGCCTGACACATCTCTGGTGATTGAGACATTCTCTGATTTCTTTGTAATTTTATCTATCTCATCTATATAAATGATACCATGCTCTGCACGCCCGATATCATAATCTGCCGCCTGAATAAGCTTTAAGAGGATATTCTCCACATCCTCACCTACATATCCTGCCTCTGTGAGTGTTGTAGCATCAGCGATAGCAAATGGTACATTTATCACTCTGGCAAGTGTCTGCGCAAGAAGTGTCTTTCCTGAGCCTGTAGGTCCAAGCATGAGGATATTGCTCTTCTGAAGCTCAACATCTGATGTATCCCCTGCCAGCACTCTCTTGTAGTGATTGTAAACAGCAACCGAAAGCACCTTCTTAGCCTGGTCCTGTCCTATTACATAGTCATCCAAAAATGCCTTGAGCTCCTCCGGAGTAACAAGATTTATATCATCCTTAGCGCTGCTTTTGTCCTCATGGCCCTCTACGCCTTCTTCCTCAAGAATCTCGGCACATATATCTATACACTCATCGCAGATAAAAGCTCCATTAGGTCCGGAAATCAAACGATTTACCTGGTCCTGTGTCTTACCGCAAAATGAGCAGCGAATCTTTCCGTCGTTTTTTCCTGCCATTATTAACTCCTTTTATTGCATGAGGGCATCCCATATGGGGTACCCTCTTAAATTCATCTAACTTCTGATTATCTGTTTGTTATTACACTGTCTATAAGACCATACTCTGCGGCTTCCTGTGCTGACATATAGTTGTCTCGCTCTGTATCAGCTGCAATTGTCTCGTATGGCTTGCCTGTATTGGCTGCTAAAATTTCGTTTAATCTCTTCTTTGTCTTTAAAATATTTTCTGCAGCAATCTGAATCTCAGTAGCCTGACCCTTTGCACCGCCCGATGGCTGATGAATCATAATCTCTGCATTTGGAAGAGCATATCTCTTGCCCTTTGCACCGCCTGCAAGAAGGAAAGCTCCCATGCTGGCTGCAAGACCGATACAGATTGTTGAAACATCACACTTGATGTACTGCATAGTATCGTAAATAGCAAGTCCTGCTGTAACCATTCCACCCGGTGAATTGATGTAAAGGTGGATATCCTTATTCGGATCCTCAGACTCGAGGAATAAAAGCTGGGCAACAACAAGGCTGGCTGTTGTCTCATTTACTTCCTCTCCAAGGAAAATGATACGATCTTTTAATAATCTGGAGTAAATGTCGTAGTTGCGCTCTCCTCTGCTGGTCTGTTCAATGACATATGGTACTAAACTCATATAAAATACCTCCTTTATAAAAGTTCAAAAGACCGGCTCAGAAAATAGGCTTCTGAGCCAGTCCATCAAATTTTGATTCAAAAATCTTATTCTTCTGTAGACTCTTCTGCATCAGCCTTTTTCTTTGCCTTTGCACGCTCTTTAACGTTGTCCATGATAAGATCTACGGCCTTTGTGATAGCAAGGTCTTTCTTCATAGACTCCTTCTCAGCATCTCCCATGTACTCTTTAAGCTTATCAGCCTCCATGCCGTATGCCTTAGCCATCTTCTCTACCTCAGCATCGATATCTGCATCAGTAACCTCGATGTTCTCCTCCTTGGCAATCTGCTCAAGTACAAGGCTGCTCTGGATACGTGTTGTAGCCTCAGGACGAACCTGATCCTTAAGCTGGTCAACTGTCATGCCTGAGAACTGTAAGTACTGCTCCATTGTAAGACCGCTCTGTGCGATTCTCTGAGCGAACTCCTCAACCATTGTCTCACACTGAGTCTCAATCATTGCCTCTGGAAGATCCATCTTTGACTTATCGATAATCTTCTGGATAGCCTCATCCTCTTTAGTCTTCTTAGCTTCTGTCTCTTTCTTCTCTGTGAGGTTCTTTTTGATTTCCTCTTTGTACTCAGCTAATGTATCAACACCTGCTGCATCCTGTGCAAACTCATCATCAAGCTCAGGAAGCTCCTTAGCCTTGATCTCGTTGATCTTAACCTTGAATGTAGCCGGCTTTCCTGCAAGGTCTGCTGCCTGATACTTCTCAGGGAATGTTACATTGACCTCAACCTCATCGCCTGTGTTCTTTCCTACTAACTGATCCTCGAATGTATCGATGAATGTGTGTGAACCGATCTCTAATGGATGATTCTCACCCTTTCCACCCTCGAAAGCTACTCCGTCAACAAATCCCTCAAAGTCGATAACTGCTGTATCTCCCTCTGCTACAGGACGATCTGTAACTGTAACTGTTCTTGCATTTTTGTTTCTCTGGTTCTCGAGCTCAGCGTCAACCTCTTCATCAGAAACTGATGTGTCGATCTTTGTAACTGTAACGCCCATGTACTTACCAAGAGTAACCTCTGGTCTTACAGCAACCTCTGCTGTGTAGATGAAAGGCTTTCCCTTCTCAATCTGAGTAACCTCAACTGTAGGACGTGAAACTATATCAACACCACTCTCGTCAACTGCACCTGCATATGTCTGCTGCATAAGAATATTTGCTGCATCCTCATAGAACACACCTGCTCCATACATTTTCTCAATCATAGCTCTTGGCACTTTTCCTTTACGGAATCCAGGTACACTAATCTGTTTCTTCTGCTTCTGATATGCAGAATCCAATGCTTTCTCTAATTCCTCAGCTGCTACCTCAATAGTAAGCTTCGCCATATTATGCTCTAAATTCTCAACCTGTACACTCATGTCAATCGTTATCCTCCTTAAAAATATATATGAATGGTATGTACATCAAATGTAATGTGGGCATGCTTTTTAAACTGCTAAGCCCAGTCATTGGATGATTATAACACAACAAATCCACTATTTCCAGTGTTTTTTACATTAAATTTGCTTTTGTGTATAATTCCATAAATTGTCAGCAATACAAAAACATATTTTTGTCATATTACGGCATAATATTTCCATACACATACAGCTTGTGTATAACGTTTTAAAAGGAGGTATTGCATTATGGCAGCATCAAGTAGTAAAAAGGCTTCTGTACCGGAGGCAAAAGAGGCTATGAGCCGTTTCAAGGAAGAGGTTGCTTCAGAGCTTGGAGTTCCTTTAAAGGAGGGCTACAATGGTGACCTTACTTCTAAGCAGGCCGGTTCAATCGGTGGCGAGATGGTCAAGCAGATGATCATGAAGCAGGAGCAGCAGATGAAATAAGCTCTGCAATAGCAGGCTTCAAATGTACGCTTCAAATGCAAGCATAAAAAGAGGCCGCGCACCATGGGGTTGGTGTGTGACCTCTTTTGTTATAATACTAATAATATGATTATTTGCTGAACGTTGTATTAGTATACCAGTCCCTGTCGAATATGCTCTACTGTGGCATCGTCTGTGAAGTATCTGACAAGCTCGAGTGCAAACGCAATAGCTGTTCCCATTCCACGACTTGTAATCACATTGCCATCCACAACTACAGGCTGCTCAAGCCACTGTGCACCGAGCAGCTTTTCCTCAAAGCCCGGATGACAGGTAGCTTTTTTGCCCTCAAGTATATGATTCTCACCGAGCACGCTAGGCGCTGCACATATCGCTGCAACAAGCTTTCCCTCAGCGGCAAATCTCTTAATTGTCTTTACTACAGTCTCATCCGCGCCAAGGTTTAATGTACCCGGCATGCCTCCCGGCAGTACGATTGCATCGTAGCTGTCAAAATCAGCCTGTGCCTTTGTGGTATCTGTCTTAAATGTCACCTGATGAGAGCTTGTCACCTCGGCTTTTTCCGTGATTGATATGGTTTCAATCTCAAGCTTTGCTCTTCTAACTATATCTACTACTGTAAGTCCTTCAATCTCCTCACAGCCGTCTGCCATAAAAATTCCTACTTTACTCATATTTTTCTCCTTCTTTTTCTTTGATTTGATAATACGTAACTATTCAAAGCTGCGGTTCGTCACTTGAATTTTTAAATACCAGTCATTATAATCAAATATGTACGGCTGTTTTATGTTATAATACATAATTTCTTATAAACACATGTCATTGCCGTCACACAAAAGTATAAAACTTAACTATAAACTCACTCATAAACTGAAAGGACATACCATGGAAATCGAAAGAAAATACTTACTTAAACAGCTTCCTTCCAATTTAGACAACTACGCGAGCAAAAAAATTGCCCAGGGCTATCTGTGCACCTCGCCTGTTGTCAGAGTCAGACGCTCAAATGACAGCTATTATATGACCTACAAGGGAGCCGGTCTTATGGTGCGCGAGGAGTACAATCTTCCTCTCACAAAAGAAGCCTACGACCATCTTGTCCAAAAGATTGATGGTCGTCTCATCGAAAAGACACGCTATCTCATATCTCTTGACGGTGGCCTGACCGCAGAGCTTGATGTATTTGAGGGTGATCTGGCTCCTCTTACACTTGTGGAGGTTGAATTCGACTCTGTCGACGCTGCAAATGAATTCACAGCGCCTGACTGGTTTGGCGATGATGTCACTGAATCCGGCAAATATCACAACAGCTATCTGAGCCGATTGGAAAATTCATAGTACTGCCTGGTCTTTATCGTATTCTTTAAATCATCATACCGCTTTTGCAATGGGCCCTCAGGAACTACAACATCCATAACCACCGCTATGTCATCTATAAGGCGGTCGGTTATGATATCCCTCATTGAAATAAGTATATTGTACTTTTCTTCAAAGGTATCCGCATCAAGAAACTCCAGCAAACGCGGATCCGGTGCCTGGCCTTCATCTGCATCCGGTGCCGGCTCATAACATGCCTGTGTCTGAACACTCACAGCTTCAGGTGCATTAGCTGCAATCGCATTAGTGTTGGAAGAGATACTCTTTCCCGACATATCCTCAGGCTGATTCTTAAGTGTGATCTTCTCAAATCTGTATTTCTGCTTCACATCAGGATATTTCTCATGGTCCACCTCGCTTACAAACATGTCGAGTGGTCTGGCGTATATCCCAAAATCATCATATAAAGCCTGATAAATCACAAGCTTTTCCCCTGTCTCTGAATGTGTTGCCACTGTAACTATCTGATACAGCTTATTCTTAAAGTGCCTGTAAAGCTCTCCGGGCTTTGGTGTTCTGTCCATCATTTCTGCCTCTTTTCCTATTATTTAAAAGTTGTTAATCATGTCTAAGCCTTCTCCAAGGAAATCTCTCTCAAACTCCAGATTACCGCTGTATCCCATGGCAATCAGATCCTCAACACTGCCAAACATGCTCTGTGTCTCAGCCTCTATAATCTTTGCACCGTCTGCCGCTTTGGTATGCAGTGTCTGGCAGTTTCTTGAGTGCTCCTGAGCCATCCTCTGCTGTGCCTCGCTATGTCCGTGCATAGCCTCAAGCTCTTTTTGTGTCGTATCATCCGCAAAGCGTGCGTTATTTTTCACGGCCCTCTGCACTATATCCGGATTGCTCTGCTGTGGCTGTACTCTCTGCTGCATCTGTGGTCTCTGAGGCTGCTGTGCTCTCTGCTGCATCTGTGGCTGTGGTTTCTGCTGATATGTCTGGTTCAATGCATTCATACCCGACTGAACTGTATTCTGCATGCTGTTCCATATCTGCTGCATCTGCTTCTGCTGCGGTCTCGGTTTGTTTGGCTGCGTATTTTTGCTGCCTGCGCTCTTTGATTTTTTGTTAATGTAAAAAACAGCTCCTAAGATAATTGCCCAAATTATAACATCCATATTCTGCTCCTTTATCAATCTGCATTTTCTATGTCAATCCCTAAATATCCTGCACATATCGCGCAGTATGTATTCTGCTGTCTGTTCCGGCTCCCATTGCTTTGTAACACCCACAAGCAGCGGATTAAGCTCCGACAGTATCCTTGCCGTGCGCCGGTCTGTCGTGCCCTCATACTTATCGTTTATGGCCTCAGCCTGCTTCACACATGCCTCAAGCTGCTTTAATATATCCTTCCAGAACTCCTCGTAATATATCTCATGCACTCTCTTAGTCTTTTGTGTGAAATTTAGCTCTGCAAGCTCTTTGTTGCTGTGCCCCAGATAGAAATATGACAGAGCAAACAAATCAGGCTTTTTCCTTTCAAGCCCCTCATTTGTCAGGTGTATCAGATTCTCTATCTCACTCTGTAAAATGATACCGTTGTCAAAGGATGACAGATATCTCTCCCCCTGCTTTACAACAGAGTCCAGAGTCGTGTGAAAATCCGTGTCCACCTTGCTGATTAAAAATTCATCGTCAAAAATGCCGCTTTTCGCTTTGCAAGCATTTATCAGCTCTCCAAAGTGCTTCCTGTCATCCCCTGTGAGCTCACAATACCCGATAACAAGCTGCTCAAGCTCCTTTAAATCTGAAAGCAGGCTGCTTAAGCCTGTCTTCACGCCATAATAGCGCTTTGCAACACCGGAGGAATTCTTTTTGGTTTTGACATACAGCTTAAGCCAGCTGTTGACCACTGTCATGTCGGCACCCGCCGTATCCATCGCTGTCTTAAATTTCTTTTCCGTATCACTTAGTCCTAAAATCATCACACACCCTCAAACATCATTCTAAAACTATATAATAACAATTCTACACCATTATCATATTTTTTTAAAGAGCCTTTTTTCGCTCTGAAAAGCCCACTTTAAACGCAAAAAAAGGAAGCCATACAATAACTGTATGACTTCCTATATACTCTTCATGTTATTCGCATCGTCGTGCAAATGGCACGAGCGGCTTTGTTATGATAGCAAAATCAGATTAACGACCGAACTGCATATCGTTGTTACCTGATTTTGTTGTGAACATCTCAAGCATGTTGATTGGATCGTTGTAATCCATAAGCCATCCCTCACGGGCGAAATCAAACTGTCCGTCCTTACGGCTGTTAAGGAATACGTTCCACTCCTGCTGCTCAACCTTTAAGTTGATACCTACCTTTGAAAGATCAGCCTGAATAGCCTCACCAATCTTTACATTTGACTCTGAGTTGTTTACAAGGTATGTGAACTCGACAGTCTGGTTTACCTGGCCTGTGCTCTCATCTAATAATCCGATAGAAGCAAGAAGCTCTTTAGCCTCCTCAAAGTTCTTATCGTAATCTGTGCCGTAGTAATCTTTGTTCTTGAACTCGCCACCGTTACCATCTGTAACACCCTCTGGGATAAATGTTGTGGCAATCTTCTGTCCGCCCTGGGCGATTGTATCGATGATGTACTGACGATCGATAAGAAGACAGATTGCATGTCTGAATACCTTAGCCTGATCAGCATCTAATCCAAGATCTGAGTAGAGCTTAGAGTTGATGTTGAAGCCTGCGTAGTATGTTCCAAGGTTGTCTACTGTGTAGAACTCGCTTGACTTCTTAGCTGCTGCAATCTCTGCTGTAGGAACTGAATCGATGAAATCAAGGTCACCGTTCTGGTAAGCTGTGTAAGCTGAAACATCATCAGATGTAAGCATTACGTTCATCTCATCAACTGTTACATTGTCAGCATCCCAGTAGTTAGGGTTCTTAACATATGTCATGCTTGAATCATGCTTCCACTCCTTAAGTGTGAATGCACCGTTTGTTACGAACTTGTCACTTGCATCGTTTGCCCAGTCATCATTTCCCTCTACAGAGTTCTGGTTTACAGGGAAGAAGAATGGGAATGCGCATAAGTCAAGGAAGTATGGTGTAACTGCCTTAAGCTTGACTGTAAGAGTCTTTCCATCCTCAGAAGCAACTACATCATCAGCTGCAAGACCCTTTGTATCATCATATCCTGCGAATACTCCGCAAAGGTAGCTGTAATCTGCTGCTGTCTTAGGATCTGCGGCTCTCTTCCAAGACCACTCGAAATCCTTTGCAGTAAGCTCATCACCATTTGACCACTTAAGACCGTCACGCATTGTGAATGTGTATGTGAGACCATCCTCAGAAACCTCATAGCTCTCTGCACATGCAGGCTCAAGCTTGCCCTCAGCGTTGTAACGCATAAGACCCTCAAAGCTGTTTACTGCAAGACATCCGCCGTCAACAGTACTGTTTAATGCCGGATCGATATGATCAGGCTCTGATGCCATGTAGATGTTTAACTTTCCGGCATTCTTTGTGTTCTTTGCATTGTAGAAGTATTTCATACCCTCTACTGTTGAGTATACGCCTGTTACATAATCCTTGAGCATATACTGGTCATTGTAGTAGTAAAGTGGAATAACACACCATGTATCCATAAGCATATCCTCTGCCTGGTGCATCATCTCTGCACGCTTTGCAAGATCTGCCTCTGTACGGATAGATTCTACTAACTCATCATAGCCTGTCCAGTCTACGGCTGTTGATTCAGCAGTATTAGAAGTGTCGTTAGTAGATGTTTTGTTGTTGCTCTTGCTTCCACAAGCAGTCATGCCAAGTGCCATAGCTGCAACAAGAGTAAGTGCTACTAATCTCTTTTTCATCTTTCTTCCTCCTTATATAATGAAAAATAAATTTATGTTAGAACCGGCACAAGTGGCTTAAGCTATATGCCGGTAAAAACCGTATATTAGCGGTTGAAGCATGCAACCATATGTCCGTTTCCTCTGTCTGTAAGCTCCGGACGTGCTGCTGCACACTGCTCTGTCGCGTATTTACAGCGCGAACGGAATGGACAGCCGCTAGGCATATGAAGAGGTGAAGGTACATCTCCCTCAAGCACGATTCTCTTGCTGTGTCTGGCTGTCTCAGGATCCGGAATTGGAACCGCTGAAAGCAGTGACTGTGTGTATGGATGGATTGGATTGTCCATCAGCTCATCTGCATCTGCAAGCTCCATCATATGGCCTAAGTACATAACAGCTATTCTATCAGAGATATGCTGCACTACAAGCAGATCATGCGCTATAAACAGGTATGATAACCCTCTCTCCTTCTGCAGATCCTCAAACATGTTGACTACCTGTGCCTGAATTGAAACATCAAGTGCCGATACCGGCTCATCACATACGATAAACTTCGGATCTACTGCAAGCGCTCTTGCTATTCCGATACGCTGTCTCTGTCCACCCGAAAACTCATGTGCATAACGTGTGGCATGGTCTGCGTTTAATCCAACTGTCTCCATGAGATCCATAATCATCTCATGGCGCTCTTTCTTGCTATTGTAGAGCTTGTGTACATCGAGAGGCTCTCCGATGATATCCTCAACCGTCATACGAGGGTTGAGTGATGAATACGGATCCTGGAATACCATCTGCATCTGCTTACGGTAAGGATGCATATTCACATCTATCTTCTTCTCACTGTCAAACAATACATTGCCGTCAAACTCAATGCGTCCCGCTGTCGGCTGGTACAGACGTAAAAGAGTACGTCCTACGGTTGTCTTTCCACAGCCCGACTCACCAACAAGTCCGAGTGTCTCGCCCGGCTTTATGGCAAATGACACATCATCGACTGCCTTTAATTCCATCTTTTTAAATCCGTCATGAACAGGGAAATACTGCTTCAAATGGTCTACCTTGAGCAGGTACTCGTTGTTTTTTGTATCATTACTCATTTGATTTTCCCTCCTCCATCATATTCTTAATATTCATCCAGCATGATGCAAGATGATCCTCTCCAACCCAGATTTCCTCCGGCTTTTCAGTGAGACATATCTTCATAGCCGCATCACAGCGAGGGCAGAATGCACAGCCCTTTGGCATGTTGAGCATATTGATTGGTGTTCCTCCGATAGGAACAAGTCTGGTCTTTGAATTGGTCTTTGTAGGGATTGAACGAAGCAGTCCCTTTGTGTACTCATGCGCCGGGCTGTAGAATATAGCATCTGCTGTTCCTCTCTCGCAGACACGGCCGCCGTACATAACTATAATCTCGTCACACATTGAAGCAATGACACCCAGATCATGTGTAACCATGATGATTGCCATACCAAGCTTTTCCTGCAGTGACTGCATAAGCTCAAGAATCTGTGCCTGGATAGTCACATCAAGAGCTGTTGTCGGCTCATCTGCGATAAGGATATCAGGCTCACAGGCTAATGCCATAGCTATCATAACACGCTGTCTCATACCACCCGAAAGCTCATGAGGGTACTGATTTACACGCTTCTCAGGCTCATTTACTCCTACAAGTGTGAGCATCTCTATAGCGCGCTCCTTTGCTTCCTTCTTTGTACGGTCTGTATGAAGAAGCACTGCCTCCTCAAGCTGGTAGCCTACCGTAAATACCGGATTAAGCGATGTCATAGGATCCTGGAAAATGATTGAACAGCATTTTCCTCTGAAATCTGCCATTTTCTTTTTGTTGAATTTGGTGATATCCTCACCCTTATATTTTACTGAGCCGCCTGTGATGGCACCATTCTCAGCAAGAATCTGCATGATTGAATATGCTGTAACTGACTTTCCTGAGCCTGACTCTCCTACGATTCCAAGAGTCTTTCCCGGCTCAAGCTTAAAGCTGACACCGTTTACAGCTGATACGTCTCCGTTATCGGTCTTGAAGGTAGTGTGCAGATCAGATACTTCAAGAACAAACTTATTATCTTCCATCTTACTCACTCCTTACTATTTTGATAATTTAGGGTCAAATGCATCTCTTAAGCCGTCACCGATAAGATTCAATGTAAGAACAATGATACAAATCGTAAGCGCCGGAAAAATAAGACGCAATGGGTAGCTCTGGAGTCCGCCACGCGCTGTATTTGCCAACGAACCAAGTGAAGGCATAGGAGCCGAAACACCAAGTCCGATAAATGACAGATAACTCTCAGTAAAGATGGCTGATGGTATCTGAAGCGCTGTAGTAATGATGATTACTGACAGACAGTTCGGTAAAATGTGTTTTCTGATAGTGCGGGCTGATGATGTTCCGATACACTTTGCTGCGAGAATGTACTCATTCTGCTTGATGGTAAGAATCTGACCTCTTATAAGTCTTGCCATTCCTACCCAGTAAAGCAATCCAAACACTATGAAAAGTGCAATCATGTTGACACCGAGCTTTGAAAGCACTGTACCCTTTATTACAGGTGTCAGCACCTCATTTAATACAACTGCGAGTAAAATGATGAGCAGCATATCCGGCAATGAATAAATGATATCTACTATTCTCATCATAACCATATCTACCTTGCCACCGCAGAAGCCTGATACGGAACCGTAAATGATACCGATTATAAGCACAAGCAGTGATGCAAACACACCGACTCCCAGCGATACACGAGCTCCGTAAACAACACGGATAAAATAGTCTCTTCCGAGCTCATCTGTGCCAAAAATGTGTGGGAACAGCTTCTCACCTGCATCAAGCTGTGCCTGCTCAGCCTCGCTGTACTGTAAAGGTCCTAAGTTCTGTGCACCCTTAACGATATCTGCATAGCCGTAAGGCACAATCTTTGGTGCCAGAAGAATAACCAAAATAAGTAAAACCAAAACTATAATAGAACCCATAGCCAGTGGATTTTTGCGGAGCCTCTTAAGACCATCCTTAAAGAAGGTAGTTGACTCACCCATAACCTCCTGCTGGCGTTTCTCTTCATCTGATGCCTTGGCAAAATCCTTCATATCGAACTTGCTAAGGTCAATCTGTGTGGAGAAAGGAGCTCTCTTCATATTATCTTTCATCTTTATCTCTCCTTAATCAAGCTTAATACGTGGATCAATCACTTTGTATACAATATCTGTAATGAGGTTCGCGCCTACCATGATAACAGCAAGGAAAAGCGTTGTGGCCATAATCATTGTGTAATCACGGTTTGTGATACAGCTTACGAACTTGGAACCGAGTCCTCCGATATTGAAAATACTCTCAATAACCATTGAACCTGTGAGGATACCACCAATCATAGGTCCCACATATGTGATGACCGGAATGAGCGCATTACGAAGCGCATGTACAAATATAATCTTGTACTGGTGCACACCCTTGGCCTTTGCCGTACGGATGTAGTCCTGTCCGAGTGCATCAAGCATTGATGTCTTTGTAAGTCTTGTAATATATGCCATCGGTGAAAGTGACAGTGACAATACCGGAAGTAATACCATGTTGCTTCCTGATTTGAAGGCCTGCACCACACCAAGCTTTATACAGAAGAAATAAAGTAATAATGTAGCGATGACAAATGACGGCATCGACGTAATCAGTGTGACGAAGAATACTATAACTCGATCCGGCCACCTGTTTCGCATCAGCGCTGCTATCGAACCGAGCACCACTCCGAATACTATCGCTGTAAGCGCCGCTAAAAGTCCAAGCTTCGCTGAAATCGGGAAGCTCTCCCCGATGATATCTGAGATCGGACGGTCTGTCTTAAGACTAACACCGAAATCTCCGTGCAGCACGCCTGCCATGTAATTCTTGTACTGAACTATAAGTGGCTGATCCAGTCCGTAGCGTGCCTCAAGCTCTTTCATTACCGCCGGACTCTTTGCCTTCTCCGAATTGAATGGACCACCCGGAATTGCATTCATGGCAAAGAATGTAATAAGACTGATAATGAAGATTGTAAAAATCGCGAGAATAACTCTCTTTACAATGTACTTACCCATATTTTTCTCTCCCTCTTGGATTTGTATCGATAATGCATTATTTTTATTTTTTAAAGCATTATCACTGCACCACGTCAAAGTATTTTGTCTAATACGCAAAAAAGTGCGAATGACCTCATTGTCATTACACACTCCCTAATCTTGCTGTCTGATACAACTGTCGTTCTGACGCGAACAATTCTTTTTTATTATACACATAAATCATGCTTTGTCAATTGGATATATTTTCCTATATTGTTTTCATTTCTGCATAAAAATTAGTCATTTTTTTATAATACTCATTAATAAGGGTAATTTATGTAGCTCATAAGCATTATTTATACATTTTTATTCATTTTTATTTTTGCATTAATATATTAATTTTCAGTGCATGATTACTTTGAATTGTTAAGTACCGGCGTTATTCTGGCATTAAACGGATATTTGGTGTATAATTACATATCATATATATCAAGGAGCCACCTATGCTTACATACGACGATGCACTCAATCTCAACTACTATAAAAAAACAACCTTTACCGGCTGGATGAACGGCATGCGCTTTCTCATAAAGCGTGAGGAGCCTGTCATCAAGGAAGCCACCGATGATACTCCCGAGGAAAAGGGTGAGCCAATATTTCATGCATGGATATGGCCGGGGCCGTATATTTTCGACCTGACCGACGACAGCAAAAAGACCGACAATACCTTTCCTTTTACAGATGATGGCAAAAAACAGTGTGTAGACTGGATTAATGAGACCATCAGTGCGCACTCAAACGAATATCCGAAAAATAAAACAGATTGAGAAAACCTGCTTTCGTAATGTAATAAATAATGTTGACACACCTGAAACAAAATGATATACTGTCAAAGTGTTTGCGGGCATGGCGGAATTGGCAGACGCGCTAGATTTAGGTTCTAGTGGGAGACCGTGCAGGTTCAAGTCCTGTTGCCCGTACTGTTTACAAGGGTTTCAGAGGTTTTTATTACTTCTGAAATTCTTATTTTTTTATCATTTTTCCTATACGAAAGGATACCACAATGCAGGCTTACAAGGATTTAGTAAAAGCACTTCCCGGCTTAAAAGAGGATATGCCACGCGCATTTTACATGCTCGCAGAGCTCTTTGATTACGGTTCATTTGATATATGCAGAAGTGATGACAAATATATAATCCCATATATCATGAATGACGCGGTGGAATGCTATCTGACTGTGGAAAATGCAGTGTTAAAGGGCGATTATCATAGCGAGGAAGAAACTATTTCGGCATCGTTGGTTTTAGGAAGTGAAAAAGGCTACGGACTCATTCTGCACCAGCATGACAATGTGGTCACACTCTGGTTTGATAATTTGCATGTGCATGAGGCATGCTTTAAATACCATGAAATAGGACATTTCTGGGTAAAGGGACAGGAGCAGTGGCGCATGCTTGTATATATGGTAGGAACAATCGCTGATAAGTATATGTACATGGGAAAGGAATACTGCAACGAGACAGAATGCTTTATCCAGAGCCTTATTTACTTTGCACCGTTTCGCAGATGGACACCGGTACCTGGCGATTTGATGGAGTATCATTTTCCGGCGCGTGTAGAGGGAATCGACATTATGGAGGAGCTTTGCAGGGAGGTTTCGGACACTGATTATCTTAAGCTCATTGCACGCTACAGGGCAAATCCATGTGAGAAAACGGAAAAGCTTTTGAGCAGACATTTAGCCGATGCAAAAAGAGTACCGCTTTATCAATATATTTATAAGCTTGTGATAAAGGCATCAAAGGATTATCCGGAGAGAAATTACGGAAATAAGATAAATGAACGCATAAAAGAAAAGCGTAAAGCGCTTGAACAGGAGCTGCTTCAAAAGGGGTACTGCGGAAAATACCCTGCGTTTTCAAAGAAAAATACGACTGTGCGTGTAATGGAGGAACAGCCCTACGTCACAGCATTTCTAGAGTGGGATGATTACAAATACAAGCAGCAGCTTATGATTTCTGAGTGCAGTGCAAAAAAGTATGATGGAATTAATGCTGGATTTTTTAAAGGAATAGGCAGACACGGACGCATTGTGCAGGTGTAGATACACATAAAACAAAAGCCACGGAGCAATCCGTGGCTTTCATAATACGCTTATTACAAGGATGGGCTTGAGAAGACTCGAACTTCCGACCTCACGCTTATCAGGCGTGCGCTCTAACCGGCTGAGCTACAAGCCCTTGTGTTTTGCACAAAACGTATACTACAATATTTTTGGTGAGAAGTCAAGAGTTTTTTTACAGGTCTAAAAATAACTGTTCACTTTCAAACAGTATTTCCACAACAAACCGCGCCCCCTCAAGCCTTGCTTCAATACTCCCACCCATTCTCTCCACAAGCTCCTTTGCAATCGAAAGCCCAAGCCCGCTCGATGATATACTCCTAGCCTCATCGGCTTTGTAAAAGCGCTCAAACACCTTGTCCACGTCTATATCATCAGGATTTTTTACATCATTTGAAACCAAAATATGGACAATCCTGTTTTTTGAAGTACGCTCGTCATCTGAAGCCATGCAATTGCACGAATCCTGCTGCCTCATCTGTATGCAGATGCTCTTCTGCCCATGCACCAGCGCATTTTTTATTACATTCTGAAACACCCGCCTGAGCGCCTGTGCATTTGCAGTGATAAATATCGTGTCCTCACATATATCAAGCGATGGCTCAATGCCCTGCTTTTTCCACTCCTCATAATACGAAAACACTGTCTGCTTTAAAAGTCTGCTGACACAGCAATTATACAGCTCCAGCTTGAAGCTGTCATTTTTAAGCTTTGTGAACATAAAAAGCTCCTCGAGCATATCCTTGAGGCTTGTGATACGCTCCTGGATGATATCTATATAATGCTCCTGCGCGCTCTTGTCAGTCTCATCCCTAAGCAGCTGAAAATAGCCGTCCAGCGAGGTAAGCGGAGTACGGATATCGTGCGACAGGTTTGTGTACGTGTCAGATATCATCTGCTCCTTTTTTGCCGCCGCCTCACGCTGCCTGTGCCATTGCTCTAAAAATCTGTTTATGCGCTCCTTAAGCCTTCCGATATCAGCCATGTTGGTATCGGTTAAAAGGAGCATATTTGTATCCTTTTCGCATAAAAAATCAAGCTGTTCATTAATGTCACGAAGCTGTGCCCTTATTTTTACGAGCACAGCTATTAAGACAGCTACCGAAACTGCAAGTATTACAGTCAGTATTTTCCAAATCATGTTTTATTCCTCATTCAAAACACATTATATATCTCTGCGTTTAAATACACCGTACACTGCAATCAGTGACACCACTGCCCACACAGCGGCTACCGCAAATGCACCGCCTACGGTCTTTGCAGATGCACTCAGATCAAGCTCAGAAATCTGATTAACAATAAGGTAATCATTTATATCAAAGTTCTTTGCTCCGATTTTTTCAATAAGTATATTGATTCCACTGAAAATCAGTGTAAAGATACCTGTACACATGCACACAGCGATAATCATGCTGATTACATTGTTTTTTATAATGATTGCCATTGCCATGACAAAATATACAAATAAAAGTGTGACCACATACTGGCTGCCAAGCATCTTAAATAAGTCTGCTGCATCTCCGAATTCTGCTCCATGTAAAAACAGCGGAGTCGCAATACACTGTACAATCACATCAAGTGCCATAGCCACAAGTGTAAATACCGAAAGCGCTATCTTCTTTGAAAACAGCAGCACTCCACGGCACTTCACCTGTCCGCCTACGCTCTTTATATAGCCGCTGTTTAGGTCTGCTGTTGAAAAGAGCACCGTAAATATTGCAAGTAAAAGTGCCAGGTCAAGACCCGCTATATCGCTTTCAACCATATCTGCTATGGTCGGTACCTCATCTGACATGTCGGATTCATCCATTTCAAGCCCGACTGTTGCCGTTGGTCCATTTGACGATTCCGCTGATGCTGTATCGTATTCATCTGCTATCTCACTGTCTGACTCACTTACCATAGTGACATCATCAGTTGTTTCCACGATGCTCTCTGTCGCCATGCTTCTGACAAGAGCTGTCATACCGCTCATAGCTATTGCGAGTGCCATAGCTATTACAAGTACAACATAAGCTGACTTTGTATGTATCAGTCTGTAAATATCCATTCTTACCGCATTAAACATTTGTCGCACCTCCTGTGATACTAAGGAAATATGTCTCAAGCTCCATTCCTGTGACCGCTAGCTGTGCCACCGAAACTCCTGCTGTGACCAGCGCTGTATTTAAGGCGGCGCTATCATTCAGGCGCTCATAGACATCTATATGATTTTTGTCCACTATCATGTAGTGCACAAAGCCCATCTTATCGAGCACAGGCACTGCTTTATTTGGATTGTCCACTGTCAGTGTAATCTTCTCACTGCACTTGGAAAGCAGCTCCTCTCTGGTAATTTCCTGAAGCAGGGCTCCATTATTTATAATGCCGTAATCTGTGGCAAGCTTTGAAAGCTCCTCCAATATATGGCTTGAAATAAACACAGTCATATCCTGCTGTGCACACAGATTCTGAATCGTATCACGCACCTCTGCAATTCCCTGTGGGTCAAGTCCGTTGATAGGCTCATCAAGCACTAAAAGGTCAGGCTCTCCAACCAGCGCCATGCCGATTCCAAGCCTCTGCTTCATACCGAGTGAGAAATTTTTTGTCTTTTTCTTTCCCACATTTAACAAACCTACCTTATCCAGTATGCCCTCTGCATAGCCCTTTTTACTGATGCCGAAGAGACGACACTTCATCTCAATATTTTCCTTCGCCGTCATGTTTGGATATACACCCGGTGCCTCAATCAGGCAACCCACTCTCGAGCGTACCTTTGATAAATCATTTCCCGTGTATCCAAACATGGATATCTCTCCGCTTGTCGGCTTTGCCAGACCGCCGATCATTCTCATACAGGTAGTCTTGCCGGCACCGTTTCTGCCGATAAATCCATAGATTGCACCCTTTTTGATGTGGATATCCACATTGTCAACTGCCTTCTGGTGCCCATACTGCTTGGTCAGTGCCTTTGTCTGCAATAATATTTCACTCACAACCAAATCTCCTTTTCTTGCATAATATAATAGTGAGGGTAAAAGAACTCTATGTATTCCTTAGCAACCCTTTAATCATAATATAAATGTAAAATCCTAATACATCGCTAACAAAAAGTAAAAAAAGAGTAAAGCTTGTTTACCTTTACTCTTTCATTTTGTAGCCTATGCCCCACACGGTCTCTATGTACTCGTCATCGGTCAGCTTTTTTATCTTCTTTCTGATATTGCTGATGTGCACATCAAGAGTCTTTGTCTCGCCAATATACGGCTCATCCCAGGCATATTCAAATATGTCCTCCTTGGCAAACACCTGTCTGGGATGCGCCATGAGAAGCTCAAGTATGGCAAACTCCTGCTTTGTGATGCCGTCAACAGCGTTATCTGCCACGTAAAGCTGTCTTGAAATCCGATCGAGCACAAGCTGTCTGTGCTCTATTTTAGCAGGACCCGCTATGTATGTATTTGCAGTATCTCCCTGCCCGGTCTCATTTTCTGCTTTTGTCTGGTTTTCTCCTGCCTTGCCCGACTTTGAAGGCACATCTGCCACCGCATGACGCAGCTGCACAGCCACTCTGGCAACGACCTCCTTTATCTCAAACGGCTTTGTGATGTAATCATCAGCGCCTGCCACGAGCAGATTGATTTTCTCATCCAGCTCATCCTTTGCCGTAAGGATTATCACCGGAAGTGACGCATCCATCTGCCGTATCCGTGCCAGAAGCTCCTCCCCTGAAAGCCCCGGAAGCATCAGATCCAATAGCACAAGCGCATAGGCTTCCATGTCCAGCCTAAGCAAAAGCTCTCCCTCTGTGCCTGACCATGCCTGTCTTGTCCTATATCCGGCTTTTGAAAGCGCTGTCGCAAGCAGATCATTAATGTCCTTGTCATCCTCTATTATGAGTATCTCCCCGGATTTGTTGTCTGTCATAATATTCCCTTTCTCTATCTGTTGTACCACTTCATAACTCTTTATATACTAAAAATATCCCTCGACTCCCTGCACCAGTCCGTCTGCCAGATTTTCAAGTGTGGCATCGCTGTGGTCAGAGCATGCGTTGCCAAGCTCTACATCCACTGACGGTACCGTGCTGTATGAGGTCTGTGTCAGGTCTATCGCCATTGAGCCTTTACCGTTTATCTTTGCTCCATGAGCGCGCAGTCCTTCTATCAGGCTTGCCCCCAGTGCATCATGCTGCTGCCAGTGTGATGCAACCGGCTCCATTCCCTTTATGCCTCCCGGCACTGATATGTAAAAGCAGCCCTTATCGTAGCTTAGTCCGTCGCCATCCCAGTGCAATGCGATATGACAGTCTGCCGCATTATTACAGATGACAGTACGTGCCACATTATCGAGCTGTACATCGCTTCCGTCTCTTACCATAAGCACATCATAGCCTGCCGCAAGCAGCTTGTCCTTTAATATCTGCGCCATACGGAGTGTGACAGAGCTCTCCGGTGTACCGTCATTAAAGGACATACCACCTGAAACTGCTACTGCTTTTGTTGCGCCTGCGCCTGTTGTACCACCTGTGGTCTTTGCAGAGCCGTCAGGATGACAAAGTGTCCTCACCGAAGTTCCTCCGCTTGTACCGTGTCCGGCATTGACACCTACTACTATGTTTTTACGGTTTGCTGTAGCCTTGTACATGACCGCACAGCCTGAATTTATCGCTGAATGGTCTGCATACTGCCATGAAGGATTTAGTGATACTGATTCTCCATTCTCATAGGATGCTCTTTCTACATACTGATAAGAGGAATTATTATCACCTGAATTGTTCTGCTCCTCGTCCGGCTGTTCGGCAGTCTGTTCTTCCTGCTGTGCTTCTGTCTGCTGTGCTTCTGTCTGCTGCGTGTCTTTTGCAGCCTCTGTTCCCACCTCTGTCACGGTTTCCGTTTCCGTAGGCATCTCAACCTTCTCTACAGCCTGTGTCTCTGTTTCAGGCTCTGTCGGTGTATCCTGTGCTTTTTTGCCGCATGATGCAAGGGTAAATATCATCATGCCTGTAAGTAATATTGCGGTAAATCGTTTCATTTATTAAAACTCCATTTTCTTTTTACTACATTATAAACAACCCCATGATATTGTTCAAGTATTAGGCAACATTACTTTCATTTTAGGGTCAGTTTTAAATAGTCAATAGAAATTGTAATTCCTCTAAAAATCAGTTATACTATATGTGAATGTATCGAACATATTTTAACCGGGGAGGCTCACATGGAAATATTAAAACTGCCTGTTGGAATCGAAAATTTTGAAGATATACGAAGGTCTGGATTTTATTATATAGACAAAACTATGCTTATCGAGCAGACTTTAAACAATTGGAGTAAAGTAACGCTGTTCACCCGTCCAAGGCGCTTTGGAAAGACTCTTGGCATGAGCATGCTGCGCTCATTTTTCGAGATTGGCACTGACAAATCACTGTTTGACGGATTATATATTTCACAAGATAAATCTCTTTGTGATGAGCATATGGGCAAATATCCTGTGATATTTATTTCACTTAAGGATGTCGAGGGTTTATCATATGATGAGGCATTTCAGGTATTCTCCAGAATTATAGGAAATGAAATCAGCAAATTCTCCTTTTTGGCAGAAAGTAATAAATTGACAGTTTTGGAAAAAGAACAGTTCAAAGGATTACTTCATATAGAAAAGGGAAAGTTTATTTTTGACAAGGATACATTTACCGCTTCATTAAAGCTTCTTTCCCAGCTTTTATATAAGCATTACGGCCAAAAGGTAGTCATCCTGATAGATGAATACGATGTGCCACTCGACAAGGCATACCAGAACGGCTACTACCATGAGATGGTCTCTCTCATACGAGGCTTGTTCGGACAGGCACTAAAGACCAACGATTACTTACAGTTTGCTATTTTGACAGGCTGTCTTCGCATATCGAAGGAAAGCATATTTACAGGATTAAACAACTTTGAAGTCGTTTCAATCATGGATTCAATGTATGACGAGTGCTTTGGCTTTACAGATAAAGAAGTTCAGGAAATACTTAAGTATTTTAATCTTTCAGAGCATTATGCAGATATAAGGGAATGGTACGACGGCTATCATTTCGGCAACACCGATATCTACTGCCCGTGGGATGTCATAAGATATTGCAAGAGCCTGTGCGCAGATCCCACTGCAAAGCCGCAGGACTTCTGGTCAAATTCAAGCGGAAATGCTCTGGTAAGAAGCTTCATTGACAAAGCCGATGTCCAGACCAAGGATGAGATTGAGCGCCTGATAGCAGGCGAATACATTGAAAAAGAAATATCCCAGGAGCTGACCTACGATGAAATCGACAAAAGCATTGCAAACCTGTGGAGTGTGCTCTTCACCACCGGTTACCTGACCAAGCAGGGCGTGACTGACGATGGCAAGGTGCGTTTATCAATACCAAACCGCGAGATTAAAAACCTTTTCATAAAAAAAATCCGCGAATGGTTCAGCGATACAACTGCAAATGACGGAAAGACACTTGAACAATTCTGCAATGCATTTGTGGAGAAGGATACTGAAAAAATAGAGCAGCTTTTCGGCGATTATCTCTGGAATACAATAAGCATAAGGGATACCGCAGTTGCTAAAGATAAAAAAGAAAATTTCTACCACGGAATCCTGCTCGGTCTGTTGGGCTACAAAGCAAGCTGGCTCATCAAATCAAACACCGAATCGGGCACAGGCTACAGCGATATCCTCGTTGAAGTTCCAAACAACCGAACCGGCATCGTGATAGAGCTTAAATATGCCGAAAACGGCGATATGGATGCAGCCTGTGATGAAGCTCTGAAGCAGATTGAAGAAAAATCATATGTGGATAAGCTGAAGCAGGATGGCATGCGCAATTTCATCAAGTATGGAATTGCATGCTTTAAGAAGGATTGTAAGGTTGTG
>ERZ1031897.34-NODE-34-length-43418-cov-11.713488_pt1 | contig 43418 bp, 34 predicted proteins | sample MGYA00517881_ERZ1031897 | MGnify/ENA primary metagenome ERZ1031897 (study PRJEB33719, sample SAMN04261280) | wastewater metagenome | biome: rural village; feature: human; material: feces | host: Homo sapiens | place: El Salvador | collected 2013-01-07 ... | reverse complement strand
AATACCATAGGTAAAAAATGCGTCGGATTTTAAACGGATTTTGAACACCCTACCTGTAAGGGCAAAAGCTTTAAAACTCCCAGGCAAATACATAAAGCTTTTGCCCTTACAGGGCGCATTGCTGATTGCCATTATACCCAGGGTGCTGCCCTGGGCTAAGAGCTTCTGCCCTTTCAGGGCGTGCTGTTGGAGAGCTTCTGCCCTTTACCTTTCCCTTCGGCCGGTGACCATTGGTTCAGGGCGTGCTGTTGGGGAGCTTCTGCCCTTTACCTTTCCCTTCGGCCGGTGACCGTTGGTTCAGCCCGTGCTATAGGAGCTTTTGAATCTTCAGGGCGTGCCAACCGTACAGGTCGAAACATTTTGTAGTATTCAAGTAATTACTCATTACTTGTGGGAACTGAGTAGTTGCCTTTGATCCCGAAAAAACAGAGTATACGCAAACACAGAAAACGTTTGCGTTTCTTTTTTTTTGAAAAAAACATATTTTTGTTTGCCAATTATAAATAATGTATTATCTTTGCATTGAAAATAGCTTTGTAAACTCGACTTAGCAAAACAGCAAGTCAAACAGGGTTGACAAAAAGATACAAGAACAAGAATTACTGCATGAGCAATAAGATAAAACATTCCGGTGTAGTCGATGGCGTCGATGGCACAACAGTACGTGTGCGCATCCTCCAGTCATCGGCTTGTAGCGCTTGTAAGGTAGCCTCCCACTGTAATGCCTCCGAAACCAAGGAGAAGTTGGTGGAAGTTACCACATCAGATGCTTCTCAATACCATGTTGGCGACTCGGTCAGAGTTTTGGCCGATACCAGTGTAGGCTTCCGTGCCAGCTGGTATGGTTATCTTCTGCCTTTGGTCCTGATGGTTGTAGCCTTGGTGACAGTATTGAAGGTTTCGGGTTCAGAAGGTATGGCAGCCCTTTCTTCTTTGGGTATACTTATACCTTATTATATATGTCTGTATCTGCTTCGTGGCAAGCTGAAACGCAGACTCAGCTTCTCCATCGAGAAGTAAAACTCTATAGGTCAATGGAAAGTAATAATATTAATAACTAAAACAAATACAAAGATTATGAACTTTATTATGATTGCAGTCTTGGTGCTCGGTGCCATTGCGCTTATTGCCGCATTGGTTCTCTTCGTAGTTTCCAAGAAGTTTGCCGTCGATGAGGACCCTTGGTTAGGTCAGGTGGGCGAGATTCTGCCTGGTGCCAATTGCGGTGGTTGTGGCTTTGCCGGATGTTCCGGTATGGCAGCAGCTTTGGTCAAGGGAGCTGATGCCGGCAGCATCGAAGGACTGATGTGTCCTGTAGGTGGTGCCGACGTGATGGGCAAGGTGGCCGATCTCTTGGGTATCGCTGTGGCCAACACCGATCCTAAGGTGGCAGTAGTGCGTTGTAATGGCTCTTGCGAGCATCGTCCTCGCATCGCCGAGTATGATGGTTTGCATACCTGTGCAGCTATGAACTCTTGTGGAGCAGGCGAGACAGGTTGCGGCTTTGGCTGTCTGGGCTGTGGCGACTGTGTGGCTGCCTGTCAGTTCGGTGCCATCTCTATCAATCCCGAGACAGGTCTTCCTGAGGTGGATGAGGAGAAGTGTACTGGCTGTGGTGCTTGTGCCAAGGCTTGTCCACGCCACATCATTGAGCTTCGCAAGAAGGGTCCTAAGGGTCGTCGTGTGTATGTTCAGTGTGTCAATCACGACAAGGGCGCAGTAGCCAAGAAGGCTTGTAGCGTTGCTTGCATCGGATGCGGTAAGTGTCAGAAAGTCTGCAAGTTTGATGCCATCACCATTGAGAACAATGTGGCTTATGTCGACTTCAACAAGTGTCGCATGTGTACCAAGTGTGTTGATGAGTGCCCAACAGGTGCTCTCGTGAAAGTTAATTTCCCTGTAAAGAAGGCTAAGCCAGCCGATGCAGCTCCCGTTGAGGCTCCTGCAGCACCCAAGGCTGAGACTTCAGAAGTAAAGAAGGAGGAACAAGCATGAAATTGAGAACATTTAGAATAGGTGGTGTTCACCCAGAAGAGAATAAGATTACAGCCGAGATGGCTACTCAGGTGGCAGCCCTTCCTAAGCAGGCCATTTTCCCTCTTGGTCAGCACATCGGTGCTCCTGCAAAGCCTGTTGTTGCCAAGGGCGACAAGGTGAAGGTAGGTACTCTGCTTGCTGAGGCTGGTGGTTTTGTCAGTGCTCCTATCTACAGTTCTGTTTCGGGAACTGTGTTCAAGGTAGACCAGTCTATCGACGCTACCGGTTACCGCAAGCCTTGTATTATCATCAATGTAGAAGGCGACGAGTGGGAGGAGAGTATCGACCGTTCTGGAAAGTTGGAGACGATAGCATCTCATCCCGAGCTCACTCCCGAAGAGATCGTCAACCGCATCAAGGTGGCTGGCGTCACAGGTATGGGTGGTGCAGGTTTCCCAACCTTCATCAAGCTGTGTCCTCCTCCAGGTGCCAAGGCCGAGTGTGTCATCATCAATGGTGTGGAGTGCGAGCCATACATCACAGCCGACTACCGTCTTATGATGGAGCATGCCGATGAGATTCTTGTAGGTTTGAACCTCCTGATGAAGGCTGCCAAGGTAGAGAAAGGCTATATCGGCATCGAGGACAACAAGCCTGCTGCCATCAAGCTCTTCGAGGAAAAGACAGCCGGCGATTCACGTATCGAGATTGTGCCTTTGGCTAAGAAATATCCTCAGGGAGGTGAGAAGCAGTTGGTTGATGCCGTTATCCGCCGTCAGGTTCCTGCTCCTCCAGCTATCCCTGTCAATGTTGGAGCAATCGTTCAGAACGTAGGTACTGCCTTCGCTGTATATCAGGCAGTTATGAAGAACAAGCCTTTGTTCGAGCGTTACACCACAGTTACTGGTAAGCAGGTGAAGAATCCTGGCAACTTCCTCGTTCGTATGGGTACACCTTTCTCTCAGATGATAGAGGCTTGTGGCGGTCTGCCCGAGGGCGACAACAAGGTTTTGGCAGGTGGTCCTATGATGGGTAAGGCTGTGATCAGCCTTGATGTTCCTGTCACCAAGGGCACCAACTCCATCACCGTCCTGACCGATGGCGACGCTCACCGCAAGAAGGCTGAGCCATGTATCCGTTGCGCCAAGTGTGTGGAGGCCTGTCCTATGGGCTTAGAGCCTTACTTGCTTGCCACACTGAGTGTGATGAAGGAGTATGAGCGTTTGGAGGCAGAAGAGGTAACCTCTTGTATCGCCTGCGGTTCATGCCAGTTTACCTGTCCTTCTCATCGTCCTATCCTCGACAACATCATCGGTGGTAAGGCAGCAGTGATGGGTATTATCCGTGCTCGCAACACAAAGAAGTAAAATATCGTAAACTTCCCAACAGAAATAAAAATGAGTAAATTAATCGTTTCATTATCGCCACATGCCCATGGCAACGAGTCGGTGGAGAAGAACATGTACGGAGTCATCGTAGCTCTCGTACCTGCCATCTTGGCCTCCTTCTATTTCTTCGGCCTGGGTTCGGCAGTAGTACTGCTTGCCTCTGTGGCTGCCTGCGTCTTCTTTGAGTGGGCTATCACAAAATATATTCTCAAGACTGAGACCAGTCTGCTCGATGGTTCTGCCATCATTACCGGTCTCTTGCTCGGCATGAACCTGCCCAGCAACCTTCCACTTTGGATCATCATCATCGGTGCCTTGTTTGCTATCGGTGTGGGTAAGATGAGTTTTGGTGGCTTGGGCAACAATCCTTTCAACCCCGCTTTGGTAGGTCGTTGCTTCCTGCTCGTCAGCTTCCCTGCACAGATGACCTCATGGCCTGTGGCTGGACAGCTGCTCAGCTATACCGATGCCACAACAGCTGCCACTCCTCTGGCTATCATGAAGACAGCCATCAAGACAGGCGACAGCTCTGTGCTTCAGCAGTTGCCCGACTCTCTGAGCCTTCTCTTTGGTGCTACAGGCGAGGGCTTCGGTGCCGGTACAACGGGTGAGGTTTGTGCCATCGCCCTCTTGCTCGGTTTGGCATACATGCTCTGGAAGAAGGTCATCACCTGGCACATTCCTGTAAGCATCATCGCTACCGTGTTTGTATTCAGCGGTTTGATGCACTTGGCCAACCCTGTATATGCCAATCCATTTGCAGTTATCCTCAGCGGTGGTTTGATGTTGGGTGCCATCTTCATGGCCACCGATTATGTCACATCACCAATGACCCACAAGGGAATGCTCATCTATGGTGTATGCATCGGTCTGCTGACAGTCATCATCCGCAACTGGGGTAGCTATCCAGAAGGTATGTCGTTCGCCATTCTCATCATGAATGCGTTCACACCTCTTATTAACACATACGTTAAACCCAAGCGCTTCGGTGAGAAGCCTGCAAAGAAATAAGGAGGATAGAGACATGCAGAAATTAGAATCATCATTGAAGAACATGGTTCTCGTATTGGTGGGTGTGGCACTCGTTGTAGGTGCAGTGCTCGCTTATGTGAACCATATCACATCAGGTCCTATCGCCCAGAAGGCAGAGCAGTCATTGGCAGCCGGTATCAAGAGCGTGATGGGAACCGACGACTTGCAGGTGGCTGCCCCAGAAAAGGTACCGCAGACTATAGACGGCAAGGAGGTTACCTTTATTGTTCATGCTTGTTCCGACAAGAGCGGCAACTCTCTCGGAGCAGCTGTAGAGAGCACCACAGGCGGCTTTGGTGGCGACCTGAAGGTACTGGTAGGTTTCGACAAAGAGGGCAAGATATTGGGTTACACCCTTCTTCAGCACTCAGAGACTCCAGGTCTTGGTGCCAAGGCCAGCACTTGGTTCCAGAAAGACGGCAAGGGCAGCATCATTGGCAAGACACCAAAGGATGGCGACCTGCACGTGAGCAAGGACGACAAGAGTGGCAATGCTGTTGATGCCATCACGGCATCTACCATTACCAGTCGTGCTTTCCTCAAGGCTATTAACCAGGCATACGCAGCCTATACCCAGCAGGGTACAGACGGTAAGAGCGGTGCCACAAAAGTAAAGAAAGGATAAGCCACTATGAGTAATATTAAGATTTTAATGAATGGTATTATCAAGGAGAACCCAACCTTCGTGTTGCTCCTTGGTATGTGTCCTACTTTGGCAACCACCACCAGCGCCATCAACGGTCTCTCCATGGGACTGGCTACTATGGCGGTGCTGATTTGTACCAACTTTGTGATTTCCTGTATCAAGAAGATCACTCCCGATATGGTTCGCATCCCTGTATTCATCGTAGTGATAGCAGCCTTCGTAACCATTCTGCAGATGTTTATGAGCGCCTATGCACCCGACAGCATCAACCAGGCATTGGGTATCTACATTCCACTGATTGTAGTTAACTGTATCATCCTGGGTCGTGCGGAGAGTTTTGCTGCCAAGAACTCGCCAGTGGCAAGTTTGTTCGACGGTATCGGTGTAGGCTTAGGTTTCACCCTCGGTCTCACCATTCTGGGTTGTGCACGCGAGATACTCGGTTCAGGCAGCCTTTTCGGAGTCACCCTTTTGCCAGAGACCACCAACATCTTGGTGTTCATCTTGCCTCCAGGAGCCTTCCTCACCTTGGGTTACATCATTGCAATATTTAATAAGGTAAAGAAATAAGGAGGAGTAATATATGGAATATTTATTGATATTTATCTCTGCGATATTCGTCAACAATATCGTTTTGTCGCAGTTCCTCGGTATCTGCCCATTCCTGGGTGTATCGAAGAAGATTGATACCGCCATCGGTATGGGTGGTGCCATTGCCTTCGTCCTGACTTTGGCAACCATTATTACCTGGTGTGTTCAGAAGTACGTGCTCGATGCTTTCGGTTTGCAGTATCTTCAGACCCTTTCGTTCATCCTTGTCATTGCCGCTTTGGTACAGATGGTGGAGATTATCCTCAAGAAGGTTTCTCCTGCTCTCTATCAGGCATTGGGTATCTTCCTGCCTCTTATCACAACCAACTGTGCCGTGCTGGGTGTAGCCATCTTGGTTATCCAGAAGGACTACAATCTGCTTCAGAGTGTGGTTTACGCCTTCTCTACAGCTCTTGGTTTTGCCTTGGCGCTCATTGTCTTTGCCGGCATCCGCGAGCAGCAGGCTTTGGTTCGCATTCCTAAGGGCATGCAGGGTATCGCCATTGTCATGGTAACAGCAGCTCTCCTGAGTCTTGCCTTCATGGGTTTCTCGGGTGTAGACGGTGGCTTGAGAGCCTTGTTCGGTCTCGAGTAAAGCAACGGTAAGTTCCGAACTCAGCGAAAGTTGAGTTGATATATTAAGTCCCACAGTGTAGTCGTAAGGCTACATTGTGGGACTTTTTTGTATATGCATTTCATAGAAAAATTACTTTACCATTTTCGTCAACTCGCCATAGTTGCTTACCTTATGATAGTAGATGTCCTAACCCGACTTCCAGTTTCTTGTGTTTCTTATTTTTTCAATTGTTATACCTAATATAAGCCACTGATTCTACAGATATATGGACTCGGTTATTTGTCATTGTAATGTCCTTCTAACTTTTACTACAGCGAATGCTTCCCTTACCCAGTTTTCTGTAGAAAAGAGGAACCTGAGTGAGGGCGAATACCTACAAATGATGACTGGTCGGATTCCCTATTTTTGAGTATTGCGTGAGTGGAAAATAGCTTGTACCTTTGCAGCCGTTTTGAAGGAGCAGCTTCCTATAGGGTTTTCGGAAACTGTTACCTATACCATTTGGAAGCTTTCGCTCGTGCAGCGCATCGGCAAGGCGGTGAAGGTGACTGCGGCTCTCGACAACCTCTTCGGCTACAAGCCCCGTTACTACTATCTCAACAGTCCGATAACCGATGGCGTGAACCTTCTGGTGGGTGTGTCGATAGATATTGATAAAATAAAATTTTAGAAAAAACGTTATACATATATGAAACATTATTGGTGGAAATCTATTGCATCGTTCCTGCTGGTGCTCTTTACTATGCCCCTGGGACATGCCCTTATGATGATTATGGACAAGACGATGACTCCCGAGGCAGTACACTGTTCTGCCTTCTTCATGGGACTGGTCGGTCTTTTCGTAGTGGTGACAGGTGTCTTCGTGAAAGGCGACACCAAGCAGACGTTCTGCGGACTCTTCGGTGGTCTGCTGTTCTGGACGGGATGGGTGGAGTTCCTGTTCCAGTATTATGCCGTACGCTGGGGCACCCAGCCCGAGATGGAGAACGGCGAGGTGGTCACTCGTCCTGAGTATCTCATCCTTCCTGCCACCTTCGGCTTGTGGATGATGGTGATGATGCTCTACATCTTCTCTACCAAGAACGGCTGCAATTTTATCAACTGGTGGCAGCGCACACTCTTCCGCTCACGCAAGAACGTGATAGCAGCCCGTCCTATGACCCGCCACACCAGTATCATCACCTTCATGGAATTGAACATGATCCTCTGGACCAGTTATCTGTTGCTGATGTTCTGCTACGACAAGAATTTCCTGGGCGACCATCATCCCGTAACGAGCATCGTGGCAGCAGCCTGCCTGTTGGGCAGCATCTTCATCTTCCGCAAGCAGTTGCGGCTGTCCTCATGGGGTGCCAACATCCGCATGGCCATAGCCACAGTGGTGGTGTTCTGGGTACCTGTAGAGGTGTTGGGCCGTCTCGACTTCTTCCACGAGTTCTGGATAGAGCCCGAGAAGTATGTGGTTCAGATGGTCAGCATCCTCGCCGCCTTCCTTGTCCTGTTGGGCTATATCTTCGTGGCAGCGAGGAAGAAGAATTAGCAGTTTCTTTCTGACAAGGTAAGGAAGCTTTGTATATTTGCATTATCCGTGAGTTCCGAAAGGAGATAACTCACGGATTTTTTTTGAATGTCAGTAGCATAAAACAAGACAAGACGATGGGTGTTTTTTAAAAGTCTATAGACAATATTTTTCTCGCAGACATGTTTTGACGCTGAGATTATTTATTTTTGCAGCATTAATTGGAATGTCAAACAATGAAGATAAAAAATATGGATTTAAAAGAATTTTTAAATCAGTTTACACTCTTTGACCCGGCAAAAGGGCAAAGAGCAGAACTTCCTGCCGTGGAAGGCAATTATATCGTGGTGTTAAAGGCTGGCTGTAATATTCCTGACGTTTTGGGTAATTTCAAATATATCTCAAATCCGCAACTAAGCCTTTCAACGTCCTTCCCAGTGTGTACACATCCTCTCATTACTGAATTTGTAGATGACAATGTGGAGTCAAATTGCTTCATGACCCGAAAATATTCCTCCAAAAAGAGTGAGTTCACAGATTTTATTTGTATTTTTGCAGCGTCATCAGAGTTTTGCTTGTTTTCTTTACCCAACACTAAGATAAGTGAAAATTCTGACATGGCAAGATTCGAGCAACAAAAAGTTACCCAGGTGCTTAAAAAGTTTAATTGATAATAGTGTTGCGGAATTAAAGTTCAACTAAAATTCAACAAGATGGACAATTTGAATTTTACTGCTATAGACTTTGAGACGGCCACATTTGACCGTTCTTCAATATGCGAGATAGGCATCGCTGTAGTCCATGATTCTTCCATAGTGGAAAAGAAATCATGGCTCGTTAAGCCTAAGTACAACTACTACGATAGGTTCCATATAGATATTCACGGCATTACGCCTGAAATGACGAAAAACTCCCAAAACTTCAAAACGGTTTGGAAAGAGGTACTACCATATCTTGATGGAAGCGTGGTTGTGTCTCACAACACAGCATTCGATATGTACACATTGAAGGATGCTCTTGACGAAGCGAAGCTGGAATATCCCAACTTTGATTACTTCTGCTCAATGCGTGTAGCCCGCTACATCATTGACTCTTATAGCTATTCGCTTGATGCTCTCTGCGATAAATTGGCTATCCAATTGGAAAACCATCACCGTGCAGGTGATGATGCAGCTGCGTGTGCAAACATATTTATTGCCGCCTGCAAATTGTCCGGCACAAACTCTTTGGCAGAGATACAAGAGAAATACGAGTTCAAACATGGCTGTTTCTCTAAGGATGATCATTCTCACAAGCCTCAGTTGTCAACCAAAAAGTCTGGCTCGGCAAACTTAAAGGTCGGGGATATTGTTGGCGATCCCGAAAAGGCAGCCCCATCGAATTACATTTATGGCAAATCGGTATGTCTTACTGGAACCATGAGTTTCGGAGAACGTAAATCCATCCTGCAAACAATTGCCGATGTGGGCGGAATACCCATGAACTCTGTTACCAAGAAAACAGACATACTGGTTGTGGGTACCCAAGACTATAAAAGGGTAGGAGACTCTGGAATGAGTTCCAAACAAAAGAAAGCTATGGAAATGCGAGACAAGGGTGCGGACATAGAGATTATGTCAGAGAAAGATTTTCTGAACATAGTTCAGTTACCCGAATTGCAAAAAGCTTCAGAAGAAGAATTTGCTCGTCGTTTGGCTATAGCCGAACGCAAGGTAATGGCGAGCAGTAGCGGCGAAGTCACTATAACCACTGACATTGCTGACATAATCGAGAAACTAATAAACGAAGGATAATTCAATATGGAAGGACGCGAACAACCATTGATGAAGCATCGTTAGCAAAGTTAGCAAGTCACATCAGAACCAAGGTCTATTCTGTATCTTGGGATAATGGCAGAGGAAACCTGTTTACTGTCTGCTGGGTGTGCGGTGTATAGGTGGCATGAACTTGACATGGGCTCTTTAGAGGTACAGGAGAAATAAGCATGGAATGCTAAGGGAAAATGCCGAGAACCGTGACCCGCAAGACAGAAAGTACTGATGCCCATGTCTGTGGCGGACTACCTCGTAGTAGTTTTGAAGTCTCTGTAATGGGGATGGAGCGAAGGGGGTAGCGTGCTTGGCCAAAATTTAAAGTCCAACTTAAGAAATTGAGGATGAAACCATCAAGGGCACAAAAGAGAAAACGCTAAGAAAATGGCTTTCAAAAAGCCTAATGAAGGGCTTAAAAAACTTGATGATGCAGGATGGTATGCATCACATTGAGATTGGGTTAATTCTAATAATTAATGGATATAGACATGAAAAAGTTAATCATGATGGCTATGTTTTTGGTGCTTGCTCTGCCTTCGATGGCGCAACGGTAGAATGTTTCAGCTCTCGAACCGGTCGAAATTTTCGACCAGTTCACTTTTCTCGCTGTTAGTCAGCTCCTTTATTGCTCTGAGGATAGTGTCAGAGCTACATGTGTGAAGTGTCGGATGAAGCGAGATATGGTTCATCGGACTGCCATTCCTATTGATGTTAACGAATAAAAAAATGTTCAGCAAAATAAGGACAATGGTTGATTTTTAATGACAATGTAATTTCAAAGATCTAAAAGATAACGACTTACAAATAAATTCTAAGTATATGAATCTAAGATACGATTACAAACAACTATTAAGTGACCACGTAGAAAATATATTTAAGCAATATACAGAAACTGGTCTTCACATCTGTGATATTGCTACAGGTGGAGGAAAGTCGTATACCATAGGAAAACTGACTTGTGAATATTATCCCGAACACTTTGACCGTATCGTTATTCTGTGCGTTCAGAACAAACTCGTGAATGGAATGTATCGCGAGATTGAAAAGTTCTTGACCTCGCAAGAAAAGAAAATCACGGAGAATGACATTCTTGTAATAGAGAATAATCCTGAAGTGATAAAAAAGGCTGTTAGGAGTAAGAGTTTTGAAGATCTCCTTGTGGAGATGGATTATCAAATCGGAGAGCAAAAGAGGCAAGGATATAATGTAACTGGGCTACGTTCTAATTGTAATTATCTGAAGAAAGTTTATAATGGCGTTGCCGCTCTTATCAGATCTAACGACGCTGATTTGAAAAACGAGTTTATCGACAAGCAAATAAACGATGGCGAAACCTCGCTTCGCAAATCGGTTCGCAACTTCTTTGAAACCTTCAAGAAGCATCTGGAACACACAGGACAGTTGAAAAAAGCTTCGTATGAAGCAATGACAAAGCGTTTCCCTGCGCTAATAAAGGTCTATCCTCAGGTACAGTTCCGCTATAAGAAAGTTCTTCTTATGACTGTTCATAAGGCTCTATACGGCATTGACCCCATACTGTATGAAAAATCGCAGTTGACAGAATTTCCAGAACAAAACAAGCGAACACTGATTCTTTTTGATGAATCAGATCAATCGGCTCAGGCGACAAGAGGCGTTATCATTGACCAAGCCATAGAAGGTAATGGCGGAAACAAACGTTTCGCCAATGGCTATAATGGCTATTTACAGTATAAAACTCTGATCGAAACGCCAGAACATATCTCTAACGAATATTATGGAGGAATGCTTGAGCCATGTCTTAAGAAAGCGAACTCTATCATTCAAACGAACTGGGAAAGAGTATTTGGGAAGATGGAACCATACAAGAGCATTTTCTTGGGTGACATAGAGGATATAGAAGATTTCCGTCGTGGCGTTTTCTTTTCAGGTCCTGCCATGAGGCTGAACATTTCCCAGAAAGATGACAAAACCGACTCATTCATCTGCTACAAGCAGGGAGACCGTCATTTCACACTGATGCATAGCAAGGATGAGGATTCCTTGAAGGAACAGTATGCTATTATAGTGCCTTTGGATAGGTTCCTTACGCTTGTGATCAATAATACTACGGCTGTAAAGGTACAGTTCCGCAAAGTGATTACTCAGGCATTGGAAAATAGTCGTGACAGATTCAAGCAAGAAGAAGAGGAAATAAAGAAAAATAGCAATGTCAAGAACCATTATCTTGGTTATCCCACACTTGAAAGGGAGATTCATACACTGCTTTCAAGATTTGAAACAACCTCTGAATATCAGTATGAGCAGCAGCTTAACGACTTCATCACAAACCGCAAGAGCCTGAAGGTAAAAGATGGTGAAAAGTCTATTAAACTGCCAGACTATTCGGTGTATTCACAAGGAGTGCAACTGTTTCAGGAAGAGATTGACGAACGAGATAATCAACATCGTGTAAGGTTGTCGTGTCGTGAAATCGACACGACTCCAGAAAAGATAATTGTAGACTTGACAAATGCTGAGAATACATCTGTTGTACTTTGTTCTGCAACCGCATCAAGCAGTTCTGTAGTCAGTAACTGTGACATAAAATATCTGAGGCAGATACTTGGAGAGAAGGTACATTCTTTGTCAGAACAAGACAGGAATATTTTTGACTATCTAGTTGAAAAAACTTACCCTGAGGGTCACAAGGTCGAAGTTGTTCCTGTGGAGCATTACATCTATGCAGATAAGCGAGATACAGCAATAAGACTTCCTAAAAAATACAAACAGATGTTCTCCGAGAAAGCCCGAGAAGAAGGGCTGGACGAAGAATGGTTCAAGTCTACACGCAGAGATTTAAGAAAAAAATGCAAGAACATTGACGATGAACGGTTCCAACTATATAGGTTATTCCAATTTATTGAAGCCTACCATTGGTTCATTACCCACGATGACATTCACAGTATGATTTACTTTCAGAATCGTACTGGCGACAAAGATCGAGACCAAGTGAATGTGTTAAGCAGTCTGATTGATGGCTCTTTCACATCTTTCAGCCATCTAGATGATGAGATTCCTAATAATTGGGAGAATGAGCATATTAGAATCTCCAAAGATTGGGATGAGGTGAAACAGAAGATTCTTTCTGAACTGAGCAACAACAAGGACGCTAAGTTGATGCTAGTTACAGCATACGGAAGTTTCAAGGCTGGTACCAATATGCAATATGAGATTCCCGATGGTCTGGATTATATTGCCGGAGATAACTGGGAATCAAAAGAGGAAAAGCTGAAGAAGGACTGGGATGCAGTATTTCTCCAGTTGCCCGCAGGCTATTTGATGATGAATGATGTTGGCAACGAGTCGACCTTTGAAAAAAGTCTGTATAATGTCATGCTAACCCTAATGATGCTATACGAGAGAGGTTGCCTTTCTAAAAGTGATGTGGCTCAATGGCTTCGTCAGGCTCTTTCTGGCACTCTTCGTTTCAGTGAGAAGAATAATCCTGGCGTAGCACGTGATAAGGCAGCTTGGGTACAGACTATCGTGGAACAAGCCGTCGGACGTCTCTGTCGCACGAGAAACAAGCCGCATACAACATACATTCTCTTCGATGAATCTATGAAACCATTCATCGATGAAGAAAACTTGCAGAAGTCGCTGACCAAGGAGTTTCGGACTTTGGCAGAATATATCTTGATGCATCCTACTGATGAGACAATGGTTGACAATCCTGATGAAATCGTCAGGTGTAATAATGCAAATTATGCGCAACGTCAACTTAACAGAATGCGTCGCATAGCATTACGCTATACTCCACATCCCGCAAAGTTCGACGACTTTGATGATGACGAGGATGACAACGGGAAGGTTCCTCACAGCGTGGAAGTCAGTCAGTATATGAATCAAAGCTATAAACAGACCATCATTCGGAAGCCTGTTATATCAAGTCTTGAAGAACTAGAGAACGTAGACAAGAGGTTGACCTTTATTGATAAATGCTATGGTGATTGGCAAAGGAATGAAAATTGTGAGATTTGTTATTCCTATGACGAAAAATCCAGGGCATGTCCTAATGGGAAAGGTAAAATGCATCCTTATCCCATATCACCTTCTTACGTAAGGCTTGACGTGCTTATGAAAAACCCAGTCATCCGTAAACATTTTGAGGATAACGGTTATGCCACCTCATGGGGTATTGACGGTCTTGTGCTTCATCCGCAGATTCTTGCCACCGACTATGCAGGCGAAATAGGTGAAGAAGCATTTAGAGCTTTGGTTCTTAAATACACGAACTGTACGGATGATAAATTCAAACATCTCAAAGGACGAGATTATGAACTCGCTGACTTTGTAATCAAAAACGAGGATGGTAGTAACAAGATAGCTTTCGATGTTAAGAATATGAATCCCAACGTCGACCATAATGATAAAGAAGGAGACATGCCCACAACTCAGAAAAGAGCTGAAAAAGAACGTAGATTGGGTTGTCGCCTGATAACTGTTAATATGCTTCAGTTACCTTCTGAGCCTATCGATGACCAAGAAATTGGCGGCATGATAGATGTAGAAGGCAGAGCACTTCAACAATCAATAGAAAGAATACAACACCTTATCAACGATTAAAAAGATGATAGACCGACAAAACATATTGAAATTGCCACTCACAACCAATAAGATCAAGTTGTTTGTGGATAAAAAGGAGTTCTTCGATAAGTACTCCATCGTGTCATATTACAGTTTTGATGCTGAATATAAGAATCTAGCGTATGAACAATTAGCAGATACACCTTGTCTTTCGGTGACTGGTATAAGAGCGAGATGGCCGGAAATGCAGTATCCTGGCATCAAGTTCTTTGTCTTAGTGAGTGCAGATAAGGTGGCCGACGTAAAAGCCAGCCTTAACGGATATGATAAAATACGTTCTCAGATTGATACGCTGGAAGATTATGACGAGAAACTTCAAACACGCATTCTCACATCATTAGCAATTAACTCGCTTGGTAAGGCGAAGAGGGGAAAGATGATGTACAACGATGGTTCTCTATTGCTATGTGACGATAAAAACTTTCTTGTTAAAGAAAGCAGAAAAGAACTGGTTTGTCTGAAGATAGAAGTTAATGAGTATCTCAACTTGACCGCTAAAACTACCACTTTTTCTAATCCAAAAACGTGGGCCGATGTGAACAGACACAATAACTGTGTATTCCAAACAGGAAAAGGTTTCGATGGACCTTTATGGTCTGGATTATCTGTAAAGCCAGTTGTGGCCAAGAAAATTGATAGAGAAACAACTAAACTTGAAGACTTATTCATCAAGAAAAAACGTTTTTCAGACAAGCACAACATTGTCCCCTACTGGCCTTATAGTGCAGATGATTATACTCATGGTCGTCTTTTCGCAATACGTCAGGTTGTCCAATCGGTAAAAGACGTCTTCAATCCAATATTGGATTTGGAATTTGAGGATTCCAAGGTGATTCTTTATGACGAATACAAAACGAAGGATGACACGATGGCTTTCATTCTCGAATACCTTGGAGGGCGAAAGATCTATATAGAAGATCCTTTTAGCACAAAAGCATCCAAAGAGTTTGTAAAACGCATCAAGTCAGAGTTCCAAGATCTAATGAATAATTCGCTCGTATTTCCACGGCACCAAGAAGCTGATTGCTTGCTGTTGAAACTCTGTGAACCTCAGGATAAGCAACAGTCAGAGACTTATTATGCTAAGTCTCTATATAGAATGGCTAACACTGGTGTTGCCATGCAACATGTCATATTCCATGGCAACGAACGAGAAGATGCTTTCCCAATTTCTCAAGCCAGAAGAATCCTATTGGAGTTGCTCGTAAAAGATTGTCTTGTTAAGCGGACGATGCCTAAGCAGATGGCTTCGCTGATGAATGAATGGGATTTCCTTAGATATAAAATTAATCAAGGTAACATTCTCGGAGCTTCAATGAAATTAGTCGATGACATTCACATCATTATCCAAGATACAGGATTTGCTGGTGGAATGCCAGACAAAGATTTTAATGTCTTCGCTAAGGAAAGATTACATTTTGACCAATCTGAAAAAATCTGTGGTTCCCGTGATTACATGGCTTTAATAAAGAATGGTAATGTCTTTCTTATTATAGACACGGAAGAGATACCAATTCTTAATGTCAATGCGATAGATGAAGGTTATGATAAAGTTGTAAATGAAAACGAAACGCTCTCTTTATTCAAAAGAGTTAAAGATGCCCATAGGTATCTTCATGGCTATATCGGTTTCTACCTATGGAGAACTGAAGGACTGGACGGAACCCCAGATGGTTCCTATTCTTATATCTCAGGCTTCAACCGAGATAACATCAAGTTCTTCCAGAGTTCTAAGATGGACAAAATGCCAAGAGCCAAGAGAATCTTTGTGCTTCATAAAGAAAAGCCTGAAGAAGTAGATTCTCAGATAAAAGAAATATGTGGAATGCTAAAATTTGGCTTGGGCAGGTGGAATGAGTTAATGACTTACCCCTTCCCTTTCAAGTTTCTCCAGGAATATTTGGATGATGCCAGTGAAACGACTTATAGTAAACACTGGAAAGAGATAACATCAAATAAGAACTTATAAAAACGAACTTGATTCGCATGATGAAAGAGACAAATATACAACCACAGGTTACGTCCACTATTGCAGGAGACGACGGCGAAGCCGTGGGAAAAAGTGAAAAAACGCTAAGAAAATGGCTTCCAAAAAGCCTAATGAAGGGCTTAAAAAGAAACCATTGTTCATATCATCGGAGACACCGTAGGCAGCACCTCTACAGGCGACAACAAGCCTTCGGGTGGTGGCAGCACTCCTTCGGGTGGTGGCAGCACTCCTTCGGGTGGTGGCAGCACTCCTTCGGGCGGTGACTCCACGGGTGGTACCAATCCTCCAGGCGGAAAAGGCACCGAAGCAGAGTAGTTAGCAACTCTCAGTTTCTTTCCCCCAGACCCTATATCAATCACTCAGGGTCTGGGGGATTTTTTCTTTTACCACTGAAGTTTCGCAAAGTGGTTAAAGTACGGGCTGAAGGCCCAAAAACTCTTAGCCCAGGGTGTGTGGAACATAACTTCTCTAACTTCTGAACCTGCTAACCCTTCATTTTCCATATAAATGGGGATTGTACAGCGCAGAAAAACTTCGTACCTTTGCACCCGAAAACAGGAAACAACGAAAAAAAATAATACAAGAAACAAAAAAGTAAAGGTACATGTCACAAAGAATCATGATGGGCGTTGCCATGATATTGGCAGCAGCCACAGGCAAGGCAGAGAGTATTTCGGTGGATAGCAGTAAGGTGTACGACATAGACGAGGTGATCGTCGTGTCGCAACCCAAGGAGGCTTTCCGCCTGCGTCAGCAACCACTAAGCAGCACTTCTTTCGGAAACTTCGAGATGAACAGGTTGGGAGCCCGCGACCTGCGCGAGCTGTCGTCGTATATCCCCAACTTCGTAATGCCCAATTATGGCAGCCGTCTCTCGTCGGCAGTCTATGTGAGAGGCATAGGCAGCCGTGTGAACAGTCCTGCCATCGGTGTGTATGTGGACGGAATACCCGTGATGAGCAAGTCGGCTTTCAATCTGCACACCTATCAGCTGAGTCGTGTGGACGTGCTGCGAGGTCCGCAGGGCACACTCTACGGACAGAATACCGAGGGCGGACTGGTGAGACTCTATTCGCGCAATGCCTTCGACTATCAGGGCACCGACGTGAGGATAGGCTATGGCAGCCGTCGTTACAGCAATCTTGAGGCTTCGCACTATCAGCGCTTAGGAGACGACGTAGCCCTGATGGTGGGCGGATTCTACAATGCGCAGACAGGCTTCTTCCGCAATACCACCACGGGCGAGAGGGCTGACGACTACCAGGAGGCTGGCGGAAAGCTGATGCTGACCGGCAGACTGCATTTGGGATGGAAGGTGAATGTGACGGCCGACTATCAGTATGTAGATCAGAGCGCCTTCCCCTATGGATCGCTCGACCTGAATACGGGCAAGGCAGAGCAGCCTGCATCGACCTTCCCAGGCAGCTATCGCCGCAACAATCTCATCACCGGACTCACGCTGAGCTACGATGCCAACACCTTCTCGCTGGCATCCACCACGAGCTATCAGTATCTGAAAGACCACATGTACATGGACCAGGACTATCTGGAGGCTGACTATATGCGCATGATGCAGGACCAGTTGCAGAACGCCATGACACAGGAGTTCTCGCTGAAGAGCCGCAAACCCGTAGGAGGCGTGTGGCACTGGGCTGCGGGAGCCTTCTTCTCGGCACAATGGCTGAAGACCAACGGCCCCGTGTTCTTCGACTCTGCCATGACCACTCCCATAGGCAATGCCATACAGCAGCAGATGTATGGCGCCATGTTGCAGGCTATGGCCCAGCGCATGATGCGTCCCGGCATGACCCATGAACAGGCCCTCGCCCTGGCTGCACAGGTGATAGAGCAGGCTGGAGGCGTGAGCATGAACGTGGAGATGGGAGCCCCCGGAACCTACCATACACCCCAGTACAACATCGGCTTCTATCATGAGAGCAACATCGACATCACTCCGCGACTGGTACTCACCCTCGGTGCCCGCTACGACTATATGCTCACCAAGATACACTATGAGAGCATGGCATACATGAAGATGAATGCCAACGTGATGGGTACAAAGGCCACGAACACCCTGCGCTCGATGCTTGACGGCAAGGCACACGATGGCTTCGAGCAGCTGCTGCCCAAGCTGGGACTGAGCTATCGCTTAGGCTCAAAGGGAAGCAACGTGTATGCCACCCTGAGCAAAGGCTATCGCGCAGGAGGCTACAACATACAGATGTTCAGCGATATCCTGCAGACCGAACTCAACGCCAACCGCCAGCAGGCCATGAGAGGAAGCTACGACGTGCCCCATACACCGGAAGACTATGACAACGTGAACCACACCATCGCCTACAAGCCCGAGACCTCGTGGAACTATGAGGCGGGAACGCATCTCAACCTCATGGACGGCCAGTTGCATGTGGATGTGAGCACCTACTATATGAAGGTGAGAAACCAGCAACTGTCGGTGATGGCGGGCAACTATGGTTTCGGACGCATGATGGTGAATGCCGGCAAGAGCCATACCTGCGGACTGGAGCTGTCGGCCAAGGGACAGGTCGTGGACGGACACTTGGACTGGATGCTGTCGTATGGCTATACCCGTGCCGTGTTCGACGAGTATGTGGACGGTGAGGGCGATAAGGCTGTGAGCTACGAGGACAAGTACGTGCCCTATGTGCCACAGCACACCCTGGCAGCCTCGGCCGACTATCGCTTCGACGTGGAAAAGCCTTGGCTGAGAAGCGTCACCCTCGGTGCCAACGTCAACGCACAGGGCAAGACCTACTGGGACAACGCCAACACCTATGCGCAGAAGTTCTATGCCGTGGCAGGCGCACACATCGATGCCGACATGGGTAAGGTGGTGGTGAGCCTGTGGGGACGCAACCTGAGCAATACCCGCTACAACACCTTCGCCGTGGACAATGCTGCCACAGGCACCAAGCAGTACTTTGCCCAGAGAGGCAATCCCATACAGTGTGGAGTGGATGTAAGAATGCATTTTTAGAAAAAAAAGTGCGGTAAGAAAGTAACATTTTATACATAAATATTCCATAATCGCAAATTTTGTATTACCTTTGCACCGGAATTTTGATTCTTACACACTTTAACATAAAATTTTATGGGAGGCATTTTCGGGACAATATCCAAGAAAAGCTGTGTCGCAGACCTGTTCTACGGCACCGATTACAATTCACATCTCGGCACACGTCGAGGCGGTTTGGCAACATTCAGCAAGGAGAAGGGATTCGTAAGGTCCATCCACAACCTGGAGAGTTCTTACTTCCGCACCAAGTTTGAGCCATCACTCGACAAGTTCGAAGGCAGCACATCGGGTATCGGAGTCATCAGCGATACAGATGCCCAGCCACTCATCATGAACTCGCATCTTGGCAGATTCGCCATCTGTACGGTGGCCAAGATTCTGAATATAGAGGAACTTACCAAGGACCTGCTCGACAAGAACATGCACTTTGCTGAAATGTCGTCGGGCAAGACCAACCCTACGGAGCTCATCGCCTTGCTCATTATTCAAGGCAAGACCTTCAAAGAGGGTATCGAAAATGTATATCACCACATCAAGGGTTCCTGCACTATGCTCGTCCTGACCGAGGACGGCATTATCTGTGCACGCGACAGCTGGGGACGCACACCTATTATAATAGGTAAGAAGGAAGGCGCCTATGCGGCTTCGAGCGAGTCGACCTCGTTTCCTAATCTCGACTTCGAGGTGGAGTATAATGTAGGTCCGGGCGAGATTGTCAAGATCAAAGCCGACGGCATGGAGCAGATACGTCCTGCCAACAAGCGCATGCAGGTTTGCTCATTCCTCTGGGTGTACTATGGTTTCCCTACATCTACCTACGAGGGCAGAAACGTGGAGGAAGTGCGCTTCAAGAATGGTTTCAACATGGCTAAGACCGACGGAGTGGAGGTGGACTGCTGCAGCGGTATCCCCGACTCGGGCACAGGTATGGCGATGGGTTATGCTGCCGGCAAGCAAGTGCCTTACCAGCGTTGCATAGCCAAGTATACTCCCACCTGGCCACGTTCGTTCACACCTTCCAACCAGGCCATGCGCTCGTTGGTGGCCAAGATGAAACTCATCCCCAACAAGGATATGCTGAAAGGCAAGCGAGTGCTGTTCTGCGACGACAGTATCGTGCGAGGCACCCAGTTGCGCGACAATGTGAAGGTGCTCTTCGAACAGGCAGGACTCAAGGAGTGCCACATGCGTATCGCCTGTCCTCCATTGGTTTACGGTTGTCCGTTCATCAACTTCACCTCCTCCAAGAGCGACATGGAGCTGATTACACGCCGCATCATTGAGAAGTTTGAGGGCGATGCGAATAAGAACCTTGACAAATATGCCACCACAGGCTCACCTGAATATGAGCGAATGGTGGCAGAGATAGCCCGACAGTTGGGATTGACCACATTGAAGTTCAATACCATCGAGCAGCTCATAGAGGCTATCGGACTGCCCAAGTGCCAGGTGTGCACCCATTGTTTTGATGGAAGCAGCAAGCACTCACTTGAGCAGTTGGCCGACGAAGAGGAAGCTTAACAGAGCAAGAAAGAAGTCAGTCAGACAGAGCCCCAAGCGAAGGCTTGACAGGCTATGAAATATAAATCGGAGTCGGCTAAGCGAAGGCTTAACTGGCTCCGAATGTTTTTTTACTGTGTGTCAGGCGAAGGCTTGGCAGGCTCTGAAGTGGGAGCTTAGTTGAGGAAACCCAGCAAAGCTCCTGCGGCTACGGCCGAACCGATGACACCCGCCACGTTAGGTCCCATGGCATGCATGAGCAGGAAGTTGTGTCGGTCGTATTCCAAACCCAGGTTGTTGGAGATACGGGCGCTCATAGGTACGGCGCTCACTCCGGCATTTCCTATCAGTGGGTTGATCTTCTTGCCCTTTGGCAAGAACACATTCATCAGTTTGACAAACAGTATTCCGCTGGCTGAGGCGATGATGAACGCCAAGGCTCCGAGGGCAAAGATCTTTACCGTGTTGAGGGTAAGGAACTCTGAAGCCTGGGTGGAGCAGCCTACGGTAAGTCCCAAGAGCATCACTATCACGTCGTTGAGGCTGCTGCCTGCAGTCTTGGCCAGGCGTGTGGTCTTGCCACTCTCTTTCAGCAGATTGCCAAAGAAGAGCATTCCCAACAGCGGCAGACCGCTGGGCACGATGAAGGTGGTGAGCAGCAAGCCGATGATGGGGAAGAGTATCTTCTCGGTCTGACTCACCTGTCGGGCTGGCTTCATCTTGATGACACGCTCGTTCTTCGTGGTGAGCAGTCGCATCAGCGGGGGCTGGATGACTGGTACCAGTGCCATATAGGAATAGGCGCACACGGCGATGGCTCCCATGAGGTTAGGACTGAGCTTGCTCGACAGGAAGATGGCTGTAGGGCCGTCGGCACCTCCGATGATGGCGATGCCTGCTGCCTGGTTGGGCTCGAAGCCTAAAGCCAAGGCTATCATGTAGGCTCCGAAGATGCCAAACTGGGCTGCGGCTCCGATGAGAATCAACTTCGGATTGGAAATCAATGCCGAGAAGTCGGTCATGGCTCCGATGCCGAGGAAGACGAGTGGGGGATACCAGCCTTGTCGCACACCCTGATAGAAGATGTTGAGCACCGAGTTGTCTTCGTAGAGACCTATCTCCAGTCCGGCGTCGGTGCGGAAGGGAATGTTGCCCAGGATGATGCCGAGACCTATGGGCACCAGCAGCAGCGGCTCGAAGTCTTTCTTGATGGCGAGCCAGATGCAGACGATTCCCACCAATATCATGATGAGGTTTCCTGCCGTGGCATTGGCAAAGCCTGTATAGGTCAGGAACTCCTGAAAATTCTGTATGATGAAATCCATAATAGTTGTTCGTTAAGTTGGGGTTTATGTTGATGGATTCTTGGCAAGAGCAATGCTCTCTGGGGTTAAGCAATCGTTACCAAGGTGTCGCCTTCCATGACAGCATCGCCCTTGTTGACATTGATGCTTGCGACGGTGCCCGAAGTCTCAGCCTCGATGTTGTTTTGCATCTTCATGGCTTCGAGAATCACTACGGTATCTCCTGCGCTCACCTTGTCGCCCACCTTTACTTTAATGTCGTTGATGGTGCCAGGCAGTGGAGCTACCACAGGCTTGCCACCAGTGCTTGCTGAGGCTTTCTTGCTGGCAGCAGCTTCGGCATTTGCAGAGGAGGAAGAACTGCCTGTTGGGGTAGTCTTGGCACTGTCGGCAGACGATACTCCGCCCTTGTCATCAGTAGCCTCATTCGCTATGCGGAACTTCTGCTTGCCAGCCTTGACAGGTTGCTTCATCTCCACTTCGAAGGGGATGCCGTTGACGGTTACATTGGCGATATTGCCTTCTATATCTTGTATCTCTACTTCGTAGTCTACGCCTTTTACTTTATATTGGTATTTTGCCATAGTTTTATTCTTTAATATTTTTATTTTGTATCAGTAAAGCTGTTGAATTTTTCACTCTTCGTTCTTTACTCTTCGTTCTTCACTCTTCACTTATTATTGAATCTCGGTTCGTTCCATCTCGTCTGCTTGGGCTTAATGGTGATGATGCCCGGTTCGATGTCGTGCACATCCTCCAAGTATTCTTTGAGAGCCAGCGAGATGACAGCCATATAGATTTCCTTGTCGATGCCCTTGGTGGTTAGGCCTTCCTTCAGCATCACGTTGGTCTTATGACCGATCTCTGTGGTCAGCTCGATGGTCTTCTTGCCCGTCTTATATAATAAGGTGGCGTGTTTCTCTGTGGCACGTGCTATGCGCTGCTTGTGCTTCATATAGGCACCGAAGAGCCAGAAGAAGACGAAGAGCAGGGCCAGACAGGAGAAGACAATGCCCATGGAAAGGGCTGCAATGCCGAAGCCATGAGGGTCGGTCGTCTTGAGAATCTGGGGTTTGCTGAGTCCTGTGTCTTGTGGAAGATAACCCGGAGTGACATCCTTGGCAGCGCAAACCTTCCAGCTGCTGAGGGCTTTGCTGAGGGCATATGACTGGTCGGCTGCCATCCAGGGAATGCTGACAGAGTCTATCAGGTCGACAGCATTGCCGTCGTAAAGAGCTATCCAGTTGTTCTTCTCGTGGAAGGCATCCGCTATTTCCTTGAGAGGCACCAGTCCGAGTTTCAAATGGAAAGGACCATTGCCCTCGCTCAGCCATCTGAAGTGTCCCTTGCCCTTGGGAAAACAGTCGGGACACGTCTTCTCTGAGTCTTCCTGCCAGAGGTATCGGTCGTAGATGATCACACTTTTCTTGCCAGCAAGGGTTGTGCGCGGCTCATTGTTGGGTAGGGGAGACATGAGTTTGCGCCGTTCCTCGGGCGACATGTTCTTGTCGAGCACACGTCGGTCGGTGGTAAGGAACATTCCACGGATATTATAAGTAGTAAACGAGGTGTTCGACAGTTCTACCCATGCTTTGTGGGCACCATACTCGTCGACGATACTGGCTTGGTTGTTGGGCATCACCTCCGTTATGCGGATGCTTTTAGCTCCTTGTGCCCAAGTGGACAAGGTGGCAGTGACCAACAGGCTTAGTAGGATTCCAAATTTCTTCATAGGCTTTCTCTCTTTTTGAAGGTTGGTGTATCAATAGGTATTCTTACAGCCTCAAAGTTACAAAGATTTTTGGAATAAGCAACAAAAAAGGTGCACATTTTTTCTTAAATGTGCACCTCTTTTATAATTTATAAATTTTCGTTTATAAAAATTCAAATATAGTAAGTGAACTTTCTGCTGTCGGAGAGTCTTTGCTTAGCAAATGATTCGCTATGCTCCGCAGAAGAAAAGTACCACTATCTGGGCTGAGAAGATTCTGAGGAACATACTCAGCGGATAAACGGTAGAGTAACCCACGGCAGGAGCCTCCTTAGAGCAGGAAGCGTTGGCATAAGCCAGGGCTGGTGGGTCGGTATAGGTTCCGGCTATCATACCCATGATGGTGAAGTAGTTGAACTTGTACTTCAGTCGGGCTATGGTGCCCACGATAAGGATAGGAATGATGGTGATAAGGAAACCTGTGTACACATACTTGATACCGTCGCCTTGTACCACAGTGTCCCAGAAACCGGCACCAGCCTTGATGCCCACACTCGCAAGGAACAGCACAAGACCTATCTCTCGCAGCATCATGTTGGCAGAGGTGGTGGTATAGGTAACCAGTTTGAAGTGATAACCGAAACGGCCAATGAGGATGGCGATGATCAGCGGACCGCCAGCAATACCCAACTTCAGCGGAACAGGCATTCCTGGAACTGCGAAAGGCAGACTGCCGAAGATGATACCAATCATGATACCTACGAAGATGGTGGCGATGTTAGGCGCATCGAGTCGCTTTACAGAGTTACCCATCATTTCAGCCACACGGTTTACATTCTCCTCGGGACCTACAACGAGAATCTTGTCGCCCACGTGGAAGTGGTGGTTGCGGCCGGCAAAGATGTCCATTCCCTGGCGTGAGATACGGGTGACGTTGACGCCATACACACTGGAGAAGTGCATCTTGCCAAGAGTCTTACCGTTCATCTCAGGACGTGTAACGACAATGCGGCGCGACACGAAGTGTTGAACCTCATCTTTCTCGCGATCCCATTCGGCCTCTATCTCAGGACCGATGAAGGCCTTGATGGCTTCGGCGTCAGCCTCGGCGCATACAACGAGCAGCTCGTCGCCCACCTCGAAGGTAGTCTGGCTGTTAGGAATGCTCACCTCGCCATTGTGGAGCAGTCGTGAGCATACGATGTCGCGGTTCAGGAACTCGGAAACCTGTCGGAGAGTGCGTCCTGCGATATAGGTATTCTCCACACGAAGGTGCATGTTGTGCGCCTTGGCATGTGGGTTGGCTGCGTCTTCTTCGTTTAGTTTCTCCTCCTCATCTGCGGTGTTCACCTTGCAGATGTACTTGATGAGAATGGTGGCACCGATGATGCCTACCACACCGAGTGGATAAGCGCAGGCATAACCGTTGGCAATACTTGGGGCACCATTGGGGAAGACGCTGAGCAGCGCCTCGTTGGCGGCACCAAGACCTGGCGTATTGGTGACGGCTCCATAGAGTGTACCCACCATCATTGGCAAGTTGTTGGGGTTGCTGGTGTCGAAGAAGAGATAATAGCATGCGAACATCACACAGACATTGAGGAATATCGCAGCCGTCGACAACAGGTTGAGCGTCACACCGCCTTTCTTGAAGCTTTCGAAGAAGCCCGGACCTACCTGCAAACCGATCATAAAGACAAAGAGAATGAGTCCGAAGTCTTGTATGAAGGTCAGAATGTCCTTGGGAGCAGTGAAGCCTACATGTCCTGCCAGAATGCCGGCAAAGAGCACGAAGGTAACGCCAAGTGAAATGCCACCAATCTTAATCTTGCCCAAATACACGCCCACTGCTATGACAATGGCATAGAGCAGGGCGATGTGAGCCACCGATTCGGTGTTCGTAAAAAGGTTGATAATCCAATCCATTGATCTGTCTTCTATATGAAAATATGTTTATTTTAGGGCTTTTAGTTGGGGTGAATAAAAATGGAAAAATCGGGGACACGTATTAAGGGTGTCCCCGACTTGAAAGTGTTTGATATATTGTAACCTATTGAATCCAATAAATCAATACTTCGTCACAACAAAACAAGATAGATATTTCTTTGTTCATCCATCAAGAATTGTATGTGTACGAATCTCCATTCTGATGAATTACTTCTCAATAGCAGCTACGCCTGGCAATACCTTGCCCTCAATAGCCTCGAGCAGAGCGCCACCACCTGTAGAGATGTAAGAAACCTGGTCAGCCAAACCGAACTTGTTGATACAAGCTACAGAGTCACCACCACCGATGAGTGAGAATGCACCTTCCTTAGTAGCCTCAGCGATTGCGTCAGCAATAGCCTTAGAACCACCAGCGAAGTTGTCGAACTCGAATACACCTGCAGGACCGTTCCAGAGGATAGTCTTGGCACCCTTGATGGCAGCTGCGAAAGCCTTGCGAGTCTCAGGACCTGCGTCCATACCCTCCCAACCGTCAGGGATGTTGTTAGATGGGCAAACCTGAGTATTGCAGTCGTTCTTGAAGTCGTCACCGCAGATAGAGTCTGTGCCGAGTACGAGGTTTACACCGTTCTCCTTAGCCTTCTTGATTACGTCGAGAGCAACGTCGAGCTTGTCATCCTCGCAGATAGACATACCGATCTTGCCACCGAGAGCCTTAGAGAATGTATAAGTCATACCACCGCAGAGAATCAGGTTGTCAACCTTAGTCAACAGGTTCTCGATGATACCGATCTTAGTAGAAACCTTAGAACCACCCATGATAGCTGTGAATGGGCGCTTGATGTTGCCGAGAACTGCGTCAACAGCCTTAACTTCCTTCTCCATCAAGAAGCCGAGCATCTTGTGATCCTTGTCGAAAGAATCAGCGATGACAGCTGTAGAAGCGTGCTTGCGGTGAGCTGTACCGAATGCGTCCATTACATATACGTCAGCGTAAGAAGCCAACTTAGCAGCGAACTTCTTCTGACGCTCCTTCATCTCAGCCTTAGCAGCGTCGAATTCAGGAGTACCCTTCTCTACACCAACTGGCTTGCCTTCCTCTTCAGGATAGAAACGAAGGTTCTCGAGCAAGAGAGCCTCACCTGGCTTCAAGGCAGCAGCCTCAGCATCAGCGTTACCGCAGTCCTTAGCGAACTTAACCTCTACACCGAGAGCGTCAGATACGTTCTTTACAATCTGAGAGAGAGAAAGCTCTGGTTTAACCTTGCCCTTTGGCTTACCCATGTGGCTCATCATGATGAGCGCACCGCCGTCTGCAAGTACCTTCTTCAATGTAGGAAGGGCACCGCGGATACGAGTGTCGTCTGTTACATTACCATTTTCATCCAATGGCACGTTGAAATCAACGCGTACGATTGCCTTGTGACCGGCAAAGTTAAAATCTTCGATTTTCATTTTACCTAACGTTTTTATTATTAGTTATTTAATTTCTCTCTATATTATGAATAGAATGTTCTTTGTTGTAATCTGTCTCGTTCGTTCTGTCTGTTTATTGTTCTCCATGACAATGATGAACAGGACTTGTGTTTTAGACTTTGTGCCAACTGTCGTGGGTGCTGCCTTTTTGGCGTTTTACTCATTTGAAGTCGACTCTGCTGAAACTGTAGGCAAAGGTATGAAAAATAACTGAATGTTGCAAATTTTGGTGTTCTTTTAAGGATTTTTTTTATCGAAGAGGCTGGTAATGTAATATCGGCTTTGCAAAATGTAACCTTTTGATGTGAAAGTGTGGCGAATATTTGGCGAAAGTGAAAAAATAATGTACCTTTGTCCTTGATTTTAATACTCATCAGAATATGGCAAAAGACAAGATAGCTTATGTTTGCAGCAACTGTGGTCAGGAGTCGTCGAAATGGATAGGAAAGTGCCCGAGTTGTGGACAATGGAATACGTTCAAGGAGATTCGTATAGCCAATGATACGGGCTCCCAGGCTGCCCGCAACGCTGGCATGAGCATGCGGCATGGAGGTGCTGCCACGATGTTTGGCGGCAATCACAGCGATGGGGGAGCAAGGCCTGTACGTCTGCGCGATATTTCTGCTCATGATGAGCCGCGCATTGATATGCACGATGGTGAGCTGAACCGTGTGCTGGGTGGAGGACTGGTTCCTGGCAGTATCACGCTCCTGGGCGGTGAGCCGGGCATCGGAAAGAGTACACTCACACTTCAGACCATTCTTCATCTGCCCGACATGAAAGTGATGTATGTGAGCGGCGAGGAGAGTGCCCATCAGATTAAACTGCGTGCTGACCGACTGGCTTCTGCATCGGTGGGCGATGAGAGTGCTGATGGCAGGGCCTCGCTCGACAATGTGTCTATTCTTTGCGAGACATCGTTGGAGAAAATCTTCACGCATATACAGGAACAGGCTCCCGGACTGGTGGTAATAGACTCCATACAGACGATTGCCACCGACGAGGTGGAGAGCTCGCCAGGCAGTATCTCACAGGTGCGTGAGTGCGCAGCTGCCTTGTTGAGGTTTGCCAAGACAAGCGGCATTCCTGTCATCCTTATCGGACATATAAATAAGGAGGGAACCTTGGCCGGACCGAAGATTCTGGAACATATTGTCGACACGGTGGTTCAGTTTGAGGGCGACCAGCATTATATGTATCGCATCCTGCGCAGTATCAAAAACCGATTCGGAAGTACCTCAGAGTTAGGTATCTACGAGATGCAGCAGGGTGGACTCCGACAGGTGAGCAATCCTTCGGAGCTCTTGCTTACCGACGATCATGACGGTTTGTCGGGAGTGGCAATCAGCAGTGCCATCGAGGGTGTCCGTCCTTTCCTGGTCGAGACACAGGCGCTTGTATCTACCGCAGCCTATGGCACACCACAGCGCTCGGCTACGGGCTTCGACCAGCGTCGGCTCAACATGCTCTTGGCTGTGCTCGAGAAGAGGGTAGGCTTCAAACTGATGCAGAAGGACGTGTTCCTGAACATAGCAGGCGGACTGCGTGTCACAGACCTGGCGATGGATCTCAGTGTGATAGCCGCCGTATTGAGCAGTAATGTGGACACGCCTATCGAGGCTGGCTGGTGTATGGCTGGCGAAGTAGGTTTGAGTGGTGAGGTTCGTCCGGTGAGCCGCATCGAGCAGCGCATCGCCGAAGCCGAGAAGTTGGGCTTTCATGACATCATCATTCCCCGTTACAACTATCATTCGCTCGACAGGTCGAAGTACAGCATCACCATCCATCCTGTGAGGAAGGTGGAAGAGGCGCTCCGCTGTCTGTTCGGATAAGTGTGCACGCAGATTTTGTGGAGTACGCAGATTTTGCTAATATTGGATTGCAATATGATTTTATAAATAATAAATTCAAATACAAAATGAAGGATTCTGTAATCATTGTGAGCGGTGGTATGGACAGTATCACGCTGCTCTACGATAAAAAAGACGAGATTGCCTTGGGTATCAGTTTCAACTATGGCAGCAACCATAACGAGCGTGAGATTCCTTATGCCAAGATGCACTGTGAGCGTTTGGGCATCAAGCACATCACCATCGACTTGGGTTTCATGCATCAGTATTTCAAGAGCTCGCTCTTAGAAGGCGCCGATGCTATTCCAGAAGGACATTATGCCGACGAGAACATGAAGTCGACGGTGGTGCCTTTCCGCAACGGCATCATGCTGAGCATTGCCATCGGCATAGCTGAGAGCAACAACCTGAAGAAGGTGTTGATAGCCAATCATGGAGGCGACCACACTATTTATCCCGACTGCCGTCCGGAGTTTATCTCTGCCATTGACCGGGCTGCCCAGGCAGGAACCTTTGTCGATGTGCACGTGTCAGCTCCTTATACCAACATCACCAAGGCGGACATTGCCCGTATAGGCAAGCGATTGGGAATAGACTACTCTGAGACCTGGAGTTGCTATAAGGGTGGCGAGAAGCATTGCGGAAAGTGCGGTACGTGTGTAGAGCGCAAGGAGGCTCTTGCCGAAGCCGGTATCGAGGATAAGACCGAGTATCAGGAATAAAAAAATGAAGTTAGCTTCCATGACGAGTGAAGCTAACTTCCTTTTGTTTTTATATCCTTTTGTTTTTATATCCCTTTTTGTTTGCCTTGCCTTTTAAGCAGAGTGAGGATAGAGAGATTTATCAGTCTTTCGATACAGCCTGCAGGCGTGCGATGTATTTGCCCAGGATGTCGAACTCGATGTTGACAATGGTTCCCACTTCTATGTTGCAGAAGTTGGTGTGGTCGTGAGTATAGGGAATGATAGCCACAGTGAAGGTGTTGTCGGTAGGCTCACAGACAGTGAGCGACACACCATTGACAGTGACCGAACCCTTGTCGACAGTGAAGTAGCCCTTGCGAGCCATCTCGCGGTCGAGTCTGTATTCGAAAGTATAGTAGGTGGAACCATCAGCATCACGTTTGTCAATACAGGTGGCAGTCTGGTCTACGTGTCCCTGTACGATGTGTCCGTCGAGCCTGCCGTTGAGCATCATAGAACGTTCCACATTCACCTTGTCTCCCTCTTTCAGCAGTCCGAGGTTGGAACGGTCGAGTGTTTCCTTCATGGCAGTAACTGTATAGGTGTTGCCTTCTAAAGCCACGACCGTGAGGCATACTCCATTGTGCGCCACACTCTGGTCGATACTCAACTCGCCAGCAAACGGGCATTCCAGTGTAAGGTCGATATTCTCCTTGTCCCTTTTCACAGCCACGACAGTAGCCATGTTTTCTATGATTCCGCTAAACATGATGTGATATTCGTATGAATTTAAAATGTTGATGAATGTTTTCTATGATGTAGAATATTGTTCAAAGAATGATGAGAGTATTCAATGACAAAGTTCTAAGAATAAAAAGAAAAGGGTCGCCCGATGATGTGATGAAACTCCGAACTTAGCAATAAGTTTGAGAGCCCCCCGCTTTTGTAATCCACCGGCTTTGCAGCTTCACCGAACGAAGTCCAGCTTATTGTGGCCCGCCATAGGCAAGAGAAGTCTTCTCGGTTTCATAATTTGTAATGTGATGAGTATCCCAATCTAACCGAAACGACCCTTATGTATTTGCAAAGATACTGCTTTCTTCTGATGCAGCCAAATTTTTTGGCATTTTTTTACAGCATTCTTTCTGCTTGTTCTTCTTTTTTTTACAGCATTCCCTTCGATGAAGGCAGTTCGAAGTGATAGATATCTCGCTTCACTGCCATCTTGAGTGATCGTGCGAGGGCCTTGAAGATACCTTCTATCTTGTGGTGTTCGTTCTCGCCTTCTGCCTTGATGTTGAGGTTCATCTTGGCAGCATCGCTCAGACTCTTGAAGAAGTGCTTGAACATCTCGGTGGGCATTTCGCCTACTTTCTCGCGATGGAACTCAGCGTCCCAAACGAGCCAGGGGCGTCCACCAAAGTCGAGAGCCACCTGGCACAGGCAGTCGTCCATAGGCAGGCTGTAGCCATATCTCTCGATGCCTCTCTTGTTGCCCAATGCCTGAAGCAGACATTCGCCCAGTGCAATGCCTGTATCTTCGATGGTGTGGTGCTCATCCACGTAGAGGTCACCCTTGGTGTGGATGGTGAGGTCCATCATTCCGTGCTTTCCTATCTGCTCTAACATGTGGTCGAAGAAGCCCAGTCCTGTGGAGATGTCGCAGTGGCCCGAACCGTCGAGGTTCACCTTAATATATATGTCAGTCTCCTTGGTGGTGCGTTTTACCTCGGCGACGCGGTCGCCGGCAAAGAGAATTTCGGCTATTTTGTCCCAGTCCATGCCATCTTTGCCCAGTATCAGACTCTTGCATCCCAGGTTCTCGGCCAGTTGAGCGTCGGTTTCACGGTCGCCGATGACATAGCTGTTGGCCAAGTCGTATTCTGGATTGTCAATATAGTGGGTCAGCATGCCGGTGCCAGGCTTTCTCATGGGCGAGTTGTCCTCGGGGAAATGGCGGTCTATCAGTTGCTCCTTGAAGTGGATTCCCTCACTTTCCAGTGTCTGGATGATGAAGTTGTGCACAGGCCAGAAAGTGTTTTCCGGGAAGGAGTCGGTGCCTAATCCGTCCTGGTTGCTCACCATGACGAGCTGATAGTCTGTGTGTTGGGCAATGAAACTGAGGTTTCTCATCACGCCCTTGGTGAAGACAAGCTTCTCGAAGCTGTCAATCTGTTCATCTTCCGGCTCCTGAATCAAGGTTCCGTCGCGGTCGATGAATAGCAGTCTGGTTTGTTTCATGTCTATGTCTTTTTTATGTTGAATGATTTTTAGCATTTAGCATTTCAGTTTTCTTCATTTCGTCGTTCTCTATACTGCCATAGAGAAAGACGTACGAGATAAACAACCAGTGCAGGATGTATGCGAAGATGAACAGCAGGAGAGCTGTCACGATGATGAAGAGGAAGGTGAAGTAGGAGGGCGTTCCTACCGGGTCGCCTTCGAGAGTGCCCATCTGTGCCGATACCTGTGCGCCTATCAGGATGGCGAGAGGAATGTAGATCAGGATACCTGCCACCAGGATGACAAGACTGCCCAGGAAACCCATCTTGAAGATGGAACCCATGTGGCGGAATCCGCACTTGAATGATTTCCAGGGGCGTAATTTTTCACCCTTTTCCTGCAACATGTATTTGGGAGTGAGATAGGCGAAAGGCAGACTCACCGCCATGCAGAGGGCGGTGGCAGCGACGATGGCGAGTGCAAAGAGCACGATGATGAGGAGCGAGGGCGAGCCTGCTGCCGAATCTGCCGTAGCAGCCGAGCCTGAGGCTGTGAGAAATGCCGTAAGGTAAAAGCAAGTTAGGGCAAACGTTGCGGCGAATGTGACGACGAAACTGACGACAGCCGAAACGAGATAAATCGTAGTAAACCGCTTCATCATTCTGCCAAAAGGCTTGTCGGTCAGCCAGCGCCATGCTGCTGCTCCCATGAGGAAAGCCGCCACGATGACACCCAAGTAAACGACCGTCTGCAGGCAGAACGACAGCATCATGTTTTCCTCGCCCCAGTCGTGAAGCATCTTGTTGGGTGTGCGCAGGTAAACCATGAATGCCACCATGAATGCATAGATCATAAAAGCCCACCATGTACTTTTCAGCAGGTTCTTCACATTGCCAGTCATCAGACTGTAAGCTTCTTTCATGCAGGCAGTTACACTGCGATGCTTTATCAAATCATTTATCTTCATAGTTTCATTGAATGCTTAGTGTTTAATGTTTAATGTTTAGTGTTTAATTGTGGGATAACAACCTTTCTGCACATTAAACACTAAACATTAGTTTCATCTCCTTCCTTGTCTTCTGAATTCCGAGCAGGTGATGGCCGTGGCTATTGCTACGTTCAGACTGTCGGCAGTAGGTCTTTCTGGAGGGAAGTTGGGGATGAGCAGCCTGCGGTTCACCCTCTGGGTGAGTTCGGGCGAGATGCCTTTTCCCTCGTTTCCCATGACGATGAATCCACGGTTGTCGAGCTGTTGTGCATAGATGTCCTCACCGTCGAGCAGGGTACCGTAGACAGGCACGTCGGCAGGCAGCGAGGCGAACAGCGCCATCAGGTCGCCATACAGGACCTTCACTCTGGCGATGCTTCCCATCGTGGCTTGCACCACCTTGGGATTATACACATCGGCAGTTTCGGGCGAACAGTAAATGTTCTCTATGCCAAACCAGTCGGCGATGCGGATGATGGTTCCCAGGTTGCCCGGGTCCTGCACTCCGTCGAGGGCGAGGTTCAGACAGTTGAAGTCGACGTTGGCAGAAGCGAAGTCTCTGTTGTCCCTTTGGTCAAAGACGGCGAGCACCTGTTGCGGATGCTGCAGGAAGCTCACCTTTCTGAGTTCCTCCTCGCTTACCGTGACCACTTCCGTCCTTGGGTCAATGCTTTTGTCTTTGAGCCATTCTTCGGTAGCCACAATAAGCGATGCAGGCTGCAGTACTAAGAGGTCGTCCACCACCTTGTGTCCTTCAGCCACGAACTTACCTTCCTTGTTGCGGTTTTTCTTCAGTTCGAGCGACTTGATATATTTTATCTTGTTCTTGCTGATCATCGTTGTATTTCTTTCTCCTGAATTTTTGGGAGTTTCTTCTTTTTATCCTTTGGGCCGCATGGTGATTTTTTCAAAGGCGAATCTCAGCCCTCTCTCACCATAGCTCACCTTTCCACAAAGGCAGAATCCCATAGACGAGAGCAGGCTCACCATGGGCAGGTTGTCGTAGTTGGTGTCCACCTTGATGCTGGGCACGTGCTCCACTTCGCACAGGCTACACACCTTGTTGATGAAAATGCGTGCGTATCCCTCTCTCTGCAGTTTGGGCAGGGTTGCGAACCGGTGTATGACGTAATAGTTGCTGTTGGTGAGCCATTTTCCTTCGAGAAACTCGTAGGCAGGTTCTCCGTTCAGCACCACCGCTCCGTAAACGGCTATCTGGTCGTTCACGGTGAGCACATAGGCATTGCCGTTGTTGATGTCTGCCAGGATGTCCTTGTAGGCAGGATATTGCTCTGTCCACTGGTGACGTCCCGACTTGATCATCTGTTCTCTGGCTTCGTTGATGACCGTCCAGCAACCGTCAAAGTCTTTCATGAAAGCTGGTCTAAAATCAATCTTCATGCTGTTTCTTTTTGTTGCGTATTATGTTGTGTTTAACTTCCGAACTTGCTGAAGTTCAGTTGCGTATTTATGTAATTTTTCTGCTGTGTGTCGACTTAATCCACGAGGCATTTGTCCAATTCCTTGCAGATGGCCTCTTTCTGCAGATGCTGACCGATGAATACGATCTTGATCATTCTGTCGCCCACCTTGTCGTCCCATTCTTTTCTGAGCTGTTCCTCACGTGCCAGCAGCTCGTCGAGTTGGTCTTTAGGCATGGTGGCTATCCATTGTCCAGCCTGCTTCACGGTCTTCTGTCTTCCAGCCTGTTCGAACACGTAGCACATGTCTCTCTCGTCGGCAAAGTAGCAGATTCCCTTGGCTCTTACCACGTCGCGTGGCCATTTGCGTGCCACGAAGTCGTCGAAGAGTCCCAGGTCGAAAGGCTTGCGGCTGTAGTACACGAAGGTGCCGATGCCGTATTCCTCAGCCTCTCCCTCATCGTCGTGGTGATGATGGTGATGGTCGTGGTCGTGATGATGATGATGCTCGTGTTTATCATGCTCGTGCTTATCGTCGTGGTCGTGATGATGATGCTCGTGCTCATCGTCATCGTGCTCATCGTCATCGTGCTCATCGTCATCATCATGATCGTCGTGATCGTGATGATCTTCGTTGCGTTCTGCCTCAATCTCCTGGATCCATCCAGCCGATGTGGCCACGGTTTCCCAGTCAAACTTACGTGTGTTGACAATCTTGTCGAGGTCTACGTCGCCGTAGTTGCACTCGAAGATTTCAGCCTTGGGCTGTATGGCTTTGATGATGTGTTTCAGTTTGTCGAGGTCTTTGGGTTCCACCTCAGCAGCCTTGTTGAGCAGGATGATGTTGCAGAACTCTATCTGCTGGATGACGAGCGACGCCAGATCTTCCTCGTCGATGTTGTCCTTCATCAGGTCGTCGCCGCCTGCAAACTCGTCTTTCATTCTCAGAGCGTCCACAACGGTAACGATGCTGTCGAGTTTCAGCACTCCGTTCTTGATGTATTGCGGACCGAGAGTAGGAATCGAGCAGATGGTCTGTGCGATAGGCGCAGGCTCGCAGATGCCGCTTGCCTCGATGACGATGTAGTCGAACTTCTGCATGTCAACGATTTCCTTGAGTTGTTCCACGAGGTCCATCTTCAGCGTACAGCAGATGCATCCGTTTTGCAGAGCCACGAGCGAGTCGTCTTTCTTTCCTACCACGCCTCCTTGTTCTATGAGGGCAGCATCGATGTTCACCTCGCCGATATCGTTGACGATGACTGCAAACTTGATGCCTTTCTGGTTAGCCAAAATCTTGTTGAGTAGTGTTGTCTTTCCACTGCCTAAATAGCCTGTAAGCAACAGGACTGGAATTTCTTTTCTACTGTTCATAGTTTTATTTATTTTACTCGAGTTTTATTTTCTGTAGTTGTCGAGTCCCTTGTTCAGGAACTCAAGATATGCGTTTACGTCCTCCTTGAAGCTGAAAGCTGCGGTGAGCGGATTGCCGTCGTTGTCGACAGCCACGTAGAAGGGCTGAGCGTTGGCACCAAATTTGCTTGCCTGCAGGTAGCTCCATTTGTCGCCGACGGTTCTCAGGGTGTACTTCTCGCCGTTGAATGTCACTTCCATAGGCTGTGGCAATGGCGTCTTGTCGTCCACATAGAGCGAGATGAGCACGTAGTCTTTGGTCAGCTTGTCAGCCACGTTGGCGTCGGTCCATACCGAAGCTTCCATCTTGCGGCAGTTCACGCAGCCGAATCCGGTGAAGTCTATCAGCACAGGTTTGCCCTGAGCCTTGGCAGCTGCCATTCCCATCTCGTAGTCCTTGTAGGCAGGTTCCACGGTCTTGGTGTTCAGGTTGAAGTCCTGTGTGTTGATAGGAGGAGCGAATGCACTCACCGCCTTGCAGGGAGCGCCCCAGAGACCGGGAACCATATACACGGCGAAGGCCAGCGAGCACAGACCCAGCATGATGCAGGGCACGGGCATAGGTTTGTCTATCTCGCCACCGATGGCGTCTACCTGGAACTTCAACTTACCGATGAGGTAGAGACCCAGGGCGCCGAAGATGACTATCCAGAGCGACAGGAACACCTCGCGGTCCAAGATGTGCCAGCCATAAGCCAGGTCGGCCACAGAGAGGAACTTCAATGAGAACGCCAGTTCGACGAATCCCAAAACAATCTTGATGGTTTCCATCCATGAACCCGACTTAGGGGCCGACTTGAGCCATGAAGGGAAGAGTGCGAAGAGGGTGAAGGGCAGGGCGAGTGCCAGTGCGAATCCCAGCATGCCCACGGTAGGAGCCAGCCAGTCGCCCGACGTCACCGTCTGAACCAACAGCAGTCCGATGATAGGTGCTGTGCACGAGAAAGACACCAGTACGAGGGTGAAGGCCATCAGGAAGATGGAGATCAGTCCTGTGGTGCTCGATGCCTTGTTGTCTACGGCGTTGCCCCAGCGGTCGGGCAGTTTGATTTCAAACCATCCGAAGAAGGAGAAGGCGAACACCGCCAAGAGTACGAAGAGAATGATGTTGAATACCGCACTGGTAGACAGAGCGTTGAGTGTGCTTGGACCTGCGATGGCTGTGACGGCGAGACCCAAAGTCAGATAGATGACCACGATGCTGAGTCCGTAGGTGCAGGCATCGCGAACGCCCTTCTTCTTGTCGTTCTTGGCACGTTTCAGGAAGAAACTCACCGTCATAGGAATGATAGGCCAGATGCAAGGCATTACCAGTGCGAGGAGTCCGCCCACGAGTCCCATCAGGAAGATATAGATGAGCGAGTGGTTGGCTATGTCTTTGGCGCCTCCGAACGCCTGCAACTCTTTCACTACGGGCTGCCACAGCGCCTTGGTGTCGAGCTGTTCGGCAGCTTGAGCCAGGGCTGCGCTGTCCAAGGTGTTCTGCTGTGCGGTGTCGGTCAAGGCAGCCTGCATCATGGCGATAGAGTCGGCTTTGGCCTTGGCTGCCATTGCAGCGTCCTGCTTGTTGTCGGTCTTGGCTTCCTGAGCAGCCTTGCTGTCTATGGCAGGCGCCTTGCCTGTGTGCTTGAAGTTGACCTCTGAAGGAGGCAGACAGCTCTGGTCGTTGCAGGCTCCGTATTCCAAGTATGCGTCGATAACATACTGAGCAGCAGTGAATTTTACCTTCTGCACGAAAGTGGCGCTTCCTTCGAAGAAACGCAGCTTCATGCCGAACATATTGTCGTATTTCGACACCTCGTTGCCTCGTGCCTGCAGTTTGCCGACGAGTTCTACGCCTTCCATTTTGTTGACGTTGAAGGTTGCCGAGATAGGTCCGTCGCTTCCCAAACCTGTAGAGTAGACGTGCCATCCTGGTTGAATCTTTCCGCTGAATACAATCTCTGCAACTGCTGTCCCGTTAGTTTTCAACTGACTGGTGAATTTTACAGGGCTAAGCAGTTGTGCCTGTGCAATAACTGCGAACAGCAGTAATTGCAGCGTAAATAACATTTTTTTCATCCTAATCTTTATCTTTTTTATATTTGAGTGCAAAGTTACTAATTTTAATTGAAATAGTAACCATTTAGGGCGATTTTTTGTTAAGAAGATAAAGGGGAAGAAGAGGCAGGAATATTTTATTTTTGTCAGGAATGCTTCTCAAATTCTTTACTTAAAAATTATTGGCTCGAATCAAATATCTCATTCAGAATAATTCTTGAGTTAGGATAGCCTTTGTTTTAACTCCATTGAATTCTCCTTGACTTCAGAGAATGCTCTCGTAAATCTTGTCGAATTCCTGTCTTAGCAGCGCTTTGTCCTCGATGATGTCGCGCAGCATTTTCAGTTCCTTCTCGTTGGGCGAGTTGGGAATCCAGAGTTTGATGTATCCATGTACTGAGTACTTCTCGTCCATGTGGTGGGCGAAGAGTTCCCATATTTGTTCCTTGTCTTTACCGGGATTGTTTTCCTTGGCATAGAGGATGGCACGGAGGAAGATCTCGTGGGTGTCGATGTCGCGGTCGGCTTCAGCCACGATTTTGCCGTAGATGCTTCTGGGCTGACGGCTTGACGAGGCCCTGTGGTCTTCCACCGCCTCTTTCATGATCTTTATCTGGTCTTGGGAGAACCATCGCTTCAGCCGGGCATCTGCCATGAGAATCTTTCCGCTCGTGATGTGGTGGATAGCTCTCGGTCCGCTCATTCCCAGGTCGTGGTAGGCAGCCACGACATACACCATGTTGATGTCGGCACCCGTGATGCGTGCCAACTCCAGAGAATTTTTGATCACCCTGTTGACGTGTCTGAGTCCGTGGCTTTCACCGAACTCTGTATATTTTGGCAGAATCTGTGTTTCCACAAACTCCATGATTTCCATACTTACTTGTTGTATCATTGCTTTTTCTCCTCATTATATTTCCAATGCAAATCCCAGGACGATGGTCAGGAAAACGATTTGTCCATAGATGAAAATATTGCGTGCCGTACTTCCCAACACCCTGTTGAGTTCCCTGCCGTGGTTGATGGCTTTCAGCTGCCGGTAGGTAGTATGGTGCATGGCTGCGTAGACGGCGTAGAGGGGGAGGGCGAAGGTAGAGGTGTCGCGCACTACGGCATCGTGGATTCCCATGCCCATCATGATGGCGAGGGGCACATACCCCAAGAGCAGATAGAGCCAGAGTGCACTCTTCTCGTCCCATCTGTCGATTAACTTGACGATGAGTGTGCGTTTGCCAGCCTCGCGGTCGTTGTCTCTGTCGCGGAAGTTGTTCACCACCAAGAGTGTGTCCACCACCAGTCCGCAAGCGATAGCGGCCATCACCACCTCAGTACTTACTGTCTTGTAGCCCTCGGGCATGATGACATAATAGGTGCAGCACACCGGTACGATGCCAAAGAACAGCAGCACCAGTATGTCGCCCATGCCGTGGTAGCTGAAGGTTGTGGTGTAGAGGAAGCAGAACGCTACGCAGGCCACTCCCACCCATATCATGGCCATTCCTCCGTAGATGACGAGTGGCAGACCGATGGCGCATCCAAGGAGCGTGGTCACGATGATACCCGTCTTCATGGCGCGTTCGGTGATCCATCCTTCGGCGCAGGCCCTCTTGGGGCCTAATCGTGTCTCGTCGTCATTTCCCCGTTTAAAGTCGAAGTAGTCGTTCACGAAGTTGGAGTCTATCTGCATCACCCATGCGAAGAGCAGACACAGTAGGGCTGGTATGTGCAGGATGTGAGGCTGTGCAGCATCGCCAACAGTTTCCATCAGATAGCAGTCGCGCATAGCGAGTGCGATGGCTATCAGTACGGGTACAGCCGCAGCCGACAGCGTTTTGGGGCGCGCTGCCAAAAACCAGGCCTTTATCGAATTTGTTGCAATCATCAATTGAAGAAGTTCCAGCTAACACCGAATCGGAACACGCTGCCATTGAGCGGATAGTGGGGCACGAAGAAATAGTTCTTGTCGCCCGAACCCTTGTTGACGTGTGTCATCATTACGAAGAAACGTGTATGCTTGATGTGTACGTTGGCATAGACGTTGACGATGGGGTAGTTGCCCACTTTCACATTCTTGTCGCCATTGTCCTGTACGGTGTACTGACTCAGCGCAGGCGAATAGTCGGGGGCCTCATAGCTTGTGAAGTATCTCACGTCGGCACCCAGGTCGATGTTGAGCACCTTCACCACAGGGAATTTCAGATACAGGTTGCTGTACACGTTGAGCGCAGGCACGGGGATGACGTCCGTCTTGCTCGAGTGCTGATAGGTAATGACGTTCTCCCAGTTCAGTATTCCCCATCTCACGTCCTGGAACAGCTGGGCTGTCAGCAGGTTGACGGGGCTTCCGCTCTGCTTGGCCTGCACCGTTACTCCCGTACGTGCCGCCTGGTTGTTGTCTGTCACGTTGTAGCTCTGGCTCAGGTAGGCATAGTTCTTTATCTCGTCCACAGCCACTCTGAGCATCGTCTTTGTCTTGGCAAACTTCAGCGTTCCCATGATGCGTGTGTGGATAATCTTGTCGAGGTCGTTCTCCCACCAGAAGTGACGACCGTGATAGTTGCGGAAGTAGAACGAAGGAGTGATTCTGTGGAAGAAACCACTACCGATGACCGACAATGTGTCGCCGAGGAAGGGGATGTTCACGTCCACGTCGCCGTCGACCGCCAGTGTTCCTGCATCCTCGCCAGCCACACCGATTTCGGCCACGGCATTATAATGCAGCAGCTTGCCCTGTCGCTTGCTCAACTGTCCGCCCACACTCACCGAGTGCTCGTTGTATTTCATCACGCCGCCCTCGGTGTCAGGCAACTCGAAGTGGCGCAGGTCGTAGCTCACGAAAGCCTTCAGTCCCGCTTTAGCCCACTTGCTGAATCCCTCCAGCGTAGCCAGCGCCAGGGTGTTCTTCATCTCCCAGTGCTTGGTGTTGTCGTAGATGGAGTCGCCCTCGTATTTTCCCGCCGTGTAGTATTCGTTCAGATAGTAGTCGGCAGGTGTCTGATAGGCGATATAAGTACGGCTGTAGTTGTCGAACTTCAAGGTGTGTATAAAGCTTGTCACCGGCACGTATTCGTTTTTCATCCAGGCCGTGTCCTGAGCCGCCTTCTTCTCCTGTGCCATGATGCTGTCGGCGGCGCTCTTACCGTTCACGGCGATGCGCTCTGTCGGCTTGGCATCCTTCTTGTCGGCAGCAGGCTCGTCGCCCGCTATCTTTGCGTCGTCGGGTCGTCCGGCAAACTTAGGTGTCTTGCCGAAGGCATCCTCGTCGAACTTCTTGCCCTCCTGGCGAGCCTTTTTCCTTGCCTCCTCCTTGGCGTCCTCGGCGGCATTCTCCTTTTTCGAGGCCATGGCAAACTTCTTCGCCTTGATCTCCTCGTCGGTCATGCGCACCTTTCTGTTGAATCCCACATTGTACCTGTGGTTGAAGAACACGTGCACGCTGTTGTTCCTGTTCCAGTTCTGCTGCAGCACGGTAGGAATCTCGTTCTCGGCATAGGTGTCTTCGAAGAGTTCTGGGTGCTTGATGTAGTCGTCGTTGGTGATTCCGCCGTTCTCTGTCGCCTTTTGGTGCAGGGTAGAGAAGAGCAGGTGCGCCTGGTATCTGTCGCCTATGTACGATCCCCACATGGTGTACTTGAAGTGCGAGGTGCTCTGGCTGTCGTAGTAGCCACGTCCGTACTTATAGTCGAATCTGAATCCCATGCCCAGTCGTTTTCCCGCATTGACGGCAAACATCGCCTTGAAGTCGTCCTCGCCGTTGGTACGGTTTCCGCAGCTGTTGAGCGTCACGTTGGTGATTGGCGAATAGGTGTTGGTGAAGTGGAATTCGCTGACGGGCGTGCTGATGCAGTCGAAGGGCTGTGCGAAGATAAACTGCCCCTGGTCCAGCCGTCGGTCGATAAAGATACGGTTGATGCGGGGCGAGCCCAGATTGCCCAGCGAGTTGTATTCTCCCCTCAGTCCCGAGGTGAATGGGGTGTTCATGTACATGTGCTGCAGGGTGTCCACCTGTGCCTCCTGTCGGTCGCCGAATCGCTCGTCTATGGTCCACACCTTCAGTCCCTTGGGTATTTCTTTGTCCGACCCTAATGAGTCGGTTCTGACGTTCCTGTTGTTGACGGGTGCAAACATCGAGTCCTCGTTGTTGCTAAAATCGGTTTGTGCCACGACAGGCGATGTCGCAGCACAAAACAGAGTTATCGTAAGGATTACTTTACTTTTCTTCATCATTTTCTGAATAGTCGAATACATACTTCGGCGATTTTCACCACTACTCCTACGAGCAGAACTACGTAGGCAGGTGTGTGTGTGTCCATTGTGTACCACAGCGTGATGCCCACGATGACCAATAGGATGAAAGCCGTGTTCAACTTGTTGCGCACTTTCAGGTTGGTCGGGTCGCTGTAGTCCAGTCGTTTATAGTGGTGGTGAGGTCTCACGGCGTAGGTTGTCTTCTCCTGAGCCTCTTGCTGTTGCTGCTCATTGTTTTCGGCAGCATTGTTGTTATTTTGTTCTGTTGTCATATTGCGTTTGTTACTGTTCTATTCCCTCGAAATTTATTTCACCAGAGCTGCTATTTCGTTGAAAATCTGGTCTTTTCTGTCGATGGTCTTCTTGCGGAACTTACCGAAGATGCGTGCCAGGTCGTTCTTTTTCTTGGTCAGCGCCACCTTGTCGATGATCACCTCTTCGGCTGGCAGTTTGAACCCGGTCTGTCTTCCCTCCTCATAAATATAATTAATGTGGTTGATCGACAGGCTCACCTTTCCATCTGTTATCTTGGCGATGAGGTTATATTTGCATTCTGTTCTGTCGAGCGAGATGAAGGAGTTGCTGAACACGAGCCATTCGTCCATCGTGTTTACGATGATGTGTTCGTCTTTGTTCACCAGCGCCATTCGGCTTGCCTTGCTCTCTTTGTCGTGAGTCAGGCCGCTCATGTAGTCGAACACCAGGTCGTAAAGCTGGGCTGCGCTCTTGCCGGGGGCTTCTATCTCTGTGTCAAACACGATTTTGCCCTGTTCGTCGAAGGTGATGGCGCCTTCCAGGTATTTGGGGTCTTCCTTCAGTTTCGCGCCGTTAACCTGAGCTGCAGGTTTAGGTGTCTCCTTCTTTGTTGCCGTAGGGATTACCCATCCCGAGCCCTGCGATGCTGTGGTGGCAGGAGCAGGAGTCGCTGTGGTTGCTGCAGGAGCCGCTGTTGTTGCCGCAGCACCATTGGCTTCTGCGTTCAGTCTTGCCGCCTCTGCCTTCAGTCTTGCAGTCTCAGCCTCAGCTTCCTTTATCTGTTGCTGTATCTTTTCGGCCTTGGCTTTTGCCTCCTCAGCCGCCTTTCTCTTAGCCTCTTCCTCTGCTTTTTTCTTGGCAGCTTCGGCAGCAGCCTTTTGTTTGGCAGCTTCCGCTTCCGCCTTCTTCTTGGCAGCTTCCGCCTTCTGCTTGGCTTCCTCTACCGCCTTTTTGGCTTCCTCAAGCTTTTTCTGAGCCTCCTCCAACTGCTGTTGGGGTGTGAGGACACTTTGCGCTTGAACAGACATCAAGGGCAAAAATAAGAGTATGGAAATGATTAATTTTTTCATGATGGTTTCACCTTAGGTTTGCGGAAGATGAGGGATTCAAACCCCCGATACCCGGAAAAGGGTATACCGGATTTCGAGTCCAGCGCATTCGGTCACTCTGCCAATCTTCCTTT
>ERZ1031897.29-NODE-29-length-44754-cov-33.201772_pt1 | contig 44754 bp, 44 predicted proteins | sample MGYA00517881_ERZ1031897 | MGnify/ENA primary metagenome ERZ1031897 (study PRJEB33719, sample SAMN04261280) | wastewater metagenome | biome: rural village; feature: human; material: feces | host: Homo sapiens | place: El Salvador | collected 2013-01-07 ... | reverse complement strand
TTTGTGCCAAGAAAATCCAAAGGCTAAAAGACCATTGGGCTTTCTTGGCACTATTATATGATGCCTGAATCTCACTGGCATTTCCCTTGATGACTGTAGGGTGACACCTGAGAATAATTTGTGATGCTATATCCATACGAAAACGAGTAGCTCCTACACCAACCACATCAAATACTATAGGAATCCTTCTTTCCATGGCAGCTTCACCTGCCAGTATCATCGAATGAGCAGTGGCGCTTTCCGGAATGCCCAGGTTTAGTGCCAAGGCATTACTCTTGCGACTGATTTCCTCCACTTCTTCTTCGGCACGTGCCATGATGGGTGATGCTCCAATAGCTAATAGGCTGTTGGCAACAAAGTTCATTGCCACATAATTGGTTATGTTGTGTATGAGAGGTTGCTGCTCTTCAATCAATCGTAAGGATAATTGTTTATTTAAAAGGTAATCAAAAAAAAACAAAATGCGTGAGTTTCTCAGATTTTATTTGTACTTTTGCCATGTCATACAAAAATTAATTAAATAAGCAACTACAATGAACATTAAAGACATTTTTCTCACCGCATTCACAAGTTCTATGATGGTTATGCCTGTCATGGCCCAACGTGAAACCAGAACCATCAATGACAATTGGGAGTTTAAACTTCCTACAAGTCAGCAATGGTCGTCTGTAAACATTCCTCACACCTATAACCTTGATGCCTATCAAGGTAGAAACTATTATCAAGGAAAGGCTGAATACCGTCGTATTCTCACCTTGCCGGATGTCAATCCAGGCAGACGCTATTTCTTGAAGGTAGATGCAGCAAATAAGGCTGCAGAAGTGAAGGTCAATGGCAAAAAGGCGGGCTGTCATGCCGGTGGATATTCAGCATTTACCTTTGACATCACTGATTTTTTAAATCCAAGTAATGTACTGAGCCGGAAAAAGTCAGACAATACCATCGAGATAACAGTAGACAACAGCCGTCAGGATGTCACACCAATCATGGCAGACTTCACATTCTGGGGTGGCATCTATCGTGATGTATGGCTCATTTCCACACCTGATATTCATTTCAACATGCTCAATATGGGAAGTGGCGGCATTTTTGTTACCACTCCTTTAGTTAATGAGAAGCAAAGTTTGGTAAAAGTGGCGAGTGAAGTGACAAATGATTCCAAGAAGCCATCAACTTTTGAGGTCAGGAACGAACTGTTTGCGCCTGATGGAAAACTCTTGCAAACTTTCAAGAAAAAAGTGACTCTGAAAGCCGGCGAAACCAGGCGCTTGGAATTACAGTCTAAACCCATCAGTAATCCTGAGCTTTGGACTCCAGAGACACCTATATTATATAAGGTGGTAACTTCGCTTGTCGACACAAAAACAAGAAAAGCCATTGACGAGAAATCCCATAAGGTAGGATTCCGCTGGTTTTCATTCGATGGTGAGAAGGGATTCTGCTTGAATGGGAAACCTTACAAGTTGCGTGGTTTCAACCGTCATCAGGATCAGGCACCTGTAGGTGTAGCCCTGCCTGACGAGGCGCACCGTCGCGACATCCGTCTGCTGAAGGAACTGGGCAGCAATTATATCCGCATCGCCCATTATCCTCAAGATGATGCCCTCTTGAATGCCTGTGATGAGCTTGGCTTGTTAGCTTGGGAGGAAATCCCTATCATAGATCTTGTGCCCGACACTCCAGGCTATGCAGATAATTGCGAGCGTAATCTACGGGAAATGATCCGTCAACACTTTAACCATCCGAGTATCATCAACTGGGGCTATATGAATGAAATCCTGCTCTGCACTCCATGGCCAGGAACTAAGGAATGGCCAGCCTTTAAGGAGCGTACCCTAGCCCTTGCCAATCGATTGGAAAAGGTTCTTAAGGATGAAGACCCAACCAGAAATAGCGTAATGGCATTTAATATGAACAATATTTACAACGAAATAGGACTCAACCTGGTGGATGTAGTGGGTTGGAATCTTTATGCTGGCTGGTATGAAAGAGAGTTGAATGGTTTCGACCGCTGGTGTGAAGACCAGCACAAGAACTATCCTAGTAAACCGATGATCATCTCGGAGTGGGGAGCCGGAAGTGATCTGCGTCTGCACTCTAACTCTGCTCATGCCTTTGACTTCAGTATGGAATATCAGCAGACTTATATCGAGCATTATCTGCCATTCATTGAAAAGAAACCTTGGATTAGTGGTTGCACCTATTGGAACTTCATCGACTTTAATGTTGCCGCACGTCAGGAATCCATGCCTAGGGTGAACAACAAAGGAGTGGCCTACAACGACCGCACGCTGAAGGATGTTGCTTATTATTTCAAATCCATGTGGCGCAAGGATGTACCGGTGGTTCATATTGCCAGCCGTGACTGGCCAACAAGAACGGGAAGTGCGAATGACATTCAGCGCATCAAGGTATATTCCAACCTTCCAGAAGTGGAACTTTTCGTCAATGGCAAGAGCTGTGGAAAGAAGAAGACAGATAATTGTTTCGCCAACTTCGATGTAGTTCTGCCTTATGGAATTTCCACCTTGAAGGCAAAAGGAATGAGCGAAAAACTGTTTGCCGATGATCTCAGGGTAAAGGGTGGCAATACTGAAGATGTGATGAATATCCGGTACAATCCACTGCCAGACTTGGCCAAGGGTGAAGAACTCGCCATCAATGTGGGCAGCAACTGCTATTTCATTTCTTCCTTGAGTCATCTCACGTGGCTGCCAGACCAAGCCTATAAGGCAGGCTCATGGGGATATATAGGGGGAGAAAACAAAAGCACCACATCTGAGATAGAGAGTACGATTGATGGACCTATTTTTCAGACTTGGCGTGAAGGCGACTTGGAATATAAGATAGATGCACCAAAAGGCGAATATGAAGTGGAATTATTGATGGCTGATGTTACTAAGCCAGCAATCCAGTTGCCTAATCTCCTTGCCAGAAGCAATGGAGAAGCTTCATCTAAAGATGCAAGATTTGATGTCAGCATTAATGGAGAAATCAAGGAGACAGATTTCACTCCTAGCGATGGACGCCATTATCGCACGGCCTTCAAGCGTAGGTATATTGTAAGAAACAATGACACGAGCATCCATATACATCTAAAGTCTTTGCAAGGAAAAGCTTTCTTGAATGGCATTAAGATAAGAAAACTCGTAATCACGGCAAAACCAAAAGCGCACGCATTCAAAAACGAAATGTGTTTTCCACTGACAAAAACGAAATGTGAATTAAAAAAGCACCCAAACAGCAAGTTTGAGTGCTTTTTTAATGATTTTAATCGAACAAAGACCAGTCTATTTCTTCCTTTTCCTTCCAAGCTGATTCAAGACAACCTTGTATGTGTGCTTGAACTCCAAGAGTGAAGGATGTCAACTCTTCAATATCTTTGAATGTGTATAGAAGAGGATTGTCATCAGAACCAAGTTTGACAGTCGGCATTGACTTCAAATCACCATCCTTGGCCAAGCCATAAGCCAAAGTGTAGTTTCGCTGATTTTCATCAGATAGCCACACTTGATGACCATTCCACTCATAGCCCTCCAATATCGCTTTCTGAGCGTTTGAATTGATCTGAGTGATAATAGTATCTTTCACCTCTTCCAAAGTTGGCTGATGATCAAATGTCTTGCGCCAGTTCCAGCCAACTTCATTGTCATCATCCTTGCCGAATCCATAGAACAAATCCCAACGGTTTCGACCAACCTTCATCAATCCGTCTTGACGAATTGGAGAACCATAAATCTTTTCCATCTTCTGTTGTTGTTTAAAAGTAAATAAACTGCCGTTCAAACCTTGTTTAAGTAAAGCGGTATTTTACCTTGTTTCCATCGAAGACCTCACTCTCAATCACTGTTGTGAATGGGAAACAATCCTCAATGTCACTTGCTTTGTCCAAGATTTGTTTCATTTCCTCAGATGCCGTGAAGAACTTTGCCCATTCTCCAGTCTTGGCATCCTTGAAGCTTACGATGTAACGACCTTCACCTTGTGAGGTCTTCACATCCTTCTCATAGTCGTGGATTTCGATTTCCTTGTTGACAATGGCACTCAGTCTGACAGCCTTGCCAGGGAATCTTTTCTTTCCATCCTCTGGAGTATATGTAATACCCAGTTCACTAAATTTCTTCATACGTCTATTTGTTAATTTGAAAAATAAATGTTTGCAATCTGCATGACAAGCCATTCCTTTGAAAGATCCAATGATTTCTTGCCTTCGTTTGCGACTCTTGACCTTGGCAAGATGCCTGGCTGTTTTCTGCTTGGTTCTTTTTCTTACTAAGGAATAATCCTCGTAATGAACAAATCCCAAATAATCAAGTCCAACATTGACAGGTCTCACTGCTTCACTTGGTTTGATATTCAGTCCAAGTTTATCAAGTTCTCTATGCAAAATGTCTCGCCACTTCCAAAGTTCTCGCTTGTCAGTTGACATCATTACTATGTCATCACAATATCTGTAATAATAGCGGATTCCTACGACTTCTTTCATATAATGGTCTATGGGTGACAAGTGGAGGTTTGCAAAGCATTGCGAACTTCTTAGTCCTTTTGAAAGCCCTTTGGGTAGCAAATGAACAAAGTTTGAAAAGATTTTTAAGACAACAGGATCACTTACGTATTTTTTCAAATCTTCATACATCAAATCTTGATTTATGGAGTCATAGAAATGATATATATCACATTGATAGTAATATAAATGCTCCTCACATTCATGTATGTCATTTTCAACAATATGGTGAAGATAGTGCATACCTCTTCCCTTAATGCTTGCAGCAGAAGTCTCAATCACCGTTGGATATACGTACTTTTCAAAGACACTCATAATTGCATGACAGCCAATTCTATCAACAACCGGAGGTGCTTGTACATCTCTTTCCTTTGGACCATCTTTCACATGAAGGTTTTTGAAACCTGTTATGCGGAAAGTACCATCCATAATGTGTTCACGGAGATATGTTTTGATTGTCTCTTCTTTCTTTCTTAGTCGCTCTTCTTGTTCTGGCTTCAGATCTTTCACCACATAGTCAAAACTTTCGTTGAGGTTTTCGATTGAGACAATCTCCGGGACCAAATTGTTCAATGTCTTAAAATCATTCATAAGCCTTCAGGACTCCTATTTATGTTTCGGCTTTCCACAATATTGTGCTGTTGCCGAGGCTCGGGGTTCTCGCATGTACGATGGGCAAGCACGTTGCCGATTGCATGGGTGCGATGAAGCTGTCTAAAGACAGGTAGTTCTTAATTCGAGACGAGTGCCGATGTTCGTATTCGAGTTCGATGAAGCGTTGTTCGCATTCGCATAAGCGAGACCGCCATTCGCATTCGCATTGTTGTTGGCACGATACAGGACACGACCGTTGAACCCCTCTACCTCCCCTTTGGGGACTGCAAAGGTACATAAAATTTTTCAAAAATCGACCGCCATAGGCGGTAAATTGAGGTGGAGCACCTTTTTTAGAAGGTCTCCACCTTACGCTTTGACGCTTTTCCGCCATCACGCTGCTTTCAGCTCTATCGCTCCCTTGAAGGCGAGACGAGTGCCGATGCTCGCATTCGAGTACGATGAAGCGTTGCCCGCAACCGCACAAGCGAGACCGCCAAACGCATTCGCATTGCTGCCGGCACGACACAGGACTCGACCGCTGCTATGGCTATACCAATAGATGTCCGTGTAGTTCTGATTCCACTTGCTGTTGTCGCTTGTGAGTTTTGTTGGAACAAGATCAGCATGTCTTCCAAATCTTACACGTCCGATGCAATAGCCGTTGGCATTGATGCCTTGCACGGCTCTCTCTGTTTGAGTGAATGGGTCATAGATATGCCAGACACAATCCAGGGGATCACCCGATGTTGCAACCATCTTGCTTTTCTTGAAACTTGTGAAGCTCTTGATGTTCACACCTACGTTGTCCATCCACTCACAGTTGCAAGCCAAGAAGTTCTCTATGCCGAGCACCTTGTTTCCCATGCCATTGTTCCAAGGACTGTTTGCCTTTCCGATGGAGTTCCAATAGCCTGTCTTATAGTTGTTAGTCCATCCATTACTGCTTGATGAGCCAACACCACGACCATAGCCACACACTGCCTGTGCATCACGGTTTCCAATGAGTGCATAGAAGAGGTTTGCCACATCCTTGCTGGTCTCGTAGTCTATCATCTGATAACCCTTACCTCTCAGCCATGCCAAGTTTTGGAAGTCCTTGTAGGTATAGTGCAAGGTAAGATCGGCTATGTCTGTAGGGTCTATGTTCTGCACGTTTCCCTCGCTGTCATACGTCCATCCTGTGTATGTGTTGCTGTTGTTGTCACCTAACTTTGCAGCGACACCAGTCACGCTTCTCAGGGTTCCGTTGAGCATGGCTGCCTCATAGATTCCGACAAGTTCTGGCTTGTGCTCCACCCAGTCAGGCTCGATAGCCTCCAACTCAGAACTGTCAACTGCAAGTGCTTCTCCATCCGCATTGACTACCTTCACGGCAAAGATGAAATACTTTGAGCCATCTGGAACCGATGTGAAGGTATAGTCGCCTTCCATGAAGTCTGTATCTGATGCCATGCCTGTCAAGTTGTATATGTCGATGACTGATCCATCTTCCTTGACGAACACACCACCGAGACGGCTGCTTGTCACCCCAGGCCAACGTACCTGTCTCATGCCTTCCACATCCATCCTGTATGCGTTGTAGCTCGCATTGGTGCGAACGAACGTCGATGAGCTGTCTATTTTAAGGTTTCCAGAATCATCGTAGATGTTTGTGTCAATGGAGTCAGTACAAACGGAACAACCAGCCATGAGCATGATTTCCGTTAGCTTTACTTTCTTTGTGACACTTGCACTTGACATCGGCTTTGTCTGTAGGCTCGAATAGAACAAGTACTTTCTGTCATGCTTGTAGTCGTTGATGCCCTTGTACCAGTATCGCCCGATATACATGAAGGCATCATACTCACCCTTGTCGTATGTGTTTTCAAGCGAACGACCGTCGGCAAGCTTCGAGTAGTCGCTTTCATCCAAAGGAATGCAATTCATCTTGGAACTGCCTTGGTCATAGATGCCTATGACTGGTTTCATGTCGTTCCAAATTTGCAGGACATGTGCGGATGCCTTGTATTCGTTGCTGTAGTCGTAGCCTGTCTTGTTGTCAAGGTTGGTGATGTTCTGAGGGTCGTTCACCGTGTCATCAAAGACAACTCCACTGTATTGGCTGTTATATACATTCAACTCAGGAAAGTAGGCTTGCAATGTTTCAAGCGTCTCCTTGGAGATGAAGTCTGTCATTATCCATCGGCCTGTCAAGCCTGAGCATTTTCCGCTCTCACCATAAGATGTGCCATTCACGTCAAGTCCAACGGCTCCACTGTCCTTCAATGTTTGGAGAATGCTTGATACTCCAGATACATTCACGTCCGTCAAACGGATGAACTTAATGTTAGCACCACCATTGATACAGTCGAGCAACAACTGGGTACTGCTGATCTTTGGGCTATTTGTCACAAGCACACTTCTCACACCATCAAGGCCATCAAAGGAGAGGCCTCCAGGATATTGAAGCCTTGGAAGGTTCTTGAAAGAGAGACTTGTCATCGTAGATGGTAGTTGCAGCGTCTCGATTGGCGAGGTCTCTGCGAGGTCTATTGATGAAAGAAGTGAGTTCTTGGCAAGGACTGTCTTCAATCGTGGGCAATAGGTAGCCGTAATTGACGTAATCTTTGTATTTCTTACGTCAATAGAGGTGAGGAACGGCTTGTTTCCAAGGTTCAGTTGAGTGATGGATCCACTTCCTTCCACGGTCTGGTAATATTCGCCACCAAGAATCAGTTCTTGCAACATTTCACAGTTGGAGATGTCCCAGCTCTCAGCCTTTGGGGTGCAACCAGACAGGTCAAGCAAGGCAAGGTTCTTCGCTCCAAACACATAGAGCATGGTTCCTGCACCAGTTGCCGTCATTCCACTTCTGAGCGTGTAGCTCTCACCTGCCTTCAAATAGCAACTGTCCACGCAAGCGTCGGCACGATCCACGCCTATTCCAAAGAATCCATCCTTGGCAGCTCTGATGTTGATGGTGATGTCGCTTCCGACGGCACGCATCTTGAATGGGTTTTGGTAAAGTTCGCCCACTTGGTAATATCCATCACGATAGGCAAAGCGTTTTCTGAATGTCTCAGGGAGATCGTCAAGACGTAGCCCATGAACCGCATAGTAATAGTTGGCTCCAGCGGTGGAGTTCTCTATGTACTTTCTTTCGCCATCGAACGATGAGATGACCTTTGCCCATTTGCTGAGTCGGTCTGTCAACCACAGTTTGGTGCAACCTTGCGCTGAGAATATCTTCATGCCGTCTGCCTCTGCATTTCGCATGTCCTGTGCGATGTCATGCAAGGTGACGGTGTTCACTCCACTGTCATCAAGCCAGAAACCATCCGCCTTGTATGACTGCTGGAACATGACACTGTTCCATCCCTGGTAATAATGCTTAGGGTCATTTACGGCATCCAAGTCCCAAGGAACCGTGAGACCACAGTCATTGTCATAGTTCCATACACAATCGCCATCATACCAGTGGTTGAAGTAGGCTCTCTTGTCTCCATCCGTGTCCTTGTAGAATGACAGCATCATGTTTTTGCTTCGCTGATCGACGGCAAGGATATAGTCACTTGCGCATACATAACATAAGGTGCTGCGGACATTGGCAAACTTGTGAAGTTCGTGCGACCACTTGGCAAGACGGTTCTCCTTTGTGCCGCTCACCGTCGCTCCATCAAGGGTGATGTCTCCATCAGCCTCTGTGAGGTCGTTGCTGCATTGCTGTGTGAACAAAAGGAAATTATACAGGTCATACGGAACCTTCTTGCCAGACTCGTAGAGGGTATTCAAGTCGTCATCGTCTGGGTATCGGCATTCATAGTAGGAAAGCCAGATTGGCTTGCCAGTCGCCTCGTCAACCCTCATCATGTCTTCCACGCTGTTCACGCCCTTTAGCCAACAGAGATAATCATATTTAAGATACTCATAGCACGTCGTTGGATTGAGGACTCTTCCTGTGACTGTCCACTTTCTCGTGGCCTTGTCATAGGTCATGGAGCCAGTGGTGTCTATCCAGTTTCCACCGCTATACTTGACATACTTGTCATCAGAGGTGTGATAGACTGCCGTCCAGTCATATTCGGTCACGTTGTCTGCCTTGACCTCTGCAAGGCTCTTGGAAGTTTCCATAGGGTCTGCCACGGCCGTGGTCTCTATCATGGAGCCTGTTCCATCGTTCTCGATGAATATGTTGGAAGGACCGCAATACTCGGAAAGCATGTAGATGTTTCCAGCCACGAGCGAGGAAGTGTCCTTCATCACCTCATCCTTGAAGTCCGTGAGCTTTTGGCCCTTTGCTGCCACATGTTCCTTGAAGTCGCCATAGTTCAGGCAGTCTGCCGTATAGCCGTCAACCTTCTCGAAACCAAAGAAAGAAGGATTATTCTTGTCCACGTTGAAATTGGCCTTCGCATGGAAGTAGGCGTATGACTCATTGGTGGCATCCACGGAGTTGATGTCCGTCCTGAAAAGTGCGCAAGTAACTGAGTCGATGGATGTATTTAGTGTCTCACTTCCTTTGTATGCGTTCTGGGCTGGTGTCATATAACCTTCACCAAGGGCACGTTGGAGCTTGTTCAGCAGTTCCATCGTAGCTCCATTGTTTGCGCCACCAGAGTCGGAGTAGTCCACCTTGATTGTCGCCACGTTGAACCACATGCCGTCTTCCTTCACACGAATCTTGCCCTTGGCTGCCATCTTCTCGCATAGCTTGAATTTCTCCAAGTCTTCACCTGTGAAGTCTTCCTCTGTATGGAGCAAGATGACCTTGCAGCCCTTGAACTTGCCCTTCTTGTTCTTGACAGGACGGAGTGAAGAGGTCGTGCCTTGGTTTACGGTTGGAACCATCAGCACCTTGAAGTCTTGCCATGGACGGTCTGGGAACCTGACTATCCAGTCGAAGTAAGCCTTGGTTTTCTTGTCGCCATCAAGTTTGTCCAGATAGCCGGGATAGTTCTGCTCGATGTTGTCCGTGTCGGCATTTTTAAGGAGTGTGACACAACAAAGCCCTGCATTCATGCAGGCTTGCATGGTTGGGCGGTCCTTGGTCGTTCCCTCAGCTGTCTGCGATGCCATCACCAGGTTCTTCTCATACTCACTGAGCATTTCCTTGGTGTCCTTCAAGCCCACAAGGTAGTTGTTGAGTGCCTGGCGGAAATTGAAGTATGTAGCCCATGCCGTAATCTTATACAGGTAGATGTCTGCACTGGTACCGTCGAAGTCGATGGTGTGTTCGTTTGTGGTGAACTTCCCTGCGTCATAATAACAAGCACCAGCTTCGTCACCATTTCGGAATATCTTGATGCTTCCTATACCAGAGTATGGGGCGATGGCAGAAGGCTCTATCACGATGTCGAAGCGTGTCACTGTGTCCTGGGCGTAATACACCACGGCTGTCTGTTGCGCTCCAAGGTCATCTGGGTTGGTTGCCGTTGCGCCATCACAGGTGAAGACCAGTTTCTCACCAGTGAGATAGAAGCCCACCTTGTTGTCGCCAAGGCAGTCTATCAATTTCACGTTTCTGTCTTCCACATTCTTGACCTTGACCGTGAAGCTGATGGCCATTCCATTCTGTTCAATACTGTTGGATGCAAAAGGCTTGTAGTCGCACACCGCCTTCATGTTCTCAGCAATACGTAGGGACATGATGCCCTTGTCGTTGTCCGTTCCATAGGAAGACGTACCAAAGGAATCCTTGACAAAGCCATTGGTGCTCCAGTTTGACCCTTCCACGCTGATGGAGGTCTCACCGTCCTTGATGGTCTTGTCTTCCTCGCTGTTCGAGCGTGAGTCCATGGTGATGTTGAACACTCGCTGCGTGCTCACTTCCTCCACATCGACAAGACTGCCATCTATCACGAAGGATGCAGACTGTGACACGGAATCCCCACATTCCACATATACGTCGATGGTCTTGGAGCCATCATGTACGCTTTCAAGCACTTGCTTGTTAAAAGTATAGGTTTGCGAACGGTATGCCACGCTGCTGTTCTGCACCGTCCCATCGTATAGAATCACCGCCTTTGGATTGTTGTCATTGGCCACATATAGTGCGTAGTCGATGGAAATTGACTCGTAGAGCTTACGCTTGCCTTCGATTTCGTCCGTGTACCATCTTGTGGCTACTATAGGCGTGTTGTTTCCGTCCTCCACGACCATGACGGAGGTATGGAGGTAGTTGCCGACTACACCGCTTCCCACATCCTCGCCATGAATCCTCAGTGGGTAAGCCCCATGTGTCAGTGAAGTTCCCAGGCAGTTGCGTGGGTCTATGTTGACGGAATGTGAATAAGTGTCCGTGATGATTGATGAGCCAAGTTCCTGCCATTGGTTATTGATGTAGATTTCCGTGATGACCTTGATGCCCTTGTCACTGGCATTGTTGGCAAACTTATACATCGGGATGCTCTTTGCTGATCCACCGACGGCAAGCGACGTGTTTTGTGTGAAGTTGAGTGTCTGGACACTTGTAATGGTCACATCAACACCTGAGACGTTGATGTTTCTGGAACCATTGTTTCCTGCATCGTCGTATGCCACCAACTGGAAACGCTTGGTGGTAGCGGTCACGAAATAGGAACTGACATCTATGTCAAAGTCGTATGTGTCGCCTGATGCCGATGAAGCCTTGTTGATGGCAATGGTTTCGAGAATCTGGTTTGTGTCCCTGTCTTTCAGCACAATTTTTTCAATCATGTTGTAGATCTCGCCACCTCCTTGTGTGGTGATGCTTCGGATGGCAGCCTTGATGAGTACGGCACTCCCTGCCTTTGCATAAAGAGGTGAGTTTTCAAACTGGATGCTCACAATAGTACCAGAACCACCACCGCTTCCTGTACCAACAGGAAACTGCTGTTCGTCACCGATGCCCTCACCCTCGGAATTGGCAAGTTGGAGTTTTACAACGCCTTGGGTCTCTGTGTCCACCTTAATCTGGGAAGGAACATTCTTGTATGCACCTCCAGTGGAGAATGCGTCCTTGCCATCCTTTTCAGGTTCATCCTTTGTCTCCACCTTCGAGCCACCGCCAAAGTCACTCCAAAGACCCACTTCACCGATGTCCGTCACCTCGCCCTGAAATTGCTTGGTGTCCATTTTGTTCTCACCAGTGGAGTATGAGATGATGAGACCCTTCTTCGCATAGATGACACCAGTCTTCTCCTGATATTTCAGGAGGGCTGAGACAGCGGTCTCCAAAGACCAGAATTTTCCCACGTCTGGACTGCCCACAAGCTTGTCGATGATGAGGTATGTCTCGGAACCTGCTGCGAGTGAGCCAAAGTCCTTCCAGTTGTCCGTGTTGAGCCAGTTTGTCTCGGTCACGGTCTTGCCCACGTATTGGTAAGTCTTCCAAATGCTCGCTGACATCTCGAAGGAAATGATCAGACCGCTCACAGCCTTGCCTTCCTTCCATGCCACATGAATGGCAGACATGCTCTCGTTCTGGCTGTCGGAAAGTTGGTAATAGCCAGTGATTGGAACCTCGTTGGTGGCATTGAATATGCTTGCAGGGGTTGCCTTTGGAGCTATTTGCACCATGTCGTTGCCTGTCCAGATGTAAGGAACCTTTCCCATGACATCCACATAGATGACAGATTCACGAATGGTCTGCTTCACCCATGTCGGCTTGACATCTTCTCCCACCACGAGATCCAGGAGCCTTTCCAACTGCTTGTTTTCCGATGAATATCTGTATGAGTTTACGATGGAGGCAGATGGAGTGTCCCAGTAGGACACCATGACCACATCATAGACTTCTTCTGGAAGGTGGGAGCTTGGCACTTTCTTGTTTGAGTCAAGCGGGGCGATGCCGCCTGCCTCGCCAATCTTGTCCGTGATGGCTTTCACGGTTGCCGCATTCGCCACGGCAAGGCTATCACGGATGTTGTCTGCCAAGGCTTTGCCACCACAAAGTGTCCATTCCGTCCATCCTTCATCCTTTGTGTGGGTTCTGGTATATTCGGAAAAGACAGTTCCGCTTGTTATCTGCTTTTCTGCATTGAGGGCGATGGAACCTCTTGCCACCTGTATGCAATATTCCTGGTCATAGCCAATGACAAACTGGCTCACCTGTATATTCACACCGTTGAGCTGCGCCCTCATCTCACCTACAAACTTGAAGTTATCGGAGGTGGCACATGCTGCATCAAGTTTGTTTTGAAGCTGGGCTTCCTTGGTGGTGTCGCCATCTGTGAGATTGCCAAGCGAGACGAATGGGTCGCTCAGTGCGCTGCTGTTGTCGCTGGTTCCCTGGAGTCGTTTCAAGAGTTCCGCATCACCATTTGTGCGGTTGGTCTGTTCCGTGTCGATATGGGCTTGCAAAGTTGTGTCCGCTTTGGCTCGATCAATGATTTCCTGGTCAACCTGTTGCTGTAGGGCATAGATGCTGCCAAGATTACCCATCAATAACCAAGGATCTGTGTCATTGCCCTTTTGGAAGGCATAGACATTTCCACTCTCTTGCTGGGTGGAATTATTTGCGTCGTATATGGCTACGAGCTGGCCAAAGCGAAGTGCCTTGCCATTGCTGCCTATAGGAGCCGTGCTGTCTGCCTTCATGGCTGCATAGCTCTTGTAAACCTGATGGATGCCAAGACCATCCGCATTCTGCTCCATATCGGCAAGGTATGCCAAAGTATCGGCATGAAGGCTGCCAACTTCCTCTGGGGAGATACTATCTACCTGCGTCTTGCGACGCAAGGTTTCTGCACGCTGTTGTAACTTGTAGATTGATTCCATAGTTTATTTGTTTGATTTAAACTCACTATATTTGAATGTAACAGATACAGGAATAATAGGAAATTCATAACTATCATCATAGAAGTCTTCAGGGAAACCTCCTTCTGGCTGTAGAAGGACTACTGGAGCAACAGGCTTTGCACAAACAGCAAGTTGGTATTTCTTTCCAAGATAATCAAATGTAGGACTGACCTTTCCTTGCAGATACTCACTATCGTTGCTGTCATCAAACTTAAAGAGTATTCCTTTTGAAAGAGCTCCATCAGAAGTGTCCCAACTCTTAGCCGATGTACTGATGTTGATTGTAAGTTGTCTGTCATTGTCTGCCTCGTTGACTTTAACCTTACCCGAATATCCATTAAAGAAGGTGACTTTTGCATTTTCCTTGATTGAGCCAAGACCAAGGGCAGAGGAAAGCAAATCCAGCAAGGGATGCAAATTATATAAATTATAGGCTTGGTCAGCACCTGTTGAATCCGTACTCGCATAAACCTCCTTGGATTGAGTGCAATTTCGATTTTGCCCATCTTCAAAAGTTCGGACATCTTCTTCCTTGTTTTTGACGCATATATATATAGGTTGATTCCAATTATCTATAGCCAAAGGAGTGTCTGGCCATGAGAGAAAGTCACCATCAACAACAAGCGTGCCTGCTGACAAGATGAATTTCGTCTGCATCTTTTCCGTGTCAATTTCAGAATTTCTAAAGTCATAGTCATCCAGGATGAAAACATTTGTCTTAACCAAGGCCAACAACAAAGGCTTGATGGTTTCGACTATCATGTCTTGGAGTGTCTTCAAGTCATCCAAGCAAACAGGCTGACCGCCCTCACTAAAAATTAGCTTATTCATAATCGTATAATTTTATGCTGTACGTGCGTCCAGCTGGTTTGTAAAACGATAACAGTTCCTTTATCCTTGTAAGGTTCTTGCCCTTGTATTTGTCTTCATTGGAGTCCAGCGATGTACAAAGAAACGTTGGAACCCATACGACGAAACTGTCTTTGTAACTGCTTTCTTCCTTGTATTTCAAAATGACACCAGTCTTTGAATCCTTGTGCAAATACTTGCATGGTGCATCCTCATGTTTGAAATGCCAATAGCTTGTCAAGTCTTCCTCTTGCGTCTCGATGTAAATTTGAAGATCTGACAGGAAGAACGCATCATTCAAGATTTTCTCCAAGTATATGACATTGGCCGTGATGTCAAGTTTTTCCGATACATTGTCACGATGCTCCATCAGTTTGTCGTAGATGAATACCAAAGGTAAGATGAGAGCCTTCAACAGGGCTATGAGAAACTTACTTCTCAAAATAGGTGGAAGTAATTGTACCACCAACTTCGTCAAGTCAATCCTGTACCACATAATTCAATGAGTTTGTGAGACCTTCTGCGATGAAGCTACCGCCCAAGGCTGTATAGTTATTTCCTTTAATCTCTGTGTAGCTCGTGCCACCATCTTCCATGTAGGAGCATTCTCCAAGTTCCACATCGTTCACTCCATCAACATTCAGAATGGCATTTGTCAGCTTAGTCTTGTTGAAAGTTCCACCATATACGATGCCACTCAAATATGAGTTTATGGCATTCTCCACAGGCTTGCTTCCATCGGAAATCATAGTGCCATCCGAATTGATGACCAATGGGTCAACGTAAATCTTTGCCCTGATGACAATTCTGTCAGCCTCCTTGGAACGGATGGAAAGAACCACTCCTGCGACCTTCACCCTGTTCATGTACTGTTTGAACACCGTTAAAACGTCGTTTGAAAGTGCCACAGGCTTGCCGTCCTTGTCACCGCTCACAAGTATTTGTACGCTCGTGCCCCTGTCTCTCACGGCTGCGTACTTCACCACTTGCTTGCTTTCGTCGATGTTGGCATACATATACTGTTGGGTGGCCTCGTTCAACACAAGGCTGTCACCGTACTGGAACGCCTTGGCCATCTTGTAGTACCATGGCACAGAGGCGACCACGGCCATGGAGACTTTTTCATCCACGTCCTTCGTATATTGCTCAAAGATGGCTTCAAGCACATGGCTACAGGCTGCCACGATGAAGAATATGATGTTCTCCAAGCTTACGGATGAAAAACAACGATTCCATGTGTCACCCTCTTTTAGCCCATATTTCTCACGGATGTTGGCATCTGCCATGAAGGCATCCGTCATCGTCTTTTTGATTTCTGATACAGTCCTTGCCATGTTACTCAAATTCTTGTGTAAATTCCTCGCCAAAGATTCTCAGGCGGACATTGCCGTTGTCCCTTGCGGTTGCAGGGCTTACGTCATTGTTCTTGCAATAGTTCTGCATGACTCTGTTCCATGTGCCGTCTGGAAGTTTCACCTCTGTTCCTGGCTCTGGGATGTCCGTGATGCCGATTCCATTCTTTTGGGCGATGGCTATCATGGCTTCCCATGAGCCAAACTCCTGGATGGCGATGTCTGCCATCGTCTGTCCGTCCTTGACCTTTGCCTTCATAACTTAATCTTTTTTGCCTTTCTTCACAGCGTTATATACAGAGCCACAAATGCAAGTGAGAATAAGAAGCCAAAAGGCATAGTTCAAGATTTTGTCCATATAGCCAGACTGAGATTTGACAATCTCTTTTTGTTCGTCTTGCCTTTGGTCATGTCGCTCGTTTTCCTTTTGCTTGTTGGTCTCATGCTGCGTCTGGGCCGTTGACTCGTTTTTGCTTGCCTTTCGGTTACGTTCCGTGCTTCGGTACTTTTCCTTGCTCAGGACGTTTCCGTCCTTGTCAAGTGTCAGCACGGTTGAATCCTTGATGTTCACGGAGTCAATCACGTTCAACTCATATCGGATGATGGTGGAGTCCTTGAAAACAATGGAATCCCGAATGTTCACGGAATCCTTCAAGACAAGCTTCTGCGAAGACTCCACTTTCTTGCTCGAACCACAGGCGGCAAACATGATCACTGCCAGGAGTAAATAAATGTAATGTTTCATTTTGTCTTGTTTTTAGATGTCTTTGTACTCATCCTTGGCATTGAAGCAAGGGCAAGCCTTGATCCACTCATTGGGTGTTATCTTGCCATCATGGTTCAAGTCAGGGCTAAAGTCACGATGTCCCTGGATAATCGCATTTGGATATGTCTTGCGCAATAGCTTCAAGAGGCTCACCAATGATTTCTTCTGTGCCTCTGTGCGGTTGTCCGTTGGCTTTCCGTTTGCGTCGATGCCACCGATATAGGCGATGTTGATAATCTTTGAGTTCCATCCTTTCACGCCATTGCTTACCTTCTCCACGGCCAACATCTGATGAATCTTACCATCTGGAAGAATCACGTAATGATAGCCAGGGTATTTCCACCCCTTGCGCTTAAACTCCAGTTCGAGTTGCTTGATGGTTGTGCTTTGGCTGCCAGCCGTGCAATGGATTGCGATAAATTCTATTCTTCTCATTTTCTTTTCAATGCTTGGAGGGCGTTTTCCACATCCTCTGTTTTTACGTTCAGTTTACTTGCGATTTCTCCCACAAGAGCCTTCTTCAGGAGTTTGAGGAACGGCATGTTCGGGAAACAGATCAGCATACTTGCGGATGTGCTCCATAGCTCCACGAGGATGATGCAAATGCAGATGGCACTTGTGGTGAGTCCGTTGCTCGCCCCGATGAGCTTGTCAATGAGGATGAAAAGCACAATTACGGAACCATACACCGCCAACTTGCTGAATGAATCCCTGGCAAGCTCGCTCTTTGTGAATCGCTTTTGTTTCAAGCTGGAGGCGATTCCCCAAGCTGCGTCCATCAGTACCGCTGCTACCGTGAACCCCACCATAGTCTCGTAACCTGCCAAGAAATTGGCTATGATCAGGAATATGGCAAGGAGCCATCCCCATACAGTGGACAAGACCACCGTCAATTTATTCAAGAAATGTTCTAAAATCATTTTTGTTCGTTTTTAATATTTTGCTTTTATTTGAATACCAGTTTGGGTGATTGTCACCTTTTCGACGCTTTGCCCATCCATCTCCAGTTGTTCCTTGATTTTTGTTCTCCAATAGATGGGGTCATTGTCAAGCAACATATCGCTGATTCCAACACCCACGGATGGATTTTCTTTCAGTTCACCATTGTGGAGGGTGAGTATCAGGGCTTGGTTCTGTCTAAGCACGTCGCCAACCAATAGAGTGCCATGTGACACAATCGGCTCCAGGATTGGAGAATCCTTGTTGTATTCAAGTTGTATTCCTTCCATGTCAATGCTTTATTTTTTCATCCTCATAGTCACCCTTGTTGAACGACTTTGCGGAATCCGTTGGTTTGACTGTTGTGAAAGTTCCTCCAGGGTGGCTCACGGTCACTTGGTGTGTATGGTTGTTGAAGGCTTCCACAAGCTCGTTGATCTTTTTCGTCAGCTGCTCTATGTTGATAAGGCCTCCAAGCTTGCCACCATTGATGACAATCGTCTCTATATGGTCAACCTGTAGAACCACAAGTTCCGTAAGGTCTCCAGACAAGCTGCCGATGGTCACGGCACTGCCAACCTTTGGAGTGATGAGCATCATGCCTGCATCATCTATCTCGGATGCTTTGAGCCTGACCCCAGGAATGGTGATGCTTCCAACCGTAACTTCACAGAGGTTTCCATGGACAGCCTTCACAATGCCTTGGTATATGGCAATGGTCTTGCCAACACCTGCCACATTTTTTAAATATTCTTGTAACTTCTTGTATTCATCCATATCTAACTCAATCTAAAGCCCAAGCTAACTTTTCTTTTTCCACCTGCACTTGAAAACTCTGTGTCAACGGCCGTCACAAAGTAAGTACCATCCTTGTAGGGATAGTCCGCATCATGGAGCGTGACACTATCCGATGGGCGACAAACAGGTATGAGCCAACCTGTGATGCTTCCATCATAGCCATCAAAGCTTCGACGTTTCACCTCCAGCTCACCACGAGCTTTCATGGAGGCTTCATCATTGGTGGCACACTTGATTTCTATCTTGTCGCCTCCTGTCGTTCCAGTCTCTATCTCCTTGACGGTTCCGTCTGGCATCAAGGCTTTCACAATAACCTGCACTTTCTTGTCTTCCGCCCGATGATAGGTGAGGTTGTCTTCCTCCACGTTCAGGGCGAAGTCATAGAAGCATTCCACGCCCATCTTTTCGCCTGGAGGGTGTATGTGCAAGGTCTCATCCTGTAGGTAGATGTCAGCCCCACATTCCTCCTGTACCTTTTTCAAGACATCATAGCCAGTTGCGTTGTTGATGACAAACTTTCCGTATGTCCAGGAATAGGAGCACTCCACCTTGAATGAGAGACCACACCCAGAGACCACCTTGGCAAGGAGATCCTTCAAGGCTATCTTTTGAAGCACCTCATTCTTCAAGTCCTTTCGGAACTGAAAAATATCATCCTCACAATGCAACTTGATGTTGCCTCCATCGGTCGATATGCGTTGAAGCCACCCTTCAAACTCGGTTTCAAGTCCTGCTTCCTTATACCCAATGGTGATAATCACTTTGTCGCCACGCTTTAGCTTATCTTCAATTTGAAGTGCCTTGTTATACTCGGATGCAGGAAGGGTAATCACAGCCGTGTCTGCAAGAAGTTCCACACTGCGATGAATCTCCACCTTGTCAATCATACAGAGCTTGTATGTGCCAATTCTGATGTCAAATGCCATTGTGTACATAGTTCTATGCGTTTAAGTCATCACGGCTCAACAGCAACTTGTAGATGTCATCACTGTAGGCCTGTATGGTGTAGTTTTGGTTGATGGTTCCAGAAGTAAAAGGAATGTCCCAGCTCTCAATGGCAAGTTGACTGATGCCAAATATCTCAAGCAATGGGTTCAGGGCTTTCACATGTCCTGCCTCACAGAAGCTTCTGAGCTTTGCAACATCTGCGTCTGGGTACTTGCCATCCGTGCCAAGAAGGATGCCTTCGATTCTCACACTATAGTCATCTTGTGTCCAACGTTCCTTGATGCTTCCCTTGATTCTTCCCTTGGAGACATTTCGCCTGACAAGGATGTTTTGTCCATTCAGGCTAATCATCGGTTCCATGGGGAAAAGCCATTCTTCTGCTCCAGACTCTTCAAGTTGAAAACGTAAGGGCAAGACCATTGGGACACCCGTGGCATTTGTGCGAACCACGTCTTCAAGCTCTGCGTCCGACATGGTTTCCACGTCAAAGCCAGAACTGTCTGGGATGGTCTTGGCCGCTGATATGTAGCCAAGGTTCACTCCATGGAAGTTGTTCTCACGAAACAACCAGTAGGGTGGAACCTTGGTGAGTCCCATGGCTCGCAAGGCCAAGTTCTGGAGTATGAATCTATTCGTTGTGCTCATCGGTCTGTACTTGTTGCGATTGACAAGGCACGGTTCATGCACTGGAGCACGATACGCTCCAAATCGGCCGTGTCGGTCTTGTCATTCATTGTTACTTGTATAGTATCAAAAAACTTGCCTATGTTGATGTGGATGTTTGAGCTTCGAGACCCACCAGTGGCAAGAGCTTCGGCCGTTGACTTTCCACCTCCATGACCTCCATGTCCACCTTTGCCACTGCCTTTGCCACCCTTGCCGTTATTTGCTGGCGACCCGAATGAAAAGACTGGGCTTCCCTTGGTGGAAGGACTTGAAATTTTGTTCTCGGTGGTTTTCTTCTTGTCCTTGGCACTTTCCCTTGAATAGTTCCTGCCATATTCTTCCTTGACACCGCCGGCAAGCTGGTAGGTAGCCTTCACTGCTTTCGTTGCGCTCGTGATGCCAGTCAAGTCCTTGACTCCATCCACGGCACTTGACCAAGCACCGCTGAAATCTCCATTGAATAGTTTCGCTAAAGCCTGGCCAACCTTGCCAATTCCACTAAGGAAGGTTTTGAAGCGGTCTATAAGGTAATCTTTGATGATTCCACCAAGTCCCTTGATGACCGACCACATGGTAAGGAGAAAAGCACGAAAACCAGCGAACTTATTCCAACAATATACGACACCAGCAACGAGGGCTGCGATGGCAGTGATGACAAGGCCGATGGGGTTGGCGTTCATGGCTATGTTCAAAAGCCACTGTACGCCTTGCCAAACCTTGGTGACGGCTGTCACAACTTTCATCACGCCCACAAGTCCCCACAAGGCTATTGCCTGAGCATTGAAGGCGATGGCTCCTGCACCTGCCACCACTGCCACATAGGCGATTTCTGTCTTCCACTTCATAAAGAAGCCGATAACACCGCCAACGATGGAAAGAAGAAATTGAAGAGCTGATGAAATCGGTGGAACCAATGCTCCAACAATGTCCATCAGTCCAAGCACAACAGGCTTGATGGAGTCGAACATGCTGATGGCTGCTTGCCTGATGTTTCCCATCATGGTTGAGAACTTTCCGCTGACAGTCTGGCTCAGTTTGTCGCTCATGCCGTTGAAAGCACCGCCCTCGCTTGTGGCATGGGCGATGGCTGCTGCCACCGCATCAAAGCCTATCTGTCCCTTGCTCATCATGTCTTGAAGCTCGGCGTATGTCTTACCTGTCATTTTTTGGAGTTCCTTCAAAGGGTTGAAACCTGCATTGATGAACTGCATCAAGTCTTGCCCTTGCATCTTTCCTGCTGATGCAACCTGTCCAAAGACAAGTGAGAGACCGCCAAGCTTCTCTTTGTCGCCCATGGCAATGTCGCCAAGTTGTTTCAGGTATGGAACCACCTTCTGTGCGCTTACACCGAATCCAAGCATCATCTTGGCATTGTTCTCCAGATCAAGAGGCTCAAAGGGAGTCTTTGCTGCGAAGTTGTAAATGTCTCCAAGCATCTTGGCTGCTGCCGTCTCATTGCCCACAAGTGTCTTAAAAGCCACGCTCGTTTGCTCGGCTTGTGCACCGATGGACGAGATGGCTGCGACACCTGCACTTGCAAGGGTATAGGGATTCATCAGGAAATCCATGCCAGGGAGGGACATCAGGGAGGTTTTCAAGTTAGAAAACGAAAAGGCAGATTGGAGGCGACTTTTTACAAGGGTCGCCTTTCTGGTGATGTTGTCCAGCTGCTCAGACGTTCTTCTTGCCACACTCAGCACATTGCCTTCGTTGGCTTGCAACTTGATAAGAAATTGAAGTACACTTTTAGCCATCTGTCTTATTCTCTGCTTCTTTGATTTCCTTTAAATACCTGATAGTCCACGCCCATTCCTCATCTGAAAGCGTATCAGGATCCAGGAATAGATTATATCTCAGCAAGGTGTTCATATAGAGAATGTCCTTTGCCTCGACATCATCTATTTCCGCATCCTCTAAAGCTTTTTTATGTCAGCCTCCTTGATAGCCAATACGTCTTCAAGTTGTGAGCACACTGCGAAGAAAAGGTCATCATTGGTCTTGATTTCCTCATCACCGTCAAGCCAAATTTGGTTGAGCAAGGTTTCTTGTGCCTTGACAGGATTCTTCACCACTGACACATAGCTGTATTCCTTGCGTGTTGGCTTGCGGACAATACAGCTTTTGCCTTGGGTCTCTATCTGGAAGATTTCGCCATGCTGTTTCTTCCACTCTTCTACTTTTTGCTTATCTATTTTCATTTTTCTATTATTTGAATGTTATTTGAATGGTGTCCAAACACTATCCTTTCTTCTTATCCACAAAGATGAAAGGAAGTTCCTTTTCCTGGAACTTATCACCTTGCTTCCACTCGGTGTTGTCCTCAGTGAACTCTGCACCCACAAGGATGTCTGTCACGATGACATCACCCTTTGTGGCATTGCCGTAAGAAACGACAAGATCAAAAGAAGCATCAAGGATGTCACCACCGCAAGCTTGGCTCAGGGCTTCATACTCACTTTGCAGCAAGCCAATGGAGCCTTCATAGGACTTGTTTCCTCGTTGCACACCTTGTGGCTTGTTGCCCTTGGCATACAAGGCTTCCTTTTCCTGCTTTGAAGAGTATTTCACGGAACGGAAACCTGTGACAGGGCGACCTGCCATGACTACATTGATGTCTGCCCACTCATATTCCTTTGAATTAAACATGTTCTTTAGCTATTACTTGTTTCTACTAAGAATCCCAGATTCACGTCCACATATCGGGCATATCCGTATGGACGCACTTTCAGAGTTACCAACACCTTCGAGGTGCTGAGTACATTTTGCTTTTCGTCAATGTAGCACTGGCATCCCTCACCATCGGAATTTGCGCAAAGCTCGCCATTGGCGGTCATTTGTTTGTTGATGCCATTTTCCACGGTCTGTTGCCAGCTCTTCACAATGCCAACTTGCAGCGTGCCGTCAACATTGACTTCCAACTCATCAAGGAGCATGTCAAGCATGATGTTGTATGCCATACGATACGCCTTGTCTATCACCCGACGGTGTGCGATGTGAGCATAGTCACCAGTAGGATCACATGCGAGGTTGTCATCTGCAAAGAAGTAGCCTGAGCGTCCCACATACTTACGTGGCACAAGGTAGCCCTTTTCATAGATGGACTTGATGGTGCTCTCGGACTCATCTATTTTCTTGGCTCCCACATACATCTCCAATGGGGCAAGCGAGCCATCCTTCACACGGCCTATGTTACGCTGCACTGGACTCTTGGCAATGCGTCCAAGCCAAGTGCCAATGGTTGCTCCCTTGGATGATGCCACGGTGTCTCCAATGGCTATGCCCACACGGTCATACTTTTCCTTGGTCATGTCCTTCAATTCCTTTGATGGGTCATAGTTACGACCTTCAAGGATGAAGAACAATGGGGCATAAAGCTCAGTGGTGGTCCATTCTGCCAGCTGCTGTGCCTTTGGCATGGCCGTGAAGACATCAGGGTCAATACCATTGATGCTCGTGCCAGATGCACCAGTGTTGATGTTGGCGATGCCAATGCCCCTCAAATTGCCGTTCTGCTTTGTGATCAAGTCCCTCGCATATCCTGCGTCTGTCTTTGTGTAGTCACACATGTTGGTCGCTGATGTGCTTGGGTTGACAGGATAAAGAATCAACTTCGTGCCTGTACCTGCCTCGTCATAAAACTCGGACACCTGCTTATAGAGGGCTGAGTTATTTGTCGCTGTGACTCCAAGGTCAGCAAGGTCATCCATGCTTGTGATGGTATAGGCTGTGTTAAGCACAAAGGTTCCTGCCACGGCTGCTGCACCGCAAATGAGGGCCAGGAGTCCGTCGGCACTTTCACCGACGGTTCCCAACTGGCCATTGAGAAACTGAATTTTTACTCTTGGTAATATCATAGAGTCTAATTTTACGATTTAACCTTTTAGGCAGCGTTGCTCTCGATGATGGCTGCGATACCCTTGCCGTCGTAACGACGTGGTGAGCCACCTGTACGCACAAGAAATGAGTAGATGTCACCATAATAGGTTGGGTTGCCCATATCATCGAACATCTTCACGTCACCCAAGGCACGGCTCACACAGTCTTGCTGCCAGGCAAGACCAGCTGCAAGTTCAGTGGCAGCATCATCCTCTTCCCATTTCAAGATGGCTGCACCATTTGCCGTTGTGCGAAGCACCTGGGAACGTTGCATGATCTCAAAGCCATACAACTTGCCAAGAACGCCCCTTGAAGCATCAGCACAAGCGAGGAAGGCTGAGAGTTCCTTGTCTGTCAGGTCGTCAAGCAAATCCGCATACATGGCTGCATCAAGCAACATGAAACGACCATCTGCTGGCACGTCATCCATATTGAACCTTACGAATACTTTCATCACTACAGCCTTGGTGATTTTTTTACGATTGCCAGAGGCAGTCGCTGAGGTGTGGGCTTCACGAGCCTCACCAGCTGTGAAAAACTTTGTCTTCAAGCTACCTGCCCACTTGTAGAGCAAGTTCTGTGCTGCTGCCTTTTGCAACTGCTTGCGGTCGTTGGAAAGAACGCTGTTGCGTTTGTTGTAGGAGAGTTCCACCGTGTCCACATTGGAGATGTGGATAGGGTCTGTTGTCAGCTCATCAATGTTGTAGGTGAGTTCGTTGTCCTCACGTTCCTTGATCTTCGCTGGTTTCTCGCTGCGGTTGATGACAACGCTCGAAGGCTTGCCAGCATTAGGGATGTGAACGGTCTTGTTGTTCACGAATGCGGAATCGTCAATACTTTTCGCCATGAAGGAATTGTCTGGATAGAAATTCTCAGTGATGGTATTGATCCAAATTTCTCTGTTTAATGCCATTTTCTATAAAATTAAAAGTTATTACTCATTGTAGTCCACACCGAACTTCTGCTTGTAGAGGTTCTTGAAAAGTGCAGGGTCTTGGTTCTTCAACTGGGCAAGGTTGTTTTCCTTGTCAATCTCATCCCATGTCTTGTTGGCGAACGAGCCACCTGATGGTGTGTCTGGGTTGATGAAAGCCGTGGCACGGTTGCTTGCACGTCCCTTCATGCCACCGATGAGCTTGATGGTGTTCTCACGGTCGCTCTTCAAGAGGTTTTTGAAGGTCTCCACCTGCTCATTGCTAATTTTGCCAGCCTTGACCGCCTCATTGATGAGAGCATCATCTTGCTCTTTGTGAGCCTTTTCAAGCTCATTCTTGTAGGTATTCACCGTTTTTTCGAGGATGGCCACCTTGGCTGCCTTGTTCTCCAGTTCTTTGATGTGTGCCAGGACGGCACTCGAATCCGCTTTGTCCTCAAAGCTTGGAATCGTCTTGATGTCATCTATTAATGCCATTTCTTCATTGTTTTGTGGTTTGAAGTCAAACCGATTATTAAAATAGTTGTAAATGCCTTCTGTTGTTGTCGGTGGGTTCGACACCTCATCCATGTCATAGATTCCATCCACGAGCTTCATGTCCATTGCCTCGCTCGCTGTCATCCAGTGATCCTGCCCATCGAAGTATTTCTTTGCCACGTTTTCAGCCTCCATGCCAAGGCGACCTGCTATCATGGTGGCAAGGTTGTTCTGCAATTCTTCCATCTGATCTGCCATCAGTCGAAGTTCGGAGGCATTGCCGTATGTGCCACCGCTCACATTATGAAGCATAAGTTTGGCATAGGGACTCATATAGAGCGGTTTTCCACATAAGGCAATGATTGCAGCGATGCTCGCTGCCACTCCATCAATAAATATGGTGATGTCGCCTTTGGAGTTTCGGAGGGCGTTGTAGATAGCCATGCCGCTGAAAACATCTCCACCCTGGCTGTTTATGCGCACTTCGATCTTGCAGCCTTGGTTCTCCAATGCGAAAAGCTCGCTCACCACACGGTTGCTATCTACGGAACGCCCTTCACCGACTTCTCCATAAAGCATGATGATAGACTTGCCATCACCTTTTATTATATTGCTAAATTTTTGTTTCATGCGTCGAATTTTTCTGCAAATATCGGGACTTTTTTCGAGCTGTCCAAATCGTGATTTCATGGTGGTGCTCATGGACGCTATGGTGGTGTTCATGGATGCTACCATGAAATCACGATTTCTTTTTTTGCGGATTTCTTTAGAACTTTGCAGAATCAAAACTATATAAATATGGTAAAAAGTAACATAGACAAGAAGAGCATTGCCAAGGATTTGTTCATCAAAAGCCGATGCACACAGGAAGAAATCGCTGAAAAGGTGGGAATCACCAGGCAGACGGTCTCCCGATGGATCAGGGAAGGGAAATGGGAAGAGCTGCGTGTCTCCATAACTATCTCCACGGAGCAAATCATTGCTGGCATGATCAAGCAAATCAGTGACATACAGGATGGGGCGAATGCACGTCCTGAAGGACAGCGTGCCTTGACGGCCAAGGAGGCTGACACCATTGTCAAGCTGTCTTCTGCCATCAAGAAATTACAGAATGAGGCAGGAATCACAGACATAGTGAACGTGGGCATCAAGTTTACCAACTGGCTTCGCTCCATTGACATAGAAAAGGCCAAGGAGTACAACGAGCTTTGGGATTTATTCATTAAAGATCAGTTGAAATGACACAAGAAGAAAGAAATGCCCTGCAAAGGTGGGCAGAACACCACAAGGCACTGGCTGCCGATGTACCTGTGGAAGACTGGCTCTCACAGAGTGAAATCGACAAGAAGAGAAAGAAACTGGAGGAAGACCCAATCAAATGGATCAAGTACTTCTTTCCCAAGTATGCCAAGTATGAGTTTGCGCCTTTCCACGTGCGTGCCATCAAGCGTGTCATCGAGCATGATGAATGGTATGAGGTGCTGTCTTGGAGCCGTGAGCTTGCCAAATCTACCGTGGCGATGTTTATCTGCATGTACCTTGCACTGACCAAGCGCAAGAGGTTCTTTGTCCTGGCATCTGCCACCATTGACTCTGCCAAGCGTCTCCTTGCACCTTACAAGATTAACTTTGAGTCAAATCCCCGAATCCGTCAGTTCTATGGCTCCCAGGTGACGCTTGGTCAGTGGACAGATGGTGAGTTCACCGCCAAGTGTGGTGCAAAGTTCGTAGCCTTGGGTGCTGGCTCTGCCCCTCGTGGTGCTCGAAATGAGGAAGTTCGCCCCGATGTCATCTACATGGATGACTACGACACGGATGAGGATTGCAGAAACCCAGAGACGCTAAAAAAGAAATGGGACTGGTTCGAGGCCTCGCTTTATCCTACACGTTCCATCTCTGAGCCTACCTTGATCCTGTGGTGTGGAAACATCATAGCCAAGGACTGTTGCATCAAGAAGGCTGGAGCCAAGGCAAGACACTGGGACATCGTGAACATACGTGACAAGGATGGACACTCAACCTGGCCAGCCAAGAACACAGAGGAACAAATCGACACCGTTCTGTCCAACATCTCAACCAAGAGCGCACAAGCTGAGTACTTCAACAATCCTGTGAGCGAGGGAACCATATTCAAGTACCTGCCATTCGGCAAGGTTCCACCGCTCAAAAAGTTCAAGTTTCTCATAGCCTATGGCGACCCTGCTTATTCCGACTCGAAGAAAAAGGAAAGTTCCACCAAGGCCTTGTGGCTCATCGGCAAGCACAAGGGTGTGTATTACATCATCAAGGGATTCCTTGCCAGGGAACTCAATGCCACCTTCATAGGTTGGTATTTCGACATCATGGAGTATGTGGGAGGGAAGACCAACGTGTATTACTACATGGAGAACAACAAGCTGCAAGACCCTTTCTTCAACCAGGTATTCAAGCCCCTGCTGCGTGAGGAATGCAATCACAGGAACAAACAGCTGTACATCAAGGGCGATGAGCGCAAGAAGACAGACAAGGCGACCCGAATAGAGGCGAACCTGGAGCCGATTGACAGAAACTGCGAATGGGTATTCAACGAGGAAGAACGTGACAATCCACACATGCAGGAACTCATCAACCAGTTCAAACTCTTCGAAATGCACCTTCCATACAATGCCGACGGCCCCGACTGCATAGAGGGTGGAATCACCATTCTTGAAAACAAGGTGGTGGAAATGGAGCCGACCGTCACCATATCATACGAGGAATTAAACGAGGACAACCCATATAGAATGTAACTATGGCAAATTTTATCAATACTTCGGACTACGATGCAACCATACATCGTGAGATTCTGGACTCCCTCCTTCGCAAGGAGTCCACGACATACGACCCACAAATCATTGAGATTTGCGAGGACAGGGCCATCTCTGAAATGAGAGGCTACCTTAACAAGACATACGACTGTGACAAGATCTTCTCAGCTGAGGGCGAGGCAAGAAACCCTCTTATCCTGATGTTTGCCATCGACATCACTGTCTATCACATCTTCTGTCAGCACAACCCTTACAAGCTGGCAAAGATACGGCAAGACCGCTATGACCGTGCCATTGAGTGGTTGAAGGGAGTGATGAAGGGAGACATCACCATCGACGGTGCTCCCAAGTTGCCCGATGAGCAAGTTGCAGACAATTCCAGATGGCAAATCTTGGCAGATGAGATAAGACCGACACTTTTATAAACAAGAATTGATATGAAGAAATTTAAGAAGAGACTGGGATACAAGCCAAATGGTGGTAGTTCCAACAAGATAGTTCAGGGTGGTTTCAGAAAAGTAGAGGGAAACCGCCCTCCAGACGTGTTCCTACAGATGCCTGAGCTTTTCATGTTCAACATGAAGGACTACATGGAATCCGTAAGGAGTGCCAAAAGTGTGGATTTCTCGTACCGCGTCAAGTTGTTTGACATGTATGAGTCAGCCCAGCTTGACCTCCATCTATCAGGTGTGCTCGACAAGCGACTTCGTGGTGTCACTCAGATTCCCATTGAGTTCCAACGAGACGGCAAGCCCGATGAGGATATTTGCCGTCAGCTTCGCTCTCCATGGTTCAAACAGTTGCGAAGGGATCTTGTCATGTCGAAGTTCTATGGCTTCACCCTCGTTCAGTTCTACTTGGATGATGATGGGAACATTCGATACGACCTCATTGACCGCAAACACTATGATCCTGTTTTCCACAAGCTCTTGAAGCACCAGGGCGACCAAAGTGGCATCGACATAGATGAGTTCGACAACATCCTGTTTGTCGGCACTGAGCGTGGACTGGGCATCTTTGCGGAACTTCTTCCTGCCGTGCTCTACAAGCGTGGCGACATGAGCGACTGGGCGAAGTTCTGCAACATCTTTGGTATGCCAATCCGTGAATATACCTATGATGCAGGTGATGAGGACGCTCGCAAGAAAATCATTGCCGATGCAAGAAACCAAGGTAGCAATGCCGTCTATATCCATCCAAATGAGAGTGAGATGAAGCTGATAGAGGCAGGAAACAAAACAGGTTCTTCTGACCTCTACCAGAACTTTGCGGAATATTGGGACAGCAAGATTTCCATCCGTGTGCTGGGCAATACCCTCACCACCGATGCAAAGGACAATGGCACGCAAGCCCTTGGAACTGTCCACAAGGAGGAAGAGGATGACATGAACGCTGATGATCGTGATTTTCTGCTTGACATACTTAACTATGACATGAAGAACATCTTCGAGAACCTTGGCTTCAATGTGGAGGGTGGTGAGTTTGTCTATGCCCACAAGGACAAGACTGAGCCTCAGGCCATGCTTAACATCGTGAAGGGAATGAAGGAAATGGGCTTGCCTATGGATGATGACTGGCTCTATGAAACATTCAGCATTGAAAAGCCAAAGGACTACGACCAGCAGAAGCAAGCCATCGAAGACCAAAAACAAGCCTTGCGTGAAAGCCTCCAGGGCAAGGACAAAGACCATGAGGATGATGAACCAGACGATGAGGGAAAAGACCCGAAAAAGAAGCCTTTGAACACTGATAAAAAGGCGTTCAAAGACCGTTTGAAGAGTTTTTTCGGAGTAGCCCCAACTATCGGGGCGGACACCGACTTCTGATTGATACGCTCTATTATGGCGACCACCAATGCCATTGCGGACACCACCATTTCGACAATGTAGATGGTGGCATTCGCTTCAATGCCGACATCCTGGCCCAGTTCATCAAAAAAATCTATCAGGGCTTTGACACGGAAAACAGCATTGAGGGTGTAATGTGGCGTGAGGTACTACGCATCATCAATGAGGGAACCGTGGAGGGACTTGTCAAGGCAAAGACACCTCCAACCCATGAGGAATACTTCTACAAGGCTCTCAGACACTCCAACGAGGTCTTTGCTGCCTTCAAGGTTCACACCATGGGCCAGGAGATGGCTGCAAAACTTTATGACTCCAAGGGACAGTTGAAACCTTTTGGCAAGTGGGTGGAGGATGTGAGTGCAATCAGTAGCCACCAAGTAGGTTCTTGGCTACAGACGGAATACGACACGGCCGTCATACGTGCCCATGCTGCTGCCGACTGGAGAGAGTTTGAGCGAAACAAGGACATCTTGCCAAACCTCAGATGGATGCCAACCACCTCCAAGGAGCCAGAGAGTAGCCACCGTGCCTATTGGCAAATGAAACTCACACTCCCAGTGGATGATCCATTCTGGAATGAGCACCACCCAGGAGACCGATGGAACTGCAAGTGTTCGCTCGAAGCCACTGATGACCCAGTGGTCCGTCCCAAGGACATGGAGCCTACAAAGCCTCAGAGGGGACTGGAGAACAACACTGGCAAGGATGGACACACGTTCAGTGACAATCACCCATACTTCCCAAAGGACTGCAAACACTGCGATTTCTATAAAAAAGGTTCTTTCAGAAATAGACTTAAAAGACTATTCTCTAATAGAGCCAAGGATTGTTTTAATTGTCCATTCATAGACGGCTGTATCAATAGATTGGAAGCAAAACAACCTATAGAGGAAAAGGCTTTTGCTCGCAAGCAAGAGGTGAAAGACCAAGACCTCATGCCAAAGATGGACAAAGAACCATGTAGCTCTGTTCTTTCTGGAACTTTGAACCGTACCAACAAAGTAAGAAACGCCCTTCTGAAACATTGCCACCATGACTATGATGTCGATGCTGCCATTTATATATGGAATAATCCATCAGAAATGAAATTCATTAGGGTAAGTCCGCTTGGTGAGGGAAAGGACATGAGCCTTCCAAAAAACATTGCCAACATTGAAAAGAAACAAAAGGTTCTTCATTTCGTAGAGTTCAGACAATATGAATTTGAGTATGAGGGAAAGACCTTCGAGGTTAAGATGGCTCTATGTCAAAAAGGCTATGAGCAATTTTATTCATTGAAGGAAAAATAAAAAATCCCCAAACCTCAAGCCGTGACAGCCTATATGAGCGAATGGGGACGTTGCAAAGATACAACATTTCCTTGAAATGCAAGTAAAAAGAATAAAAAACTTTGCCTATGGATGCAAAAAACTTAGAAAAACTGGTTGAGAAGGCCAAGGATGACATAATGAAGGAAGTAAACGACCGCCTCCCTCGAAAGGTGGGCGTGATTGCTGTGAACCACTTCAAGCAAAATTTCCGTGATGGTGGCTGGCTTGATGACGGTCTTCATCCATGGAAAAAGACCCTCAGACAAAAGCAAGGTGGGCCAGATGCCAAGTATGGGCCACTCACCTCCAGGAGAAACCACCTGATGAGTTCCATTCAGAGCAAACCAGGAATGGGTGAGGTCACCATCGAGAACCCTGTCCCATACGCTGCCATCCACAATGATGGTGGCGACATCACCACACACCCCACGGTGTCACCCAAGATGAGACGCTTTGCATGGCACATGGCTTACTCGCTCGCTGGTGTCAAGGGGAAGGGAACACTGCCAAAGGAACTTCCAGAAGAAGCACGCTTGTGGAAGTGCCTCGCATTGACTAAGAAAGACAAGATCACCGTAAAAGCCCATATTCCACAACGTCAGTTCATGGGCGACTCCAAGGAGCTACAGGTGAAGGTAAACAAGACTATAAACGATTCATTGGAAAAAATCAAAGATGGAATTATTTCTTTATCAAATCATTAATCATGTCAAGGAGGGGATGCCAGGGCTTTCCCTCGTTGATGAAAACTATGGCCAGTTGGAAAACATCGACAATGCCAACACTGACATGTACCCAATAACTTTTCCAGCCGTGCTCATCGACCTACAGGAGGCGACCTGGAGCAACTTGGCAGACAGAAGCCAAAAGGGGACCATCAAGGTCAACGTTCAGTTGCTCATCGACTGCTATGATGACACCCACTATGACAGCGGAACGATGGAGGCCATAAAAGAAAGGGCTGCGATGGTGGAAGAGCTTCACCGCCTCTTGCAAGGTTATCGACCAAAGGAAGATGGGGCACTTGTGAGGGAAACATCCAAGTTCTACACCGCCAATCATGGCATCAAGGTCTATGAAATGGTCTATTCGGTTGTGGCGACCGATGCCATCAAGGACACGCAAACAGTTGCCCCTCCACGTAAGGTGACGATTTCAATGAAGAGGATGTAGAGCGAGGCTTCAACTTGAAGCCGGTGAACAAAGGTTTCTCTATTTTCTTGCCATCCACGGTCACGCCTGCCTGGATCATGTCTCGTATGATTTGCATGATACGACTTTCTGAGAGAAAGAACTCCTCGGTGCTCAATCTCCTCAAAGCGTCATCGAAACGGAGTCTTCTCACCTCTGTCCAATAATAGTAACGCTCATAAATACGCTTGTTTCTTGAATTTACAAGATTCTTGTCTCTTCCCTTTGCCACGGTGCAAAAATAACAAAAATCTCTCAAAAAGAGACATAAAAAATGAGGCATTCTTTTCGGGATGCCTCATTTTAAGTTTAATCTTTGAACGAACCGCCTACAGACGGCAAAAAGATGGCTCTATCTTGCGCCAAACGCCATCCTCGCTCTTCATGCTGAAATAGTAGCTCACCACGGTCTCCTTGGTCACGTTGCTCTCACGGAACAAATCCATGATGCTGGTGTATTCCTCATCGTTGAACTTGCCTTCGAGCTGGTAAAGCTTGCTGATGCTTGTATAGTTGAACTTGCCGTTACGGTTACGCTCCAGGAGATTCATGCAAAGTTGGTACATCGGATCATCCTTGCCCTTCTCGCTCTTCTCAATGTAAGCACCAAGGAAGTCCATCAGTCTTTGCGCTGCAAGCTCGGAACGCTCATCAAAGCCCTTCACATCCTGGCTCTTCACCTCAAACTTGAAGTCATCCACCACGATGGTGAAACCACGCTGCTCCTTGTTGCGAAGCTTGCCATACTCGGCCATCACACTCTTGAAGCCCTCGCTCTCATTGTCAAGCCAGTCACGGAAACCCTTCACCTTCAAGGCTATCTCCACAACTCTGTCCTTCACGTTTCGTGCCAGGCTTCCACGGATGCTTTCATAGGCATTGCGCTTGTCAAGTTCACTCTGCTGCTTGTTGGCAGTCAATGTTCTCAGGAGTTCTTCCTGTTGCTCGGCACTGAGGCCTTTCAAAATGTCTTCTGTCTTCATAATCTTAATAATGTTTATTCGTTGTCTATTTTCTTTTTCAGTATCATTCTCAGTTTCAGAGATAACAGCTGCAATTCTTCTATGTCAAGATCTGCAAACACCTCCCCTGCTATTTTGGGACTCCAATAGTTTGATGACATCTGATAAGTTGGAAGTATCAACTCCTATCTTCTGCAAGAGCTCCAGGCAGGAACTTATTTCCTTTCTGCGTTGTTCCTCATAAATGTCTTTTTTTTTAGGGAAATGCTTCATAATTTTTAAATTTTTATTCGTTGTCTATTTTCTTTTTCAGTATCATTCTCAGTTTCAGAGATAACAGCTGCAATTCTTCTATGTCAAGATCTGCAAACACCTTTCCTGCTATCTTTGGACTCTTGCAGAAGTTATTGATGGCCGTCCAGTCCGTGGTGTCAACGCCAATCTTCTGCATGAGCTTCAAGCACGAGCTTCGTTTCTTGCGACGCTGCTCCACATAGATGCTTCTCTTTTCAGGGAAACGCTTCTCCAGGAGGTTGCAAAGGTCATCGTACTCCTTGCGTGTCATTTCCTTCAAGCTGTGTGTCCTGCAATTTGTGCCGATGAACACCAGTTCTTCCTTGGTGGTCTCATCGTCCCCCAGCTTTGGCACTCGCTTCAAGATTCCGTAGAACCTTGCGAAATTTGTCACCTGCTGCTCCATGCTCCTAATCTTTACAGGTTGGTTTCCATGTTACGTTGATGATGGCATCAAGTTCTTGCTTCCCCTTGCATATAGGGCAAGGCTTCTTCACGTTCTTCCCAAGTTCGTCCACACCCCAGAAGTAGCCATTTCCCTGGCAATACTCACAGCGATGTCCCACGCTCACCAATGTCTCACGAGTGTCGCCATGGCTCAATGGCTTCAACTCAATCATTCTGTCAACTTTACTCATTTTCAGTTCCCTCCATATTATTTAAATATTCGTTTTTAAGAGCATCCAGTGACATGTCTGTCAGTTTACCTGCTATTTCATCATACATCATCTGCTGATCCATATACGAGAAATTTTCGGTCTTTTTCTGGATGTACTCCATGATTTTGTTTATAACTTCTTCCATGATCACTTATTTTTAGTCCTCACCCCAGTATCTGTTGGCTCCCTCATCCCAGATGGTGTATTCACCCTTCTCACCGATGAAGCGACCCTTCGAGAATGCCTTGAAGCCTTCCACCCATATCTTCAAGGTGGCATCATACATCACGCTTTGCGCTGCGCTGCCTCTTGGTACCCTTCCTGTTGCATGGCTGATGAAGATGATGAGCTTGTCTCTGTGTGCCTCCTTGAAGCGGATGTATTCCCTGTAGTTCATCTGTGTGTACTGGAAGGAATCCACCACCACGATGTTCACACTCTTGCGCTTGTCAAGGCGATCGCTCAGTTCCCTCATGTTCTCACCGTTCAACAGGTAGAACGATTTGTTCACCTCGCTCATGCCATATCTCTTCAAGGTGTTCTGCATGGTGAGCGAGTCACCTTCCTCCAGACTGTTGTAAGCCACACGGTCAAACTCACACAGGTACTTGCAAAGCTGCATCACGAAGCTGCTCTTGCCGTTGCCGCTGTTGCCCCAGATGAACCATACGCCTGTACGCTCAGGCTCACCAAAGGCATCCTTCCATTTGCCCTTGAAGGCAAACGTGTGCTTTTTCTGCTTCAACACCTCTTTCACTGTCAATGCTCTCATTTCTTGATGCTTTTGATTTTCTTCACTCTTCTCACGCTCTTCTTCACTCTTCTCAGGTCGTACTCACAGCCATCGGCCTCTGTTATCACTTCCTCGATGTCCTTGCGGTCACTCAGTCCGTTTGCCGTACAGATAGCGTACACGTCCTGGGGAGTCGTGTCGTCCAGCTCGAAGTACTTTCGACCGATACGGCTGTAGAACTCCTTGTAGCCACGCTTCTTGCATCTTAGGCCACGGCTTATGCGTGTCTTGATGTAATCGGTGGAGAGGAACACCACGCCACATTTGTCCTCTATCTTATTGTAGAGGCTGATGAAATACTGAAAGACGCTTTCAATGAGTTTGTCTGCCTCGTCGAACACCAGGAGAGGGGCATCCATCTGAATCAGCTCGTTTTGGATGGTTATCCATAACTCCCTAACCGTGTACCCATCGGTGCGGATGCCCATCTTGTGGGCTATCTCTCTCACAAAGTCGCCCTTGTGGAGGTCTTCTGAGCAAAGGATGTAGAACACCTCACGGTTTTCCTCGCCAAAGATCTTTGCCGTGGTGGTCTTGCCACTTCCAGCTTCGCCCACCACCCAGGTCACGTTCTTGTCATTCTGGGCATCACGCATGGCAAGGGTGATGTCATGGAAGGCATGTGTCTCCACAATCTGCCAGCCCTCATCGTTGCCACCCACCGTGCCAACCTGGTCGCTTACCTTGCGCCACATGTCTTCGCTGATGTTCTCCCACTTGCCGTTGAGGATGTTGCTCACGGTTCCAGCACTTGTGCCCTTCATGCTTGCCACGGCCTTGTTTTGGCTCGCAAACTTTGACACATACATCCTCAGTCTGCCTGTTATCTGTTCCTTTTCCTTGTTTGTAAACTCCATGATTCAGTTCCTTTCTTTATTTTAAATTGTTATTACATTTTTCCCATTGCCTTGGTATCGTCAAACTCCACCACCTGGCAAATATCATCCCAGTCGATGTTGCTCACTTTCTTGGTCACCTTGCCGATGCTCAGTTCTTCTGGCTGACCTCTGTATTTCCTTGTGCGTCGGTCTATCTGTCTTTGCACCTCCTTGCTCACACCCTTCAGCTTTGGTGTGCGTAGGCCGTGCTGTTCAGGAGCCACGCCCTCGTCATACTCGATTTGCCTTGCCTCCACTTGTCGCTCTATGCGACTTTGCTCGGTTGCCTCACGCTGCTGCCTGATGAAAAGAGCCTCGCCCTCGGTCTGTTCCTGTATGGCTCGGTGTATCACCAGGTATGGCTCAGCCACTCTCTCAAATCTAAGCTGTCCTGCTTTGTCCTTCCAGTAGAGGCGAATGCTTGTGAAGTCGTATGGATCATATTTCACCACAAACTTCTGATAGGTGTGCTTCCTTCTCCATTCCAGGTCTGGCACTCCAGGGCTGCTCATTACCTCATAGGTTCGCTTCTTGCCCTTGATGGTTATCTCAATGCCACTGGAGGTGAAGGTGCTCATGCGGTCTGCCTGTACCCAGAACATTTCCACCATGTCGCTCACTGTCACCACTGGGGTATCAGGGTTCACGCTCTTCTCATACATGTCGATTCTCCTTTCACCAGTGGCAGGGTGTGGCATTTCGTTCCATTCCTTCCTTGCCTCCAGATAGATGGCTTTCAGTTCGTCGTATGTTGGAAGGCTGTCCTTGTTTGCCTCGATGAACTCCAAGTTCGGACGGCTTGTTTCCTTCTTGGTGGTGATGTTCTGTCCTGTAAAGTTCCATTCCTTGTGAAGTACCTGGCTCTGTAGCCTGTAGAAGAGGTTCTCGATCGTCTTGCTCGCTCCATTGTATGGGGTGGTGGTGCGATGTATGTGACAGAGCTTCTTGAAGAACTCCTGGTTCTCCAGTTTCTTGTGACCGCCCTGGTTGTCATACACGATTTCGTAGGGCTTGTGTCCGCTCACCTGTATGGCCATCCTGTAGCTCATGTACTGGGCTTCATAGTCCTCGCTGTCACTGATGCAGAAACCAAGGAGACATTCTGAGTAAGCATCTATCACCTCATACACGCTCGTGGTTCTCACCTTGCCGTCCTCATCCTTGTAGTAGAGGTTGAGCTTCGTGCCGTCACCATACCAGAGGGCATCCCTCATCTGTGGAAGTTGGGTCTTGTGTCTGCGGTCAAACTTTTGGTGTGCCTTCTGCTCGCCATGTACGGCATCATACCACAATGGCTGCACGGCTGCACTGTCAAGCCATATCTTCAAGCTGCGGATGCTCTTCAGGGGCTTCCACCCACGGCTCTCACACTCTTGGTTGAACTGGGTGAAAATCTGAGAGTCTGTCAGCACTGGCACACGGCTTCTTTTCAGTGCCACGAGTCTTCTGCCAGCTTCCTCTGTTATCTTCACCGTGTTCTTATTGCCTATCTTGCCACTTATCAGTGAGGGATAGCCATCCTTCTTGAAGGTGCTCATCTTCACTTTCAATCGAGCGAGGTTCTTGGGGAGTGTATGTCCAAAGGCTTCCCTCATCTTCTCGCTTTGCTTGAACACGATGCTCCAGAGGTCGCTTCTTCTGCCACCACCCAGGGCATGTGTCGTGGCTTGCAGGTCATTCATCCTGGCAAGGAGCATTTTCAGCACGCTTGCGTTCTGGGTATATTCGTCGATGAGCTTCTGTGAAAGTCTTGTTTGAACACCATTCAAATCGTATTCAAACGACTCGTAAAACTTACGAGCTTCCTCATCCACCTGCATGTAGTCCTTCAACTCTTGTCGCTCCAACACGTCCTTGGGGTCGCCATATTTCTCCACGAATCTCATTCTGTACTTCTTGGGAAGGGAGGCATACACATACAGGGCATAGTTTCCTTCTCCTCTTGCTTGTCGGGCACATTGGATGTTGCCACGGCAAACATTTTGTGAAAGAGTGTTGCCTTTGATGACAGGCTCGTCACCACCAGTTAGCTCCTCGAAGGTCACACACAGTATCTTGTTGTAAAACTCCATTCCGTTATTTGTTTAATATTCTTGTATGTTTTTACTCTTCTATCCCATCACCAGACACACCTCTCAAGGCGATGGCACTGGCAAGGAAGTTCATTATAAAAGCAACAACACACAACACGTCACTATTCTCAAAAGACAATGCGCAAAGCATCACAAAGCTCACCAAGAACCAAATCAATCTCAGTTTCATGGCAAGGGCAAGGCTGAGAAACCATTTCCATTCCTTACCATATATCAGTCTAAATGCTTCCTTCATAATTCTTTATTTTTGAGGATCCAACTTATCGCCTACAGGTATGCCACCAAAATCCTTGATGGCCATGTATCTCACCCTTCTTGCCAGGTGAGAGTCCTTCTTGTAGTTGAGCGATTTACTAACCATTTCGGGTGTAATACCCATCAGTGTGGCTATTCTTTTGCCAACACCATGACCTACGATGATTCTTTTATTCATGCCTTTTTATGTTAAATTCCTAATATTTTTACCTTTTCTCGCCAATATTTTGTATCTTTGGCGACGTGTTCAATTATCAAACACGCTGCAAAGATAGAATATTTTCTAATATCTACAAAATATTTATTAGATTATTTTCTATTTTACGATAAAAATAATTAGATTTTAAACTAAATTAGTATGATATTAGACAGAATTAAGCTATATATAGACACTAAAGGCATAAGCATTGCTGCCTTTGAAAAGAGCGTAGGAATGTCAAATGCCTCTTTTAGTAAGTCTCTCAAAAATAATGGAGCCATCGGAACTGATAAATTAGAAAATATTCTAAGCATTTATTCAGATATTTCCCCTGAATGGTTACTGACAGGGCAAGGAGATATGCTAAAAGAAGAACCATCTTTATCTGTTAGCATGAATCCCCAAGAAGGAACACCATATTATGATGTGGATTTTTTGGGAGGTTTTGATTTGCAAGAAAATAGCCAGGCAATGGTTCCTGCACTAAATATAGTTGCTAATATTTGCCCACGTGCCGAAATGTGGTGCAATATTACAGGGCATTCCATGGAACCCACGATTTCTCATGGTGATATAATTGCATTGCACAAATGTTCCGTTGAAGACATTCAATATGGCGAAGTATATGCAGTTGTCCTTGATACTTTTAGAACAGTGAAAATACTCCGTAAGTCTTCAACTCCTGGTATGCTCAAATTTGTCCCAGTAAATAAAGAGGAATTTGATGAACAAGAATTTTCAATTTCCCGAATATTACAAGTGTATGAAGTTGTAGGAAGTATTAGACGTTTTTTCTGAAAAGTATGACTCTTTTATATACTAAAATGTGAAAGTCCTTAGTTTATAGGGCTTTCACTTGAATTTTGCCCCTTGAATATTCACAAAACACCGTATTTTGCACCCCAAAAAGCTAAGATAAAGCCTATATTTCGCTTATATCGTACCCTTTTCTTGCTTAAAAACAATATTTTAACATTGGTATTTGTCACTCCTAATGTCATTCCAAACTAAACATTTCGTTTTTCCGTGCTCGTATCTGTCACTCCTAATGTCATTCCAAGTGTCATCCCTAACACGATTTTTACGGTAAATTAGCCAATTCGTTATTGACTAAAACGAAAAAACGGCTCACAAGCTATTCAAAGATAGTTTGCAAGCCGTTCAAATCCTTTTAAATGAGCGTTTTAGGCATTTTATTCCTTGCCACCACTTCGTCTTAGATGGCTCTGTATGATCATAGCCTTGCCATTCATCAGACAGCCTCCATCCGTCAATCCTGCATGGAGCAAGCTGCTCTTGGTGTAGCCTATCTGTTCGGGCGTTAAAACGTCAAATATGGCCGATATTGAGCCAAAATAGTAGTTTTTCCTACCTGATAGCAGGTGTACATGTATTACCTTCGTCATTGCCTTATAATTTTGTCGTAACATGAATAATTTATCGGGTGCAAAGATACCAAATATTTATTATATGGAAGAATTTAATAATATAAAACTTCTAAATATTGCTTATTTGGAATTTTCAAATAATCAAGAAATACAGTTATCAAACTTACTTTTAAAGCCTATAGATGCCAGACGAAGGAACAATCTCTGTTATCCATTCCAGCCATCAAAGCCCAAAGAAGGCGATATGAGCCATCAGGAGCCTCTTACGCATAAATGGATAATAAACCACCCACCAACTCCCTCAAAAAGCCCTCATATCGCCTTCAATGTAACATTTTCCCTTTGAACGCTCTTCAAATGTTCGTTGAATGTCACATGAATGTTATATGAATGTTACATTTCGTTTTTGTTTTCGTTCACCCCTCAAATCTCTCAAACTCCCAGTGTTTAAAGGGCTTTCCACTGATTTAGGGTCTCATTCATTTTTACACATTTCGTTTTACCCCCTATACTCGATTAAAACAAAAGAAGAATAGTTCAGAGCAATCATATGTTGATTGCTCTGAATCGTTCATAGAGAGCCATAAGTCTTTAGCTTGTGGGTAGTTCAAGAAACCAACTTCCAGAAGAAGGCCACCTGGTCCTGTACCCAAATCCAGGCAGCCCAATCTCCCATCTTAGCCTCAATTTTAGTTACCAAATATCTCTTCTCCAAAACGGGATATTAATTCCTGTTTAAAATCGTTTGGGAAATTGCAATCCCTAAACGCATCTTTCTCAATGCTGACAACGCCATCTGGAATAACAATACTCTTCAAAGATTCACAACCGATAAATGCCCCTTCTCCAATACGAGTTACACCATCAGGAATAACAACGCTACTCAAAGAAGTGCAACACTGAAATACACCCACCTCAATACGAGTTAAACTATTAGAAATAACTAGGCTCTTCAAAGATCTACAACCACCAAATGCATAATCCCCAATGCTGGTAACACTGTCAGGAATAACGAGGTTCTTCAAAGATTCAGCCATATTAAATGCCCAATCCCCTATGCTAGTTAAACTGTTTGAAAGAACGAGGCTCTTCAAAGAAAAGCAACATTCAAACGCTCTATCCTCTATGCAAGTAACACTGTCCGGAATAACAATACTCTTCAAAGATGAGCAATGATTAAATGCACCACTCCCAATGCTAATTACGCCGTCAGGAATTACAATACTCTTCAAGGATTTGCAACCACTAAATGCCATTTTCCCAATACTGGTGACGCCGCCAGGAATGACAATACTCGTCAAAGAATCACAAGCACAAAAAGCACCATCCCCTATGCTGGTTACACCAGCAGGAAGAACAATACTCTTCAAAGATGAGCAATAACAAAATGCCAATGTATCTATGCTGGTAACACTGTCAGGAATAACAAGACTCTTCAAAGAACGGCAATGCTGAAATATATGAAATCCAATGCTAGTAATACCATTTGGAAGAACAATATTCTTCAATGATTCGCAATAACTAAATGCACCATTTCCGATACTGACAACACTATCTGGAATGACGAGGCTCGTCAAAGATTCGCAACCGGAAAATGCCCGTTTCCCAATGCTCGTAACATAATCCGGAATGACATATGATGTAATGCCTTTGTCTCTAAACGAGATAATTGTACTTTTGTCTTTGTTAAACAACACACCATCTTCTAAGATAAAATTCGGAGACAAACATTTCACGTCTCCATTCCAATGAGAAAAGAGATTACCTTTCATGCTGACAACACTTTCCGGAAGAACGAGATTCTTCAACGAACTGCAATCGGCAAATGCACCATTTCCAATGCTGGTAACACCGTCTGGAATAACAAGAGTAGCCAGAGAAGAACAACCATAAAATGTTTCATCCCCAATGCTAGTAATACTATTTGGAAGAACAATACTCTTCAAAGAAGAGCAACCGGCAAATGCATGTTTTTCAATGCAGACAACACTTTCTGGAATAACAATACTCTTCAATGATTCACAATAACTAAATGCATCAATCCCAATAACAGTAACACCATCAGGAATAACAACGCTACTCAACGAATCGCATTCAGAAAATACCATGTTACAAATAATCTTTGTCCCCTCATTTATGGAATAAGTTCCCTTAAGCTTTTGTGGAACTTTCAATAGTTTTCTTCCATCTTTGCTGTATTTTACGCCAAATTCATCTGTAATGGACTCATTTAACTCTGCTTTCGTTGCTTCTGTTGACATATCCTCTACTTTCAACTGACAAGCCCCCAGAGAATCACCATCCACCCAATCCATCAACAGTACCGGATATTTCTCCTCTTTGCCTTGACTCAGAACCAAGAGTTCCTTCTCCAGAAACTTTACAGAACTACTGTTGGAAGACGCATCAGCACATCCTTTCTGAGCTTTCGTAAAACACTTGAGGGCATAATATTTCCCAGTAGTCTTGTCCTGCATCTTAAACACCACGGAAGAATCACCACTGATGTGATAGGGCTCTCCTTGACCATCTAATACGACAGAAAGGTGAGCCAACTTGTCAAGATTATTACCGGCATCTTGAATAGCCTTCATATATTCTAATAGGGTTGGATACTGCATAGCTTTTACAATTAATGATTCATTTCATGTAGCCGTATGTAAATACGACTTTACAAAAGTACACATTAAAATTCTAACCAACAAAAGAAACAGCAGAAAACTTATAGAATAGTGCAAAAAAAACTAGTTTTTACCTAAATTGGCACTGTTATATAAAGAAATTCCGTCCATCAAGAGTATAGAAGAGAGTATAAGACAATTGCTCTCGTATTTAAAATAGTAAAAAGAGTCCACAAAAAATGTACTCTTTTAAGAGCCATCTGTTTCAAGAAGATATATATATTGCGTGTTGGCTCAATACTTCCCATGCGCAAGTATCTATAAGTGACAAGATGATTCTAGGCTCCCAAAAACCTCCTAAACTACCTTGAAGTTGGTAGGAAGTTTCTGCTCCTTCTTGATAAACATCAGCATGTAAATAGGAAGATAAGTGATTTTTCCTACCTTCTTCACATTATCATTACACAGCACATAGGCTTTAGGAATCTGATAAGTTGTTGAGTTTACCACATTCGTAAGCGCTTTGTGACGCTCATGATCCTTGCCCGATTTAACCTCTAAAGGCAACACCTCACCATTTTGCTCTATCACAAAATCCAGTTCACCCTGCCGCTTGTTGTTATAATAATAAGACTGCTCTCCTCGTATGAGGTGAGCGGTCGTTTTCATTTATGATTGAGTCTGCTTATTATAATAAATTAGACTCCATGTTCTTTATCCCATGCAGCTCGTTACTCCGAGCGTAGTAGCGATAGCGGTCAGAATGCTGATGGCTATCTGCAGAATTGTTTTCCAAGTGTTCGCTTTCATTTTTTTTGAATGTTGAATGTTGAGTGTTGAATGTTGAATTTTTTGTGGGCGGATAGGCTGGGCTAGGGGCTAGCACCCTAGCCAGTCTATCCTTGGGCTATTCAAGGCCGTCGCCAGTATCGTCCTTGCCGGTAGTGCTGCCGCCTGATTCAGAGCCTTGGCCATCGCTGCCGGTCTGACCGGTGTTTGAACCACCTGGGGTAGAACCGCCTGGCGTATTATCCGGAGTGGTTGGGGCGTTGAGGTCAACGTTGGTCTTACCCTCCTTAATCGCCTTGATAACGGCTGCCTGAGCACTGCGGCTGGCTACGAGGTTGAACTCGGCGTCATCGCGAAGGTTCTTGAACTCCTGACCTGGCTCCCACTGAACCTTCACACCGGTGATGTTCTGTGCGGTGAACTTGTCGGCATCCTCGGCACCCTTTGAGGTGAGAAGGAGAGAGAAATCACCGAGGTCGCCCAGACGGATTTTCTTGCCCTCAAGCAACATCTCACGCATGCAGTCTACGGCAATGTAGAGGATGGCGCTGATGTCGGCTCTCGAATAAACACTGCCATGTGAAGTGATGTGCTTGGCAAACTTCTCGATGGTCATGATGTCGGTGTACTGTGAGATGGCGAAAGCATTCTGCTTCTCGGTCTTCACGAGTTCCAGGTCCTTTGGGTCAGGGGTCTTACCCTCCTTCTTTGCCTGGTTGATGCGTGACTTAGCCTGGTTGATTTCCAGAAGATTTGCGTTCACGCTACGCATTACGATGCTGTAATTAATCATAGTCTGTAGTATGTTTAGTGTCCGTGTTTTGCAACTCCCCAGAACGCCCCGTTCCTGCCATTTTCGGGGTCTTCATTGATGACCGGCGCCTGCCATCATTTTTGACCCGCGTAGGTCTTAATAGAAGACCGCCTTCAGGCACCTAAGGCATTTCCTTCGATTGCTGGTGCAAAGATACGAAAATTTCGGGTATCTACCAAATTTTGGCATGCGATAAGGAGCGATTTTCAGCAAACTTACGATTTGAAAGTTAGTTATAAAGACTAACTCTATGTTTTGTGAGGCGCATCTCTATGTTTTGCGATATAGAAAACTATGTTTTGCGGTATAAATCAGCATATTACAAAGTAATAACCGATTACGGGTAACGCGTTCAGTATTCAGTATTCAGTTTTTTTCGCTGTTGTTACCACTCTCTGTATAGATAGTATATAAATTCATAGATCGGAAG
>ERZ1031897.26-NODE-26-length-45975-cov-8.003463_pt1 | contig 45975 bp, 17 predicted proteins | sample MGYA00517881_ERZ1031897 | MGnify/ENA primary metagenome ERZ1031897 (study PRJEB33719, sample SAMN04261280) | wastewater metagenome | biome: rural village; feature: human; material: feces | host: Homo sapiens | place: El Salvador | collected 2013-01-07 ... | reverse complement strand
CACCTGACTGTTAATCAGGGGGTCGTTGGTTCAAGCCCATCTTGAAGCGCAAAAGCCTTGCAGGTTCAACACTTGCAAGGCTTTTTGTTTTTTTATACAAAAGAGGCAGCCAGTCAGGATCGTAGATGACAAGCACAGATCTCTCTGCGCTCATCTTCCCCAACCAGTGGTCTATGACATATCCTTGTATGTCCATCTTCTTGAATTTTATTTGTATCCATTTAAACTTTCGCTCGTAATTTCGCTCGTAAATCGCTCGTAATTTCGAGCAATTTAAGAGCGACGTAATTCTTGATTTTCAAGCACTTACAATCAAGAACAAAACTTTTTCGCTCGTAATTCGCTCGTAATTCGCTCGTAATTCGCTCTTATTTTACGAGCGACCAATTTGAGACGTTACCTTTGGTTTCATTTTGTATGATTCCATCATTACGAAGCTTACGTAGAATATTTCCTATTCTTGTCTTTTTTTGAGTATCATCCAACTGGTCAGAAATGACATTCCACAGCAGTTTGTCTATTTCTCCTCTTGTCAATACACCATGGTCTTTCAATGAATCTACGAGTAATCTCTCACACGACTTCGAGTCAAGCCCCTTATGCATGGAATACTCCACCTTCTTGTCTGTACGCTGCGCAATGTGTTTTGACACAAACAAATGAGGCTTTCTGCCTTCTATAAGATGCTTCTTTCTTAATTCCTTGATTGCTTCGTCACCGATTGGCTTATCTCGCTGTACTTGGTCAAGAAGCACAGCTTCCGTAAGGTTTATATTCTGATTGGCAAACAGCAACAGGCTATAGTTTTCATCAATTACCGTGCCATACATGTGCATTACCACATGCGAATCGTCCGTTCCATTGTAGTCGGGCATAGGCAGGAAACGTTCCTTCTGGCGCACAAACAGGTTGTGTATGCCATAACCTTGCGAATCTATCATCTTCAAGTTTACCATAGCCCTCATAAGGAAAGGGTTGCGATACAACTTTGGCGTCTTTGTGCCAAAGATATATTGTGTGTAGTCACCTTCAAGAAAACCGCCTGCGTTCTCAAACGTCAGCTTGTCCTTGTCTTCAGTAACTATGATGCGCTCATTCTGCAAGTAATTCTGATGGGCTATGCAGTTATGCAGCCCCTCAAGTATGCTGCGCGTATCGTATTTCCAGACCTCGGCTGGTATAAGCGAATCCTGCGGATATATCTTGAAACGGTAGTTGCGTATGCGACTCATCAAGGCCGTTGTCGCCTTGATGTATGGAATGGTGTAGATGTCACCAAACACCTCACCGTCTTGAAAGCATTTCCAAACTATCTGCGAAATATGATGAAGCTTATGCACCTTTTCCGACTTACCCACAAGCAACAATGCCGTACGCGTAATCTGTCCATCCTGTGAAAGATGGGCTTTATCCAAGAATGTAACATCATCCCAAGTCTCCATTGCCTCGGCAAAGTCGGGATAGCGCAATTATAACCTGCCCTCGCCAACTGTATTGCCTCAGGATCCAAATCTTCGAGTGTAGCATCCTCTACTATCTGTGCCGACCAGTCGATTTGCGAAGTATATATCTGGCGCATCCAGTCAACGTATGGAGTAAGGTCTGTCACATGGCTGTCCACTCTGATATAAGGCTTCTGCTTATAAGTGGTTGGCTCATTAACAGCAGCAGGTATTTTGAACAGCACTACACGCCGTTTCCCTTCATACATGAACTCTATGATGGAGAAATTCACCTTAGGAACAACCATTCTTCTCAGGTACAGTTCCAAAGCCTCATTACCTACTGCCTTCACTTTTGCACTATCAAAGGTGGTTCCTTTTATTTCAAGCGTATCATCATCCACACCAAAATACAGGTAGGCAAAATCCTGATGATCAAGGCATGCACCATTCGATAAGGCTGAAATGTATCGTCCCAGCTTATCTACTTCCTGATAATTGGATTTGAACTCCAAATATCTACATTCCTTTCCTATTTTGGCAATCTGCTCATTGAGCAGACTGGTATATTTCTGATTCACATCCATATTCTATTCTGTTTTTGATGTCTTTAAAATGGAAACATTTGTTGGGTAGGTTCATTGCCTTCACCTTTCTTTTTTCTTGCCTTCTTTTCCTTCGGCTTGTTCTCACAGATGTGTTCCAAACCGTGGGTCAGCGCCATGCACCAGTCTTTCTTCGCCTTTTGGGTTACTCGGGCTGATATACCATATATACAATAGGGCTGTAGTACATTCAACTCATTTACGATGAAATCATATACCACCGCATTTTGATTATATCATAGATATTCTGTTCTGTCATGTTAGTTGTTTTTGATAATTATCACTTTTTCATTTACTGAAGGATTGCTGGAATTCAGCAAGTCCTTGATGTCCACACCGAGCAATTCGGCAACCTTTCTTAAGGTCACCAAATCAGGTTGAGAAGAATTTGTACACCACTTGGAAACTGTTGCTGGGTCTTTGCCCAATTGTTCAGCCAGCCATTTATTAGTTTTCTTCTTCTCAACCAAGACTACTTTTATGCGATTTATATCCTTCATCATTTTCTTTTTTATTGCGTTAAACGCAAATATAAGGATTTTATTTAAAATTACACTTCTTTATCCGCATATTATAGGAAAGTTTAACGATTCGTCTACTGTAACCACTTTTTATAAGCCATAAATAGTATAAATGAAAGCAAGAAAAGGGTAAATCCAAACATTATCCAAGTACAAGACCACAATAAGAACCGCATTAAGCAAGGTTGCCCAAGCCTTGGGCATCGTGTCCCCACCCTTTGGGCATCGGTTGCCCAAGGCTTGAGCATCGTGTCCCCAAGCCTTGGTCCTTCCTTCATGTTGTAGTTTCCTATATTTAGTTGACTACATAGTTTCTTATTCCTATTGTAAGTTGACAATTATTTTCTCTATTCCTAATTCTACTTGTCAATCTTCTATCTTATTCTTAGTTCGTATTTACATACTTAGACTAAAAAAGGTGCATTCCGACTTTCTTCGGAACACACCTTATTATATATATACTACAAAACGCTTATATTCTCAGCTTTATCGGCGAATAACCAATTTGGAGAACTTGCCGGAATTGGCCTTGATGACCAAGATGCCAGCAGGCAAGGAAGCCAAATCGAAATGCGCCTCACCACCTTGGAAGTTGGCAGAAGCAACCTTTGCACCAGAAGCAGTATAGACAGCCACAGCTGTAGCCTTGGCATCACGAATGTTGACCATGCCGCCATTTACCTCTACTGAAAGATCAGCCGTTTCACTGCCAGCAACATTCTGGATACCCGTACCTGCCGATTCGTCGTCACTGATAGCCATCCAACCCACAGTCTCTCTGATTGGCTTTAACTTACTGATCGTTTTATTTGGATCAGAAGTATCTGCAAAGACTCTTAAATTAGCATAAGACTTTGTTTCATAAAGATCATTCAAACTTAACAATCGCAGCAATGACAAGAGCGGACGATTGAAAGACTGATATTGGAAAATCAGTCTCGGATTCTTCAACTCTTCGCCAAAGTTGAGCTTATAACGAGTATAGTTATTCAAAAATTCCATATCCTGGTTGCCTACAGAGAACTTCTTGCCAAATGCAGTCGTACTTCCCTTTTCGATGGCAAGGAAGGATACACGTTGACCGATTATCGTCTTGCCATATTTACTGGCTTCCACCTGACGAGTCAGCACCACCTTAAAACCATCTTTGGTAATTTCCCATGCACGAGCCTTTACAGGATATTTCAAAGTAGAAATCGGAGTCACGAATACCACAGGAGCCTCAGCAAATGGTTGCTTAAACTTATACTCTATTGTATCTCCGCCCACTCTTACCATTTTACCTGCTTCATCCGTAATCAAACCCGTCTCATAATGAAGAGAACCTAAGGTACCATTACCAGGTTTTGCTACAATAAACGAGGCATGCTCTGTTCCCTTAAAAACATTAGGATCCGAGTCGAGCGCATTCCAAGGAAAGAACTTCGATGTGAAATAACTCGTAGTGAAAGCATTGACAACCTCCTGGGCATGGGTAGTAGGAGTTACGCTGGTTGTACCACCAAAGACAACAACAGGATTGCTTTCGAATCCATGCTCATAGAAACTATAGACATCTTCATCATTTGCAGCAGACATGGTTCCCCATTGGAAATCAGCAGAACCTTCAGAACCATTCACCGTATTTGCCACCTCAGAAGAATAGCGATCTCTTCCCAAGAAGTCTATCACATGAATACGATAGGAATAGTTACCAGCTTCTTCCACCTTATCCAGATAAGAAAAAACATGAGTAGTATCCTCTACTGCTTCGAAATGACTGAGACACTCCCAACTTCCGTTCTTGCCTTTTTTACGCTCTACCATGATATCATCTACAAACTCTCCGCTATGGTTCTTGAATGTCATGGCACAAGTCTTCGTACGTGGCACAAAAGATACGGTCAGGTCTGAAGGATTATAGGTACGAGGATTTCGAGGAACATACTCATAGTCGGAGTTGTAAGCCAACTTAGGTGCTAAGGCAGCATACTTCTCGCCTATCGGCGTCAACTTATCTCCAGCTATCGCAAAACGGCATTCCTGTACATTATTATAGAAAGCATAACGCTCTATATAAGGAGCATCATTCAGATAGTCGAGAACCGGACCCATGTGCTGCAACTCAATTGCATAATTGGCATCAGTTCCTTTGGTATCACTTCCAGGCCATCCTGTCCAGTTGGCACCATAGTTCATCTCTGTAATCCAGATAGGGCGACCGCCACATCGTTTACTGATACTTTCCAGCTGGCTCTTCCAGCCCGGCTGATCTTTATACCAATAAGCATGAACGGCAATAAAGTCACAGCGCCAGCCACGGGCATCCACAGAGTCGATAAATTCATAAAGCCAATTATAATCACCAGCTACGGCAGGAGAACCCAAACGGCGACCGGTAGCCATCATCTGAGGCCAGTTAGCCAACACATTCTTGACATCAATATCCTGTTCCTTGTCATCCGCCTTATTATCCGGTTCGTTGTTACCTAAGATATTGGCACTACCCGTGACTTCACCCACATCTGCAATACCAGGCCATCCCTCATGATGATGCTGGGTTACATACTCACGATCTACCCAATCTCTATGGTCACTGGCATCCCAGTTGTAACACCAACCCGTATTGAATTTCTCCTGTACACCATCGTTCCAGAATCCAGCCCATCCACGCTTGATGACATCATTCCACTTACTGATGCGGATGTAAGAGACTCTGCCGTTGAGTGGTTTGGAAACACTCGCCAAGTTGATTTTCTTATCCGCTTTATCGGCGATAAACACACGGCTATAGCCTGTACCATCACCCTTGGTACCTAAACAGACCATGTATCCACGTTTCAGGATAAAACTTCTGATATGATTATTAAAAGTTTTATTACTTGATGTCAAGTTATACTTAGTATTGACAACAAAATTATTAGAAGACTCTCCACCAAAATCAGCCTCTGCAAATACAGTCAAAGGTTGATTTCCGGAATAAGGCAAAATCATAGCACCGGCATTATAGATACGCACCTGACAGTTGGAACCATTTTTTGCCGCTTCACCATTGATCTTTACGTTGCTCAGGAATTTCACAGCCTTGCTTGGCAACAAATTATCAAAGATGACGGTCGCATGATCCGTATTGGTGATGTTGATACTACCGGTTGTGGCGAAAGGCGTCGTCGAAGAGATGTGGTAATCCACCTCTCCATCCAAGGTAACCGAGCCCGTTACCTCTTTCACCGTTTGGCTCGTGTTGTCGGCGAACATCGACAGGGATACCGCCAACAAACAGGTTAAAAACAGTTTTCTTTTCTGCATGGTTTAAGTTTATGCTTATTAAAAATTAGTTATTGTTATTTTCTACTTTACTACCACCTTCTTTCCATTGATGATATAGATGCCTTGAGGTAAGTCCTGCAAATCTTCAGTCAGATCTTTCACTTTCTGACCACCCAGGGTATAGACCCCTTGCTTAGCAGCAGGATTCTCCATTTTGATCTCCTGAATACCAGAAGCCACTGGATCTTTCTCACCATAATAGTAGAGGCGGAAATTATCAAAGATGACCCAATAATTTGACAGGACATTATCTCCCTTCAAACCAATGGTAATCGCCATTTTATACTTGGTTGTATATTTCAACGTATTCTCATAAAGCCCCTTTTCGAAATAAGCATGAGCAGACTGCATATCATTAGGCACATACTTCGTTCCTGCAGCAGCTTCTTTACCTATATTCAACTTATGGGTCTGGGCATCCGCTATGATATTACAGATGTTCTGCTTATTTTTCTCAGTTCCCATATATATATAGGTAGCCACCTTATCGATTCCTGCAGCATAGTCAGTATTCACTTGAGTAGTGGTTCCTGGACGCTGGAAAGCCTGAACCTTCATCTCATACACACCCTTAGGCATAGATGCCAACTTCTGACTGATATTTAAAGACTTCTGAAAATATTCAGCACAGGAATAATTGAGGGTAGGTTCTGGAGAAACCGTCCATCCTTCAAGTGCATCCATTCCTGCATTCTGAATCAAGAAGGAAATATCAAAAGGCTTGTTAGCTTCTGTTGCCTGTACACCTCCCAAGAATGTTTTCACAGAAGTCAGAAGGTCTGTCTTTGCTTTCTCCAGTTCATCCGCCAATCCCGTTTTCAGCAGTTCTTTCATCTCAGCTAACACACCTTCGAAAGTAGCATCCGCACCTTCTACGGTTTCCTGATGAGGAACAGCCAACAAGGCTTCTACTTTCTCAATCTGGGCATTCAGTTCATCGGCAACACCATTTCTGTAATTCTGTGACAACTCCTTCGCCTCATCAGCAGTAAGAATCAACCAACGCTGGTCACCTGCCTCCTGAGAGAATTTCAAACTTGTAGAAGTTGTGGCATTCGTTTTCTGAGCAGTCAGACAATAAGCAGAATTATTCTGCACATGAGCTATCCAATAACCCGTGCGCATCTCGCCACCCACCTTTTCCACTTCTACAGAGGAAGGCAGGAAATGGAAACGTTCACGATTTGTCAGTTCTGTCACTTCCTTGGTCTTGATACCATTGGTACCGGTAGAATTGTATGAAAGATACTTGCCTGTTGCCACGTTCTTCAGGGAATAGTAGCAGGTAGCCGGATCGAAAGTAATGTTCCATGCCACACTGTCATTGGTCGTAGCATCCTCATCACTCATCGCCATCCACTGTAAGTTACCACTCTTATCAACACGCAAGAACTTCGAACCCAGACCATATCCCTCATTTTTGAGATAATACTTCTGCTGGTCGTCCTGTTCAAAGACATAGGCAGGAGTAGCAAACTGACCATTTGTTGGTGCCAGTCCATCTTCTCCCAAAGCCTCAGCCAAGAGCGAGTTTCCAACATAAAGAATCTGAGTACCATTATCCTCATGTGCTCCATTCACACCGTATGGCCACATGTGGGTACCATCGCCATTCAAGCGGGTCGTCGTACTATTGTCCAAGAAGCGCAAGGCACGGGTAGCACGCACACCCAACCAATAACCGCTGGTAGTATTGGAACGGAGGAAAGAATTCTGCCAGGTGGCATGGGTTCCCACGCCGATGGCATGCAGCATCTCATGGAGCAAAGTACCCGTCTTCTGGTAAGAAGCATTCGGGCCTACTCGCATCCAACCGCCATAACTACAGTCGGCAGTAGGCGTTTGAGCTCCATAATTAATGGTGATATGAAGTCCATGAATACCCGTATATTCATTCCATAAATCAATAGCATCCTTGGCAGCAGACTGAACACGAGTCAGCGCATCAGAAGGGAAACCATCATTGATGTTATAAGTAACACCACCCTTCGGACGGGTAATGGCTTTCACAGGATCACCATAGACTACGTTGCCATTGGTCTGCTTGACGTAGGCACGGATGTAATATACCGTAGCAGGCTCCAACTTGGAGATATTGTAGATTTCTCCCTGATTAGACAGATAATTCTTGCTTGTTCCATCCTCCACCGTTGGCATCTGGTTGACAGAAGAATAGCAGAAGCCCTTTTCCTTGATGTTGCCTGATGTAATGCCACTTACGGTCATACGGCCATAGATATGGGTAGCACCGCTCAACCAGACCTTGTTGGTCTTCACGACTGCATCTGCTGCAAAAGCAGGTGTAGCGTAGCCCATACAGGCTACGCTTAGCATGATGATTGCTTTTTGATATATCTTTCTCATTTTTATTATTTAGTCGGTTTGTTAAAGATTCTTTGCATATTACTTGTTCAGATGTTTCTTACCATCCTGGATATAGATACCCTGAGTAGGTTTCTTGCCAAGCTTGACACCATCAAGTCTGTAGATAGTGGAAGAATTTCCTTCCTTCTTATCACTCAGAACTCCTTGGATACCCGTCTCAGCATCCAGATAAGTCAGTTTGAAGTTGTCGAAACAGCACCAGTCATAGTTGATCATCTGATTGCTCCTGATGCCTAATTTCAAAGTACCGTCCGTTACCACACATTCCAATGTATTATGATAGAGGTCATGGTTATTGAATGCCGCATTCGCCTCTGTCACATTGTCTGGATAGGTATAAGGAGAAACGGTATAGATATCCGCATCATAAAGAGAGCATACCGGCTTCTCCTCATTGTTGGCATAGAAAAGGGCATTGATGGTCTCAGAACCATTCTCATGAGCAGCCGAAGCATCCTCCTTACCGCCTGCACGGTAGAAACTCTGCACCTCTACACGATAACGGCCATTTGGCAGACCGGAGAGTTGCTGATAGAAATCGAATGTCTTGTAATAATGCTCAGCTACGCCCTGGGCAGCAGCCGTAAAGCCAGTTCCACTCCAGCCCTGTCCTCCCTGAGAGAAATCCGGATTCTGGAGCAGGAAGGTGATGTCAGACAGTTTACCCTCTGCCGCCAACTGGCGGAGATAGTCATCATAACCCGCCAAAGCTTTCTGCAGGGCCACATAAGCCTTTTGCATCGGCTCGTATTCTTCGTCAAAAGTACCCGATTCGTTCAAAGCCTGCTCTCCCAAGGAGATGGCTTCTGCCAGGATATCAATCGGGCGAACTGCCTGCAACTTCTTTGCCTCATCCAGTGCATTGACCACCTTTTCCCATGTTTCGAGATGGGTATATTCCCGCTCGGTCAACTTCAGGAACGAACCATGCTGAGGGTTTACACTGCCCTTGATATTGGTCATTCCGGTAGGATTCTGACAATGTTCATCCAGATCCAGCATACGATAACCACCACCACTATAGTTCATATAAGCCAACTTCCAGGTACGGCTGTTGATCGGTCTGAACAAACTTGGCGCTTCGATAGACTTATTAGGCTCATAGACATCAAAGTTTGGATCCAACTTCCACTGGCAGGTACCCGTAGTCTGGTCTGTAGGCACCAGGAATTTTGCTCTTGCCTGTTTGAGATGATGCTCCCCACTCTCCGTCTTGTAGATCATGACATATTCACCATCCACCTTATTATATACGATATCGGCATCAATGATGTCATAGTTCGGATCGAAGTAAAGCTTAGGTGCTGAAATCTCAGTCAAATCCTCATTGACCAAAGAGTAATAGATACGATGGCGATCAGGGAAACCAACAGAATAATAAACCACATACTTCTGGGTCACAGGATCATAGATGACCTGCGGTGCCCAGGCTGCAGTCATATCCTTAACATCAGTCAGACCAAGTGCCTTCATATTTTCCTTACTCTCGAGGTCGATGCTAATGCTCTTGTCCCAATGAACGAGGTCGTTGCTGAGCATCAGAACCATAATATGGTTACTTGTCCAACCCAATTTGGAAGTCATATCAGTACCAGCCAACATGTACTTGCCACTCTCCGTACGCATCACATACGCATCACGCATACCGCCCGTCTGCGTAAACTTCTGGGTATCGAAGACCTCACCACCATTGAAGAGATCACGGTAACTATTGCCATAGCGGCTCAGGGCGAAAGAGGTTATTTCCTGAGAACCATGCATGTGGGCATAGAGATAACCATACTTATCTGCATCCTCAGCCAAGACATCGTCCTTCACCTCATCAGCCACCTCACTCACATTCAACTTGAATACGTTGAGGGAGGAAGCCGGAATCTCCAAGGTCTTGACATCAGACAGACTGACTTCTTCTGTAGGAACCACCTTGAAAGGTTCGTCCATTGTATTCTCATCTGTACCATTGGCAGAGGTCAGTCGCACTACAGTACCCCCATCAGCCTTCATATTCTTGAGATTCAGCTGGAGCGTGGTTGCCGCCTGATTAGGATTTACCACCTTCAGATAGAGGATACCATTCTCCTCATCCAACTGTGCAGACTGATAAATCTTCTGTTCAGCTGGTATTGTAAACTGATGAATCACCGTGCCATCCAACTTGCAGGTAACAGCCGTACCATCCACCTCGATCTCGATATCATACCAGCGGTCGTTCTTGATAGAACCGGAAGCAGTGGCAAGTGTCGATTTCGAACCATTCACACACATTTCTACTCCATGAGACGTATTATTCCAGCCCCCGAGATTCCACCAGCAGTAGTTATTGGCATCCTGATAATTGAAAATAACGAGGAAGCCTTCTCCACCCCCGTTTTTCTTTGCACGAAGCTTGTAGGTATATTTCTTAGAAGAAAGCTTTTGCGTATTAATATAAGTACAGTTGGTAGAAGAAGCGGTCTGCTTCAATTCTCCATCACGGATACTCCATGAACCGGTTCCTGCATTCCAGGTATTCTGTGAAGAAGAGAAATCATCCTTCCATATTGTACTTCCGTCATTTCCCTTGACCTCCACATCATCATAAGAGACCTGAGTATTCCAGGAGCCTACTCCCACCTGACAGTCTGGAACTGAAGAAGAATTACCCGTTTCAGTCCATAGCAGATTCTGCTTGCCCAAGTTGTTCCCCAGAAGTTTCTGCACATAATAAGAAGGTGTACAGAAATTCTTTGCCGCATTGAAGTGGATCATATCGTATGCCCACAGCGGGTCTTCCTCGTGGGTAAAGATCGGTGCAAAGCTTGCCAACTTGCAGACATCGGAGTTTTTCTCCATACCCAACATGTAGATAGCCTCTCCCAAGGCGCTGTTCAAGTTGCCATACTTGCCATAAGAACCGGAATTGGCAGCATATTCACCATTATACACACCAATGCTACGGTTGTAACGGTCGTACTTATGATAGTTGTCCCTCATCCACTGGTAGGAGCGATAGTAATGCTCATCCACGAGATCAACCGGTGAATCCAAGACCCATGCAGGATTGTCAGTACCCCATGCCTCCACATTTCCGATGATAACTATCTCCGGATATTTGGCATGGATGGCTTCATAGAATTTAGCATAGCGGCGACTGTATTCCTCACGAGCCTCAGGCTGGCCATTCTCATTGCCCACCTCAATAAACTTAAGTCCGTAAGGTTTCACATGGCCATTGGCGATGCGGCGGCGTCCCCATTCAGTAGTCTCATCCCCATTGGCATATTCGATGGCATCCAAGGTGTTCTGCACCAAGGTATCTACCTGTTCAAAAGGAACGGTAAAGCCATGTCCCAGACCTACATTGACCACAAACATCGGAGCGGCATTCAAATCTTCACACATCTGCAGGTATTCATCATAACCCAAGCCATCAGAAGAGCGGTAACGCCAGTTATGGTTCCAATGTCCCGGACGTTCCTCTATCGGACCGAGCGTATTCTTCCACTGGAAGGAATTTTCCAGTGCACCCTGTCCTTCCACGTAACAACCGCCAGGGAAACGGAGGAATGTAGGTTTGGTATCATGAAGAAGTTGGGCAAGGTCAGGGCGCAAACCATTCTTGCGACCTTTCCAGGTATAAGGCATGAGTGAGACTACATCGATCAGCATGCTGCCGTTATCAGAGGTAAGCAATGCAAAACGACCTTTCTCACAAGAAGCATTTGCCTTGATTCGGGCTGTCAGCAGAGTCCAGGAATTAGACTTCAAAGAGCCTTCCAACTGCACTTCCCCAGAAACTGCAGTTCCATCATTCTGCTGGAGTTGTCCGTATATTTTTCCATTAAAATGAGTTGAAGCTTTTACCCACACACGGAGCGTATAGGTAGAATCTGTCTCAAAGTGCATTCCCCAGAAGCCCGTATTACAGACTCCAGCTTTATGGGTTGCACTTGCGCCGGAAACCGAAAGTTGCAGACAGGTTTGCTGTGCCTTGTTCATCACCTGCTTTGTATTCAGGGTGAGTTTCACGTCCTGACCGTTTTGCTGGATAGCCGACCAGCATTCAGGGGTTGTATTATTATCTTCGAAAGATCGGTTTCTGATAAGTTCCGCATATAAGCCACCATCTCCCGCATGATTGATTTCCTCGAAGAATAGTCCGTATTGGTGTTCGCTGATAGCAGCCGCACGTTTTTGGGCATCGATGGTCATCGATACCTGTGCAGTAGCTGTCAGTGACATGCAAAGAGAAGTACAGAAGAGTATAGGTTTACTTAAGTTCATGAATTATTCAGAGATAGAGTTGATGTAAAAAAAATAAGTTGAATAGAGAAAAAGAAAAAGGCAGACAGAAAACAGAAGGTTTTCACTCTCTGCGTTCCGTCTGCCTTTCAAGTTATGTTAGTTCAAAAAACAGTCGCAATTACTTAACGACTACCTTCTTCACCTTCTTAGAACCATCCTTCATCACGGTCTCAATGATATTGATACCCTTCTGAAGCTTGCCAATCTGCATACCGCTTGCATTGTAGATCTTAGTTGCTACTGCATTTGCATCTGTAACGATCTCGCTGATACCTGTAGGATCAACGCCGAGATAATATAACTTGAAGTTCTTAACGATTGTCCAGTCATCGGTTACCGTTACATTCTTGATCAAACCGATACGGAAATCGCTATTGCCATCATAGTTGAAATTCAATGGCTCAGAATCGTATGCGCTGCCAGCAGCAGATTTGAAGAATGCCTGAGCAGTAATCATGTTGTCAGGAATGTACATTCCATCCTTCATTTTATACAGACCTCCATTATCACTCAAGCCTACGTCATTCCATTTGTCTTCAGCAATCTTATGTGCAGTAATGGTCTTGATAGCCTGCTTGCTCTCAGGGAGTTCAGTAGCTACCTTCTTCCCTTCTTCTGTTGGGATTTCCTTATCAGAGAAGTAGATAAATGCATTCTCGTTTACATCATACTTCAACTCATCGCTACCGTCTTTAGCAGCCTTACCATTACGATAGAAAGCCTGAGTTGTCAAGCGATACATACCAGCAGGAAGACCTACCAATGTCTGCTGCAAGTTGAATGTACAGTTGAAGAACTCACCAGCCTCAACACTATTATTAGCCTGGAATCCCATTGTTCCATCTTTCACATCCCAACCAGTACTACTCATGGTTGCGAAATCACTGTTGGCGATAACCTTGGTGATATCTGCAGGTTTTGCTTCTGAAGCATCAGCAATGATATCATTGATGACGTACTTAGTTACACCTTCATTCAAAGCCTTGATAGCAGCAGGTATCTCAGCATCAGCAGCTGTACCATTGTCATAAATACCCTGAGCAGTATTCACGGCTGCAGTGTACAAGCCCTTCGCAGTCTCAGAGGTTGTTGAAGTAGCTTCATTTTCCTCATAACGAGTCTGAGCGTTATCAATAGCTTCCTTCAGAGGCTTATAAGCCTCAATAGAGGTGTTAGCAGCCTCAATAGCAGCACTCAATGTATGAATACCAGGAACTGTTGCTTCTGTTTCAAGAGCAGTCTTAGCAGCCTCCAACTGAGTGCGTACGTCAGCATTCATCTTAGAATCCAACAAGCCTGCAGCCTTAGCAATCAATGGTGTTGTTACCACATTCAGAGCATCACCCTTGCTACCAACATACTTCAATCTGAAGTTATCCCAGATAGCCCAGTCACCCCAAGAATTATTAATATTAGAAGGACGTCTCTTCTCACGTACACCGATACGAAGCGTACCACCCTCTACTAACATTGGAACGGTTACGGTATAAGCATTCGGATTCTCCGTAGTGGCAGCAGCCATACCCTTCATAGAGTTAGGGATGTAAACAGTTTCTCCATTCAAGGTATATGCATAGTCATCACCAGAATTTTCTTTCATACCGTATGTATAAGGAGAGGTAAATGGAGTCTCCAAATCATTTGCATAGATAAACGCAGTGATATCCTCTATACCATTATCATGAGCTTTAGAAGCTACATTATTTTCAGCTACACGCTGGAAAGCAAGTACTGACAATTCATAAACACCATCAGGAATATTGGTAATATCCTGATAGATATCAAATGTGCCTTGATATACCTCGCAGTTTTTGTAAGTTCCATCAAATTTAGGGTTTCCTTCCTTGACAGTCCAGCCTTCGCTGCCAGAATCGAATGATGGGTTCACAATCTTTCTTGTGATATCATCACCTGGCTTGATACTTGCATTCTGAGCATTCTCCAACTTGACCTTCAAGTCAGCCATATACTGTGTCAACTCCTCATTATTAAGAGACCAGGTGCTCGTCAAGTCTTCTGCACTTTCGCCCGTTCCGCAATCATTATATAATTCCATGAAAGCATCAAACTCATCTCCAGCAGGATCTAATGCCAAGAATTCTTGTATCGTTCCATTCAGTGTTTCCAATTCTGCATACAACTCAGAACTCTTTTCAATCTTTGCTGCGATATCTGAAAGTTCTTTCTTCATGGTATTGATTTCCTCATCAGTAGTACCATCTTCAGTCATCGCTCTTGCAATTTCGATGAGTTCAGCAGCCTTATCGGTATAAGTAGGGCATGCATTAACACCAGCCAACTTAGCATCGAGGTCTGCTGCAGCTGTCTGCACATCATTCAAGTTCATAGCCTTGAAGCTTGGTCCACAATACTCAATCTGGAAATTATCTACGAATACCCAGTTAGCAGTACAATGATCGAGCTTGACGCCAATAGTCAAGTCCTCACCTTCCTTGATATCCAGGAGGAATTCATACTTCTGAGGTACACCTGCCTTGGTAGCTACAACCTGAGAGTTAGGAGTACTCTTAGTATCTGCGAATACAGAAACACCCTCTACCTTAAAGTCATCACCCTTAGTCTGCTGGGTTGCCATCGCATAGCATGTCACCTTGTAACCACCCGCAGGCAGTTTGTGCAAAGTCTGAGAGAGAACACCATCACTGAGGCGACCAGCACCAGCTACTTCTTCGGTACCTGTTACAGGGTCAGAATTTCCATGCACCCAGCGCTCAATAAATTTCTCTGTCTGATAGCCATCAGGTGCAGTATATGCATGAGAATTTGTCTGCCAATTGGTACCATGACCGCCATGACCAACATCACCCTTATCATCATATATACAATCATGAGTCCAACCAGTCAAAGCATCACAATTGGCGTCTGGAACATATTCTGTAATACCTACAGGAGATTCAGCCGTAGCTTCAGCCATTGCCTTATTTCTTCTTGCATCAGTAATCATGCGAGAAGCTTCCTTCAGCTGCCAATATTCTGCATTAGGATTATTGTAAATAGCTTCTACTGCAGTCACATCTAATCCTTCATCATGAGCAGAATTAATCTGATCCTTCAACTTCTCTAAGCGATAGAAATAAGTATAAGGATAAGCAGCCCAATCAAGACCATACTCACTGCTTTCTGCCAATGCTGGGCGGAACTGAGTATCTACAGCAGTCTCACCTTTACCATCGAGTTCATTATCATTAGGATTATAGCCGGCATAAGTATCAGGCTGCTCGTTAGACTGGAATCTGAATGTCGTACCATTAGGTGTAACTTTCCAATAGGTTTTCTCTATACCTTGATTATTGTAATCAACATAAGAGTTACCACCATTTTCATCAAATGAGTTAAGGAATATCTTGTTAGAAAAGGCACCAAACTTACCAGATTTATCATTACAGAAAGAATAGGTACCATTAGGCTGACCATCATCGCCCTTATTAGGAACGATAACAAAGCCAAGACCTGATGTGCCCAAACTTGTCTGGGTGCCATAAGCATTACCGTTGGTAAGCCACTTGTCTGCCAAGATATTCTTGATAGCTACAGTATCAGTACCATCCAGTTTCAACTGAACTGGATTTGGAAGAACAGGATCATTCACCTGAGCTTGTGCATAATTGGTGCTTAATGAAGCAACCAAAACTGCTGAATAAAGTAAACGTTTGTCCATGCGTTATTTTTTGGTTTAATAGGTTGATGAAGTTATTAGCTTCATTTAATTAAAGTTTTATCTGGTTGCAAAATTAGTAATTTAACCGTAACATACAAGTTTTTAAGCGAAAAAAATGCTTGGTTTTTAGATTATTTAACCAAAATGGGTGTGAAAACTACATAAAAGCAGGATTATACATTATATAATAGTGTAGTTTTAGCACTTATCACTCCAAAAAGGTAACAAGAAAAAACGAGAGGCAAACAAATACTTAGTTAATCTTCGTTAACGCAGAGATATTTTTCAAAAAAAATAGCATTATTTAATTAAAGTATTACTATCTTTGCACCCAAAATAACTAACGAAAGTATCCTAACAACAAAATTTGATTCAATCGAAATGAAACTGAAACTATTCCAAATATCCGGAAAAGCGTGGCATTTTTCGCCAGCACAAGCACCATCGGAGGGTTTTATTTGCAGAATAAATTTCGTTTAAGATAGCAAATAACTGTTAAAAGGAGAAATCTAAACATCAACACATTGAAACTTCTAAACAACAAAATAAACAATAACATGAGCAACCGCTTTATCAATCAATCGCGTCATGCGATGCTCGGTATATGCGCTACTTTAGCCATCTCAGGCTTCTATGCATGTACTGACTCTTACGACCTCGACGACAAGGGCAACATCCCGACGAATTTGGGTAAGAGTATCTATGAAGAGCTGGAAAATCCAAGTGAAGCCAGTAGTCTTCATGGTACATTCAAAACCTATCTTCGCCTGATTGATGACCTTGGATACAAGGAGGTCATGTCAAAAACAGGTTCAAAGACTGTGTTTGCAGCTAACGACTCTGCATTCAACGAGTTCTTCAAGAACAACAAATGGAACGCCAAGTCGTATGAAGATTTGACAGAGTCCATGAAAAAACAACTGTTCTACACTTCTATCCTTGACAATGCCATCCTGACAGAAATGCTTTCCAATGTGGAAAGTTCCAACAGTTCTGTTACCCGAGGCATTGCCATGAAACACCAGACCTCTGCCAACGCTACCGACACCATCCATCACGTATGGGCTTCTGAGTTGCCAGCCAACAACTCTTATTGGACTCCTTATATAAAAGGCGGAATCGACGTAGTAATGGACAACACCCGTCCTATGATGGTTCACTTTACCCAGGAGCAGATGCTCAACAATGGTATCAACAGCGAAGACTTTGCTGCCATCACAGGAAGACCATACGAGTCGGGTGGTACCTTTATCTTCAAGAACAAGATTATAGCTAAGGACGTAACCTGTCAGAACGGTTATGTAAACCAGACTGACGGTGTCATCGTACCTCCAGGCAACATGGCGCAGGTGATCAGAGAGAGTAAGGACAGCAAGTGGTTCAGCCGCATGCTCGACCGTTTCTGTGCTCCATACTATGATGCCCAGACCACATTAAACTATAATGACAATGCCCTCCTCAATGGCAAGCCAATGATTGACTCCATTTTCCAGTGGCGCTATTTCAGCGAGCGCTCTCAGGGAGCAGTTGCTCTTCAGAGAGATCCAAAACAGGTGGCATTGGCACAGGATATGCTTCTCAACTTCGACCCGGGATGGAACCAGTATTACAGCACATACGGCACGATGCTCGCCGATATGGGTGCGATGTTCGTTCCTGATGATGCAGCAGTAGAAGACTATTTCCTCAATCCATCCAATGGTGGTTACAACATTCTTGGACTTTATGCCAAGAAGCCTCTCAACAAGGAGAATTTCGGCGAGAACTTAGACAGTATTCCTGCCAACATCATCCGCTCATTCGTCAATAATATGATGAATGCATCCTTCGTACAGTCAGTACCAAGCAAGTTCGGTACTATCATGGACGAGGCGAGTGACCCAATCGGACTCACATTGAAAGATGTCATCAAGAAAGAGAATGCCTACGATGTACGTATCGCCAACAATGGTGCCATCTACATGCTCAACCGAGTGATTCCACCTATTTCATATAATATTGTATCTACACCAGCGTTGCTCCGCAAGGCAAAAGACTTGGGTGTCATCAACTGGGCTATCCAGGACAAGGATATGCTGAAGGTAAACTACTACGCCTACCTGCGTGCCAGCGCAGCCAACTATGCCATGTTCCTGCCAAGCAATAGAGCTTTCGACATGTATTATGTAGATCCAGTATCATTAGGTAAGAACTACAAGGATGGTCCTCGTGTACTCCACTTCTATTATAAAGATGTGCATAAGGACAAGAATATCTCTGTATCTGCATTCAAATACAATCCAGCTACAGGTTCTATCAGTTCAGACTCTACAATCGTTCAGTTGGGCGCAGTTACCGACCGCTTGATTGATATTCTGAACTATCATACCGTATCACTTTCACAGTCCGTCTCCAAGGACAACATAGGTGTAACCAATAAATACTACAAGACCAAGCATGGCGGTGAGATTGCCATCCACGGAGGTCACATCGGCGGAAACGTAGTAAGCGGTGGACAGATCAATGGTATTGCAGGCAGCAACTACAGCTATCCGGTTTCAGAAATCAAGGAAGCTACCAGCTACAGCAATGGTAAGGCATTTGTCATCGACCACCTCATCCAGGCACCTCAGACCAGTGTATATGGCTGTCTCAACGACAACAGCCAGTTCTCTAAATTCCTGGATCTGTGTACACCAGCCAATCTGAGCAATCTGCTGACCAGCATCGGTATGGATAAAGACGAACAGAAGCAGTTTACCGTATTCAGCGATGTCTTTGCCAGCAATACAACAGAAAACAAGAAGTACGACTGTCTCGACCAGAACGTCAACTTCTACAACACATACAACTACACGCTGTATGCACCAGACAATGAAGCCATGACCTTGGCATTCAAACATGGTCTCCCTACCTGGGAGCAGGTACAGGAAGTAATGGACAAAGCTTCAGCAAATGACGAGGCTGCCAAGGCTAAGGCACTGAAGATGGCAGAAGCTATCCGAAACTTCATCCGCTATCACTTCCAGGACTTCGCACTCTATGCCGACAACACCATCGACTACGGAGATGCACAGGAAGTAGGAAACGGCAACAGATCATACATGACCTCCTGCACCATCGGTTCTGCCTACAAACGACTCAAAGTCAAAGGTGGCAGCGGCAAGTTGTATGTAACTGACGAAGGCGGTGACGACCCAGTCATCATCAATGCAAATGGCGACAAGTTGGTCAACTTCATGGCTCGTGACTACATCTTCAAGAGTGGTGCTATAGAAACATCCTCATTCACAGCCATCCATGAGATTTCAAAGCCTCTCTGCTTCAGCAGGAGCAAACGTTACGACGACGGTTTCGCCAGCAATACCCCTGAAGCCAACCAGGCACGCCTGAAGAATCTCAAGAACCTATACTATGCACAGAAGCATGGAATCAAGTTCTACAAATAATTTCACAACCAAGCTTATAACACAATGAACAATATAAGAACATACATAACCGTAGGTGCCTTATGCAGCGCTATGACAATCTCTGCTCAAGACCACCGTATCTCAGGTACCGTATCTGATGAGTTCGGTCCTGTCATCGGCTGTAATGTGATAGAGAAAGATGCCAACAACCGTAACGTGAACGCTACGATTACCGACGTGAATGGTAACTTCCAGTTAGCTATCAAGAACCCGAAGAATAAGTTAGTTGTCAGCTACGTAGGATACAAGACCTTTTCACAGGTCATCGGTTCGCAGACCAATTTCCAGGTACAGCTCAAGGACGCCAACGAGTTGGGAACAGTCACCGTAACCGCCAAGCAGCGTTTCCGCGGTGATGGTTTGAGCATCCCTAAGGACGAGGTATCTGTTGCTACCCAGACCATGAACATGGATATCGTGGATGGTCTTGCCTTTACCAGTGCCGATGAGGCATTGCAGGGTCAGATTGCCGGTCTCGACATCGTAGCCAACTCCGGTAACCTCGGTGCCGGTACTACCATGCGTATGCGTGGTGTAACCACCATCAACGGTTCTTCAGAACCTCTGATCGTTGTCAACGGTAACATCATGGACGTGCCTGATGCCAAGGATACAGACTGGTCAACCGCTACAGAGGAGACCTACAGTTCCTTGCTTTCCATCAACGTGAACGATATCGAGAGCATCGACATCATGAAGGATGCCGCTGCTACCGCTATCTGGGGTGCCCGTGGTGCCAATGGTGTCATCAGTATCAAGACCAAGCGCGGTAAGCGCGGTAAGATCCGTATCGACTACAACTTCTCACTTCAGGGCAACTGGCAGCCTAAGGGTTACAACCTCCTCTCGGGTGATGAATATACCATGCTGATGAAGGAGGAACTCTACAACCCTACACAGAATCCTTCTGCTACCACCAACATCAATGAGTTGAACTACAACAAGAGTTGGGCTGAGTACAACAACTGGAACGACAATACTGACTGGGTGAAGGCAGTAACCCAGACCGGCTGGAACCAGAGCCATGGTCTCACCATCTCGGGTGGTGGTGAAAAGGCTGTATTCCGTATCTCTGCCAACTATGACCATCAGACCGGTACCATCATCAAGCAGGTATTGAACCGTTTCTCTACCCGTTTGAACCTGGAATACTACGTGAGTGACAAACTGAAGTTCACCACCGAGTTCCCATTGACATATACCAAGAACCAGAAGAGCTATGCCAACATTTTGGGTAAGGCCCTCTCCATGGCTCCTAACATGAGTATCTACCGTGAGGATGGTAACGGCATCGACACCAACGAGTACTACATCATGCTGCCTTCAGCAGAAAAGGACGAATATGGTTCATCCATCAGCGGAACCTCTTCTCTCCAGTTGAAGTCGGTACGCGATATCGGTAACCCTGTGGCTATCGCCAACTTGGCATGGAACAACGAGAGTACCTACCGTATCACTCCTGACTTCCGCATCAACTACTATTTCTTAGGCAATGACGACCACAAGACCCGTCTCGACTACGAGGGTCAGGTTTATCTGGATATCTTCTCCAAGAGTAATCCTACCTATTGCCCAGGTTCGTTGAGCACAAATGGTTGGAAGGATAATAGCTACAACCTCTATACAATGGATGACTACAACTCATTCCAGTTCCAGACCCGTCACCAGCTGATCTTCACTCCTAAGTTCAAGAATGAAGATATTGCCTGGATGATGTTGGGTCGTTGGGAGTTGACTTCTGGTACCAGCTATGGTCAGAACGTAAGTGAGCGCAAGTTGCCATTGGGTGCACAATCTCCTACCCTTCCTGCCGAAATCTCCAACATGTCAACCAGCAATGGTGAGTGGCGCAGCATGGCAGGCGTATTCTCTACACACTTGTCTTACAAGGGTCGTTACAATGCCGACTTTACAGTACGTGCCGACGGTACTACCCGTTTCGGCGACAATAATAAGTGGGGTTACTTCCCAGGTATGTCAGTCCGCTGGAACATCAGTGACGAGCCTTGGATGAAATGGTCTCGCAAGGTGCTCTCTATGTTGGCATTCCGCCCATCATGGGGTGTGAACGGTAGAACTCCAAGCAGCGAGTATCTGCAGTATGCGAAATATGCAGCCGGCAGCCAGTATGGTAACGGCAATACCCTGCTTCCTTCTACCCGTGTAGATGGACTGCAGCTCAGCGACCTGAAATGGGAGAAGACCACCTCATGGAACTTAGGTGCCAATTTAGGACTCTTCGACGACATGATTGAGGCTGACTTCAACTACTATTATAAGAAGACGAAAGACTTGCTGAACCCAGGTGTTGCCATTTCTTCACAGACCGGTTATACCACTTTGGCATGGAAGAACATCGGTTCTATGGAGAACAAGGGTTGGGAATTCAACATCACCGCCAAGAAGTTCATCAAGGCAGGTAAATTCTCAATGGATGCCAGCTTCAACGTGGCACAGAACTTCAACAAGATCACAGAGATGGACCAGACCGTACTCGATGGTATCAACGAGGACTGGTCTGCAGATAGCCGCGGTAAGTACTTCAAGCGTATCCAGGTGGGTAATGCCTTAGGTTCTATCTTCGGTTTGCGCCACAAGGGTGTATATCAGTACTCCTATGACTATCTGGAGAACTTACGTCGCCAGGGTTATGTCATGGAGGGCAACGAGAAGATCATGATCAGAGACAACAACGACCTCGTGGATTACCTCAACAACCGCTTCCTGCCAGCCGGCAAGACAGCTCCTATCGCCCTGAACAGAGACGGCAAGGTGATTACAGGTGCCGACGGAAAGCCTTTGCGCATGACCTACAACTCCAAGGACGGTGGTGAGACCTACAAGTTTGACGGTGGTGATGTGATTTACGAAGATGTCAACCACGACGGTACCATCAATTCATTGGATATGGTCTATTTGGGCAACTCAAATCCTAAGTTCTCAGGAGGTTTCGGTTTCACCTTCCGTTATGGCAACTGGTCATTGCGTACCAACTTCGTTTACCGTACCGGTTTCAAGGTTGTAAACTTCGCACGAATGGGAGTAGAAAAGATGTATGACACCACCAACCAGAGTACAGCTGTGAACTGGCGCTGGCGCAAGAACGGTGACGTGACAGAAATTCCACGCGCACTCTACAACTACGGTTACAACTGGCTCGGTAGCGACCGCTACGTGGAGGATGCCTCATTCCTGCGTTTCAGCTACGTCAGTCTGAGCTACGATGTTCCAAAGAAGTTCCTCAAGAGCGTAGGTCTGAATACCTTGCGATTCGACTTGAGCGGTCAGAACATCTTCGTTTGGAGCAAATATAGCGGTACAGACCCAGAGCATGCAAACAACGGTTGGAACTTTGCTTCAGACAGTTCACAGACACCACGAAGCAAATCGTTCACCCTCCGCATGAGAATCGGAATTTAATCCAACACAAAAACAGAGACTAACAATGAAAAATAAAATAAACAATATCGTCAAGAGTTTAGCCGTAGCAGCCTTAGGTATGCTGTCGCTTAGCTCATGCAATGACTTCCTGACCATCTATCCTACCGACAAGACAATCGGCGAGAACTTCTGGCAGACCAAAGATGATGTCACACAGGTGGTAACTGGCGCTTACACCGCCATGATTAATGGAGGAATCATAGAAAGAATGATTATGTGGGGTGACTACCGCTCAGACGAGTTGAAGAAACATCCTTCACTGAAAAACACTACATTGGATGATATTTCCAAAGGAGATTTATACCCAAGTAGCGGTTACAACTCATGGGCATGTTTCTATAATGTCATCAATACCTGTAACATCGTATTGGCTCATGCCCCAGAGGTGATGGAGAAAGACCCTGAGTTCACCGAGGGTGACTACCAGACAGCCCGTGCCCAGATGTTAGGTTTGCGTGCCCTCTGCCACTTCTATCTGGTTCGTGCCTTCCGCGATATTCCTTACGTGACAAAGGCATACGAAAATACAGACGACATGAAGTTGGACGGCCAGCTGGCACCAGATTCTACCCTCCAGCTCTGTATCGAAGACCTGAAAGAAGCAGAGAAGGGTTGCTACAATTACGGTATCTTCGGAGAGGACGACTGGCGAACAACCGGTTTCCTCAGCAAGGATGCCATCAATGCCATTCTCGCAGACGTATATCTCTGGAGAGCTTCTCTCTGGAGCGGTACAGATGCTGCCAAGAGCCAAGAGTATTATCAGGCATGTATTGACCATGCAGACAAGGTCATCAACTCCCACAGAAACTATTTCGAGGCTAACATCAAGGGCACCAGCCAGGAGTCAGTTTACCGCAACAGCAGACAGCAGTACTACTTATATAAAGGTCTGTGGGCTGACTACTATAACTTCGTAAGAGGTAACTCCTCTGAAAGCGTCCTCGAACTTCAGTTTGACGGAGAGAAGAACTCAAACACCCTACTGTGCAAGAGTTACTTAAAGTGGGAGAAGCAGGAGTCTGGCTACGGTATGATGGTAGGTACATCTACAGTGGGTGGTGCCATCGGCGACAATCCATCTCCAGCAACCAAGAGTGCTTCTACGGCAACATACTTCCAGTCTGAAAACGACTACCGCTTCTACAACAGCAGCTATGGTGTGAATGATGACAACTACTCTTCTTATGAGGTGAAGAAGATGATGAACAAAGAAAATGCCATTTACGACATTCCAACCCGAAAGAAAGGAAGTATCTATATCCAACCACTCCGTGACTTCGACAAGTTCGACCAGAACTGGATCATCTACCGCATCACAGACGTCATGCTGATGAAGGCAGAGGCTCAGATTCAATTAGCAGGTACAGAAACCAACAAACTGAAGAATCCATTTGCCCTGATCCAGGCTGTGAACCAGCGTTCTATCAGTACGACGGCACTCAAGGACACCTTGGTTTATCAAGACAACTACAACAAGGCAGACAAGATGGAATTGCTTTGCCTCCAGGAAAGAGGACGCGAGCTCTGCTATGAAGGTAAGCGCTGGTTTGACCTGGTGCGCTACTGTTACCGCCACATGACGGGTGTAGATCCTACCAAGACACTCTACGAGATAGATCCTAACGGCAGTAATCTGCCAAGTCTTGCCAACAAGGGCAACAATTTCAAGGACATCCTCGCTACCAAATATAGTACAAACCTATACAAGTTTAAAAACGAGGGACATCTCTACTGGCCTATCCTGAACAGTGAGACCAAGACCAACAAGCTGATTCACCAGAATCCTGTTTGGGTAGAGACACAAAGTTCTGAGAGAACAGAAGAATAACATTCAAGAAATTCATAATTAAGTATAGCTTTATGACAAAGTTCATTCATAAGATAGGTGGCATGGTAGCAGGTGTAGCATTCGGTGCACTCGCCTTCACTTCATGCTCCGAGCAAATAGATGAAAGCAACCTCTATACTTTCACCGGTGAAACCATCACCGACTACTTGCGAAGCGATTCCACCCTTTCGGATTTCGCTAAGATTACAGACTATGCAGGTTTGTCAGACCGCCTGTCTGCATACGGAACCTATACCTGCTTCGCTCCAACCAACGAGGCGGTAAAAGAATATATCCAAGAATTGTGGGAAGATAAAAAGTCTGCAAATCACAATGGACTCTATACAGGTGATGTAAGTGATGAAAACACGTTGGATCGCCTCTGGAAGTCCGAGAAACGCGATTCACTCTGCAAAGATATCGTAGAGGCACACCTTACGGGTCTGAAGAAGACAAGCAATGATCTGCTGGCAGGTTCAGACATCACCATGATGGGCGGTAACACTCACTCACCAAAGCGTGTAGGTGACGACATCACCATCGATGGAACCACCAAGATCATCAACAAAGACCACGAGGTGGAAAACGGTGTGGTTCATACCATCGACAAACTCTTCTACCGCTCTACCAATTATATTATAGACGAAATGGAGAACATGGGTAACTATAGTATCTGGTGCGATGCCTTGAAGCAGACGGGTCTGGATGAGGTGTTGAAGGAGCATATCCGTACCAATGGTATCAACTGGTTTACCATCGATCCAGAAACCAAATATCCTTTTGCAGAGTATCCTACAACCTGCAAGGTGGGATTCACCGTTTTCGCAGAGACAGATGAGGTGCTCAAGAATAGCAAATATCATATTACCAACTGGAAAGAGTTAGCAGCCAAGGCTAACGAGTGGTACAAGGATTGCGCTTCCTGGTACAGCTACTTGGAAGATCATCCGGAAATCAAGATCAGCACAGGTACCGACTATACCAATCAGTGGAATACATTGAACATGTTCCTCCGCTATCATATCCTGAAATATTCACTTTCTATGGATAAGTTGGTTTACTCATACAACGAGTTGGAATATGCAGATGTATATGAATATGTACGTACCTTATTGCCATACACCATGTTCAAACTGACAGGTGTAAAGGAAAACGGTGCCGTCAGTTCAATCTGGATCAACCGTGTATTGAACAATCCTACATTGACCAGCACACCGGGTGCCAACTCTAAGGATGCATATAAAACTGCAAATACACCTGTAGAAGATGGTATCCAAGTAGCTGGCGGTTCAGCACTCTCCCGCCAGGCTTCCAATGGCTGGATTCATCCTATCAATGACATTCTCTGCTACGAGGAAAAAGTACCAAACGAAGTACTCAACGAGCGTATGCGTTTCGAGTTCATGTCATTGTTTGATGAAAGTATGACGAATCAGATCAGAGGTTATTCATATCAGGAGCTTTCATCAAGATATGGTCGCAACGACCGCAAGATTGGTGCCATCCGTATCCCAGAAGGTTATTTTGAGAACATGGTTATCTACAACGGTGAGTCATCCCGTGTATATTATCTGACCAAGGACGAAGCAAAGACCGGTAACAACGGTTTTATCAAAGACTGGGATTGCTGGTTGGACTATCAGGGCGACGAGTTGTTCGTAAGAGGAGCCTACGACTTTGCCATCAAGTTGCCACCAGTTCCAAAAGACGGTACCTACGAATTGCGCTTCGGCTATGTAATCACCGGACACCGTACGATGGTACAGTTCTCTTTGGGTCACTCTTCAGACCGTTCCAAGATGACTACCTGCGATATTCCACTCGACCAGCGAGAGGGCATCGAGTCAACTACCATCGGCTGGACAGACCCAGACAAGGACGGCGACTTAGGTGCAGCGACCGACAAGTCAATGCATAACCGTGGATGGATGAGAGGTCCTAACTACTTCAGTAATTACAAGAAGGGAGCTGAGGGTACAGCCCGTACGAACATCAGCCGTCAGCCACATATTCGCCGTGTCGTAACCAAACAGTTCTTCAAACAAGGTGAGGACAACTGGTTCCGCTGCAAGACAGCCATGCCAGAGAATACAGAAGCTGAGTTTGAGCTTGACTACATCGAGATAGTTCCAGTAAGCGTGTATAACCACCCTACTCTGACAGAGGATGTATTCTAAAAAGTGAATGTATTCTAACAAGAAAACAAACATAGAAATACAAAAGATATGAAAGTAAAATATATAATAATGACAGCAGTAGCAGCTTTGGGTTTCCAGAGCTGCACCGACTGGGATGACCATTATGACGTAACTACTGACGGCTCCGGTGCATCAGACAAGACACTGTGGGAGCAAATCAGCAACAACCCAAAGCTCAGCAACTTTGCAGCACTGATGGAAAAGGTAGGTTACGACAAGGCTTTGTCCACCAACCAGAGCTACACCGTATGGGCACCAAGCAACGACGCTTTCGACTTTGAGAAATACAATGCCATGAGCGACAGCTTGCTGAAGGCAGAATTCCTCAACAACCATATCGCCCGCGGTTACCATAGAGCTACTGGTGAGATCAATGAGCGTGTCCACCTGCTCAACAAGAAGGTAATGGCATTCCAAGGCAATGGACGCTATACATTGGGCAATATCGCACTCGACAGCACAAACATGTTAGGCAAGAACGGTATCATACATCTGATGAGCAGTTACATGGACTTCCGCCCTAACTTCTATGAAGAGTTCCTGCGCAATGAGAACACAACCAGTCTTGCCCAGCTCTACAAGAGTGCCATGAAGCGCGAAATCGACAAGGAGAACAGTATCGAGGGTCCTATCAAGGATGGAGCAATGACCTATCTTGATACCGTATATGTAGAGAGCAACAAGATGTTCATCTACCTGAACTCCAAACTGACCACAGAGGACAGTACCTATACCATGATTGTTCCTACAGACAAGGCATGGAAAGCGGCTTATGATAAAGTAAAGTCTTATTATAAGTATCCGAAATCCATCAAGCCTTTCACCGTGAAGAACAACGATAAGACAGGCGTATTGGAATACAATCAGGCTGGTGCCGTAACCTTAGATGCAGATAGTCTGACAGAATTATATACTACAACATCTATCCTGAGACCTCTGATTTACAGTCACACCATCAACCCTGCTTTCCAGAAGGGTGATATTCCTACTGGAGCTACCGACTCCATCAAGAGTACAACAGGCGACGTAATCTGCAACACCTTGAACTACAACAGTGAGAACAGCCGTTTGGTCTATGATGCCAAGGATCTGTTTGTGAATGCAGAGAAGAAAGTGATGAGCAACGGTAACGCATGGATTACAGATTCACTCCGCGTAAAGCCTTGGGACAGTTGGTGCCCTATCATCCACCTGAGAGCACAGAACGGTAATTTCCAGGCAGCAGTGGATAAAGTATCCATCAACCAGAACGTAGCAGTAAGCAGCGACAACAGAAACAAGAATGTAGAAGGATCCATGCACGCCAACCAGTATTATGAGGTAACATCCAACCTGGGTGCAGTGCCAGAGGTTTACTTCTATATACCGGAAATGTGGTACACTCCATACGCCGTATATCTGACAATGGTACCTGCCAACATCACCAATGAAGAAGCAGAGGTAACCTCACAGAAGCTCCAGGTACGTTCATTCCAGAACGATGCTGCGGGTGGAACACTGACCAGATTCTCTCCTGTACCATTGAAGAAAGACTTCAACGTTTCTTCCAACCAAGCATCAGTAGTATTCGACTATGGTACGAACGAGAAATCCAAGATTGTGAGCAAATTCATGGGTGTATTCAATCCATCATTCTGCTACCGCAACCTGAGCAACTTCACAGACCCTGCAGCATATCCAGTATTCAACATACGTAGTGGAGACCGTGCAGTCAAAAACCAGAGTGCAGTACTGCGCATCGCAGGCATCACATTAGTTCCTATGGAAGCAGTGAAGTACTATCAGGCTCAGAAAGCATTGAACGGAGAAAGTGGTGAAGAATATAAAGATGAAATGCCAGAAATCTTCTGGGATCTCAATTCATACACCTATTAATAACACGAACTCAACAATTGAAGACAATGATAAATTTCAGAATATTGGCTATAATGGGCTTGATGGCAGTAGCTGCTGAAATCAATGCCCAAGAGACAACCGACAGCGCCGAAAAGAGAGCGAAGGAAACGGTAAACAAAAAGCAGCCAAACTATCCGATGAAAGAGGTATCTGGTACCATCTACGATGCTGCCACCGGCAAGCCTCTTAGCGGTGTGCAGATCCAGGCACTTGGAAATGCTCGCTATGCTGCCATGACCAACGAGGACGGTACCTTCACGATCAAGGTGCCTACCTTCACCACCTCGCTCTATCTGTTTACCTCACAATATGCAAGCCAGCAGGTATCTATCGCAGGTGTCAACAACATTCAGGCAAAGATGCTCAGCGACAAGTTCAACGAGATGTACACCAATGGTACGAAGTTGGGCAACGAGGCAAGCATGAAAGCACAGGTAAGTACACAGACTTCTATAGAAGACCTCATCGGCGAGAAATTGGGTGCTGATGTACGCACCGTCAAGCGCTCTGGTGCGCCAGGCATCGGTTCTGCCATGTTTATCCGTGGTCTGAACTCCCTGAATGCCAACGCCCAGCCTCTCATCGTGGTGGATGGTGTGCCTATGGACATGCAATACGACGGAACTTCACTTCAGACAGGTATGTTCAACAACCAGTTGCTGAACATCAATCCTGCCGACATCGAGAAGGTTACCGTATTGAAGAATGGTACTGCCATCTATGGTGCCAAGGGCGCCAATGGTGTCATCGTACTGGAGACCCGCCGCGGTAGAACCATCGCTACACGTATCGATGCCAACATCGGTATGGGTGTCAACCTGGTGCCACGCCTGCCAAAGGTGATGGATGCAGACCAGTATATGAGCTACGCTACCGAAATGCTCAGTACCTATCCTAAGATTGACAAGTTCTTAGAAAAGGGTTCTCTCAACTTCCTGACCACAGATCCAAACAACTATTATTATAAGACATACCATAATAATACAGACTGGAGCAAGGAAGTATATGAGACTGCATTGAGCCAGAACTACAGCATCAATGTGATGGGTGGTGACGAGGTAGGTATGTACAACCTCTCACTCGGCTATACAGACGGACAGAGCACCGTGAAGAAGAATGGTTTCAACCGTGTGAACATCCGCTTCAACAGTGACCTGAGCATCATCAAGAATTTCTTCTCAACCCAGTTTGACATCGACTATGTCAAGTTGAGCCGTGATGTATTCGACGATGGAGCACCAAGCGATTTCAGCAAGGGTACCGTAACATCTCCTACCCTCCTCGCGCTGATCAAGGCTCCTATCCTGAATCCATACCTCTACAACAATACAACCCGCGAGTTGACCTCTACATTGGCAGATGCAGATGACTTCCTGACTCCATTGAATCAGAACCTCTCATTGGCAAACCCAACAGCCTTGTTAGTAAATGGTAGCGGCAACAACAAGAACCGTATGGAGAACTCTATGTTCCATATCCGTCTGGCTCCTAAGTTTGAATTCAAGGGTGGATGGACATTGAGAGAGAACATCAACTATACGCTGAACCGTAACTCCCAGCGTTACTATCGTCCAAAGGGCGGTGTTCCTACCTACTATGTAGAAGGTTTGGGTAGAGTTCAGACCCAGTCTGCTTCTATCTTCGCTAAGGAAGAAACCCTGATGAGTGATACCCGTCTGGACTTCACACGCCTCTTCGGTGCTCACTCACTCAAGGCTATGGGTGGTTTCAGATACCTCAGCTACAACTATGAGATGAACAACCCTACAGGTCAGTATAGTACAGCCGGTAATGACAAGTTGCCTAACGTATCCAATAACATGGACTTCAAGGATGCCACAGGTAATGACTACAAGAATACCTCACTCACCTGGTATGCTCAGGCAGATTACAACTATCGCAACCGCTACTTCCTACAGGTAGCTGCCTCTATGGAGAGCAGCAGTACCTTCGGTAAGAAGGCTACAAGTCTGCGAATCGGTGATGTGGCATGGGGCTTCTTCCCAAGCATTCAGGCTGGTTGGGTAGTAACCAATGAGAACTGGGCTCCAAAGAACAAGAACTTCAACTACTTGCGCCTCAACGCTGGTTATGAAGTGACAGGAAATGATAACATCAACAACAAGGCTGCCCGCACATCCTTCGAAGTGTTGAAATTCCTGCACAACAATATTCCAGCCGTACAGCTCAACAATATCGGTAACGAGAACATCACTTACGAGAAGACCCGCCGCTTCTATACAGGTTTCGAGAGCCAGTGGCTGGAGAACCGTTTAGGTTTGGACTTCACCTTCTTCTTCAACCATACCACCAACCTTCTTACATTGAAGGACTTCACCACTCCTGTGGCAGGTGTGAAGAGTTACTGGAGCAACGAGGGTAGTCTGGACAACAAGGGTGTAGAGGTACACATCAACGGCAAGCCTATCGTCAGCCGCAAGTTCACTCTGGAATTAGGAGCAAGCATCGGTCATTATCTGAACGTAATCAAGTCGCTTCCTAACAACACAACCCTTGCCCTGAATGGTCAGGAGAATGCAGCAGTAGGCTACACATCCAGCATCTACGGCAACCAGAACATCGCAACACTCGTCAATCACAGTGCAGGCGTATTCTACGGTTACAAGACAGCAGGTGTATTCTCTACCGATGCAGAAGCAAAGGCAGCAGGCAAGGACGGCTATCTCTACCAGGTAGATGAAACCGGAGCCAAGAGCTATTTCAAGGCAGGTGACATGCACTTCGTAGATCTCAATGGCGACGGCATCATCAATGAGAGCGACAAGACCATCATTGGTAATCCAAACCCTAAGTTGTATGGTAACTTCTTTGCTCACGCTACATGGGGCAACCTGACATTATCTGCCATCTTCGGTTACTCTATCGGCAATGATATCTACAACTATCAGCGCAGCATCCTCGAGGGTGGCAATAACTTCTACAACCAGACCAGCGCCATGACAGACCGTTGGAGAGTAGAAGGCCAGGTAACCAACATGCCTCGCATCTCTTATGGAGACGAGATGGGCAACTCACGCTTCAGCGACCGATGGATAGAGGATGGCAGCTACCTGAAGCTCCGCTCCCTCAATATCAACTACAAGATACCAGTCAACTCTTCCTGGCTCCAGGGACTTCAGGTATGGGCAGAGGCAAACAACCTCTTCACCATCAGCAAGTATCTTGGCGGAGATCCAGAGATGTCTGTATCCAATGCAGTTCTTTACCAGGGCATTGACACAGGTTGCGTATCACAAGGTCGCACCTTCACTGTCGGCGTGAAGATCAACCTCTAATAAAAGTACAACAATCACAAAGCATAAAAAAATGATAAAAATTAAATATTTTATTGCAGCACTCATGGCTGCTATCACACTCAACTCATGCAGTGATATGTTCGATGATGGATCCAACCGCTACATCACCAATCCATCGCTTGATGAAAAAGTGGACTCCATGTTCTACATCAATGGTATATTGAAGGGTGTACAGCAGGCCATCGACCAGAATGTGCTTATCAACGAACTTCGTGGTGACTTATTGACCACCACGAAGGACGCTTCAACCGATTTGCAGAAACTGGCTTCTTTCGATTACTCCGGCACCAACAAGTACGATTCTGCATACGTTTACTACCGTATCATCAACAACTGCAACTACTACATTGCTCACCGTGATACCACGCTGATTACCGGTTCCAGTGAAGTTGCGATGAAGGAGTATGCAGAGGCCAAGGCTATCCGTGCATGGGCTTATCTCCAGTTGACCCACAACTACGGCAAGGTACCTTTCTATACCAAGCCGTTGACTGATATCGCCGGCATCGAGAATGCAGCAAGTTCTGAGAAGAAAGATATCTATGGTATTACTGCTGAGTTGGCTCCAGACTTGGAGCAGTATGTAGATCTGCCAGTACCTAACTGGGGTAACTTTGAGGCAGGTACCAACGATGCAGGAAACAACAAGACTGTCAATACAGCGAAGATGATGATTCCTGTAAGATTGATCTTGGCAGACCTGTATCTGGAATCCGGCAACTATGCAAAGGCTGTTGAGCACTACTTCAACTACCTGAAGAAGAACAAAGAGACGGTCAACAACTATATGGCAAGACCGACCTACAGTCCTGATTACAATAGCTACCCTAATTCATTAAAGATGGGATACTACTGTACGGTTTCCAATACATCAGACTGGAAAGTCTGCTATATGAGCGACTTGGAAACTGATACTTACGTAGCAATGGCTACCAATAAGTTGCGTGGTGAGATTACAGCTTTGCCAGGTCTCTTCGGCTACAATTACTATACTTCATCAGATGGTACGGAAGTAAACGAGAAAATTTCTCTTGAACCAACCAATGCCTATCTGAATTTGAGCAACAGTCAGGACTTCTATTATGCAAATGGAAACGGTAACGGCAGTTCTGAATTCAATATCAAGAACCTGATTTTCGCTAAAGCCTCTATCGGTGATATGCGCTACCACAGTTCATACGAAAGAGTGAAGTTTAGTACACAGGTGGAATTGACTAAGGTCATCCTGAAGTATTACAATGCCAATATCACATTGTACCGAACAGCAGGTATCTATCTGAAGTTAGCTGAGGCTGTAAACCGTATGGGACATCCTGATGTAGCATTCGCCGTATTGAAGGATGGATGGAATCATACCTTGGAAGAGGACACCACCTATATGACCCAGGAAGGCATCAAGTTCCTCAAGACCACCTTGCCATTCCTGACACCAGAAAACCGTGTCGTCTTCGATGATGAAAGTGAAACCAACGGTGTTTCTTTTGGTAATCAGGGTATTCACGCTCGCGGAGCTGGCTTTACCATGGGCAATGGCTCCGGTTATCAGTTCCAGAATGAGATCGACAAGAAGTTGGCTCAGTTGGGCCATGCTTATCCTGCTAATGCAACAGCAGAAGACAGTTTGAGAATCAATCAGGACTGTGTAGAAGACCTGCTCTGTGATGAAATGGCATTAGAGCTTGCCTGGGAGGGTTCCCGCTATGGCGACCTCTGCCGCATTGCACGCCACAAGAACACAGACAGCTATTGGGGCACCAACTACGGTTCACTCTGGCTTCGTGACAAGCTTGCATTCAAGAATCTCAGCATAGACCTCAGCAATCCTGAAAACTGGTTTATGCCATTCAAATAAAAGGCTCGGACATGAGTTATAAAACATCAAGTGGCCACACTTGATATAACAAGTTAGAAACGCTTTCTCGCCTGCGAGAAAGCGTTTCGTTTGTATAAAAGCGCCTCACCCTTCACTTCTGCCACATAAACAACTGACACTCAGACGGTTACTCAAACAATTACTCATTTCCACCCTTCACCACCTTTCATCACCCTTCGTCTTGTAAAAATTTTCGCCATTCTTCACCACCCGTTATTTATTTTAGCATCTTCCGGCTTTCCATGAAAAGTGAAGCAGACTTCTATGAAGAGTGAAGTAAGCTTCTATTAAGAGTGAAGCAGGCTTCTATGAAGACTAAGCGCAGGCTTCTATTAAGGCAGAAATAACATTCAGATGACAGACGGTGAAGGGTGAAGATGGGTGGTGAAGGGTGAATTTTTGCCCTTCACCTCCAGAACCCCAGTGTTTATGGGGGTTTCAGGCAAAAAGATGAAGGGTGAAGGGTAAATGCCTATACGAGTTGAAGAAAAAGGACTAAGATAGGAAAAAAACTTGCCTATGGCGCAAAAGTACCCTTACTGAGGGCACTTTATTGCCATAGGCAAGCACACGATCTGAATACAACTTATTTAACTAAATATCTCTTTCCATTGACCAATATGATTGTACCAGGAGAGACTGCATCCTTGTGGATGCGCTGGCCAGATAAAGTATAGACTATCTTGTCGTTTATACCTTTCACAGAGTCTGATGAAACCTCCCTGATAGCAGTAGGCGTTTCTTTGACATGGAGCACAACAGGCTTCCAGGTATCCAGACGACCATCCCCATCAGCATCAACAAGTCCCGTCGTTCCATTAGGAACAAACAGATGAACTTCCTCAGCCTGTTTTTCACTGACAGGATCCGCAACCGTACCAGCACCCTTGATTACCTTAAAGGTAATTTTCTCCTGAGGCGTATCCCCAAAGATAGCCATGATGGCCACGTGATGCAGGTTGCCTGCTTTCTGCGGAAAAGGTTCAGGACACTGATTGCCCACTACATAGCCCTTCGAATCAAAAGCCACAATCTCACAATCTTCCAAGAGAACATCATTCCACATCACCTGACAGTACAAGAAAGAATTGGTATTGTATATGCGATGTTCCCGCTCATAACGATCAAGATATTGGATTTGGCGCCAGCCGCTCTCCTTCTCCCAACCAATCTGACCAAATTCCTTATATCCGTCAGACTTTCGATAAGTACCATCCTCACAAGCCTCAGACTTGGAAGAATACTTGTCGTGAATGTCGGTCTGTGCGGACATTCCCTGTACCGCACAAACCAGACATAATATTAAAAAGAATTTTCTCATAAATCTTACTTGTTAAGATGAACGAATTTCTTGTTACCACGAATGACAACAGTCTCGATAGCATGCTTAGCCACACGCCTACCGTTCAAGTCATACGTTGCTTCTGAACTATCCTCATCCGTCTTGACAGAGCCAATACCTGTGGTAGAAGCCAAATCGATGACGAGAGGTTGGTCAAGACTGCCCACGATCGCATCGTCACGATAGAACATGGTTCCAGGAATCACCTGTTCCATTCCATCCACGCTGACGATGAAACGCAAGTTAGCACCACTGTTCTCACCAGCAATCGTGATGAAATAAAGATCAGCATGAGCCTCATCAGTCAAGGCACGAAGTTCACCATCACCATCAATCACTCTGACTACGGCATCCGAACGGACAGCACCATGCTTATCTACCACACGGGCAATGACGTTCATATTGCCTTGATGCATCTGGGCAATCTCAGTTTTCTCATTCACTGCATCATCTCCACCCAGTCTCATGCTCTTAGCCATAGAGGTTTCCTTGGCAGCAGAAGAAGTTGCAGATGGATAATGGAAAGTCTGCTGCTGATTACGAGTAGAATAATACAAGTAACCCTCGCCCGACTTCAAAGCCTCCAAAGAGCCTACCCATTCACTACTGTTCCAAGAAGCAAAAGCAGTCTGACTCTTGACAACATCACCTTCCTGAGGTTCGAGATCAGCAAACGCATTGCCGAGAGAAACGTATCCAGGAGCCTTATAGCCAATCCAGTTCCAATTAGGTTTGATGACAACAGGATCGTTGGCAACATCAATAGCATCACCGACAACAGACAGAGATACAGGCGCATTGCCCTGGATTTTGTACATCTCGCCAGCTACCACCTCGTTGATGGAATTGCTGGTAGGAGTCCACTGTCCATTTTCACTGATCATATAGTTCACCTGATTCTTGATGCCAGCGAGAAGTTCATCAGCACTGCCATTATCAGGATTCACATAGAAGCTGCTCCATTGCCATCCCTTCTTGAGATTCAGAATCTGCTCTACCTTTTCCTGGGCATTCCAAACGTTAGGTGAAGAGATGGTACCAACGATATTGTCGGTCACAAACATGTTCGCCTTGTCCATGCTCACCTCTACCATTGGAAGAACTCTACCCGTCTTAGCCTCAAACACCTTATAGGTCAAGTCCTTGCCGTTGTCCTCAGCATTACCATATACATTCATAAGCACATAGTAAGCATCATAGCGAGAGAAGTAAGCAGGCTTAGCCACACCCACACATCTGTCACCTCGGAAGGCAGCCACGATGTCATTCACGTCTTGCGACATCTCACCATTGATTTCAAGCTGACCATTGACATTCATCGTAAATTCGTAATCTGCAGAATTTACGCTCCAGTCTGGAGCCACACTCGTACTGTTCACCTTGATGACCATAGGTTCTGGTACGCCCAAGTTACCGGTCAGGTAAATCGTAGCCTCCTGACTGCCGATGGCAAGAGCAGGATCAACCACAAAGGTCAACTTCTTGCTGGAGAGCGCAGGCAGATAGCCCGTTTCATTCTCCAGAGTGAGCCAAGATGGCAAACCGCTTATAGTCCAAGACTCTGTAGTACCACTATTATTATTGATTTCAGCCTCGATACTCACTTTTTCTGTACCATGCTTCACGGTCTCTACTTCATCCTGTTTCCATACCAATTGGTTTTGACGAACATAGACATCCCATGTCACATTCTCAGAATAGTTATTGTGACTGTCACGTACATTCTTGACCGTTACAGTCAGCGTGCATCCCTCGATACGTTGTGGTTGCTCTGTGAGATTTACCAGAATCTTACGCTCGCTTGCCACATATTCGAAGCTTACATTCTGCTTATCAGGTACAGACTTCAATGCCGGTACATTATCAGAAGTAGGCGCAAGAGTTACAGGCACATTGACAGGCTTAACTTCCCCAGAGCGTGTAGCACTCTGGTCAGAGAGCGTTGCTAAGATGGTAGGTGAATTACCTTCATCAAGCCCACCCTCCTCGAAAGGATAGTAAGCTATCAAGCCATCACTTGCCTTATTGACACGGGCATACATATTGTTCTTGATGACATCACCCATGCGACGACCCTTCCAGATACGGATTTCATCTATCGCACCCTTCAGCATATCCGTAGCCTGAGCACCATCATACTTACCACCCAAGAGCAACTTACTTGTCTGGATGGCAGGAAGAACAGAAGCCATCATCTGTTTCTTAGCCACACCATCGAGATAAACCGTAGCAGAACCAGATGTACTCTTCAGCACATTGACAGCTACATGGTGCCACTGGTTGTCAGTCACCTTGTCAGAACCGATTGCATAATCAGCACCATTCACATTCATCTTGAGCAAACCAGCCTCATCAACAAATATGTCGAACTTATCCTTGTTATTGAATCCGAAGACATTCGCCTTACCATTCTGTTTTTCCTCAGCACGGAACCAGAATTCAGCCAAATAGCTTTCCTCATGGGTTGTGGCAATCTTGGAAGCATCCACAGCCACAACGGTCTTTCCGTCCAAGGCAAGTGCATAATTCTTGCTTGCCAAATACCAGGCTGTAGCAGAAGGCAAAACGAGATTACGACTGCGAGCATAGTCGGTAGCCAAACCACCATGACCTTCATCCAGTCGCCAATAGCCCATCAAGCCATCGCTATAACGGGTCTTCCGCTCGTACATTTCATTCTGAGCCTCACTCCAAGGACGAGCCTGATTCCAAAGACTGACATCATGTATCTGACCTTGCATCTTCTCACCCAATGTGACAGGACCATTGCCTTTGTACTCACCAACCTTTAAATTGTTGAACAAGACAACATCAAAGGCATCATAAGCATAATTGGCATTGAGGGTCTGCTTCTCTGCATCATAACTGAAGCTGACAAACTGCCAGGTATTCTTCTTGAAAGCATTGTCGCTGGTAAATTTCTGTCCATTGACATCAACTACCATCTTGTCATCATCAGCCACGCTCACGGTCATTCTGCCAGCCTTCGTGCCATGTGAGAATACCTCACCCTTGGCAGAGTAACGCATCCACATATTGACGGCAAACGACTTATTGCTTAAATTGAAGTTGGCATTGGTCTTGGCACCTTCGCCACCTGTCAGATTCAGAGCCACATCATGAGCCACCTGTGCATCATTCAATTCTCCCTGGATAGAGAAGTTGTCAGCCTTGCTCATCGCACCAGAACGAATATCCTCGTTGAAAGTCAAGGAGATTTCGCTGTCTGCGGTAAGTACGCCATTAGATGGATTAGGATTGCTAATCACCTGTGGGCGAGCCATATCCTTATAGAAGGAAATGACCTCAGAAGACTTCGTCACCTCTTCACCACCGAAGTTGCTCACCGTAATGGTACGGATGTTCCATTGTCCATCAGGATAAGTATCATTGTTTGCCATACTGAAGACATAATTGAATGTACCTTCATCAGGCAACAAGCCCTTGTTCTTATCAGCAGCCGCTTCCTTCTCGCTGACTACCCACTCTTTCACGGTAAGCCACTGCGGATTGCCCTGCTGCTGTACCTGCAGGCGAACGCTCTTCATACCACGAGCATTCTTATCATAATTGCTGATGGTAAGATGCATCGAAGTACCAGTCTCCAAATTGATGGCACTCTCAGCTGACTTCAGAGAGACATCACTGCTCGTCTGCTGGAAGTAGGCACTGAGTTTCAGGATTTCCTCGATATTGCTATCACAGGTGCTTGACATACGAAGCTGCAAATCCTTATAATCATAAATGTCAGGATTGGTCTGTGAAATCTGCAAAGTCTTGGTTACAGTCTCACCTGCTGGTACGAGAATTGTACGACCAGCGGTCACATCCTTACCGTCCATCTTGACAGCAGCACCATTTGGATTGGAAGAATCGACCACATTCAAGTTGAAGTAACTGTCGATATCAGCCTCACTGGTATTCTGCAAGTAGATGGTAAATGTAGCAGGTTTGCCACTTGGTACACCTGTCACAGAAGTTTCCTTGGCACTGAGATGAGGCTGCTCCACCTGAGCAGTCTTTGTCTGAATGGTAGTACCCGGTCTGTAATACTTGGTCTTCACCTCATCCTCGTATGGGCAACTGGTTTGTCCGGCACGAGTATAGAAGATAGGTCCAAATCCATCAGGAGCATCGATGACATCAATAGAAAGTGCATCGGCATCACCAGTCTCTACAAGCGAGAAGCCCACTTCACGAGAAGACTCCTCGGTGCTGCCATCACTTGTTGTCGCGCCACCTCCCTTTTCATCGTTTGTCAAAACCTCAACACCATTTCCATCAAATGCAAATCCAAGTTTTCCACTACCTACAATCAGCAGCGAAGTCTCGCTTTCCACGGTGAAATCCTTACTGTTCACCGATTGGGTAGAACTGGACACACTTGAACCGGCATCAAAAGAATAGTTCGTACGCTTGTACTCAGCATTCTCGATGGCAGTCACCTTTGCCTTCTCATTGTTGGCCAAAACCTGTGTCCATGCAGAAATCTGCGCATTATACCAGGCGATGGTATCGCTTGCCACATAGTCGTCCTTCAATTGAGAACCATTGTATGCACTCTTTGGCAAGACCATCTTATAAGACTCACCGCTAAGTTCACCAGACTTGGAAGCCTTGGCTCCCCAAACTTTCTTATCACTATTGTTGGAGCCTAATCTGGAATCAGTATCAGACAACTTGGTGATATAAACCGGCTTGTCTGTGTTATTGACATAGCCATCATAGCTGTTCACATGTACCAAGCAAGAGTTACGCAACTTCTTGAAGTTTGGCAGCAGTACATTCTCCACATAGTTCTGAGTATAGGAGAACTCAGTACCATAACGAGTACCCACGCTCATCACATCGCGTTTCTCCAGCGCTGGCACACTATTAGCATCAGCCGCATAGATACCTACCTGTCGGGCATTGCCGAAATTGTAGTTCACAGAAGAACCGATGAATACGTCACCCTGATCGCCTACATACTCCGGCTGATCGCTGGTAGAGATACGCTTGGTAGTGGTAATGGTCTGGACAGTGGTATTTCCCATTCTCACCTCTTCGTCAATCTTGACTCCCACTTCCAACTCGTTCTTCACTTCTATTTTGGTATCTTTAGTTACCAAAGCACCCATACCTGCCGTACCGGTTGTAATGGTAGTTTCGCAACCCATGCTTGCCTTGACGCTCGTCTCATTGGCATATTTTATAGTTCCACCACGCATCTTGGTGGTAGAGAAGGACTGTCCTTCCTCGATATAAGCATTTGATCCGGAGCCTGCTGGGTCACGAAGAATCATAATCACCTCGTCAGGACCAGAGGTCACGAAGTTGCTACCCGAAGTCAACTGTCCCAAGACAATGCCCTGGAATCCGTTGCCACTCCAATTCTTCTCCACACCATCTATAGGATAGCTCATCGTGAGCGTACGGGTGTAAGGAGTCAGGATATTTGGAGAACCAGCTTGCCAAGAGTAGGTTCCATGACCTAAAGAGTCGAGCTCGATTTCAGTCTGAGAAGACTCATATACCTCACCATCCTTGTCACCAGTGACATAGACAGAAGTACCAAATCCCATCTGGTTGGTGATGTTCACCGTATTGTTTGCCAATGGCACCTTTGACTCCTTAACAGGAGCATCTGCGTCATGGTTGTAATACTTTTCATACAAACTCAGGTCGAACTCGTAGTTGCCTCTCTGAACGAAGACAGGATAACCGAAGGTATAGGCATCCTCATTTGCAGTCTTTGGCAGAGTAAACGTTTTCTCCTTATTATATAGTTCTATCAATCTCTTGGTGCCATCTTCTGCAACCAGCTCATAGGTTGGTTCACCAAAGGCACCTTCAGCCTCTACATTCTTCTGTACCACATCCAGGATAGCCGGACTGCGGTAACTCTTCTTCAGCGATGCTACATATTCAAACTTCTTATAGCCATCCTCTACTTCGATTGAATCGGCAGATGTAGCCTGTGGATCAGTAGCATTGATGATTTCAGCCGTATTCCAACTGATATCGCTGTTGCTGTCAATCTTAATTCCAGTCACAGTATATTGAAGCGGTGGAACCATAGCAGCAAACTCACCGGTCTTAGGGTCGGTCTTGATGGTAATGATACGTGCCTTATCGGCAGAACCGGAACCCACAGTAGTAGTAGAGTTACAAACAGCATCAGCAGGAACAGCAAATACTCTATCGGTCTTTGCCGTCACATATTCATAAGCCTGTCCATTCTTTTCCAGACTTACATTCATACTATAAGTATCAGAAGCCTTCAGGGTCAATGTAGCCTGACCAATGTTGTTGACAGACTGTCCCAAACCAAGCGGTTTCTCATTCTCTATCGCACCACCCGTCACACGACCTGCAATAGGTACAAGCGTGGTGTCATAGAAGGTAAGACCCGTCAATAATGGGTTGGTGAACTCGATGGTCTCCATCTTATTAGCATCCTCATTCTGGCTAGGATAATATCCATTGCCCTTATAAGACTTACCATCCGCATTGCAGAATTCATGACCGAGCTTGCTCGCGCTGATATAGTGATTGCCTATAGGCACGCTGATGGTAAACTCACCCTTCTCATTGGTCTGGATGAACTCACCGTCCTTGGTGCAAGACACACCATCCACGGCAAACTGCACACCCTCTACAGGGATTGTAGTACCTTGATAATATACGACACCGCTGACAGGGAATGAACTGACATCCTGGAAGTCAACACCATTGTGAACAAGCGACTGTGCACTAACAAAGCGGTTTGCCTTGGCAGCAGAGAACTCATGTCCGCCCATGGAAGGACGGATAGTATAGCTGGTACCATCGCCAGAGAAAGGCACGCCACTGATGGTGTAGTTACCATTCACATCAGTAATAGCCGACAAGGACAACTGATTCTCAGAAGGCACGTCATCGGTGATTTCCATGTCGACGATTTTTCCATGGTTTCCATTAGAGACACCACCCGTCTTCGAGTAGTCATAAGCTATGGTTTGATTAGTAATACCCTCATCAAACTTATAATACAAGTAGAGACCATCCTCACTGCCCGACAGCGTGTGATTATAGTTCTTCTTGATTTGGTCGTCTGTCAATTCCTTTGTCCAGAAGCGACATTCGTCGATGACACCAGAATAAGTTTGGTTATCACCTCTGCTATCTCCATACCAAAGTCCAGATTCAGGCAAGTAATCCCTATTTGCAGACAAAATGGCATCAACCATCTTATATGCACTTGGATCTGAAATCTGCACCTTGGCACTTTGGATTTTTCCGTTTTCCCCTATAACACGCACTGTATATGTCGCATTTCCATCGAAAGAAACAGATGCATTATAGAACTTGCCCGTCGCTATTGTAATTTTCTTGTCCAAATAACGGCGGTCAATCTCTAGATTGTTATTTTTAAGATAAGATAGTCCTATACTGAGATCACCTGTAGGTCCAACTGCAAAATAGAAAAAATTGGTAGCGAAGACGTGCATACCATTTTCCGGGAATTGGTCTATCTTGATATACGTCTGTGCAGTCCATGGATTACCGAACAAAGATGCCATCGTCTCTTTAGGCTTGGCAATACCCACCTGACAGGTCACATCTTTGGTAGTGCTGAGCGCATGGAATGCCGTCAGTTTTTCTCCATCAGCATTATTTGCTTCCGCTATCACTTTCACACCTTCCACTGCCGTGCCTGTATCATAAGATATACGACCGCTGACAACTCCCGTAGCAAGAGCAAAACCATCCGTTTCTTGTGATGCACCAGGACTAATAGTTCCTGTTTCCTTACACTTGCGATAACATTCCACCTCATACTGGTAGTAAGAGCCTGGTTGAGCAGAATTATCCTCGTATGTATAAGTCTCAGCCACACCAGAAGTAGTATATATATTTTGATATTCTGCATCGCTTCCTAAGAGGCGACGGCGCACATTGAAATAGGTCAAGTCTGTACCTACTTGCTTGACATCCCAGTTGACACGCACTGTACCGCTGTAAGCTCCACGGCTTGCATTGACACTAGTCACCTCAGAGTTTCCATCAATACCACCATCACATATGTTACTTGTGAAAGTTGTTTCTTGTGCTGCAACTTTCATCATATATTGGTATTTCACGCAAGCATTGGCAATTTTGGTATCATCAAAGGAATGACTTGTGACGTTCTTGTCACTAATAGTTGTCTCATGGAAGACTTCTCCCCAATCCGTAGTACCTTTTGCACGGCGATAAACCAGAAGTTTATAAGGGTTAGAAGACGTAGCATTTTCGAAAGAATAGAAACTACAAGTCACTGTAATTTTATTATCCAAATTATTCGATGCCGATATAGACTTCAGAGGGTTGCTCGTTGATATAGACGTATAAGTACTCTTATACAAATTGGTAGCATCCTCTGGCTTCATTATGGAAGTATTCCATTCATTCGGTTGGAATGCCACATAATAATAATAAGTAGTATTGTAGTCCTTAGTATCCTCATCTGTATATGATACCTGCTTGTCAATATATGCCAATTCCTTCAATTTTTCATAAGTGCTCGAACCACTCTTCCTGCGGAAAACCACCCATTTACCCTGTGTGGTCACATGTCTAGGATCAGCAATTTCCGGTGTCCAAGAGAGGATCACATTCTTTGTCCAGGAATTGGTAGAAGTAGAAATCGACTTTGGACGTGGATATCCATTGACCCAATGATCCCTCTCATAACTTCTATTAAAATAGACATTGTTCTCTATACATTGGCTTCCGTTAAGAGGATATGACCTATAATTGGGCGCAAAACGAGTGATAAAAGGATGCAGGCAATGAGCCTCAAAATTGTCAAGTTTCATTGTCACATAAGCCGAAGTTGCAGATTCTGTACAATCCACAAAATCCGTTTTCACCTTCTTGGGAGTAGAATTGAGATTATCCCAATAAGTTTCAATCTTGATCGGTGCGCTTGGCCAATTTACGTTTCCCTCATATTTCTTCGAGAAACGATAAGCATACCTTAAAGTACCCGATTTATCTTTACCTCCACAGTTATTATATTTTTCTTGTAGCAAATTCGTGGAATAAGCCTGAACTACCCCATTGGCAGTACGCTTAAAATCAATGTCAGGCCAAGACATCGAAGGGAAGTTGAATGTTCCGACTTTGACTTTTAGGTCATTACTGGTAGAGTTGTCCTTATATCTCCACTTTCCTCGAATCGTAATCTCATTTGAATTATTGTAAATCCAACGTTCCAGAATAAGATCAACTGTAGTACCCATCCATTTGCCTCCTGTATTTCGAATGTTACTGAGAGCGACCGTGCCTCTATAGCCATTTTTGGAAAAAGATTTTGGAGTACCAACTACCCAGTTATAATTTTTCTTCTTCAGGTTATCTTCGTTGTTACGACTACCCGAAATAAGACTCCATACTGTTTTAAGATTGATAACATCTTTACCGTTCACCTGGAGCCACACCTCATCATCGTATGCACCATTATCTCCATCCCAACAGAAAAAGTTGAAATTGAAATAAACGTGCAACGTTCCTGGAAAATTTTGTCCATGCACATCATACACCCAAGGCGTTTGCGCCTTGGCTGTTGAACCCACAAACTGTAACATTACCAATAGCAGCAGGCTCAATGCCCAATGCCGCATAGCCCAAGCTCTTCTTGGAGGAGCCAGGGCATCTCTTTTCATTTGTTGTAGAAAATGCTTCATAAAAACTATTATTAGAATTAATATATATCGAAGAACTTTATCATTCACTCTTGCCTATATCAAAGAACATGACCATTCACTCTTACTGGAATTCAAATTCAGACTGGAATCAAACACTCTTTTACTGTAATTTAAAAACGCTGTCTGGAATCATTAACAAATTCAATCAATAGGTTTGGTTGACAAATTTAGAGAAAAAAAACGAAAAAAGGTGTTGCATTCCTCAACAAAATAGTTGCATTCCTATAATTTAGGTGTTGCATTCCTATGAATGCAACTATATTTTAGACAAAAAGAGGACAAATTCCTGATCACCTGTCCAATACTTCGCGATGACTTTCATTAAAACTTTTAAGGAAATTCCTTGTAGTTTTAAAAATAAAAGGTGTATCCCATTGCTGAGATACACCTTATTATATATATATATATTCGAAATGATATATTCGAATCTGATGATGATTAATCAACTTTCTTCGGATGATTAATCATTGTTGTGATCCAAAGAATCGTTGAAATCCTTAGGAGCCTGCTCATCATTACGATGCTCATAACGGCGTGGCTGACGAGCTGGACGCTCACCACGACCCTCATGACGGTCATCACGACGAGGACGACGCTCACCACGCTCTGGACGTGGACGACGCTCACGCTCAACATAACCCTCTGGCTTCTCCATCAACACACGGTGAGAGAGCTTGTACTTGCCAGTCT
>ERZ1031897.22-NODE-22-length-46558-cov-5.834570_pt1 | contig 46558 bp, 67 predicted proteins | sample MGYA00517881_ERZ1031897 | MGnify/ENA primary metagenome ERZ1031897 (study PRJEB33719, sample SAMN04261280) | wastewater metagenome | biome: rural village; feature: human; material: feces | host: Homo sapiens | place: El Salvador | collected 2013-01-07 ... | reverse complement strand
AAACATACCAACTGATACGAATGGTAGCTTATCTGTATCTGATTCTGTATCTGAATCTGATAAAAAAGAAAAATGTGAAAAGAAAAATACCAACGAAGTAAAACGCTTCAAAGCTCCGACTATCGAACAAGCCAAAAAATACTTTGCAGACAAGGGCTACATGGAATCGGAGGGAGAGCGATTTGTTGACCATTTCACGGCAAATGGTTGGAAGGTCGGCAAGTCGCCTATGAAGGACTGGAAAGCTGCTGCACGGAACTGGATGCGTAACGTGAAGGACTGGAACGGTGGCTATCAGCAGACAATGGCTGAATTGCCTGACGAGGGAGACTTTCTGCGGTGAATATTGAAAATCAGACCCAATACATCCTGCTGGGAGCAGTCCTCACGTTCTCGGAATACGCCGATGTGCTGCAAGACCTTAAAATCGACGATTTCTGCCCTGAACTGCGTGATACATTCGCTGCCATTCGTGGCTATTGGGAACACAACGACAATTGGAACCCGGTAGAAGTCATGGGGCGGTACGATAACTGCAAGAAAGCAATGAGTGAATGTCTGGATGCCTTTGGCGCAGAGTTCATCCGCAACGTCACTCATGACATGATGCTTGGATGGGCTAGAATCGTCAAGGAACAGGCAGCGTTGTCCAGAGCCAGAGAGATTGCGTTCAAAATCGTTGATGGCTCAACCAGATACGAAGACCTGACAGGCATCTATGAGCAGTTAGGCGAAGCTATCAACCTGCATAACGAGAGAAGCGATTTCATCCCGATGTGCGATGGTATAGACAATTACATCCGCAAGCTTGATGATAAGCCGGAGTATATCAGCACAGGGCTTAGAGTGCTGGACAACAACTTGCATCTTGTACCGGGAAACTTCGTTGTGATCGGCGGCAGACCGTCTGCGGGCAAGACTGCTCTGTCCCTGCAACTTGCCTGTGAAATAGCTAAGAGCGGACGCAAGGTGGCGTACTTCAGCTTAGAGACCGACCCCGATACCCTCTACGCTCGCGTCATCGCAAACCAGCTAGGCGTACCGCTGCATACAGTCAAAAACAAGACCGTCAGCATGAACGAACTTGACCGGCTGGCAGCCATCAAGAAATATCCGCTGTTCGTGCGCTCTGCCGCTGGTAAGGGCGTTGGATGGATTAGAACGCAGTCCATCAGGATGCAAGCAAAAGTGGTGTTCATCGACTATTTGCAGCTTATCCATCAAGCCGGAGCGAAAGACCGATACAGTGCCGTAACGGAAATCAGCATGGCTCTGCATGAGTTCGCACAGTCCACAGGAACGCTGGTAGTGGCTCTTGCGCAGCTCAATCGAGAGACAGCAAGAACAGGCGTTCCACCGACTGCCGCAGACCTGCGAGAGAGCGGACAGATTGAACAGGACGCAGATGCAATCATTCTGCTGGCACAGAACGTGACCACAAAAAAGCGACCGGAGCAGCATTATCATTTTGCGCTTGAAAAGAACAAAGAGGGCAAAGTAGGGTCACTGGACATCACGTTCCAGATGGAAACCCAGCAGTTCAAAGAATGCGTGTGGATGTAACATCGCTTCTGCGCTCCAATCGCTACAGTAGAATAGGCAAGAAAAACAGATAACAAGGTCTGGGCGATAAAGTTATCGTTTGAACCCCATAAATATTTTTCGTCAATCAACAAACGGAGGAAAACGATTATGAACATCACTCGACTGGAACAAGAGACCATCGTCAACTTCAATGCAGCGGAAGATACTGCATCGGTTTATACCGCTGACCCGGTGTATATGCGCAAGCTTGACAAGCTGTGCGAGCGGGAGCCTGTGTCATACAAGCTGGTCAAACAGGACAAGGACGGTAAGTGGTATGAGATGCCCAAGCGACTGGTTCGGTTTGCAACCACAAGAATTATGACGGACGAACAGAAAGAAGCGGCTGCGGAGCGTATGCGCAAGATGCAAGCAGACAGCAGAATTCAAATCTCCGCTATAATCACCAATTAACAAACGGAATGAAAAGCATGGAATGGTATCAGGTGGTAAAACTACCCTCTGCGACTATTCCATGCTTTTTTCTCTTGTTATTTATCGAGAGAAAACGGCAAGGTCTGATTTTGAGCAGGAACCGTCTCGATCGAGTGGAGTTTGGGCTGATATTGCTACGACTATCAGCGTGATGCGTTTGAATGCAAATGGATGCACTTGTATGCGCTCGCATCCAATCTTCCCCCCTTTCTTCCCCCTCTTTCCCCTACAACCCCTATTACCCCCTATAATCCCCCTAACTCCCCCCCTCAAACAAATAAATTGTTTGAGGCCCCCACGCCGAAATGGTACGACAACTAGAAACGACAACCAGATGTTTTTGCAAAGGTTCTTTCCCCCTACAACCCTCTATCTCCAAAGCTACACCGTTAGCCAGCAGAGCAGACCGTAGGCGAGAATTGGCGTGAGGTTCTGGTTGGTGGATGGTCTGCGACTATTCCAGACATGGAGAATTGACCTCATTTTGTGGTCGGTTGAATATGTACAAATGTTGCATTAACTATTCCTAGCATAATGCTATGGATTTATTAAAATATTATAGTGCGTTACTGGGAATTAAATCGAGCAGGAACAGACAGAATCGGATGGTACGAGTTATTATACGAAATAATCAGGGATTATCGGGAATAACTATATCTGTATACTATAATAAGTACGGTTATTATACGAAATAGGTATAACTAGACGGTGAATAAATTGATGAATATATGCAATGCGTTATGAATTTTATGTGGTCTGATGACTTAGCGACTATCGCACCTCTCTTTCTCTAAAAGGCGAACGACTATTTCACACAAAAAACACACAATTATTTGACGAAGGTTCGCAAGAAAACGCTACGACTATTGCTCTACGACTATCAGCGGAATACTCATTACTATACTATATATAGGACTTTCAAAAGCTTGTCGTCTGACGACTTTACGACTATTCCACGACTATTTTATTGGAGAAACTACGACTATTGGCTACGACTATTCCAGCTGGAACGCTACGACTATTGCTCGCCCTTATTGGCTATCGGGCGAAAGCCCAAAAAGAGATACGGCGGTAGCCGTCAATGGTTCCGCGCCGCCCGCCGCGCCCCCTGCTACTGGACTGCTCCGCCGGGTGGAGGGTTCTAGATTGCAAGCCGCCGGGCTGACCTTGTACAGGTGGAGACGCTGACCCCTCAGCAGGTGCGCCGGGTGCAGCACTTGCCAGCGGATCCGCACACGGTAGACGCTGACCCGCCGCCGCTGGCATGGTCTGCGATATGTTGCACCGTTTGGCATGGATCCACAGCAGGGCGCACCCCTGCGCCCTCTTATATACCTTATTATAATAGGCGGCTGTGCTTGTCTGCAAAGCGTCCCAACGTGGCGCTGGTATCTGGCACGCGTTGGAGGCGCTACGGCGCTGTGATACGCTCCGGCGTGGCGCAGGCGGTATTATAGCCGCTTGTGCCGGTCTGGTATCGTGGCGGTAGAATAGGGCAAATCACAGGAAAAGCCTCTGTAAAGCCCCGCGCGCTGTTTTGCGGCGTTGGTGGTATAGTTGCATTGACGATGCAAAACGCGCTTGCATGGGGCTGCATTGCAGCAGGGAAAAATAAAATCCCTGCACCTTCAGCAGATGCAAGGCAAAAGAAAAGCCCCGCCAGCGTGGGCGGGGTGAAATATAGTGTTAGTATGTTGGGTTGCTTTTATCAAGTTCCCACGGTGCGCCAAATTTGACGGCGTGCCGCTTACAGTACTCGGTGAAAAATTCCTGCTCTGTGCAGGGTGCAAGGTCTGCCGCTACTTCCTCGCGTAAATCATCATCCATTAACACAACTGCTGCGTCATAGTCGATGGATGTGCCGTTGCTGTTGATAACAATAGTCATAATAATAACCCTCCTGTGGCTTGCCGCCGTCTTATTAACTAGATTGTACCATATCGCAAGCCCTAAAAACAGGACTTGCAGAAAGTTTTTTGCCCTTTTGGGCTGGGGCGGGGTTGCTTTTGTCGGTGCAGCCCCGCTAAAGTGTCCGTTATTTGCTGGCCTTAAACAGCGCCGAGAAAAACCAGAAGAAAAACAGGATGCAAGATAACATCATTTGTCGCACCCCCTTATACCACGCTAAACCGTTTGTAACTGGTTTTGCTGCTGCACTCTGCGTATACATCCGGGTGCAACGTCTTGAGTAACTTGCTATCGAGCCGGACGCTCTGCACGTCCTTATAAATGGCTTTTGCCGTGCCCTGCACCATTTCGGGTGCGCCGTGCATCATGTTGATTATATCTGCTTTAATTGCGTCGTTCATCGCTTCAAGCTCTTCCATTAACCGCTTGTTTTCGCGGTATGCGTTCACTTTTTCTTCGAATGCGGTCATTTTTATATCCTCCTTATTAGCTGTTAAGAAATGCGATCATAACGAGTGCGCCGGAGATCATGCCGCCGATGTACCAGAGGGCGGCCCACTGGGTAAAATCCAAAGTGATCATAATTTACACCCTTCCTTATTACATGACCTGAAACAGTGCAGAAGTGCGAGCGGTGACGGCATACAGTTTGCCGGTGGTGTTGCTCTTGACCAGAACGCCGGTAACGCCATAAATGCCGGTGCTGTATGCGATGGTCTCAAACCCGCATTCCGCAACGCGGATAGCGTCAATCTCTGCGAAACGCTTTTTGGTCAAGTCCTCAGCCGCGTTAGTGGCAACATAACGGCGGATATCTTTTAATGTAGTTTTCATGGTTTTGTCCTCCTGTTTTGTGGTGGTGTAACACGTTCTTGTGTTGTCTATATAGTAACACGTTCTTGTGTTGATGTCAATGGTTTTGCACACATTCTTGTGTTGAAAATCGTTCATGTTTGAGTGTGTCTAAATCTGCTCAGTTTCGGACACACTCAAAGCCCTCCAGCGCCCCGCACACTGTCCGATCGTCCCGGCACGGCCTGCCTGGTATCGAGTGCAGACCGGCGCAGCATGTCCAGCGTCCTGGCGTGTGTGCCGCGCCTTGCGTGGTCTGCCCTGGTATTTGCCCGCCCTGGTTTTGGCACGGTCCGCCCTGCCTCCTGTTGTGTGCCGTCGTTCCGGGTGCGCTGGGGCTGGGGTCTCCACCGGCGGGGTATATAGCCGCCGCCCAGCCCCGCCCGGTCAGTCCCTCAACCACCGAAAAAATAAAAAAGGCTCAAAAAATCACCCTACCCCCTATTGTCAATCTCAAAAATTTCCCGCAAAAACAAAAAGACCCCTACAAAGGGTCTACGTTCTGTGCTATACTTGCCTTACAAGCCTTGAAAGGGAGGAATCTGTAAAAATGAGCAAAAATAGAAATCCGGGATGGACAGTGATCGGCTTGATTATGCTAATTGCCGGTTGCTATGAAATCTACACCTCGTTTAAGCCAAAAGAGACAAAACCGTCGTCGTCTGTGGTAGCGTCTGTTGCGGCAATTGAATATCGGCAATGCACCGTAACGGATATGATATCAAAGTTGAAAAGCAATGCGTTAAACGCTTCTGATGAGTACAAAGACCAGTATGTTGAAATCAGTGGAGAAGTTGGCATTATCGACAGTGACGGAAAGTATATCACGGTACTGGGTGATTCTAGCGTCCTTTTTGGCATTCAGTGCTTTGTAGAAGATGATAGCCAAACAGAAGCCATAAAAACATTGTCTGTTGGTGATGAAGTCTCGGTTAGAGGCAAAATCACTGACGTTGAGCAGCTCTCCGGGTATATGATGGATATGGCAGAAAAACCAGAAAAGATGGAATGAGCATCTAGATTGTGCTATAATCATCTAAAGGTAACACGCCAAAGAAAGGAAGAATCAAAAATGAGAAAGAGAATCATTGCGGCGGCTCTGGCAGCGGCTATAATGCTTGCTATGCCTATTAGCGCAATGGCAACTGCAAAGCCTGATGAATGGTCTGATATTATTGAACTAGAGCAGACCAACGCAACGCAGTATGAGCCGTTAGGCATTAAGAATCATGGGTTTTATGCATGGCGTGATGGTAGCACGATTTATATTTCTTATGCGCTTGAAATTGAGAATACGAACAAAAATCTTGCGGTCTGGTTCCCTCATATTGAAATCGCAGTTGTTGCAGAGGATGGCTCTGTGATTAAAACAGATGATGAATATTTGGACTGGGTCGCGGAAGATGATTCCTACTGGTATGCCGGATACTTCACATACGAGTATGACGGAACTATCCCTGCTGGTATCGAAATGGCTGTTTCGGCTCAGGACTATAACTATCAGCCGAGTGCGGGAAAAGAAGTTTTAAGAGCCGGTGAACTGGCCGTTACCAATACTTCAAAGCGCGGTAGTGGCTATGAGACAAGATTCACCGGAAAAGTGACTAACAACAGCGTATACAAGGCAAATGCAAAGGTTATCGTTCTGTACAAGATGAAGAATGAGAACGGAGAAGAAGCCCCTGTGTGCGGAGATATTGATTATATCTGGGATATTCAGCCGGGCGAAACAAAGAACTTTGAGATTCACCCCTATTCTGGTCTTTCCAATTATTCTTCGTGGGAAGTCGTAGCAATTCAAATGTAACACAAAAAGCCAGCGGCTAGATGCTCTCTAACCACTGGCTTTTTTTTATTGGCTGTTATGTATTATGCGGACTGCTTTTCTTCCCTGACCTCAAACTTCACGTTTGTGGCAGCTGCCAGACGGCGCACGGAGTTGATGAACGCAGATTCCATCTTCTTGTCTTTGCTGTCGAAGATGATGTCAACAGCGTTGATTTTCCGCACAAAAGTCTTGCTCATGCCCTTAGACGCGGCATCCTTCTTGCGGTTATCCAAACGGCGGCGAACATCGAAGCCGTTCTCCTTCATTTCATCATAGACTTCGTTCCACACGTCTGCGTATGCCGTACCACCGCCACGCTTGGTTGCAATGGCATTCAACGTGCGCTGGCAGACCTTACGCGCATCATCCTTGACGCTGACGGTCATGATCGAGCACATATTGTTGAAACTGGATTCAATGGCATCCACGCGCTTTTCGGTTTCGGCGCTTCGTGCAGCCTGTTCGTTCACAGCCTGAACCATCATGTTCAAAATCTGCAAACTGCTCGGCTGCCCGACCGGATAGAGAGTAGCATAACCACGTTTGCGCAGTTCAGGAAGAATCACATCGCACACAAGTGCCTGAAACTTCTGCGCCGTCTCATTGTTGGCTTTCATGCATAGGCGGTAAAAGATGTTTTCAGGAATGTACTCTGGAAGATTGCCGTCCCCACTTGTGGGGATGCAAAGTTCTGCCAAATACTTTCTGACACGCTCCCACCGAATGACTTCGTTTCCACTGTTCGCAATCTGCGTGAAGCCTAATCCACGAGCAGCATCTTCCAGACGGATGTAGGCTACTCCGTTTTCTTCGTAGCAGCTAACACCCTCAATCAGTTGAATTTCGGTCTTGGTTGTGATACTATGATTCATAGAATCTCCTTAAATAGCTTGCGGAAACTGAGCCGATTTGCTATAATAAGGGCACAATGGCTCCGTTTCCATTGTTTGTTGATGATACGTTCGCTGTGGTCGCCAAACTTTAGCGAGCGTATCATTTTTCGTTTTCATTGGTGGAATCCATTGGATGCAGCGTAAAGAACGCTTCACGGAACGCAGCGGAAATGGAAACCCGGTTCTTGATGCAGTATTCCTGCAAGCTCGCAAACTGTCGTTCCGTCACGCTGATGGTAACGGTGTGACCGTAACGCTCTGCGTAAGGACTACTCATACATATTCACCCCCTTTCGTTTTGCTGTGCAATAAGTGTAACTGCAAAATATCTGAATGTCAATCAAAAATACACTAGATATTGTGTTCGCTAGTGTTGACATCAGATTTTGCCGTTCTTATTGGCTGCTCCCGCTTCGTACCCTGCCCGGTAGTTCAGTTCGGACAGTTTACCCAGTGCTTCTGCGTACTCCCTGTCCTCGCTGGTCGGCTCTTTGCCGTGTGCGAGTGTTTTCAGAAATTCTTCGGTTGTCGTGGGAAAGTTCATGTTTTTTGCTCCTTTCTATTGCAGAAACGGTCTGCTTCTGCTATAATAATTGACAGAAACCGAGACTGCGCCCTTGGTTGCGCAGCTTCTGTTTTGTGGTGGAATAGGTCGTCAGTGCTACTTTGGTCGGTTGTGCTGACGGCCTATTTTTTATGCCACAAAGGATAAATCTACCGTTGCTGGCTGATTCATCGTGTGTTCTGCTGTCTTAGATTATAGACGCTTGGTATATAGTTGTCAACAGCCCAATTTGTATAATTTGCATCAGATATATCTGATTTTTACTCATTATAACGTAAATTTACGTTATTTGATAGTACTCCCGTAAACGGATTAGTTTACCCTAGTGATAGTAACTCAAAAGATATTTTTCGATAATTCGTAAGGCTACTATTCAAGTATACAGTTTGTAAAGCAACGAAAAAGTTTACAGCCGTTTGACCACCCTATTGATAGTAAAAATTTCGCAAAAAACACAAGAAGATGTTGACATAGACACGAGAATGTGTTATCATGGGGCTGAAAGAGAGGTCTGGTAAAAATGGCAGAGAAGAAAAAAGGCGGCGCAACCAAAAATAAAGTCAATTCCGGGGACATTCTTCGCTCCGTTATGAAAATCAGAGGATATACTTCTGCATCTCTTGCAAGGCAAATGGGATATGAAGTTTCTTCTTATGTGACAAACCGCGTTAATGCAGATGATTTAAAGTTGTCCACAATGGCAATGCTCTTGGAAGAAATGAAATATCAAATCGTGATTCAGCCTATTGGTGCTGATGTTGCATCGGATGAATTTGTTCTTAAAGTTCTTGAAAGAGACGGTGAACCCGAATGATTTATGGTTACGCTCGTGTCAGTTCCGCTGGTCAAGCGATTGACGGCAACAGCCTTGAAGCACAGTCGGAACTTCTGAAAGCCAACGGCGCACAGAAAATCTTTTCGGATGTGTATACCGGCACGAAGCTGCATCGGCCTGAATTGGACAAGCTGATGGCTGAAATCCAGCCGGGAGACACGCTGATCGTGGCGAAACTTGACCGCATTGCTCGTTCCGTGAAGGGCGGCATTGAAATTATTGACAGCTTGCTTGCAAAAGACGTTTCCGTGAACATTCTGAATATGGGTCTGATGAACAACACATCGACCGGAAAACTGATTCGTAACGTGATGCTTGCCTTTGCAGAGTTTGAGCGTGACATGATTGTTGAGCGTACCAAAGAGGGCAAGAATATTGCCAGTCAGCGCCCAGATTACAGGGAAGGTCGCAAGCCCACCGAGTATGACCGAAACCTCTTTGACGTTCTCCATGAGCAGGTGGAGAAGCGCATTCTCACGGTCACGGACGCTGCTAAGCAGCTTGGCGTGACCCGCCAGACATGGTATCGGATTGCTGAACAGAGAAAGGCTGGATAAAATGACAGAGATGGATAAGTTGGATGCTATGCTTACAGAGCGTGGCGTTGAACACACATACGGTCGCAGATTCCCCGAAATGGATGAATTGGTATCGAAAGAGCCTGATTTATTCAAAGACCAAGACTGGGGAACGCAGATTGTGGTCTATGATGGCGAAATGCGAGCATGGGATGCTATCTGCGGATATGGTTCGTATGGCTATGAACAAGGCTTGATTGAAGTGATGGGGTCTGTCACGGACAAAGATGTGGAAGGGTTCCTTACGGCAGATGAAGTCATTAAAAGGCTGAAAATCAGTTGACGTTGTTTGCAACCTAGAATAAAACCGAATGAGAAAGGAGAATACATTGAAAACGATTGACGGAAAATATGCGTCCGCAAAGGTGTTCACAGACAATATCGAAGATAAGGCGTCTGATCAGATTCTAACGCTCTGCAATCAGAGCTTTGTTGACGGATGCAAAATTCGCATTATGCCAGATGTTCATGCTGGTTCTGGATGCGTAATTGGGTTCACGGCAAATTTGGGTAAGAAGGTCATTCCGAATATTGTCGGCGTAGACATTGGCTGCGGAATGCTTGTCGCTGAACTTGGAATTGAACATATCGACCCGAAAAAGTTAGACAAGGTAATTAGAGAACGAATTCCGGCCGGAATGAGTGTTCACGAATCGCAGATAATGTCGGGAGCTTTTCTTAACCAACTTGATTGTAAAGATAGCCTACATAATGTTGAATGGATTCTTCGCAGCATGGGTACTTTGGGTGGCGGCAATCATTTTATTGAGTTGGACGAGGACGAAGAGGGAAGCCAGTATCTTGTTATCCATACTGGAAGCCGAAATCTCGGAAAGCAAGTTGCAGAGTATCATCAAAACGTAGCTATCTCGAATATTAAAGGAAAGAACAAAAGAAAAGAAGCTACGGAACGTCTGATTGCGAAACTGAAAGAGCAAGGCCGTGAACAGGAAATCTCACGAAAAATCAAAGAATTGGATGTTCAGTTCCCTGATATTCCGAATGAGCTTTGCTATCTTGAAGGCGAAGAACGTGATTCCTACCTTAATGATATGCGAATTTGTCAGGCTTTTGCGAGGATGAACAGAGCAAGAATTATGCATACCATTTTAGACGGCGTTGGAATCAATTCTATGCTGACCCATGCGTCCTTCTTTGAAACCGTTCATAACTATATTGATGAATCGGATGATATTATCCGAAAAGGCTCTGTATCCGCTAGAGAGGGTGAGAAGCTGATTATTCCTCTTAATATGAGAGACGGAAGTCTTATCTGCGTTGGTAAGGGCAATCCTGATTGGAATTTCTCTGCTCCACATGGTGCTGGCAGACTATATAGCAGAACAGCGGCTAAAAAGGCGTTTAGCGTTGAGGAATACCAAAAGCAGATGAACGGGATTTATACCACGTCAGCCGATGAATCCACGTTGGATGAATGTCCGATGGCATATAAGCCAGCACAGGAAATTATCAACGCAATCTCCCCAACAGTTGATATTGTAAAACACATTAAACCCATTTACAATTTCAAAGCGGGAGAATAAAACCGAAAGGAAATCAACATGAAAACCGCAAAATTGTCAGATCAGAGCTTGAAGCTCATTGAAACGTTGTGCGATTACACCGACAAGCCCGATATTCTCAATGCCATCGCAGACGCTTTGTACTATGATGCAGACGAGCTGAAACGCAGGCTTAATCAGCTTGCGGAAGAAGTCAAATAAACCGCACATTCCATCCGTTAAAATGAATTTTAGCAAACAATCTTCCGAAACAGCATTATTGAAAGATATTTTTGCTACAAACAGATGCTTAGAGATGAAGAATCAAGATTAATACTGTACAACCAGAGAAAGGAGTAGCTTATGGAGCAATATGTCAAACTTGAAGAATTGGTTGATTTTCTTAAAATATGCTTTAAGTTCAAGTGGGGCGATGAAAATGAAGATGAAATAATGGCTCGCATAATGACTACACTTTATGGATTCAAAAAGTTCACAAAAGAACAAATCATTCGGACTGCGTGGGAAGAAGCAAAGTATTATGATTTGCCGGATGATGAAGTGATTGCAATAAACATGGATGTATCTTCAAGATATTATGGGTGGCAAGCAATGGGAAATCTTGTTAACAGAGACGGCGAAGTTTATATAGATTCTGATGATTACGAGTGGCCTGTCACTCATTGGATGCCGCTTCCACTAAAGCCAGAGGTTTAATATGAAAAATGTAAGAACGGTTTGTTTCATTGGCGAAGAATTTTGCAACGACCTTTATCGTTGTAAAGAAAACGGAAAAGTATATGCAAGACAGCGCTGCGATGATGAGTATGTCAGATGGCTTACTACAAGCAAATGTGGCGATGGCTATGAACCTGAATCTCCACTAAAAGTAGGCTTAATTATGCGTGTGGTGAGTAAAAATGCCGTTGATTTTGAAGAAGAAATCGTTCGCATAGACGGAATTGGAGATACTTGTGCGATTAAAAAGCATAAAATGAGCTGGGAATGAAAGAGGGCAGTTGATAATGGCTAGAATTGAAATATCAAGAGAAGATTGCAAACGTCTTTTAGGATGGAGAGATAGCCATAAAGATCAAGTCAGAAGTTATACTCCTGCTTTTGATTCTTCAGTTATCGTTGTAAGCGACGATGAAGAAAAACTGCATACAATAATCAGGGCGGAAGAAAACGTTCGGTTATTTACCGTCTTGTTTAGAGTTTCCGTTGGCGGCGATCTGCTGCTTAAATTCTTGTGGCATCGAATCTCGCAAAAAGTTGATGTATTTCTCAGTAAGCTACCAGAGCGAGAGAAAGAAGAAAACATTCAGAGCGCTGTTTCTGTTTACGCTTCCATAATGGCCTACATGAGCGAAAAAAGACCGGTTGAATACGTATCGCTTGACAAGGAAATTCCTTCAAAGAAAGAATGCGCTAAAAAAGCGAGAAGCCAAAACAGTAAAAGCATTGTCGTCAAAAGCTCATCCCCGATAAGAAAAAATATAAACAATCAACCCTCCAAGCGTTCCTATACAAAACCAACGAAAGCTGTGAATGTTCGTGGATTTGTTAGACACTATAAAAACGGAAAGGTTGTCTATATAAAGCCTTTTACAAGATATTCAAATTGCCTTGAACCAATTAAAAATAAAACTTATAGGATTGTAGTATGAAAATGAAAGACAAATTGGATCGGATTGAGCTTCGATTCCTCGATTTTCTGAACGATAATATGCCAATGATAATGATTGATTTCGCATTGATCTGCGGGATGTTCTTGGCGAAAATGCTTGAGATATTTGTTTTTTAACAGATTTCAACCAAACAGAATAAAATACTTTTTGTGCAGTTGTAGGCACTCTTTACATTTTCAGGTAGGGGGTGCCTATTTTTTTATGCAGCCAAAGCAGTGTATCGCCATTATTGACAGCATCAAAGCGTATGCAAAGCAGAATCCGACCGAAGCGCAGGTCTACGAGGACTGGTTTCAGGCGGCGGTGAACCTAAGAGATGCTCTGCCGCAAAACAAGCGGTTCGATGCCTACAAATACTCTGGTGAGCTACGCTCTGTCTGTGCAGCCATGATGGGCAAGATGAAAACAGGCGAGGACGTGGCGAAGGTCTATGACATTATCGGCCGGACGTACCTGTTTGAAGCAAAAGACGTGTTCGACAGCTATTGCATCTACCTTGAATGGAATCGTGCGCCGGAGAAGAAGTTTTATCAGCCACGAAGAAAGGTGCTTTTGACGCTGGTTCGTGACCTAGAGGACTTATTTTTCCACCGTGTAGAATTTCTTGGGGTAAGTCAGCCCCCGAGAACTGGAAAAAGTACGCTCTGTATATTTTTTATCACATGGCTGATGGGTAATCGCCCTGACGTTGCATCGGTTATGAGCGGGCATTCCGACAAGCTGACCAATGGCTTCTATGGCGAAGTGCTGTCCATCATCACCGACCCTGTTACCTACAACTGGGGCAAAATCTTCCCTGACGTTCAGCTTGTGGACAAAAGCGCAAAGGACGAAAGTGTTGACCTGAACCGAAAGAAGCGCTTCCCCACCCTGACCTGTCGTTCCATCGGCGGTACGCTGACTGGTGCTGTTGAAATCGGCGAGGGCGGCGTTCTGTACAGTGATGACCTGATTGAGGACTTGGAGGAAAGTCTGAATGTTGAGCGTCTGAACAACAAGTACGATGCCTATCTGAACCAGTTGAAAGACCGTAAGAAGCAAGGTGCATTAGAGCTGATGGTCGGCACACGCTGGAACGTGCTTGACCCTTTGGGACGCATCCAGAATCAGTATGCAGACAACCCGAAGTACAGATTCCGTGTGATTCCTGCGGTGGACGAGAACGGACATAGCAACTTCAATTATGACTATGGCGTTGGCTTTGATGATGCCTACTATGCCGATATGAAAGCTAGCATTGATGACGCAACATGGTGGGCAAAGTACATGGGCAAGCCCTATGTGCGTGAAGGTTTGCTGTTCCCTGCCGATGAACTGCGGTATTTCAACGGCGTTCTGCCTGATGGAGAGCCTGATCGCAAGCTAATGGTCATGGATATTGCATGGGGCGGCGGTGACTTTACTGCCTGTCCTATCGCTTATGTATATGGGGATGCCGTGTTCATCCCAGACCTTGTGTTCAATAACGGCGATAAGACTGTGACTAGGCCGGAAGTCGTGGGCAAAATCATCCAGTATAAAATCAATGTGGTGCGCGGCGAAGCCAACAACGGCGGTGACGAATACTGTGACGTGGTGGACAGCCAGCTTCGACAGCAGGGCTATCACTGCTCTGTCCGCAGCCAGCGTGCGCCAAGTGGTCAAAGCAAGCTGTCAAGAATCATCCAGTATGCGCCGGACATTAAACGGTTCTACTTCCTTGACGAAAAACACCAGTCGAAAGAGTACAAGGCGTTCATGGAACAGGTGACGATGTTCACGCAGCTTGGCAAAGTTCCGCACGATGATGCACCGGATAGTCTGGCACAGCTTGCCGATGAATTGTATAACGGAATCAGTAAAATTGAGCCTGTCAAGAGGCCTTTTTGATTAAAAACACAATATATTGTGTTCGCTTGGTCTATTTATTTGATTTCACCACTTGACAAGGCTTATAATGTGCGCAGGAAGTTTTGCAGCTTCCCTTAAAGGAATAGCTTGCACGCGGGGTTTTGTCATTTTACTCGCGTGCGTGTCAACAAGCATATTCCTCCTTTCACCGGTGGAGGTTTTCTCACTCTTTCACCTTCACCGGACTTTATATGTTGCGTTTCCAATTGTAAGGGGAATGCAAGCCTGTCTCCCCCACGGCTTGCAAGCAACGGTTCGATTCCGTTACGCAGCACAACCATCTTCTTTGCTTGGCTTTCTATTCTCTGAATCCTCCACCGCTACTCCCGGCTCTCAATGTAATGTTTAGGCATGACATTGCAAAGAGCAGCGGTTAACCAATCAAGCCGGGTTTCTATGTTGCATTAGCTCAGTCAGGCTAGAGCACCCGGCTCATAACCGGACATACATTGGTTCAAATCCATTATGCAGCACCAAAATTGCAGCTTACCCGTTTTACGTCTGTCCGACAACTGAATGCAAAGGCTGCAATGGTTTTCTTCGGGCGAAGAATAGCACGGCTGGAAGTGCGAACAGTTTCCCAGTAGCTTCTGACAGGTCTGTGCTCAACAGCCTGTTTCCAGAAATTCAACGAAAGGAGCACAGATGGTAGCAAAAGTACGATGCAAGCGCCCTCGAAAAGACGCAAACGGCAATCCGTGTGATTGTGGACGTTATCTTGGCGAAGTGGAAGGCAAGTTCTCCCTTCTGTGCCCTCTTTGCCATTGGATTACAATTGGAGATTCCAACCTTCCAAAAGATACATGGGTCTCCGTACCAAAGTTTAAGAACTGAATAGCTTTTGAAGCGCAGTTGTAAGCGCAGTGAGATAGACCTTAACAGGTTTGTCTTGCTGCGCTTTTTATTTTGCCGGAAAGGAGAAGCCTACCGTGAGATATGGTGTGCCGTATCGTGGCAGTAAGAACAAAATCGCACAGTGGGTTATTTCCAATCTCCCTGCTGGCGACACACTGATTGACCTGTTTGCTGGCGGCTGTGCGGTCACACACGCTGCGTTGCTGTCTGGCAAATGGAATCACATTGTTGCAAACGACATTGGCGATGCGCCGCAGCTGTTCATGGACGCTGTTCACGGCAAGTATGTCAACGAAAAGCGTTGGATTAGTCGTGAAGATTTTCATAGGCTGAAGGATTCCGACCCTTACGTTTCGCTTTGCTGGAGTTTTGGAAATAATCGAACAGATTATCTCTATTCAAAAGAGATCGAACCGTGGAAAAAGGCTTTGCACTATGCAAGGGTGTTTGGCGATGCATCGCTTCTGCGAGAGTTTTGCGTGGATGAAAAGAATTGCCGTCTTGAAAGCCTAGGCAGACTTCAAAGTTTGAATAATCTTCAACGATTGCAGAGTATACAAAAACTCAATGATTCCGACAAAATAACGCTTTCTCAAAAAGATTATCGTGACGTTGAAATCCAAGAAGGCTCAATCGTTTATGCTGACCCACCGTACAAAAAAACACGTTGTACGGGATACAAAGGAAAATTCGATTATGACGCTTTTGAGCATTGGTTGTTGGACGTTCCTTTCATGGTAGTTATTAGCGGGTACGAATGTCCAGTAGAGTGCATGGAAGTGGCACAAATAAGCAAGCAGCCGATTATCGGAACAAATAATTTATACGGTTCTAACGTAGAAAGATTGTTTGTACAAGAACGGTTTGCCAAACAGTACAAGCAAATGATGGGAAGATTTTAACAGAAAGGAGGAACGCATGGCTGAGTATCAGATGGTTGTTGGTGGCTTTTTGAATGAGCCGCTGACCGGACGTAGACCGATTGAAACGCCGGAGACGGAAATCAATCGGACGAACGTGCTGAAAGTGGTCATGGGCAAGGCAGAGCCTATTCATCTGCTGAACAAGAACGAGATTCGCTTTCTGCACAACTACTACTTGGGTAGCCAGCCTGTCCTTCACCGCACAAAGGAGTACCACGCCGAAATCACCAACCGTATTGTAGAGAATCATGCCAACGAGTGCGTGGGCTTCTACACAGGCTACATGAGCGGCACCCCTTGCTCTTATGTGCGGTCTGAAACGGCGACAGGTGACGGTGAAGAAATCGCACGTCTGTCAAACGCTTTGCAGTATGAGGGCAAGGACGCGCTCGATCGGCGGCTCTGGCAGTGGATGTTGGAGTGCGGACAGGGATACCGCATAGTTCTCCCTGACAAGGGGTACAACGGCAACTACCCGGACGAAACGCCCCTGCTGGTGGATGTTCCCGACCCGGATATGGCGTATGTGATTTACAACTCCAGCATCGGGCATAAGCCCATCGCCAACGTGCTGCACATCCCACGCAATTATCAGAATGACCTGAACGACCTTATTTGCGTGTATACACCGAACCAGTACTTTGAAATCGACAACGGCAAGGTCACGAAGTCGGAGAACCACTCTCTGGGAATGTTGCCGATGGTCGAATACAAGCTGAACCCGGAACGAATGGGTCTGTTTGAACCGGCAATCCCCGTGCTGGATGCCATCAACGACCTTGAAAGCAACCGTCTGGACGGCGTGGCACAGTTCATCCAGTCCATCATGGTGTTTACCAACTGCCTTGTGGACGAGGAAGCGTTAAAAGCAGTTAAGGCTATGGGCGCAATGTGCTTGAAGTCATCTTCTGGTCAGCCAGCTTCGGTCGCACAGCTTGCAAACGAACTTGACCAGCAACAGAGTCAGACTCTGCTTGATTCCATGCTGAACGTGTACCGCAGTCTGACCGCCATGCCTAGTGCCACTGGCAGTGAGAACGCAACGTCCGACAACGTGGGCGCAGTCATCGTTCGCAACGGTTGGAATCACACCGAAGCAAGGGCGCAGCAGTACGAGAATATGTTCAAGTATGCTGAACGCCAAAGCCTGTCTGTGATGCTGAAAATCCTGCGTGATACGGCTGGTTCTAAGTTGATGGCAAGTGACATCAACATCAAACTGCCCCGCCGTCAGTACGACAACCAGCAGAGCAAGGTTCAGATTTTTGCACAGATGATTCAGCAGCCGATTAACCCGCAGTTGGCGTTCACTACGCCCGGTCTGTTCCCTGACCCGCAGGCTGCTTACGAAATGAGCAAGCCCTTCCTGATTGCCGCTGGCAAGCTGGGTGAGGATGGGAAAGCACCGAAGCCGCAGAAACAGCCGACAGACCATATTGTCGACACTAACAATATGGTCAATAAACAGGCTAACGCAAAGAACGGAGAAGAAAAATGAATTTCGCAAGTGCTTTGTTTGCTCTTAAACGAGGGCACAAAATTAAGCGTCATCATTGGACTGGTTATTGGTGCTTAGGGTCTAAAGATTCTAAGAAGCCTTATGTCGAAATGCACTGTTACGATGGCAAGATTGTAAATCTTGCTGATTCAGAAGACATTCTGTACACCATGGAAAATATGGCGTGTGACGATTGGGAAATCGTTGATGAATGGAAGTAAAGGTTTTCGCCTTTGCATATTCCGGCAGGGAAGCCGGGATACAAATTTCGCAGCGTTGCAGGGAAGCAACGGTAAAAAAACGCAGGAGGAAATTAACGATATGAAACTCAATGTGTTGCTTGGTGATGCCTACAAAGAGGGCATGACCGCTGATGAAATCATTTCTGCGCTGGAAAAGGTTGCAGACCCTAACGCAGAGGTCGAGAAGATGCGTAACGCCGTGACGAAAGCCAATGGCGAAGCTGCCGAGTACAAGAAACAGCTCAAGGCAAAGCTTACCGATAGTGAAAAAGCCGCACAGGAACAGGCTGAAAAACTGGAAGAGATGCAGATGCAGATTGATGCCCTGACTGCCGACAAAGAAAACCTCGTCAAGGAAAAGACCCTTGCATCCTACCGTGAGAAGTTCGTTGCGCAGGGTTATGACGCTGAACTGGCTGGCAAGGCTGCGTCTGCACTGGCTGACGGTGACATGGACAAAGTGTTTAAGTTCCAGTCGGAGTTTATGACCGCCCATGACACCGCATACAAGGCTTCCCTGCTGAAGGGTATGCCCACACCTCCGGGTGCGGATGGCAATGGTGACGGCGCAGATAGCGCAGGTGTTTCCTTTGCTAAACGCTTTGCGAAGGAGCGCGCAGACGCAAACAAGGCATCGAGTGACGCAATGACTGCTTTCCATTAAGGAGGAAAACATGAAGTACACCAATACTCCGGTATCGGCTCCTGAAAGCACTATTCTGGCTGCTGATACCTACGTTGCCATTCCCTTTACCGTCAAGGAGACCAACGCTGTTCCGGCTGGCTATCCTATGGCAAAGACTGGCCTGAAAGCTGCTGCCACTACTGGCACCAGTGCTGCTGATGCAGCTACCGATGCCATTGGCATTCTGCTGCACACTGTTGACCCTGCCGTCAACCCCAATGGCGCACTGCTGATTCAGGGCGTTATTGATGTGGACAAGGCAAAGCTGTCTGGCTTTGCCTATTCTGCAAACGATATTGCCGCTCTGAAAAAGGCTGTTCCCGCCGTTTTCTGCCGTACCGATGTTGGCGCAAAGAGCGAGTAAGGAGGACTAAATTATGGCACTGAATCTGAATGAAATCTTCTCCCCTGCTGCGATTGCCGCCTACTGGACGAATGACCCGACCAATGCGCAGCCTTATGCTTCTGATGCCCTGTTCCCTGCCCGTAAGAAGGTCAGCATGGAACTGAAGTGGCTGCGTGGTCACAAGGGCGTTGGCGTTTCGCTGAAGCCTAGCGTGTTCGACACTAAGGCTACGTTCCGTACTCGTCAGGGCATCAAGATGACCGAGACCAATATGCCGTTCTTCCGTGAGGGTACTCACATTGACGAGGAAGACCGCCGCAAGATTATCTCTGTTCTGGCTACCAATCAGGAGTTTGCGGCAGACGTTATCAATCGTGTCTACGATGATACCGCACAGCTTATTACTGGTGCTCGCATTGTGCCTGAGCGAATGGTGTGGCAACTTCTGGCTCCTAAGACTGGCAAGCCCGGCATCTCCATCGAATCTAACGGCGTGAGTTACGTCTACGATTACGACCCTGACGACACTTGGCAGCAGTCCAATTACAAGGCTCTGACTACCAAGGAGAAGTGGGATGCTCCTACCACTGCAACCCCCATCGCCACGATGACCACTGCCGCAAACACCGTGCTGGCAAACACTGGTGAGATTATCACCGATGCCTACATGAACACCAACACTTTCCACAAGATGATTGCTGCGGATGAAATCAAGAACCGGTTCCTGACGGTTATGAAGACCACCACCGCCGTTCTGGTTGATTCTGAAGCACGTTCTGTTATCGAAAGTGCATCCGGCATCCGCATTCACCTGTATGACAAGATGTTCAAGCCGGAAGAGACCGCTGCTGCCGAAAAGTATTTGCCTGATGGCTATGTCGTGCTGGCTCCTTCTGGCTCTCTGGGCAATATGTACTATGTTGCCACCCCTGAGGAAGCCGACCTGATGGCTGGCATCTCCAACGCACAGGTTTCCGTTGTGAATACTGGCGTTGCTGTTACCACTGAGCAGACCGTGCATCCCGTCAACACCAACATTTACGTCTCTGAAATCGTCCTGCCGTCCTTTGAGCGCATGGACGCTGTGTACTGCATCAAAGCTTACTAAGGCGAAAGGAGGAAAGCAGCATGGGAGACCAGTATTCCGAAGCGGCAGTCAAGCTGGGGCGGTACATTGCCCCCGCACTTGACCGTGAAGTCACGGACGAGGACTACCCACTCTTCGACCTGCTGCTTGATTTCGCCAAAGACAAGATATTTGCGCAGGGCTACCCCTTCGGCAACAGACCAAACGAGTTGCCCTTGCAGTATCAGTCGTTGCAGATACGCATTGCAGCGGAACTGTACAACCACATCGGCGCAAACGGACAGACGAGCTATACCAACAATGGCATCACTCGTGTGTGGGAAAGTTCCGATGTGGCGCAGTCCCTGCTGAACGAAGTGGTTCCGAGAGTAGGTGTTATCGGCTGATGTTCAATGGAAGTCCTCTGGACAAGCGCCCGCTGTGGTACTCAAACCCGGTTGGCGAGAAAACGCCTGTTGTGGACGAGTGGGGCAACGAAACCGGCGAAACATCGCAGACGTGGAGTGACCCCGCAAAGCTGATGCTGAACGTCAGCCCGCCTACTGGTTCTGCGGAAGCAAGCCCTTTCGGCGCGTTCACGGATTACAGTTATGTTGTCAGTTCATCCAGTAAAAAGCACAACACACCGCTTTATGAAGGCACACACGTCTGGTTTCAGACAGACATTTCAAAGCCCTTCAATTACATTGTGGTCAAGGTCGCAGAGCATATTACAGACACGAAGTATGCGCTGAAAGAGGTGGCTGCAAGTGAAAATTAAAGTGAGGTTGAGCAATGCCGGACTTCGTGATGCGGAACGTCAGATACAGGAGTACAAGGCCACCCTGAACAAAAAGGCACAAGAGTTTGCAAAGGCGTTGGCTGACAAAGGGCTTGATGTAGCGAAAATTCGTTTTGCAAATGCAGAATACGCCGGGAACAACGATGTATCTTGCCGTGTTGAGCAGAACGGAAACACCTGCACCATCATTGCAGAGGGCAAGTCAGTTGCCTTTATCGAGTTTGGTACTGGCGTTACACATCAGGGTTGGAGTGCTGCCGGAACAGTCGGCCCGCTCCCCTTGCCTGATAACATTGGCGAGCATGGCACATACGGCAAGGAAAACGGAAAGCACAAACGCTGGTACTACTACGGAGAATCCGGCAATGCTGGTACGCCTGTCAAGGAAGTAGACGGCAAAGGTCAGTTGAATTACACCAGCGGCAACGAACCAGCTATGGCTATGTGGGGGGCTGTTGAAGAAATGGCTTCTCAAGTTGAAGCAACGTGGAGGGAGGTTTGGAGTAGTTGATTGATTATTTCAATTCTATCTTCACGGCTGTTGCTAAGGAGCTGCGAAAGCAAGTTCCCGGCATCTTCGTTACTGGTGAAATCAACGACAGCAACGTTAAGAAGTTTCCGTGTGTGCAGATAGAGGAAAACAGCAACCTTCCTGTGCACATTGATTCTGCTGGACACAGCAAGTACGCTGCCGTTTCTCTGCGTGTGCGGGTCTACTCTAACAAGAACACAAGGCGTATTGCAGAAGCACGTTCCATCGTTGGAATCGTAGATTCCATTCTCGAATCACTCAACTTTTATCGCAAATCGTTTGCCCCGTTGAATGGGCTGTACAACAATTCCGTCTATCGGATTGATTGCAGCTATGGGGCAACAATCGGAGAGGACGGAATGATTTACCGAAACTAAGGAGGTAAACATTCTATGAGTACTGCTATCTCCGGTCTGAATACCACCCTGTATTGTGGCGACAGCGCAACCGCTCTGACGAAGCTGTGCGACATCAAGGATGTACCCGACCTGATCTCCGAGCCGAACCTTCTGGATGCCACCACCTTGTCTGACCCCATGCAGGTCAACATCTTTGGCATCATCCAGAGCGACACCAAGTCTTTCACCGCAAACTACAACAAGGCTGACTATACGAAGGTTAAGGCGGCTGGTTACGATGAGACTTCCGATAGCAACGCCGTGAAGTACTACGCCCTGAAGATGCAGGACGGCTCCGGCTTTACTTGGCAGGGTATGCATCAGGTTGGCTTGTCTGGCTTTGGCGTGGACGAGGTTGTGGAAATGACCATCAACTGTATCTTCACCAAGAAGCCTGAGTTCAGCGAGAGCCTGACCGTAAACGGCGGCTAAACCGCAAAAATCGAATCAATCAAACCGGGCAGAACTGAACAACGGATTTGGTTCTGCCCCTATTTATAAAGGAGAGCATTTATTATGGCTGCTAAGGTTATCAACTTTCATTCCTCCGATGGCAAGAACACTTACGAGCTGACCTTCACCCGTGACAGCGTGGAAGCCACCGAACGCGCAGGCTTTCAGATTGGCCAGTACACCCAGATGACCAACCTGCTGTCCAACTCCCGTGCTCTGTTCTACGGCGCTTTCATTGCACGGAACAAGGGCATCAAGCGCAAGGTCGTTGATGAGATGTTCCAGCACATCGAGGAGAAGGAAGACCTGATGGGCATTCTGCTTGAGATGTTCATGGACGCTTCTAAGTCTCTGCTGGCAACTGACACTGAGGACAAGACCGCAAAAAACGCAACGTGGGAGATTGTGTAACCGCACAATCTCAGGAAACAGACGGAGAGGGAGAGCCATTCTCCTTCTCCAAGCTGTTCCACGATGTAGAAGCCTATTACATCTCCATCGGCATGACCTACGACCAGTTCTGGTACGGTGATGTCTGGCTGGCGAAGGTCTACCGTGACGCAGAGGAGCTACGGGAACGTAGAGCCAATGCTGAAGCGTGGAGAAACGGCTTTTACATGGCATCTGCGCTTTCCTCTACGGTTGGCAATATGTTCCGAAAGAAAGGGTCTAAGCCCATCAAATACATGGATAGACCGCTTCCCCTTACTCAAAAGGAGAAAGACGAGTATGAATACCAACGCGCAGTTGAGGCGCAGGAGCGAATCAAGAGAACGATGTTTTCTATGATGGAAAGTGATGGTGGTAGTGATGGCTGATGTTGATATTACGAGCTTATCCGTAGAGATTTCTGCGGAATCGCATGGTGCGGAGCTTAATATTGACAAGCTCGCTACCGCCATTTCTAATTTGCGGACGAAGGGCAACGTCACAAAAGTTGTAAATAGCCTTGATAGGCTGTCCGCTTCTATCTCTGCCCTCAAATCCGCTTCTGCTGGGCTGTCTGGTCTGGACAAGCTGACCGGATTTCTGGACAAGCTATCTGGAACTGACTTATCCGCAATCGCAAAAAGCATCAATTCTGTTGGCAATGCTATTAAGAAGATTGCTGCTGTTGACATTGGCGGGATTGACTTGTCCGGTCTTAGCGGCAAAATGAGCGAACTACAAAGTGGGTTGTCCCCTCTTGCCGGTCTGGATGCTTCTGGATTGAAAGGCATTGGTAGCGCTATCAATGCGTTGGGCAAAATCCCCGGCCTGACAAACAAACTGGATTCTAGCACGCTTGATGCATTTGCGAAAGCGTGCGAGAAAATCTCTACCTCGCTCGCCCCCCTTGCGTCTCAGCTTGATAAGGTTGGCAACGCCTTTGCAAAGCTGCCCCCGCAGTTGAGCAAGGTGGTGACACAGGCAAACCGTGTGACTGCTGCCAACGAGAAGCAGCGCAAAAGCTATCTCAGCCTGTCGAACCAGATGAATGGTTTCATGCGGAACATGGCAAAGCTGGTTTCGCTGAAGGCCATTGCCGATTATCTCGGCAACGCTGTTGCAAAGTTCAACGATTTCTACGAAGCGACAAACCTGTTTGGCGTTTCCATGAAAGGCCTTACGGGTGAAGCTGACAACTTCATTCAGAAGATGCAGACGCTTCTTGGCATCGACCCTACCGAAGCCATGAATAACATGGCTACCATTCAGGGTCTTACTACTTCGTTCGGTCTGGCATCGGATAAGGCGTACATTCTTTCTAAAAATCTTACACAGCTTGGCTATGACCTTTCTTCGTTGAAGAACATCCCTGTCAAGGAAGCATTTACAAAACTTCAAGCTGCTATTTCTGGCGAGTTGGAACCTATCCGCCGTTTGGGCGTTGACATTTCTAACGCGCGTTTGCAGCAGGAGCTTTATGCTCTCGGAATTACCACAAGTATCTCTAAACTCTCTCAAGCTGACAAGGCGATTCTTCGTTATATCGCCATTATGAAGCAGACTGGCGATGCGCAGGGAGACCTTGCCCGCACGTTGAATAGCCCTGCAAACCAGATTCGCATTTTACAGGCGCAGTTGAGCGAACTTGCTCGCGCGGTCGGCTCCGTCCTTTACCCTGCATTGAAATCCATTCTTCCCCCGCTGATTGCAGCCGTTGAGCTTGTCAAGGAATTTGTTCAGTGGATTGCAAAGTTGATGGGCGTTAAGACGGTTGATTTTCCTGACATGAGCAAGACTTCTGCTTCCGTTGAGGATACGTCTGACGCTCTCGACAATGCTGCTGCATCTGCTGGCAAAGCCAAAAAAGCCCTCAAGGATTACACAATGGGGTTTGATGAACTGAACATCATCGACCCCACAAAAGGTTCTAGCGGCTCTGGTTCTGGCTCTGGCGTTACTGGAAACATTCTCGGAGATGTGGATTTGAGCCAGTACGATATGTTCAAGCAGTACAACGAAGATTTTGCAAAGCAGATTGATGCTATCAAGCAGAAAATCAAAGATATGCTGCCTACTATCGGTGCTGTTGGAGCGGCATTTGCAGCGTGGCAGATTTCCAAAGCCCTTTTAGATGCGCTGGATAAAATCAAGAACTTTACCATCAATGCAAAGGTTGACATTAGTTGGCCCGTCATTGGTGTACTTGCGTTTATGTCGGACATGAACGAATTCAAAAAGTATCTTGAGGATTTCCTTAAAAACGGCCCTACATTCAAAAATGTTGCTGGCATGATTTCTGAATTCGCTGGCATGATGGGTGATGCACTCATTTTGCTTGGCAACCTAAAGTTTGGCGGTGCGTTAAAGGCCGTTCAAGGCATCGGCGAAATTATTATTGCCATCAAGGACATTGCCGATAACGGCTTAAATTGGGATAACGCTACTACTGCCATTCGTGGCTTAACCAATGTTGCGATTGGCATCGGTGCTCTTACAGGGCATTTGAAAGTTGCCGGTTGGGCACTCGCCATTCAAGGCTTTACCTCTATCATCCAAGAAATTGCAAACAACTGGGAAGCAATTAAGAACGGTGATTGGAGCGGAGTGGACAGAGCCACGCTTGTTATCGGTGCACTTGAAGTTTTGGGCGGCATTGCTACTGCACTCGGTGTTTTTTCGAAACTAAAGGCTGTTAAAGAATCTACTGAAACTGTTCAGTCCGTAAAGATCGTTGCAGATGCTACACAGGGCGTAAGCAACGCAACGTCCAGCCTATCCCCCAACCTTATCAGTCTTGCAAAAAACCTCGCTGTTGGCGTTGCCATCGTTGCCGAGGTTTCCGCAGCAGCCGTTTTGTTTGCCGGTGCAATTGTTGTACTCGGTAACGAGCTGAAAGCTGCTGGTGATGCATGGCAACCCGTTATTACTAACGCTAAAGAGGTTGCGGAAGCAGTTGGGCTTGGCTCCGTAGCTCTTGTGGCCGTTGGTGCTGTTACGGCTGGCATTGGCTCTGTTGGCGGTGTTCCGCTTGCAGCAAACATCGCCATTGGCACTGCAATCCTTGCGGAAGTCGGCGCTGCTGCTGTCCTATTTGAAGCAGAAGTTTGGGCAGTTGGAACCGGGCTGGATAAAATTCAGCAAGCATGGGCTCCTGTGACTGAAAACGCTCCCGCTGTTAAAACTGCTTTGATTGCTGGCACAGCTTTACTTGTGGCAGTTGGTGCGGCCACTGCGGCCATTGGAATTGCAACAACCGCTACCGGAGGAACGATTCCAATTGCCATTGGAATCGGAACAGCTGTTCTTGTTGAATGCGCTGTTGCTTTTGTAGCATTAACGGACAGCATTTCTAGTGTTGCGGACGAATTAACGGGAAAGCTTTATCCATCTCTGAAAAATTTGAATTCGAAGCTTCCGTCCATCAAAACCGGAATGAGTAGTTTGACTGGCTATTTGAAGGACTTTGCTGGTGAACTTTCCTCTTATACTTCAAGTATGGGTAGTGTTACTTGGTCTAGCATTGTCAATGGATTCCAAAATCTGTTTGTCGGTAATCCCATTGCAAGTCTGGCAGATGATGTTGGCAAAATCCACGATGATGCTGCAACGCTTAACGAAAAGCTGTCTGCTGCGAACCCTGAACTTTCCAAGGCGGTTCGGCTGCTTACGAGCTATTCCGATTTGATGTCGCAGTTAAAGCTCTTGACTGATGGAGCAAGCAACACCGAACTTGCATCAGACATCTTCACCAACCTTAAAGATTGCGGCGAAAAGCTGGTTACTGGTTTTGTCTCTGGCATTGATGGAAAGCTGCCTAACCTTAATACGGAAGTCGGAAAAATCAAAACTTCGCTGGAGAAAATCAATGACGAAGTAAGCGTTTTCGAGACCGCCGGTGGAAACATCATCAAAGGCCTTATTAAAGGTATCAATGGCGAAAAGGAAAACGCTTACACCACAATCGTTGAGGTCGGAAATAAGCTTGCCGAAAAATTCAAAACAGCGATGGACATTCACTCCCCTTCCAAAGTTTTTGAACAGTTTGGTATCTATATCGATCAGGGCCTTGCAAACGGCGTCGCTGCTGCTGTCCCCTACGTCGCCACTGCTATGCAGGGCGTTGTAGACGCTGTGCAGGAGAAAGGCAACGAGCTGATTGACTACGGCGCTGACGTGGCAAATGGATGGGTCGATAATTTTGCAAGTTCTCTTGATTCGAAGTGGAGTGAAATCGACAACGGGTTAAAAAATGATTTTATCGGGACCATCAAAGGCATGATGAGCGCCGTGAAAAACGGCGACATTCAGACCGTTGCACAAAACACTGCGGCCATCGTTTGGCAGGCCATGGGTGAAGGAAACCGCAAACAGGTCAAGTCTTATGCATCCGACCTTGTTTCAAAGCTGACTAGCGCGTTAAAGGACGTCGGCATTCAGGCATTCTCCTCCGCAAAGGTGATCGGAAAGAATATTCTTTCTGGAATCACGTCTAAGTTCGGAGAAATTTCTGCGCAAGTCGTTGGGCTTGGCAGCAAAATCGCAACATCCTTTTCTTCCTTGATTGGGCCCATTTCCGCATCCGGTAAAGCAATCAGCATTGGTCTTTCTTCCGGCGTTTTGAGTCAGTTTCCGTCTATCATTGCAGGCATTGCCGGGCTTATCAGCCAAATCGGAGTTGCGTTCACGGGCATGTTACAAACGATTGGCGGAGTTCTTTCTTCTCTCGGAATCCCGACCGGCCTTATTATGATTGCTGGCGGCGTTGCGATTGCTGCTGCCATTGCTGGAATTGTTGGAACACTTAGCAATAAGTATGGCGCAAGTTCCGGTTCTTCGGTGAGTAGCGATTACTCGAAATATCCCGGAACCAGTGACTATGATACTTCCACCGGCTCCACAACTTCTTTCGGAAGCTACTATGCAAGTTCTTCCACAAGCGGAGTGAGCTCTGCGGAACTTCGCAGTGCGGTCCACGATGGATGCTATAATGCGTTTCTTGACATTTTCCAGCGCTATGGTGATGAAATCACGGGCGGTAAGGAAATCAAACTGTTCGTTGACGGCAAGCAAATTACCGCTTCTGTTGAAAAGCAGCAGTCTGACCGCGGTGTGCAAATCATGGGAACAGAAGTGTATAGCTATTAAGGAGGCGACGGCAATTTATGCAAGCTCTTGTATCGGTGAACGGCGTGGATTTGCCGGAGCCTTCCTCTTATAGTGCCACAACGTCTACCATCGTTGACTCTGGGCGTAACGTTCAGGGCAAGGTTTTTGGCTCTGTGGTACGCCATGATGTTGCAAAAGTGGCTTTAAAATGGAACTATCTGACTGCCAAACAATGGGCGGCAGCTATTGGCCCGTTTACCAAAAATTTTTATTGCACGGTTCGTTTTTACAATCAAGCGACAGCTTCCTATTCCACACGTCAAATGTACGTTTCCGATCGCACTGCTGGTATGTGGAGGAGATGCCCCAGTAACGGCAATGTGATGGGCTGGACGGATTGTTCTCTTTCACTTGTTGAAGTGTAAGGTGGTGATGCAACATGGCGGTTCAGCCGTCTGAAAAATGGCTCAAGCAGTATAATTCTACGCTTGTCCCGGAGATGTTTGTTCAGATTACTTATCACGCTTCGGACGATAAGGCTCAATCAGACGCAATCGCAAGTTCCGGTTCTCAGGCTGTGTTCAGTGATGTGAGCGACATTACAGACCTTGATAATTTGCCATCTGCAAAATACGCAACCGGAGAACCTAATCTTTGGATTTTGGATGGGTCATGCGATATTCTTCCTTCTTCTGAACCGTATAAAAATGCTGGTTACGTGAGCCTTGAAAACGTTTCGGACGAAAACCATCCCATTGTTACGTTTTCGTTTAGCAAAACCCATGAAGAAAAAATCCCAGGCATTACAATTGTGTGGTCTGAGCTTTTTAATGAATACGCGACATCATTCAAAGTATCTGCCTACAATGGCTTGTCCTTGTTACAAGAAAATCAGATTGATGATAACACATCCGTTGAAAACTCCGTTGACTTTGAAATCACTGGTTACAACTCCATTGTGATTGAGATTTTGAGCTGGTGCATCCCCAATCGCAGAGCAAGAATTGAACAGGTAGAGTTTGGTCAACGTGTCAGGTTCAACAAAGAAGACCTTTTGTCATATTCTCATGAATCGAAGCGTGACCCGATTTCTGGCCAGCTATCAAAAGATTCAATATCTTTTTCCGTTAACAATAGTGATCAAAAATGGAACCCTATCAATCCCGGTGGTCTTTACCAGTATCTTTATGAGCGACAGGCCGTATTTGTAAAGTATGGCATGGAATTAGACGGAGAGACCGAATGGATTAACGGCGGTAAGTTCTATCTGTCCAGCTGGAATACTCCATCTAATGGTATCACAGCTTCGTTTGAAGCAAGAGATGCCCTTGTATTCTTATCTGATTCTCCCTACACAGGCAGAAAAAGCGGTACGCTTTATGAGATGTGTTACGACGCTTTGGAGCTTCTTGACGTGACAGGCATCTCATATTTCATCAACGAAAGCTTGAAAAACTACTCCGCTGATTTTTCGTCAACAAATTCTTCTTATAAGAATTCTGATGTTTTGCAGCTTGCTGCGAACGCAGCGGGTATGGCTTTGTATCAGACACGAGATGGCCAGATTCGCATTGATTGGGTCCCGTTCTCTCCCGAAAGCAAAGATTCAATTTATGAAATCACGGAGATGAACAACTTTGAATACCCTGAGATTTCTTTCTCAAACAAACTTAAAAACATTTCCTATTCCGTAAATAATACCTCTAAAACATATCCTTCCGGCGCAACGGGAAATGGCGTTACGCAGAGCATCAGCAACGCGTTCCTGTCCGATTCAATCATTGCACAGCCTAAAAATGCATTGACTGAAAGCTACAAGATTCTTTCAAACCGCAGAACCGCAACACTTTCTTATCGTGCAAGTCCCCACAATGATGCTCTTGACTTTGTAAAACTTAACCATCAGTTCGGGTATTCTTCGAATCTGCTCATCACAGATGTAAAATACACTTTTAATGGCTGTTTTAAGGGGTCTGTCACAGGCTACATGATTGAAGATGTAAGTTCTTTGCAGCTTGATCGGTCTAAAATTTACCTGTATCCGTCCGATGTTATCACTCTTACTGCCACTCTCACTCCCGCATCTGCGGATTCTCCCGTTATCATTTGGAACGCGTCTCCTTCGGGTATTGTCGAGCTGAATGTCACCAAAAACGAACGCGGCGTATCTGTTTGTAACGTTTCTTACGTTCATCGTGGAAATGTTACGATTACTGCTACCGTTTCCGGGCTTTCCGCTTCTTGCTCTGCGACCGCAATTGCAAATGATATGTCGGATATGGCAGATGGCAGTACCGTCAAGATTTTGGAAAACGGCAACTACGTCGATTTCATTATTGCAGCCCGTGATTACGAATCTAGCCTTAATGGCACAGGCGGCACACTTCTTGTCAGAAAAGAGATGCTTGGCACGCCTGCTTGGAACAGCACAGCCGTCAATGCATACAGCAACAGCACGATTGACACGTATTTGAACAATAATTTCAAAAATGCGTTGTCAACTTATGTCCAATCCAAAATCCGAAAAACAAAATTCTACTACACGCCCGGCAACGGAAACACATCGCTTTCTACGCTTTCTCGTCATGTTTTCCTTTTGTCTGCAAAGGAAATTGCGTACAATGAGTACACGAATGGTCAAATGTGGGGCAAGGGATGCAACGGAGAGGGTTCTTTACTTCCCACAGCACTTAAAATCTTTGAAGCGTTTCCGTCGTCCTCGACTGGCATTGTGTACATCACATGGACGCGAACCCCTGTTTATAATGCAAGTTATTTTGGAATCCCATCCGGGCATAACACTGATTCCGCTGTTGGCTGTTGGCGCATGGATTCTTCGGACCGCGTTTCTTACAGCAGTTATCCGACGACCAGAAAATGGGACTATGATACTACTCAGCACTATGGTTATCAGCCCGCTTTTGTCGTTGACTCGAATTTGAAAATCGGCGTTGACAATCGGATTGAAGAATAAGGAGTTTGCATATGTGGATTACAGACCGAACGCAGTCGGACGTTGACCGCGTAAAAGAAATTGCAGCAAAGGCAAGAACCGGCACATGGACAGAAGCCGAGCAAGTGGAATGGGTCGCCGGAATGAAAGGTGCGTTAAGCTATACAGACTTTAATCGTATTGAATCCGGCGTTCTTAAACTCGCAAACATTTTGGGCGCATCCGTTGATGTAAAAACCGACTGGTCCGTTAGCGGATATTTGACTGCGTCTGATGCTTCCAGGTGGCTCGCAAACATTGAGGCCATTCGTTCGAAAAACTCCGGGAGTTTGAAAATCAGCCAAACGTCAACGCCAAAGTCAATGGACAAGCTCACTTTCGATACTATGAATCAGATTGAATCCATCTTAGAGGATATCGAAACTCTTGCAAAAACTTACGTTACTTTTTCAGGCGAATACATGACGGGGGAGGGCCAGTATGGTTTTTAAAGACCGCGTTGCAAAATATCCCGGTCGTTGGACGATGAAAAAATCTGACGGTTCATCGGAGGTTGTCACGCTGATTCGAAATGACGAACCGACCGTAGAGGGAACTCCGATGAACGCGGAGACCTTGAACACACTTTCGGATGTTGCCGGTGCCGATATAGCACGTCAACAAGCAGAGCGTGCCGCAGAGCAAGCTGAAGCTGACCGGAAAAAAGCACAAACCGCTGCTTCCACCGCCGCAAATGACGTCACGGCTCTTTTGAAGGGCTACACTGACAGCGCGTTTGCAAGCAAAGAAGCCGCCGCAGCCAGTCAGACCGCCGCAAAAGCGTCTGAAACGGAGTCTGCCAAAAATCTGCAGGGCACCAAAGAGTACTTTGAGCAGGTTCGCACCATCACCATCGGTGCACAGGGTTGGTACGCCACGCCGGAAGCCCTCAAAGCCGCTGTGCCGGTGGGCGAAAACGGCTGGTGGGCAGTGGTCGGCACGACCGACACCATCTGGACGTGGGACGGTGACACCGGCGCGTGGGTCGATACCCGCAAAGAGGTGGACCTGTCGGACTACCTGACGCAGGACCAGATCAGGAAGCTGCTTGAGCAGTACATGCCACTTCGCCCGGCCACCGCAACCACACTGGGCGGCGTGAAGGTGGGCAGCGGTCTGAGCGTGGCGGTAGACGGCACGCTTTCTGCGGACAGCGCTTTAGCGGCGTATCCCGTGGGCAGCATCTACCAGAGCACCGATGCCGCCAGCCCCGCCGCCCTGTTTGGCGGCGCATGGGAGCAGATCGCCCAGGACCGCGTGCTGATGGGTGCCAGCGACAGCCACCCGGCAGGCAGCACCGTCAAGGCTGGCCTGCCGAATATCACGGGCAGCTTGTACGAAAAAAGAACTGATTCATCACCATTTCGTGGTTCGGGGAACGTTATATCGTCAACAGGTGCTTTGGCGGTTAAGGAAATTGCCACTTTTTATGGTGGATACTCTCATTATGATGGGTCGGCATATGATATTTCATTTGATGCTTCCAAGTCCAACGCCATCTACGGCCGCAGCGGCACCGTCCAGCCCGCAGCCTATTACGTTTACATCTGGCGGCGTATAAGCTAAATTAAGAAACTCTCTTCCAAATATACACATAGTAAGCAGGCGGCTGAACGGTATCAGACGCGCCATAGATTGAGTTTGAACTGGAAGCATTAAATGTATAAAGCACACCATTACCACGAAACTTTCCCTCTGGGCCTTCGTTAGAAACCCCAGAAAACGCGCCAGAAGCAGGATTGTCGCCGAAATTCCATCTGGCAATACCAGCAAATGTACCACGAATATTCGGCAGGCCAGCCTTGACGGTGCTGCCTGCCGGGTGGGTAGTTGTATCGCTATTTAACTATACAGAAAGGAGACATTATGAAGATTATTGACGAAAACGGTTTAGTCGTCGAGAACCCCGACCTGACGGCGGGTTATCTTGCCGCCGACACCGAAGCGGTGGAGCACCCGGCCCAGGACGCCGTGGAGGAGCTGAGCCACTACGAGACGGTGGCAGAGTATCCCAACGGCGGCAAAGACGTGCGCAAGGTCATCGACCGTGCCGCCGTCCCGGCAGCGCCTGCGTGGACCGAGCAGCTGCCCATCCAGCGGTACATCCGCTACACGGCGGAGGAGCTGGCCCGGCGGGAAAAAGAGCAGCAGGAAGCCCGCCAGCAGCAGGAAGCGCTGGACAAGCTGCCTCAGACGTTGGACACGCTACAAAAAGAAAACGAGATGCTCAAGCAATGCTTGCTTGAAATGAGCGAGATTGTGTATGCATAAAATCACACAAAAATTAGAAAGGTTGGTACTTATGATGGCAATGTTATGGGCACAGGAGATCATGTCCGCAGAGACCGTGGAGGAGGCAAAGGCGCTGTATGCCCGCTGCCCCCGCCTGCTGAAGGAGAAGGTCAAGGCGCTGCTTATCAAGAGCGGCTTTGAGGAGATCGTACAGGAGGAGTAAAGCGATGAAAAAACTTTTGGAATTTCTGGTGGGGCTCGTGAAGGTGCTTTTCGGCGTGGACAGCGAAAGTCCTGCGCCGGAAACGCCCAGAGAGACTCCCGTTGAGGAGGTTGTCACCGGATGGGAGGGCGGCCCGCCATACCGGTACATCGACGTGAGCCGGTATCAGGGTGCAATCGACTGGGCGCAGGTGGCAGCGGCTGGCTACAAGGGAGCGATGCTCAAGACCGTGAGCACCAACCGCAAGCTCTCCAAGCGGGCAGACGGCCTGTACATCGACCCGACCTTTGAGGACAACTACAAAAACGCCAAAGCGGCAGGTCTGGACGTGGGCGTGTACTACTACACCTACGCCACCAGCGAGGCGATGGCCGATGCAGAGCTTGCCCTTGTGCGGCAGGCGGTCTACGGCAAGGAGCTGACCCTGCCTGTGGCTGTGGACGTGGAGGACAACAAGCTCGTCAGTCTGGACAAGCAGGACTTGACCGACCTGACTGCCTATGCCCTGCACGAAGTGGAGCAGATGGGCTTTTATGCCCAGCTTTACACCTATACCAGCTTCGCAAAGGCACGTCTCTTTGTGGGCGGTGCGGCTCTGCACCCTTATGACGTATGGATTGCGGACTACACCGGCAAGACGCCCAACGTGACGTTTAACTACAATGCCCACCAGCACACCAGCAAGGGCGCTGTGCCGGGCATCTCCGGCAACGTAGACCTCAATGTGACCACACTCAACTACCCCCGTATCATCCGCAAGAAGGGCCTGACCCGTCTCCGGGAGGGTAAATGACCGAAAAAGAAGCTTTGCTGTGGGTGCTGGGCGTTCTGGGCAGCCTGTGCGCCGCTGCCATCACGATCGACAAGGTGCTGGACATCATCCACAAGTACATCAAAAAGGCAAAAGCCCCTGACGATGCGCAGAACAAGCGCATTGACGCCATTGAAAAGCGACTGGATGCGGTAGAAGCCGTTTCCACGCAGCACGCCGCAGCCCTTAGACGCGACATGACTCGATTTGACAGCATCGATGAAGAAATGCGTCTCGTACTTGTTGGCGTACAGAATCTTTTGGATTCGCAACTGTCCGGAAATAACCGCGAAGGTATGCAAAAAAGCAAATCCGATATCAACAACTACCTACTGAAAGGAGTAACAAATCATGGAAGCAATCTTTAACTTTATCCCCTCGCCCATCGCACTGGTGCTGATGATCATCGGCTTTGTAGCGCTGACAGTGGGTGCCATCCGTCTGGGGTACAAGCAGTACGTCAAGCAGTGGGCGCTGGAGCTCGTGACCATTGCCGAGGACAGCATCATGGGCAGCGGTCAGGGCGCAAAGAAAAAGGCACAGGTTTTTGCCATGCTGCGGGGCGCACTGCCGGACTGGATGAAGCCCATCATCACGGACGAGGTGCTGGACGCTGTCATTGAAAAGGCTGTCAGCCTGATGAAGAAGGCACTGGCAGAGAAAAAGCCCTCGATCGGGAAGTAAGGAGGATATCATGGCAAGCACTACATACGAGCAACACCAGCTAAAAACGCCGTTTTTAGTCGGTATCATCGCCAATTTTGCCAATAACAGTGTTTTTTACAGCTATTTAGCTGCTATTGGCACTATGGTGCGCAACGCCGGACAGCTGCCGCAGCCTTTCTGGCTCGGTGCTACCTGTGGCGGCGGCTCGCGTAGTGCTGCCCGCTGCGCTGCAAGGGCTTGACCGACAGCAGATGACCGCAGCCATCAAAAGCGCACCGCTTGGGAGGGTAGACCGTAAGATAGCCTTACTGCGGTACGTTGAGCGGCTTCCGCTGCCGGACATTGCAGCGCAGACACATTACAGCCGGACGGCGATAGGCTACCGGCTAAAAAACATTGACAGAACGTTGGACATTTGATATACTATTCGCGGTGTCCGAAGTAGCGTACACACACTTCGGAGAAATGTGTACAGAGAGCCAGCGGAAGAACGTTTACCCGCTGGCTTTTCTTTTTACGCAATTTGTGGTATAATTATATCAACAAATCCACCCGGCCTCTCGAAGAAGCGCATTAGGGTGGATGTCTGAACCCGCTAAGCCTCTCAACGATGCGTATCATGGCGGGTCTTTTTCGTTGATACAGTTTCCCGCCCGCCTACTTACAGTGCGTACCATGCGGGAGACGTCTTTAGACTTGAAAGGCCACGGCCTTTGTAGAGAGCGGCATTGCCTGTGGGCGGTTCCGCTCTTGATTTTACAAAAAAATCCCCTGCTTTGCCGAAGCCCTGCGTTCCACGCAAGGTTCGTTGTAGGCAAAGCGGGGGATTTTGTCTTATTCGCACTATTTTTGTCGAAAGACTTGCCTTGCAAGCAAAAACGTGATATTTTAGTTTTGCTTCCAATGCGAAGTCCTTTAATAGTTAAGCGCTCATGCGGATTTTTCCGTGTGGGCGCTTTTCTTTTTTGTCCTTCGTTTGGCGTTCGTTGTCTTTTGTTTTTTGCCGATGCAGTACACTGGATGCACAAGGAGGGATGCTTTATGAGTTATTATCCAACACCCGGAACGCCTTACGTTCCGCAGCAGCCTGTCAATCCTTACGGCGGCATGGGCACGGTAGGGCTTGCCACTTCCCTGCCGAACACGCAGATGCAGCAGGCACAACCACAGCGTCCGCAGCCGATGAATGGGCAGCAGCCTGTTCAGCAGTCGGCACAAGATGGCGGTTGGTTGCTTGGCAGACCCGTTTCCAGCAGAGAAGAGTTTTTGGCAATACCGTCCGACCTGTACGGCAGACCGACCTACTGCCCTGACTTGCGCAGCGGCGTGATTTACTGCAAGCGTCTCAACCCGGACACCTGCGAATCCTATGTGCAGGAGTTTTACAGCCCGGAAGCGTGGCGGCAAATGCAAGCACAACAGGCACAGCAGACCGCTGCACCGACACAGCAGTATGTGCCTATTGAGGAGTACAACGCCCTTGTCCACCGACTGGATGAACTGGAAAAGTGGCAAAAGAGCTTCTCTAAGCCCGCTGCCACCGCAAAGAAAGGAGAATAAGCGATGCCCTCTCCGTTTGATATGATTACTCATAGCCCTATCATGCAGCTTGCAAATCTGGCTCGCGCCGGACAAAATCCGATGGGGCTTATCCAGCAGTTGGGTGGGCAGAGCGCACCCATCATGCAGGGCTTGAACCTGATTCAGGGTAAGAACGAAGCACAGCTTCGGACGATGGCGCAGAACCTCGCCAAAGAGCGTGGCATCGACCTGAACCAGCTGGCAAACGTCTTGAACCTGACGCTGCCCCGATAACGCATCCCTCTAAGCGAAACGCTTCTCAGTTTTGCGGACTTGACAAAAACCGCTTTTGTTTGGCTTCGCCCATCGCATACGGCGATGGGATGGCATAACGCAAAACTGAAAGGAGTTTTGTTATGGACGATTTTGCAACTGGCTATCTGGCCGGGCAGGACGGCGGCAATAACAACGGCGGATTTTTCGGCAACGAAGGTCTGTGGGCGGTTATCATCCTCGCCATCATCTTCGGCTGGGGCAACTACGGCAACGGGCGAAACGGTGGTGACAACGGCATGAACAGCTACATCCCCTATCTGGTCGGCACTGGCGCAACCGGGCAGGGCGGTGCAGACACCCGCGCGGCTCTGTCTGAGGGCTTCTACCAGCAGGATACCTCCCGCTCTCTGGCGGGCATCCAGAGCGGTATCTGCTCTCTGGGCTATGACCAGCTGGTACAGATGAACGGCGTCAACACCAACATTGCGAACGGCTTTGCAGGCGTGAACAGCGCCATCTGTCAGCTTGGCTACCAGAACGCACAACTCGTGAACGGTCTGGAACGCAGCGTGTCCAACGGCGACAACGCCATCAACCTTGCCATCATGCAGGAGAGTAACGCACGGCAGGCGGGTCAGACCGCTATCCAGACGCAGCTTGCATCCTGCTGCTGCGAGAACAAGCAGCTTATCGGCGACCTGAAGTACACCATTGCACAGCAGGACTGCGCTACCCGTCAGGCTATCGCAGACAACGCCCGTGCCATCGTGGACAACTGCAACGCCAACTTCCGCAGCATGATGGACTACTTCACGCAGGATAAGATCGCCACTCTGACCGCCGAGAACCAGAGCTTAAAGTTCGCCGCTTCTCAGGACCGTCAGAATGCGCTTCTGACCACCGTGATGTCTCAGCAGACCGACACCATCCTGAACCGGGTCAATCCTCGTCCGATTCCCGCTTATCAGGTGGCAAACCCTAACGCGGGCGTGAACTGCTGCGGCTGCTACTAACCTACACACTCCCCGATAACACCGGGTGAACCATCGGGGCAGGGGTAAGACACCTCTGCCCCTGATTTTTTAGGAGGAAAACATTATGGCTTGCAAAACAAGCTGCCGTCTCTGCCCGCACTTGGTCATCAGCCAGGCGGTCACGTTCGCCAATGACACGCTAACCATCAATATCCCTGCTGGCGCATACCAGAACGGAGAGAAGTATTGCATCGTAGTTGCCCAGAGCATACCGGACACGACCACCATCAACGCCCCTGTGGTCATTACCATCGGCGCAGGTACGACCGCATACCCTCTGACCGACTGCAACTGCGCTCAAGCAACCGCTGAGAGCATCCACACTCGTACTCGCTATGCTACCCGCGTTGCAACGTCTGCGACCGGCACAGGCACGTTCAAGTATCTTGGCTGCTTCTGCCGTTCCCACGCTGATGCGCCCTCGTCTATTTCTTGAGGAGGTGTAGATTATGGGCAAGACTAATTTTCGCCGTATGATGATGCTCCGCGACCACGACAAAAACCGTGAGCCGGAACGTGACCGCCTTGAGGAAGAGCGTGACCGCAGGGAGCGTGAGATGGAACGCCGTCTGCGCAAGCTGGAAGGTGGCAACGATCGCTATCCCTACTATCCGCAGGAGGAGAACCGCTACATCGACCCCTACCCTATTCCTCGCTACCCTGACGTAGAGTATGGGCGTAAGATGCCGCAAATCGGATTCTCGCAAAACGGTGACTGGGACAAGCATTCTGGGCAGTATGAGCGTGGCGGTGCGGACAGCCGCTCCATCAAGATGCCACGCCAGCACCTCACCCACGACGAAGCGGAGGAATGGTGCGACAGCATGGTGAACGCTGACGGCACGAAAGGCTGTCACTGGACGCTAGAACAGACACAGGACGTTGCCAAACAGCGCAATATCACCTGTGACCCGAACGATTTCTGGGCCACCATGAACATGATGTACTCGGATTATTGTCAGGTTGCAAAGCGTCAGTCCGTTGACACTCCGGGCTTCTACGCTGACATGGCAAAGGCGTTCCTTGAGGACGCAGATGCCGCAGATGGCAAGGCATATCTCTACTGGGATTGCATTGTTGATAAGTAAAACGAAACCCCTGTGCGGTCATTGTGACTACACAGGGGTTTATTGTTATCTCCAAATCATAAAGCACTTATTGTCTACGCAATCTTGAAGAATTTCTTTGAAATCCTTGAACTTTGCAGGATTTTCTCTGCCAGCATATCCGTAAATAATGCTATCGTCATAATCACCTATAACTTTCAAGATTTGCTTGCAGGCACCGTATCGGATTTTTCCGTCACAGTCCGATTGATAAAGGAAATCTGCAATTTTGATTGGAAGTTCCTTGCTTTCAACCAATCGCTCTGTTTCGTCATTGTACGATTCAAGAGCGTGTTCTTTTTCGGGAGATGGTATGTCGAGAATGTCATCAAGCTTTTTATAGTGTTCTCCGACTTCCGAATCAACAAGTTCTGCAATTTTCGCTCTCAACTTGAAAAAGCCGAAATAGCCCACATCCATTTCACGACCAGTCTTTTTGCATTTGATTGTCACGCCCATGTAACTCCTCCTTTATCTCCGATTTTTTGCATGGTGCTTTTGAGATTTGGCACATCTGCTTCCGGCATTTTACGTTTGATGCCAATAATCGCTTGCGTGATTCCCGCTTTGTTTAACTGGTTTACAGACTTACGGAATACAAAATCAATGTTTATATTCGCTTTGATTGTTCCGTCATCTTCAAGATAGCAGTTTGGAATCCACACGTTTTGATTGCTCCCATTGATTTTGAAACGCTTTGCTTTGTAGCAACCGTAGTCCTCTCTTACAATCAGCTCAACAGGAATACCCTTGTAATATTGAGTGCCCGTGTTGTACTTTTCAGCCAGTTTTGCTTTACGTTTTGCTACCTCTGCGTTGATTTTTGCTTGTTCCTCTTTGCTTCTGCGCTTGCGTGGCTTGTATGTACGCATAATCTCTCCATCCTCATTCCCAAAGCAAACATTTTGATTTTAGATTAAATAAGTCGTGCGGATGGAATACAAGACTCTTGTCAAGTTCCACAATACTAACAACGAAAAACTTGCCGGAAACTTCTCGTTCGATTTTCGCTTTCGCTTCTTCCTTGCTGTTTGCAAACAAGACGAACGGAGTTTGGAAATGTCTGCATTTTTTTGTCATCATCGTACTGGATTTCAACCCAATAGAAATTTTCCATATATTGCTCCTTTGCTATCTCAATATTTTACAGGCGGTTCAGGCAACGGCATCCAGTATGTAATATTGTGAGGTTTTCCGTTTTTATCTCGCCATTCACCAAAGTCTTGCTTATATCCAACAATGTCAACATCAAATTCGTCTGGGCTAAATCCAATAACATACGGATTGCATTCGTCTGGCATCTCGTTTTTCACGTTTATCCACTGCCCAATTTTAGGGGCGTTTGAAATGTCATACGAACAGTATCCAATACATTGAGCTACCCCTAACTCATCCACGAGGTTCCTGTTTCCAATCTTCGTGACGCAAACATCGTGAACCCTCTGCCACCCACTCTTGTAATCGGAATATTCGACTTGTGAAATTACAATATTTTCTGGGCTCAATTCTTTTCTCCCACAGGTTAAGTTCCATTCATTTGCAATTCTCTGCTTCATTTCGTATTCATTGGCAAACACTCTTGTTTCCCTTAGAGCGTTTTTTAAAGAACCACGATGAGGTCTATAAGCAATCATAGATCAACCCTCCATACAACTTGACGTTTATCTTTTAATCAATTCCTTGATATACAGCGGTTCAAATTTTGTTAAATGAGGATACTCGTTTCGAGACATCTTTTCTGCCTGTTCTTCAACACTCAAAATACTTTCAAAGTCATCATCTACATCAACAACATAACACATACATTTGTGGTCGTGCTTATCATTCCAACCTTCAAAAAGAACAACGAACTTTTTCATAATGTTCCTCCCATTAAATCTCAGCTTCTATTGTGAAATATAATCAACAAAATTTCCGTTGTACTTAAACTCTTTTACTGCTTTACTTGCCGCCATTAGTAATTTACTAATGCGCTCAACTTCATCTGGATCACCTCTTATGCTTGGAAACCCTATAATCATTTTAATGGGAGTATCAATGCCGTCACCTTCACGATAGAATTGAATACCAGTTCCATAAAAACCTTCTTTAAGCTTTTTTCTTCTTTTTCTAAATCACGATTTTTAATTACGTTCATAACATTCTCCTTAAATCTTAACTTTTATCGTCAATCCTCCAAGAAATCCTCCAATTCAATCTTTCCCTCTGCCGCCGCAACTGCCAGAGCGTACACGAACTGTCCAATCGTCATTCCGTGCCGCCGCGCTTCACGGTTGATGTACTTGCGTTCTTCCTCGCTCATAAGGATGGTAATGCGCTTAGAACGCTTGCCATCACCACTTGCAACGCCCTGATGCGATTCCGGCATCGGGATTTTTTTCTTTGTCAAGCCAGCTTCGGCTAGTGCGCTGGGAACATCGCCTTGTTCGATAAGACGTTGAACTTCCTTCGCCTGTTTCAGCTTCTTTGGCTTACTTTCGCTTACTACGGCATTGTTTGGCTGTGTTTCGCTGTCTTTGGCTTGCTTCGGCTTAATATTGCTTAACTGTGCTTCATTAGGCTGTGTATGGCTGTCTGTGGCTTCACTAGGCTTAATCTGTGCTTGTTCGGCTTCGTTCGGCTTTGCTTGGCTTACTTCTTCTTCCTTTGGCTCACTTCGGCTTAATGCCTGTTCCGAAAAAATAGGCTGAAAATCAAACCCGCCCAACAAGCCGGATGCTTTTTTGCTGGTTGACTTCATTCTTCTTCGTCCTCCATTTTTGCTCCGCAACAAGCACAAAATCTTGTCTCACGGTACATTTTCGGATAACGTGCAATTTTATAATGGCAGTTTGAACATTCTAGCCAATCCCAATGCACTCCATTCTCGTCCACTCGATGATGGACTTCCCACTTTGTCGCTTCTTTCGGCTGAATTTCATCCATCAATTTTACATGGCAAATCACGCTTTCTAAAACATCACATACGCTTGCCGTTTCGCTACGAAATCTTGCATTGTTGGCTTGGTTCTGCAAATAGTAATTTACAAGTTCATCAGAATCAATCAGTCGCATTGTTATCTCCCTCCACAATCATCTTCGCCAACGCCTTGAAATCCTCTGCGCTGGTGCTTTTTGCCGTGTCGCCGCTAAACAGACTGTGCCGCTCTGCCTGCGCCTTGCGAACGCCCATAGACGGTCTAATCTTCACATCCAACAGCGTTGTACCCATACTCTGTGCAATCACAGGAAGCTGTTCCACAACCTCTTTGGACAGATTCTCACGGCTCTTGTACTGGTTCAGAAGCAGGCCTTCAATCTTCAAAGCCGGGTTGAAGTATCTGCGAACATCGCCGATGGTCTGCGAAAGCTGGCTCAAACCAGCTAGTGCGTATCGGTCTGCTGTGATAGGAACGATGATGCTGTTGGCGGCAATCAATGCGTTCACAAGCGCAAGACCAAGCTGCGGGGGAGTGTCCAACACAATGTAATCGTACTGCTCAGACACGCTCTCAAGGGCTTCTCGTAGCCGGAAGTTCTTGCCCATGTCCCGGACAAGCTGCTCGTCAATGTCCTTCAATGCACTGTCGGACGGCAGAATGTCACCAGCTTCACAGTGCTGGATTCCTTCTTCTACCGTGCCCTGCTGGGTCATCACATCGAACAGGGTACACACGTCCTCTGTCTGTGCGCCGTAGGTGTCCGTTGCGTTGCACTGGGCATCGCAGTCCACCAGCAGAACTTTCTTTCCAAGCAACTGCAACGCACCAGCCAGACAGGTGCTTGTGGTGGTCTTTCCTGTGCCGCCCTTCTGGTTGGCGACAGCTATGATTTTTGCCATTTTATCATCCCTTCTTTATTGCACGTCCCATTCTTCAAAATAGGGTTTCGTGCTTGCTTGATATGCGTCTTTCATCATTTCGGAGATATATTCTTTTGCTTTTTCTTCGGAAGAAAACACACCCTCTATAGATAAATCGTCCATACATCCCGCAAGAACCACATAAACCTTGTTCATCGTTTTCTCCTTTCTGCTTCATCTGCTTATTCTGCCGTATGTGCTGCGTCTGACTACTTCAAGAAGCTATCATCAAACGTAGCATAATCGTCAAGGTCTGCTTCTTTCAAAATTGAGTACATATAAGCGCCGGGGTCTTTTTCAATCTTATCAAGCCGTTCGCTGACAAGAACCCTGTATGCGTTCTCAATGATATTCACAACAGCTTCCTTTTTCTTGTTAGGCTTGATGTTCGGATACTTCTCCGGCAATCTCTTTGCCACAAGCTTTGCGGTCAAGATACACTGGCTTTTGGACATCTCCGGCGCAATAGATGCCCAATCCACATCCTCGTATGCGCCGCTGCGGGGCTTTCTGACAGGTCGTTGGCTCTTTGGAACATCTTTTAGCTCTACGCTTTCAACCTCGTTAGCTTCCACGTCTATGACTGGCTCATTAGACTTGAAAGCTACATTGAACTTCACAGCAACCGCATTGCGACCTCTCATAACCTTGTCATATTCAACGCACAAGTCTGATACTTCGTTTATTTCAGCTACCGCAATATCAATGACACGCCGCCTAAGATGCTTGAACTCTTGATAGCTAGGTTCTCTTGCACCAAGCTGTTCCCTTAATCTATCCAATGTAATTTCGGGCTGGCTCACGCCACGTCCGATGAACTCTCGGAGAATTGAATACAGCAAAATGCTATACTGCGATTTCATATTTGCTGTGTAGCGCAAGCGATACTTGACATATCCACGCTCCGCAATGTCAAAGAAAACAGGTTGCAGAAGCGGGTTACAACATAACGACACAGTAATATTCATCAAACTAGGTTCAAAGTTTACAGTTGCTCTGCTGAACAGGGGATACAGGTCAAACGAGCCTGAACCGTCACCTCTAGGAACTTCAACAGAGTTGTCAATGAAATGCTTGACCTGTGCTTTCAAATTCCTAGAGTTGATTTTCAACCCCAAAAACTCGCAATACTCTTGTAACGTAAACTGAACCGTTGAAGTTTCAGGGTCTCTCGGATTGATACGGCTAAGATACACTTCAAGTAACCGTAGTTCTCCTGCTGTATAATCAGTGAACTTTGCCCAAACAAGCTGTCGGCTCTTTTCAACCAAGTTCCCGCCTTTAATATCAGACAATCTTATCACGCCTCCTCTCGTATAAGAGTATATCACAAACAGGTGTACAAATCAATAGCAAGTGTACACCTGTTTCCACTTCTTGTACACCTAACCGTCCACATTTTGTACACCTATTTCCACAATCTGTACACCTATATCCATTTTTTGTACACCTCTTTACATTATATAAAACAAGACTATTAACAAGATTATAAAATAACTTCTACTAATAGCAGAAGAAGAAAATTTTCCACAAAATCTTTCCTTTCTCTCTTAAAAAGTGGAAAACGCAAAGCGAATACTACCAAATAAACAGATGTTTAACATCCGAAAGGTTGAAACGCTTAACGGTTAGTTTTATCTAACGTGTACAAAAAGTGGATGAAAAACTTTTAATTCAATGCTATGGGGGACAGATTGACAAGCCGACCAATTACAGACAATAGATTGACGATAATTCGTTATTTGTTCCGCACGAATGTTGTCGATTTACAGCCTATGGGGGACGGATTGACAAGGTGAATTTGCCCGATAGGTGTACAAAAAGTGGATGAACGTGTACAAAATGTCCCTCAAAAACTGCGATAATTCGACAATCAGCCACTTATGTTATTTGGATTTACAGTATAGGAATCGTTGGACTTCATGGCTGCGTCTATTCCGGCGTCCTGTGCCTGATAGAGAATCTCTATCTTTGGGGCGGTTCCGTTCGGGTCTGGGTCCGTTCCGGTGGCCTGTGCTATCTCATAGCTACCAGACACCATCCGGCAAACAGCGACCCTGTCCTTCAACGGCGTGTGGAGGTTTGCCAGAATCTCCGTCAGCACACCGATATGGTCTGAACCGTGATCTCCGTACCGGATGTACAGCAAGGCATCTATCTCATAGGAGGAGCACTCCATCATAGCATCTATGAGAGCCTTCCGTTTCTCCAAATCGGAAAGGTCGTCTTCAAGGTGTTCAAGTAGTCCTGGATGAATGCAAGCGTCCATGTATCGAGCTACCGATACGCCGCAGCAGGTGAACCAGCGCATAGCCATCGGAAGGGAAATGGCTGCCAGACCTTGCTCCCAGTTGGCGACCGTGCCACGATTCACGTCCATTCTTGCCGCCAATTTCTGCTGGCTCAAGCCGGAACGCATTCGAGCTATCTCCAATGCTTTGGCTGTTCTTACTAAATATTCATCCATAAATTCTCACCCCTTCAACAAAATTCGGCAAAACTGCCGGATTCGACAAGCCAAAAAATGGAAAAAGCTGCTATGGAGAACCAACAGCAGCCTGTGTTATAACTGTACCATCGAAAAAACAATCAAAACAGGAGGTAACAACATGATTATCATTGACGGAATGCCCGCATCTGAACCGACCGGGAACAAAACGCCGAAACCGTGGGAGGGTTAGTGTATGAACCAGATTGACACCATGCTGATTCCCTATGCCCGCCAGACCGCCTTAAAGCTGGTCTACAACCTCGCGAACAACGATGCTGATAAGTTTGCTTATGAAGAAGCAAAAAACATTCTTGAACGTGCCGTAGCCGCCTTAGACGATGGACGTGACCCGGCAGACAGTATCGAACGCATTGACGGACAGCTTGTGGAACTGTGAAAGGAGAAGAAGATGGACTTTACGAATGGATTCTATAAAGCCGAGAACCCTGTCGTTCTTGAAGAAGTGAAAACTTTCCTTCAGTCAATGGAACGGCGTGGAGCAACCGTGAAAGACTTAGACGATGCTATTGTGCAGCTAAACAATGTTTCGCACAGCATCAGCACAAACGCTCTCGTCAAAGCAGATGTGCTGGACGATTTACCGGATAACCCCTTTCGTTCCATGCTCAACGGAATGCTACAAAGCAAAGGGTAACTTAAACTTAATGTGGCTCTTAATCATTGTCATTGCAATTTTTGGCTTCCCCGATGTAAAGTAATGGATGGAAAAATCATTTAATTTTAACAAAGTTGTTGAAATGGTATTGACTACACAACAGAAAGATATATAATCATATCAAATAAACGTCCGTACTTACCGATCGGGAGGATATGCCACAATGAGTGAACAGGAAAGAGCCAAGATTGACCGATTTATTGCATGGCTGCTGGAACATTCTGAAAAGATTCCGGCAGCGGAACAAGCACTAGACTTGGAATAATAGAAAATCCCTTGCGCAGAGCTACACCAGCCCGGCACAAGGGATTCTTTTATTTTACCGGGCATGAACGTCACATCTTCTCGATCAGGTTCATCAGAGCTTCACGCTGTTCCTTCGGCATAGATTCAAGTTTTCTTCTAATCCGCTCCACTGCTGCATCGACTTCACTTTGCGGCTGCTGGGGCGGGTTTTCTTTTTGGTTGCCAGTAAGAAGGTAGTCAACCGTAACATCGAAATACTGCGCCAGCTTAACGGCGTTTTGGTTGGTCGGCTTTGCATCGTTCCCTGCACCTGCTTCGGTTCTCCAATAGCTATAAGCAGATTTCGGAACGTCAGCTTCAGTCAAAGCACGAGACGGCTTTACTCCCTTTTGCTCACATAGCCTTACGAAATTGTCAAAAAACACAAAACATACCTCCAGTGTTTGTACAAGATGACAAAGTTCTACCACTTGAACAAAAACACTTGAAAAGTTCTACTACTTGTGCTTTAATAAGGCTACCGGGTTCAACCGGTAGAACAAATTGA
>ERZ1031897.21-NODE-21-length-46625-cov-9.639596_pt1 | contig 46625 bp, 36 predicted proteins | sample MGYA00517881_ERZ1031897 | MGnify/ENA primary metagenome ERZ1031897 (study PRJEB33719, sample SAMN04261280) | wastewater metagenome | biome: rural village; feature: human; material: feces | host: Homo sapiens | place: El Salvador | collected 2013-01-07 ... | reverse complement strand
CGGGCGGATTCGGGACTTTAACCCGTTAGAAACGTGCGCCGCTAGGCGCACAAGCCCAAAAAAGAGAGCCTCTTTTAAGAGGCTCGACTTTTGCATAATAATTAATTCACAGAGTGAGGATTTTCCGTTCAATCCACTGCCTTCACCGGAGAGTACACAGTATGTTCCGAAGAAAAAATATGAACTGCCACGGGTTTCCAATAGGTTAAATGACAGTTTAGACTTGCAAACTGCCATAATCTATCCAGAAAAAATCCCGTGGCTGACTTCATATTTTATCTGAGGAATACTACTGTGTGCTCCCCCGGTGCCCACAGCCCACAAACGGAAAATCCGCCCTCATAATAATAGTTTCCAGCAAATTGCTAAATCTACTTCTTTGTGATGTAACCCTGTGCCTTAAGAAGCTCTGCACAAAGCACTGCTCCACCTGCTGCACCACGTACTGTGTTGTGTGAGAGTCCGACGAACTTCCAGTCATAGACTGTATCCTCTCTGAGACGTCCGACATTGATTCCCATACCATGCTCATAATCCACATCAAGTGCAACCTGAGGACGATTATCCTCTTCACAGTATCTGATGAACTGCTTTGGTGCGCTTGGAAGCCCAAGCTCCTGTGGTACTCCGCTGAACTTCTCGAGTGCCTCGATGAGCTGCTCCTTTGTAGGGTTCTTTTTGAACTTGACAAATACAGCTGCTGTATGACCGTTTAATACAGGAACACGGATACACTGGCATGTGATAACCGGTGACTCTGCAGGAACAATCTGTTTCTTCTCATCATCCACATATCCCCAGAGACGAAGTGGCTCTTTCTCAGATTTCTCTTCCTCTCCACCGATGAATGGAATGATGTTTCCAACCATCTCAGGCCAGTCCTTGAATGTCTTTCCGGCACCTGAGATTGCCTGATATGTTGTAGCAACAACCTCATATGGCTCAAACTCTTTCCATGCTGTAAGAACCGGAGCATATGACTGGATTGAGCAGTTTGGCTTTACTGCTACAAAGCCTCTCTTTGTACCGAGACGCTCCTTCTGATATTTGATAACCTCCATGTGCTGTGGGTTGATTTCAGGTACAACCATTGGCACATCAGGTGTCCATCTGTGGGCACTATTGTTTGAAACTACAGGAGTCTCTGTCTTTGCGTAGTCCTCCTCGATCTTCTTGATCTCGTCCTTTGACATATCAACGGCTGAGAATACGAAGTCAACCTGTGAAGCAACCTCTTCTACCTCATTGACGTTCTTTACGATGATTTTCTTAACTGCCTCAGGCATTGGTGTGTCCATTTTCCATCTATCACCAACGGCGTCCTCGTATGTCTTACCTGCACTTCTTGGGCTGGCTGCAATTGTTGTTACCTCAAACCATGGATGATTCTCTAAAAGAGAAATAAATCTCTGTCCTACCATTCCTGTTCCACCGAGGATACCTACTTTAAGCTTTTCACTCATTACTCTAATCTCCCTATCTTCTAGATTTTCTTCGACCATGTCATACACTATATTTTGACATTAAAATCGGGTCATGTCCGTCCGTCGCGTACAACTGTCTTTATAGGAAATATATTACTTGAAACTCTAATGAAAAACAAGGAAAAAACTATATTAAATTAATAATTTTTCTCCCTGTTTTTTATAAAATATGCACAAAAACTACACTTCATCCTGCCAATTTGACTTCATATACTCGTCGTAAACGGCAATTACCTTGTCCATTGATGTCTTTGATGGTGCTCCAACTGTACACCTTGTACTGACACAGGTCTCCATTGAAATGGCATCAAATACATCCTCCTCAAATACCGGAGAGATAGCCTTGAGCTCGTCGATGCTCATATCGTCGATTGCAATGCCCTTGTCGATGCAGTAAAGCACTATTCTTCCTACAATACCGTGTGCATCTCTAAACGGTACACCCTTTTTAACGAGATAATCAGCTGCATCTGTGGCATTTGTAAAGCCATTGTTTGCACTCTTTCTCATCACGTCCTTGTTAAACTTTATTGTATCAATCATTCCTGTAAAAAGTGCGATACATCCCTTTGCAGTGTCGAATGCATCAAATGCCAGCTCCTTATCCTCCTGCATATCCTTGTTGTACGCAAGCGGAATACCCTTCATGGTGGTGAGAAGCGACATAAGCGCACCGTATACACGGCCTGTCTTTCCTCTGACAAGCTCTGCTATATCGGGATTTTTCTTCTGTGGCATGATTGAGCTTCCAGTGCTGTACGCATCGTCAATCTCAACAAACTGGTACTCGTTTGAATTCCATATGATAATTTCCTCAGAAAAACGTGACAGATGCATCATGATAGTTGAAAGAGCCGATAAAAACTCAATCAGATAATCCCTGTCTGACACACCATCCATACTGTTAAGTGTCGGTCCGTAAAAATCCAGAAGCTGTGCTGTATAGTCCCTATCAAGCGGATATGTAGTGCCTGCGAGTGCTCCTGAGCCAAGCGGACAATAGTTCATTCTCTTATATATATCGCACAGTCTTGATCTGTCTCTCTTAAACATCTCAAAATATGCGCCCATATGGTGAGCCAGAGTGATTGGCTGGGCCTTCTGCAGATGTGTAAAGCCCGGCATGATAGTCTGTGTGTTATCCTTCATAATCTTAAGGATAACAGCTAAAAGCTCCTTAAGCTCATCATCAGTCTCCTTCACTGTCTTTCTGGTGAAAAGACGCATGTCAAGAGCTACCTGGTCATTTCTGCTTCGGCCTGTGTGAAGCTTCTTTCCTGTGTCACCAAGCCTGTCTATGAGTGTAGCCTCAACGAAGCTGTGGATATCCTCATACTTTGAGCTGATTTCAAGCTCCCCTGACTCTACCTCCTTAAGTATCTGCTTTAGGCAAGCCACTATATCGTTGCTCTCTGCCTGTGAGATGATGCCCTGCTTTCCAAGCATCGTAACATGGGCGATGCTGCCCTCTATATCCTCTTTATAAAACTTCTGATCAAATGAAATGGACGCATTGAAATTGTAAACGAGCTGATCTGTCTCCTTTGTGAAACGTCCTCCCCATAACTGTGCCATGAGATTCCTCCTTGATTATTAAATGATGATTTATTTTCATGTATCACAATGTATTATATGAAAATAAGATGTGATACCGCCGCCTGCTCTAAACAGCCGCTTTACTGTGCTAAATTATATAATAATTTTTGCTGTCACGCAACCACATTTTCACCCACGTGCTGCAATCTCTCTGTCACGCTGCTCCTTGGAAAATACACAACCGCAGTAGTACTGCCTGTACATATCATACTGCTTTGATATTTCCGTGGACTTTTTATAGCCCTCTTTCTTCTTAAAATCAGAGAAAAGATATCGCACTCCATATTGGCTCTCTAAGTCTTTTCCTATCTCATTGAGCTTTTCGGCATTCTTCAACGGGCTGATGGAAAGTGTCGTTGTAAAAAAATCAAAGCCATGCTCCCTTGCATACTGTGCACTCTCCTCAAGACGAAGCCTGTAGCACTTAAAGCACCTCTCCCCGCCCTCAGGCACAGCCTCCATGCCGCGTGCCATATCGTAAAAGCGCTTGGTGTCGTACACACCCTCCACAAAGTGAACCGGATTTTTCACCGGAAACTCATCTATAAAGCGCTTCTGCTCCTGTACTCTCATGTGATATTCCTCTGGCGGATAAATGTTTGGATTGTAATAAAACACAGTCACCTCAAAATACTCCGAGAGCGTCTGTATGCAGTATGTGCTGCACGGCCCACAGCAGCTATGAAGTAAAAGACGTGGAGTGCAGTTATTGTCTATACAATTTTCTTTTATTAAATCTTCCATTAATTTTTGATAATTTATTTTGTTTGCCATATTATATTATTTCTTTCTCAAAATTCAAAAATTTTTGACATATCCCCAAATACTATTTCAGGTAACTATTCTGCATATTTACTATTCTTATTAATTACTATTTCTGATATAAGCTGCATAATACGAACAAGGGCCGGAAGTCTCCTCCCGGCCCGGCTCATACTAATCCTCTTCTTCATATCCGAACATTAGTCTAAAAATCTTTTTTCCTGTTTCAGTCTTGAATATGCGCTTGTATGCCTTGTCGATTGCACGGTTTCCCGCATCATCCTCATACAGATTTACGAGGAAATCAGCCTCAACGAGTATCTGATAATCAAGACCATCTATATTGTCATATGTGTGATGGTGACCTATGAGAAAACATATTCTTTCAACTATGTAATTCTCGAAGCCAAGCTGTGAAAGCATCTTCTGGGCGATTATCGGTCCCTCCTGCTCCTGAAGCTTTCCATCGCACCTGCCATACTTCTCCTCTGCTACACGTATGCCGATATCGTGTGTGTAAGCCGCTGCCTCAAGTATAAAGAGCGAGGCATCATCAAGCTCCTCTCCTATACCGATAAGCCTTGCATAGCTGTGCACCTTGGTGAAATGCTGGATTCTCTTTGGATCGCCATCATAGTAGGCAATCATATCCATAAACAAATCGTCTAACTGTTGTTTACTATAACTGTCACTATCCATTTAATATATTTTTCTCCTGATAATATGTTAATTAGTCTCATTGCCGACTTTGCACCGACAATGATAACATACTACAAAGCAATCAATTTTTCAATATTTTTACACAAATATTTCTTATTTTTTGAAATCACTATGTTGTTTGTCACACTGTTATGTGGGAACAGTAACATCACTACTTTGCATCACGGAAAAATCCCCTGAATGCGAATTCGGACAAAGGCTTTTTGTAAAGCAGTTCTCCTATCAATATCTCAAGCGCCCCACCTGCAAAAATAGCAATATAGCCAAACAAAGCAATCACCGGCAGACCAAGCGCTGCAATAGTATCGGCAAATCCCATAAATGCCGAATTATCAAGTGCCATAAATGCCGCCATGAACATAACCATAAATAGTATAAAGCCCAGTACAAAGTACTTATAGCATATGCTGGTGTACAGATAAGTTATAAGAAGAATAACATCAAGCATAAAAAGCGTATAGATAATCTGCGTCTTATCTGCCACTCCCATCTGTATCAGAACAACTCTTTCCACCACAAAAATTGTAAATAAAATCAGGTTTATCACTGTGCTGGCAAGCACCGGAATGTATATCTGCAGCTTTTTTTTCAGTGATGTGGACTGGATAAGCTCTGATACATCCATAGACATAATAAGCTGAAACGTGAACATACCACTCATCATAAAGTATACACCGCCTATGATTGAGGTTCCTTTGCTGAATATCTCTGATGCTATTCCGAATATTGCAAAGAATACAAGCATGATCACATTCAGTTTCAGTTTATAACCATATTTCAATAATTTAAATCCTAATTTAATATCTTTAAGCATAATATTTCTCCTTTTCAAATATACTTCCAATTTAAAATGCCCCTACACATCAACATATGATCTGCGGATACGCACCATCATATGATAATATGTCGCTGCTATCACTCCTACAAGCACCACTGCTAACACAGGTGCGATAAACCACATTCTCCCGCCATAGATCAAAACAGCTATACTACCTGCAATTGCCGGGAAGATAACTATAAGCGCCAGCAGATAAATATACATTCCCATATCCATGTATCTGAATATATTTAATGAGCCAACCGACACTATTGAAGATATCATAATAATGTCAAATATCGACCAAATATTAACTCCAAATTTAATAAATGGTATTGAAGCAATGAGTATTGTAATTCCAATACGCAGCGGTCTTATAAGTATATCCACAAGAACTGCATTCTGAAAGTATCTTACTCCGTTAAAACCTGTCTTTAAAAAATGCATGCCAAATGCATTCTTCTTGCACATACAGCCGAAGCAGAAATAGTCCTGCACCACCTCGCACATCATATAAAAATCATAAACAATTACTATAACTCCTATCCATGCCCAGACTGTTTTTGAACAGGAAATTAGCATTGATGTAAAAATTGCTAAAAGCGGAATCAATATATTTGTTATAAGACGATACTTGAGATTAGTCATAACACGGTAATCCCTGATGTATGTTAGAACTTCATTCTTTGCTTTGTTATCTTTTTTATTAATTGTTCTTTCAGTATCATGTTCCTTTGAAAACATTTTTTCATTCATACTTCCTGACTTATTTTCCATAACACCTTACCTCGCACTAGCGCATCACAATCTTTGTGTTATTTTTCATGACAGCAACGCTTATCTGGTAAAGTGTCGGAATCTCCTTTGTCACATTAAGTCCTGCAAGCTTATCTATGTTTTCCGCCAAGCATATGCCCTCAAAGCCATACGGATTTTTGGTCATTGAATACAGCACCTTACCGGCAGCCTCTGTATCTGCTGCATCGCCTTTAATCAGGATGTATTTTTCCTTTAAATCCTCGACAAAGCCCTGCTCCACAATCTGTCCGTTTTCCATTATAATGGCATAATCGGTGATATTTTCCATATCTGAGATATTGTGTGTAGAGAAAAATACGCTGCGCTTTCCGTTGCCCTCATGGATATACTCGCCAATCATCTGGCACAGCTTATCTCTCATAAGCGGATCAAGCGGCGATGCCGGCTCATCCAGCAAAAGAAGGTCTGTCTTTCGCGCCATGACACCTGCCAGCATGAGCTTCATCTTCATACCATCCGAAAATGAGCTGTTGGCTTTCTTCATATCAATGCTGCCATGCGAAAATATTGCAAGCTCCTCACAATATCTGTGAAAATCATCTGCGGAAAAATCATCAAACATCAGCTTACTGATTTCCTCGATATCCTTAACTGTCCACTGCGGCAGATAATACTTGCCCGGTCCTGTATAGCCTATGCGGTTTTTAATATCACCGGAGTTTTCCTTCTGCTTGTCGGAATACTGTCCAAAGTATGTGATGTCACCTTTGTAGTCAAGCCTGATTCCTGCCAGGATATTTAAAAGCGTTGTCTTTCCTGCTCCGTTTTCTCCGATTAAGGCTGTCGCAAAGCCCTGTGGTATTGCGAAATTCTCCACATCCAGTGTGAAGTTTTTAAGCTTCTTTGTGATTTTTGCTGCCTCAATTGCATTCTTTGTTGTCATTTTCATTCCTCCTGACTCGTTTTCATATCATTATTTAAATATGAACTAATTCTTACTTAAATTTTTCATTGTTTATAGCTATCCATAATCATTGCATTAAATAAATCTGGATATAATTTGTGCTACAAATTCCATTAATAGCTGACCTAATGCTGTCATCACTAAATTTATCATACTCATAACCAATCTACTCCTGTCATTCTACATCAAGCAATGCCTCAAGCATCCCTTTAAGCTCGTCGTTCGAGATTCCTGCTACCTCAGCCGCGGCTATCGCGTCTGTCAGTGACTCCTCCACCTTGCGCAGGTGCTGTTCCTTTATCATCTCGCTGTCCTGTGCATTGACATAAAAGCCCTTGCCCTGCGCCGCTGTGATAAGTCCCTCATCTGCAAGCTGCTCATAAGCCTTCATCGTGGTTATCACACTGATTTTCAGGTCCTTTGCCAGCCCTCTTATCGACGGAAGGAACTCCCCCTGCTCATACCTGCCGGCCAAAATATCTGTCTTGAAGCTGTCCGCTATCTGCTGATAGATGGGCACTCCTGAATTTTGCATCAGCTTCATATGCTACCTCCGTACTGTATATATTAACTGTTCATGTGTTATATATACACTATATACATTCTATTGTCAATACCTTTCTGTAATTATTATCCCTTAAAATTTCAACACAAAATTTTGATTTGACATACACTCCTATATCTGATAATATAATATAGCTTGCCGATATGGCTCAGTAGGTAGAGCGACGCACTCGTAATGCGTAGGCCACCGGTTCGATCCCGGTTATCGGCTTCTCATAAAAAAGTACCTCATATCACCAATGTGATATGAGGTACTTTTTTATTATTTTATTTTTTTCCCATTTTTCTCAATTTATCTTTTGCTCTATCTATTGTCTTTGTATGATCCGCAATAGGTTTCTCTGATTTACTTAACATTTTCTCCGCTTTTTTCCCAGATATAACCATAATGGGACTTTGTGAATTATTGTACATAGTTTTTCCTCTCTTTAAACCCCATTTTCATAACACCCCATACGTAAAATATAATTTATACATTTATTATAACCGCACCATATAAAAGAAGCAACAAAAATCCCTCAAAAATTCCCCTTGACATTTATAAAAAATATATTAAAATTATCTCGTTGGTTTATTTTTAGTAAACAAAAAATCTATCATTAAGCCTACAGTAAATATAACGTAAAGTATATTAGAAAAGGAAGTAAACATGGATATCGGACATCGTATGAAGGAGCTTCGTATCCAGTACGGACTTACCCAGCAGGAGCTTGCTGACAGGGCTGAGCTGACGAAGGGATTTATCTCCCAGCTCGAGCGAAATCAGAATTCACCGTCAGTCGGCACCCTGCTTGATATCATCCAGTGCCTGGGTATGACACCGGCGGAGTTTTTTACGGATTCGGAACCTGAGCAGATTGTATACAAGGCAAACGACTATTTCGAGAAAATTGACGAGGAAAAAAACAGCAAGGTGGAATGGGTCATTCCAAACGCACAGACCCGCTCCATGGAGCCTGTCAGGCTCACTCTTCATCCGGGCGGCAGTTCTGAAATATATCTGCCTCAGGAGTGTGAGGAGTTTGGATATGTGATAAAGGGCACAGTGAAGCTTTGCTATGGTGGCAAGATGCACACCGTAAAGACCGGTGAATCCTTTTATTTTAAAGCCGGTAAGAAGCATTTTATTGAAAATAAGTCTTCAAAGGATGCCATGCTCATATGGGTCAGCAATCCTCCAAGCTTCTGACGCTTCCACTGCAGAAGCTCTTTTATAGGGCTGTAATTACTGCCGGCCACATTTTTAGTGTGTACAGCAACAAATTATAAACATACAGTTCCTACCAGTACTATAATTACATGAGAAAGGTTTACACCATGGGAAAGAAATTAATTGATTTTATCGATATCACAAAGTCATACAACGGCAATGTTGTACTCGACGATTTAAATCTATACATCAGGGAGAATGAGTTTCTGACGCTGCTTGGACCATCAGGCTGCGGAAAGACCACCACACTTCGCATGCTCGGTGGCTTTGAGACACCGGACAAGGGAAAAATCATGTTTGATTCAAAGGACATCACAAATGTGCCTGCAAACGATAGAAATCTGAACACTGTTTTCCAGAAATACTCTCTTTTCCCTCATATGACAATAGCTGAAAACATCGCGTTTGGTCTTAAAATAAAGAAAAAAAGCAAGGCTTACATTGATGACAAAATAAAGTATGCATTAAAGCTCGTCAATCTCGACGGCTTTGAAAACCGCTCGGTGGATTCTCTTAGCGGAGGCCAGCAGCAGCGTATCGCTATTGCAAGAGCTATTGTAAACGAGCCTAAGGTACTGCTGTTAGACGAGCCGCTTGGCGCTCTCGACTTAAAGCTGCGCCAGAGCATGCAGTATGAGCTTATCCGCTTCAAAAATGAGCTCGGTATCACCTTCGTCTACGTCACACACGACCAGGAGGAGGCGCTTACCATGTCTGACACCATCGTAGTCATGAATCAGGGCTATATCCAGCAGATTGGCACACCAGAGGACATTTACAATGAGCCTGAAAATGCCTTTGTCGCTGATTTTATCGGGCACAGTAATATAATCGACGGTGTTATGATAAAGGATAAGCTTGTCGAGATACTCGGTGTAAAGATGCCTTGTGTGGACGAAGGCTTTGGTGAGAACACGCCTGTCGATATAGTCATCCGCCCGGAGGATGTGGAGCTGGTGCCTGCGGAGGACGGCTACATGCAGGGCGATGTCGTGTCAAATATCTTCAAGGGAGTGCACTATGAGCTTGAGGTAAAGGCAAACGGCTACGACTGGATGGTACACACCACCAAATATGTAGAGGTCGGCAGTCATGTGGGTATCAGGGTGATTCCATTTAATATCCAGGTAATGCACAAGCCTGAGTCCTCAGATGAAAAGGCGGTGGAGATAGATGTCTAAAATAAAGAAACAGCTGCTCGCAGGGCCGTACCTCATATGGATTATCGGATTTATCATACTTCCGCTTTTCATGATTGTGTACTATGCATTTAAAGGCTCTGACGGAGGCTTCACATTTGAATATGTGGCTGCAATAGCACAGCACACCAATATCAAGGCACTGCTTTTATCCCTGCGGCTTGGAATCATATGCACCATAATATGCCTGGTGCTGTCCTATCCGCTTGCGATGATTTTAAACGGCTTAAAGATTAAAAACCAAAGCTTTGTGGTATTTGTTTTCATGCTTCCTATGTGGATGAACTTTATGCTTCGAATACTCGCATGGAAGCAGCTTTTGTCCAAAAACGGTGTCATCAACTCGATACTCACCACTCTCGGACTTCCGGGCTTCAACATCATGAATACCTCCGGAGCAGTCGTGCTTGGCATGGTCTATGACTTTCTGCCATTCATGCTGCTGCCTATATACAACTCCATGACCAGAATCAAAAACGACTGGATTGAGGCGGCTCTTGACCTCGGTGCAAACAAAGTCACAATATTTTTCAAGATTATACTGCCACTTACAGTTTCCGGTGTCATAAGCGGAATCGTAATGGTTTTCGTGCCATCACTCACATCCTTTGCCATTTCACAGATACTCGGAGGCGGCAAGGTCCTGCTCATCGGAAATATCATAGAACAGGATTTCGTCCATGGCTCGCAGTGGGGCGCAGGAAGCGGTCTCTCACTCGTGCTCATGGTATTCGTGTTAATCAGCATGGCACTCGTCAATCTGTTTGATAAGGAAGGAGACCAGAGCGCATTATGGTAAAAAAAATAGCATCAAGGGTATATATGGGACTTATTTTTTTGTTTCTGTATCTACCTATCCTTGTATTAATAGTACTCTCCTTCAACAACTCCAAATCCAAGGTTAAATGGGGAGGCTTCACGCTCGACTGGTACATAAAGTGCTTTCAGAGTGAGCGGATTATGTCGGCATTTTCTACAACACTGCAGATTACGCTGCTTGCAGCTGTGATTTCTACAATAATAGGAACTCTCGCAGCCATGGGTATAAGCGCCATGAAGAAACGTAACCAGACAATCTATCTGGGCGCTACAAACATCCCGATGCTCAATGCAGATATCGTGACCGGTATCTCAATGATGCTTTTGTTTGTAAAATTCATGAATCTGGGCTTTGTGACAGTGCTTATCGCACACATCACGTTCAATATCCCTTATGTGATACTCAATGTGCTTCCAAAGCTCAAGCAGACCAACAAATACACCTATGAGGCCGCACTTGACCTGGGCGCATCACCTCTATATGCATTTTTCAAGGTCACCTGGCCTGAAATAAGCCCCGGAGTGTTCTCCGGCTTTATGATGGCGGTCACAATGTCACTCGATGACTTCTCCATCACCTACTTTACGAAGGGTGCCGGAGTAAACACACTCTCAACCATGCTCTACACAGAGCTAAAAAAGGGTGTAAAGCCGGAGCTGTATGCTCTGTCAACCATACTTTTCTTCACAGTGCTGCTGCTTTTGGTTGTGGTAAACATCAACTCAAACCAGATACCTGTCAGCGCCTCAAAGAAGCCTGCAAGGGCTAAAAAGCTGCGCATCGTAAAGCGTAGTGTGAGCATCGCAATTGTTGCAGTACTCGTAATCGGCTGCTTTTCGGTATTTACCATAAGCGCCGGAAGCACGAACAATGACAATGCCATAACAGTGCTAAACTACGGTAAATACATCGATGAATCAGTAATCGACAGCTTCGAGCAGGAAACCGGAATCACCATTAAATATGAGGAATACGAGGAGCCTGAGGAGATGTACACAAAGTACAAGTCCGGTGCCATCGATTACGATGTCATCTGCACCTCTGACTACATCATCGAGAAGCTCATAAGTGAGGGTGAGGTCAACAAGATAGACTACAGCTCAATGCCAAACTATCAAAATGTAAATCAGGATATAATCGACATGTCCGCATCCTTTGACCCGACACATGAGTATACTGTGCCTTATTTCTACGGCACACTCGGCATACTATACAATAAAAAGATGGCTGATGCATCAGACCTAAATACCTGGGACTGCCTGTGGAACGGCAAATACAAGGACAACATGATTATGATTAATTCTGTCCGTGATGCCTTTACTCCCGCCCTTCGCACACTTGGCTACTCGATAAACGAGACAGACACAGCAAAGCTCGATGAAGCATTTGATATACTAAACAAACAAAGCAGTGATGTGCTCGCCTACTACGTGGATGAAACCTGTGATGAGATGGTTGCTGAAAATGCGGCAATAGCAGTGTGCTACTCCGGTGAGGCAGCTGCCGCCATGGCTGAAAATGACAACCTGGACTATATCGTACCAAAAGAGGGCTCAAACCTCTGGATTGACTCATGGTTTATTCCAAAGACATGCAAGAATAAAGAGGGCGCGCAGGAATTTTTGAACTATATCTGCAGTGATGAGCCGGCACTGCTCAACTTTGAATATGTATACTATGCATCACCTATCCAGTCTGTCATCGACAACCAGGATGCGGAAACGAAGGAAAATGAGGCGATTAATCCTCCTTCCGATATGCTCAAAAACTGTGAAGTATACAGAGCTTTAAATGATGATGACGCAACTCTTTACAACACACTGTGGCAGAGGCTCAAATCAGATTAAAAATGTATTGCGCAGCTATATTTTGTATGATGTCACAAAAATGAAGTTTAAAAATTGTACAAAAATACATATTGCAAACTTCAACAAACAATGATAGAGTAAAACCCACGAAGCGCCCTGCTTCGTGGGTTTTACTTTTCCACGGGATCCGATATTTTTATGCTCCGCAAGGAGATTCATGAAATACACGGAGTTTTTACATACTATAGAAACAGAAATAACCGCAAGACTTGACAATAATTTCAAGCTTACCATCCATCCTGTCAAAAAGAACAACGGGATGATCTACGACGGATTGGTGATTATCAATCCCAAATTCAATATAGCACCGACTATTTATCTCAATCCTTACTACCATTGGTATCTTGATGGTGTATCCATTGATTCTATTCTCGATGCAATTTTATCCACCTACAATGATTTCAAGCCAACTGAAGATTTTGACATAAGCTTCTGTGATGATTTTTCCAAGGTAAAGGAGAAAATAATTTTCCAGCTCATAAGCTACGACAAAAACCAAAAGCAGCTAAAGGACGTGCCCTATATCAAATATCTGGATTTTGCCATCATATTTGAAGTATATGTAGGAGCGCAACTGCCTGAATTTGGCACCATTACAGTCACAGATGCGCTTCTGTCACGCTGGGGCATAGATACAGAAACACTAATCCGCGCCTCAATGCAAAATACCCCAAGGATACTTCCATGCTCAATAATCAACATGGCAGAGTTTCTTGCCAAAAAATGTCCGGGCTATGCCACTCAGATGCGCTCAGTCTGTGATTTTGACAGCCTGCCTATGTATATCCTTACAAACAGCAGGCAGACAAACGGTGCATCCGCCATACTCTACCCGGGTGTGCTAAGCTCGCTGGCAAAAAAGCTCGGCGGCAATATGCTGCTCATACCAAGCAGTATCCATGAGTTTCTGGTAATGCCGCTGGATAGCGATATAGATGTCTGCAACCTAAGCGAATTCATCTGTGAGGTAAACTCTACAGAGGTACGCGACGAGGAAGTACTCGGCGAGAGGTATTACATATACGATAGTAAAACAGACACTGTCTACTGATAATCATATAACCCGATAACACAAAATACCGGATATCATATCTTAGATATGTATCCGGTATTTTACTTTCTAAGAACATATTTGGAAATTCATGAAAATTATTGGCCTGTTATTTGCAGAACGATGTACTAGTTGCCAAGCAGCATGTCGTAAAGCTTCTCATACTCTTTCGCAGATGCCTTCCATGAGAAGTCATGCCTCATGGCGCGCTGCATCATCTCCTGCCATCTGTCCTTATGGTTTTCAAACACATCAAGAGCATATTTGATGACATGCAGCATATCATGCGCATTATAATTGGCAAAGGAAAAGCCATCGCCCGTATTCTCGTACTCATTGTACGGCACTACAGTATCCTTAAGACCACCTGTCTCCCTGACTATAGGCAGCGTACCATATCGCATAGACATGAGCTGGCTCAAGCCGCACGGCTCAAAAAGAGACGGCATGAGAAATGCGTCACAGCCTGCATATATCTCATGTGCATTTTCCTCTGAGTAGCCGATATATACTCCAAGCTTCTGCGGATACCTGCCATGGAAATAATTAAACATCTCCTCGTACTGCTGCTCTCCTGTGCCCTGCACTATAAACTGTACATTCATGGTGGAAAGCATCTCCTCCATCACATATGCCACCAGATCAAAGCCCTTCTGCTTTGTCAGACGCGAAACTATTCCAATCAGCATGACATCCTTATCCACAGCCAGACCATACTTCTCCTGCAGCTGACGCTTATTAACGACCTTTCCACTCAATTCCCTTACAGAAAAATGCTTATCCAGATATGTATCCTTCATAGGATTAAAGACATCATAATCTATACCGTTTACAATGCCTCTCAAATGCCTGCGCCGCTCAAGCATCAGGCCATCCAGGCCCTCTCCGCCCTCAGGTGTACAGATTTCATCTGCATATGTCGGACTGACAGTCGTAATCTCATCTGCATATACTATGCCGCCCTTTAAATAATTAGCCTCACCATAGAACTCCAGCTCTCCTGAATTAAAAATGTGCTCCGGAAGTCCTGTAACATCAGCCACCTCTTTAATCTTCCAACGCCCTTGAAACTTCATATTGTGAATGGTAAAGACAGTCTTTATACCGGCATAGAAATTGTCTGAGCCGTACACTGTCTTTAGAAAAACCGGCAAGAGTCCTGTCTGCCAGTCATTACAATGTATCACATCCGGGGCAAAATCTATAACCGGCAAAGCCTCAAGCACCGCCTTTGAAAAGAAAGCAAATTTCTCCACATCCTCATATATATTGTTGTATGGCTTATCTCCTGCAAAGTAAAACTCATTGTCCACAAAATAATATGTCACACCATCATACTGCGATGTAAAAATCCCCACATACTGCCTGCGCCAGTTGAGATTGACATAAAAATGACAGACGAACTTAAGCTGTGGCAGTAATTTATCATCCATACATTTATACTTCGGAAGTATAACTCTCACGTCATATCTGTCCTTGTCAAAATATTTTGGTAAAGATCCCACTACGTCAGCTAGTCCACCTGTCTTCATATAAGGTATTGCCTCTGATGCGGCCATTAATATTTTAATTTTGTCCATGCTGAAACCTCCCCCAGATTACAGTTATTTAAACAACAATTAATCTGATAAAAAATATAGTATACATCCTGAAACCAATAGAATGTATACTATATTATATCACGCGGGAGTACATTTTGCCTAGTAAATTTATCAAAACGTGGTTTTATTTGTCTATAATGACGATTTTTACATTCCTAGACGTATTTTGTCCGTAATCAGGGCAATAAACTCCGAATTGGTAGGCTTGCCCTTACCATAGTTTACAGTGTATCCAAACATGGAGTCTATCGTATCCATCCTGCCTCTGCTCCATGCCACCTCGATAGCATGCCTTATGGCTCTCTCCACCCTGCTTGAGGTAGTCTTGTACTTCTTTGCAATAGTGGGATACAAAAGCTTTGTGATAGAGCTAAGCATTTCCATATCCTCAACGCACATCACTATCGCAGTCCTAAGATACTGATATCCCTTTATATGAGCCGGAACACCTATCTCATGAATGATATCCGTCACCTGTGTCTCAAGGGATTTTTTCTCCATATATGTATCATCAAGTGGCTCAGTGTCACCGGATGCTCTCTTTACATACACAAGTACCACATCAGAACCGGCATTACCGTTTATCATGCTGTATGCTTCATCACTACTTCTTGCTGTTCCTAAAAACTCCATGCCCTTTAATAAACTCTGCATGTTTTTCTTTTCGTCTGCTACTGCGACATTTAAAGTGCTCATCAAACTCTCCTATGCCGCCAATTACTGTCATGTCAAAACAAATTGTATGCTTTTATGATAACACATTTTGTCGAATTTTGTCGAGAGCGTATTTTTTTTAAAATTTTATGTAACCATTCAGCCCCACGCATATTCGCAAAACCGCACGATACCCGTGCTTTCTCTATTCTTCAAACTGAGAGTTATACAGCTCTGCGTAAAATCCGTTCTTTGCAAGAAGCTCATCGTGTGTACCCTGCTCGATAATGTCTCCGTCCTTCATGACAAGAATCATATCTGCATTCTTGATAGTAGACAGCCTGTGGGCAATGACAAAGCTTGTTCTGCCCTTCATCAGATTGTCGAGTGCCTTCTGGATACGGATTTCTGTACGTGTATCGACAGAGGATGTGGCCTCATCAAGGATCAGGATAGGATTGTCTGCAAGGATAGCTCTTGCGATAGTTAAAAGCTGCTTTTGTCCCTGTGACACATTGGACGCATCCTCGTTGAGCTCCATATCGTAGCCACCCGGCAATGTCTGGATAAAGTGATGCGCATGTGCTGCCTTTGCTGCCGCGATGACCTCCTCATCTGTGGCATCCAGACGGCCGTAGCGGATATTTTCCATAATGGTGCCCTTAAAGAGCCATGTGTCCTGCAATACCATTCCAAATGCATCTCGCAGATCGGCTCTGTTGTAATCCCTGATATCATGTCCGTCTACAAGAATGGTGCCTGAGCTTACATCATAAAATCTCATAAGAAGCTTGACCATGGTAGTCTTTCCCGCTCCTGTCGGTCCAACGATAGCAACCTGCTGTCCCGGCTTTACCTTTGCAGAAAAATCATTGATGATGATCTGGTCAGGATTATAACCAAAGTGTACATGCGAAAACTCTACACTTCCCTCGATATGGTCTGGCTTTACAGGATTTTCCACTGTTATATCCTCTTCCTCCTCCTCGAGGAACTCAAATACACGCTCAGATGCAGCCGCCATCGACTGAAGCTGGTTTGCCACCTGCGCTATCTGCTGGATTGGCTGTGTGAAATTCTTCACATACTGTATAAATGCCTGAATATCACCGATAGTGATGACATTCTTTATGGCAAGTATACCTCCTGAGATGGCAACTCCCGCATATCCTAAGTTTCCTACAAACTGCATGATAGGCATCATAAGTCCTGAAAGGAACTGTGATTTCCATGCGGATTTGTAGAGCACATTGTTGGCCTCCTTAAAGGTCTTTACAGTCTCTGCCTCTTTATTATATGCCTTTATGACGAGGTGGCCTCCGTACACCTCCTCGACCTGTCCGTTTATGTGTCCCAGATACTCCTGCTGCTGTCTGAAGTATTTCTGTGAATGCTTTATGACAAACGAAATAAGTATCATCGAAACAGGCAGGATAACGAGTGAAATCAGCGTCATGAGCGGTGAAATAGACAGCATCATGACCAGTGTACCTACCAAAGTGGCAACAGATGTGATAATCTGTGTGATACTCTGGTTCAAGCTCTGTCCGAGTGTGTCCACATCGTTTGTGATACGCGAAAGTACCTCACCGTATGTCCTTGACTCGAAATACTTCATCGGCATACGGTTGATTTTGCTCGTGATGTCCTTACGCATCCTGTAGCAGGTCTTCTGCGTGATGCCTGTCATGATAAGCCCCTGGACAAACATAAAGATGGCACTCACCACATATAAAGCCAGCGTAAACAAAAGAACCTTTGCAATATAATCAAAATCTATGCCGCCTGTTCCCGCAATCTTGTTCATGAGTCCCTCGGCAAGCGCAGTGGTGGCTTTACCCATGACCTTCGGTCCTGCAACGGAGAAGACAGTCGAAACTGCTGCAAAAATCATAACTGCAATGATGGCAGCCCAGTATCTGCCGAGATACTTTATGAGCTTCTTTGTAGAGCCCTTGAAATCCCTGGCCTTTTCTGTGACCATTCCGTGGCCATGTCCCATTGGTCCTCTTGGTCTCTTAGGAGGCATCTTAAACTGTTCGTTATTATTCTCACTCATCTTACATGCCCTCCTTTTTGTTATCATCAATTCCAAGTTCCTTGGCTGAAAGCTGTGACTGTGCAATCTGCATATATACATCGCAATTCTTAAGAAGCTCCTCGTGGGTGCCTTTTCCTACGATTTTACCGTCATCGAGCACGAGAATCTGGTCAGCATGAATAATCGTGCTGATACGCTGTGCCACGATAATAACGGAAGCACTCTCTGTAACCTCTGCTAAGGCTGCACGCAGACGCGCGTCAGTCTTCATATCGAGTGCTGAAAAGCTGTCATCAAACACATAAATATGAGGGTCCTTTGCGATAGCTCTTGCTATGGCAAGCCTCTGCTTCTGACCACCTGACACGTTTGAGCCGCCCTGTGCGATTGAGCTTTCATACCTGTCATTCTTTGTCTCGATAAACTCAGAAGCCTGTGCGATATCCGCAGCCTTTTTTATCTGCTCATCACTCGCGTCTGCTTTACCAAAGCGCAGGTTTGAGGCGATGGTTCCCGAAAAAAGAATACCCTTCTGCGGAACAAAGCCTATTGACTCGCGAAGCTCGCTTAGTGTGTAGTCTCTGATATCGTGTCCATCAAGCTCTATTGAGCCTCCAGTCACGTCATAGAAACGCGGAATCAGGTTTACAAGTGTAGACTTTCCACAGCCGGTACTTCCGATGATAGCTGTGGTTTTGCCCGGCTCCGCCACAAAATCAATGTCTGAAAGCACATCCTCCTTTGCTCCCGGATATCTGAAATCCACATGGTTGAAACGGATAACACCTCTGTGATCAGCCTCAGTAACAGGCTCTTTTGGATCATTTACAGTGCTGTTTGTCTTTATAACCTCATCGATACGCTCTGCCGCAACACCAGCTCTCGGAAGCATGATGGACATAGCTGAAAGCATGAGGAATGACATAACAATCATCATGGCATATGTAATAAACGCAGTCATGGTACCTACCTGCATAGAGCCCTTGTCTATTCTGCCTGCTGCAACCCACACGATACCAAGTGTGATGCAGTACATGATCATGGACATACCCGGCATCATAAAGGTCATGACACGGTTTGTAAACAGCTGTGTGCGTGTAAGCTCACGGTTAGCCTCATCAAACCTCTTTTCCTCCTCCTTTTCACGGCCGAAAGCCCTGATAACGGAAAGACCTGTAAGAATCTCACGAGAAACAAGGTTTACCTTGTCTACAAGACTCTGCATAATCTTGAACTTTGGCATCGCAATGCCAACCAGTGTGAAAATAAAAACCATGATGGCAGCAACCGCAATGGCAATCACCCACTCCATGCCGGATTTGGTCTGCGCCACCTTGATGATACCACCGATACCAACGATTGGCGCGTAAAGCACCATACGAAGCATCATAGTAGTAACCATCTGAATCTGCTGTATATCGTTCGTGCTTCTCGTAATCAGTGATGCCGTAGAGAATTTGTTAATCTCGGCATTTGAAAAACCTACAACCTTTGAAAAGGTCTTCTCCCTCAAATCCCTGCCGACAGCGGCACCGACCTTTGAAGCCGCAAAGCCTACAACACATGCTGCTATAAGCATAATTGCTGCAAAGGCTGCCATCTTGGCGCCTGCCTTCCACAGATAAGCAACCTGATTGGCATCCACGTCGATTCCTGCATTCTCATCACACTTTGTCGCAAAAGTTACACCCATGGACTTTAAAGTAGATGAACCCACCGCATCGATTTTGTCCTGCACCTTGCTTCTTATCTGCTTTATCATGGTATCATCGAGCGCTACTCCCTGCGGGATAGCTGATGCATCCACATCCATCTGCTCACCCGACTGAAAAGCCTGATATGCCATGACAAGAGGAACCAAAAGATCCTCATCCAGCTTATCAAGTGTGTCCGAATCAGCTGTCAGCTTATATTTTGTCACACTGTCATCAGATTTTGAAGCATCCTGCGCCTCATAACAGTCCGTAAATTTTTCTTTCTCGTCAGACAGCATAAATGTCTGTGCCATCTGATAATCCTCCGAGGTAATCTCCTTTGGCAGGATATGCTCAATGCCATGATCCTGGATACCCACATCAATGATATCAGATGTGTACGCAGGCAAAGCCAGATCACAGTAAGCCTGAGCAATGAGAAAAACAAAAATTAATATGATCCATCGCCAGTATGGAATCAGATTCTTGAAAATTTTACTCATAAACGTTTCCTTTCTTTCCGGTTAATTTATCCCCCATCCACGAATGCAAAAAAATATCCGCAATCGTGCGCATACTATCTATTTTATCAATAAGCGTGGATAATTCAATAAAGAAAGTATAAAGAAACAGTAAAAAAACAGAGACTATATAAATGGTTTATATAAGTCTCTGTTTGATAAATTGTGCTTAAACGAAAAGTATGTGATAGCCAGGAGCCTTTGAAAACTAATCCAAATCAGCAAGACCTACACGCTGTATCTGGAAGGTCTTGTATGCCTTTGCTGTTGTAGTTTCTTTATCACCACCGCTCACCTGTGACTGGTAAATCTTACTATATCCTACGGCATAAATCTTTATAGAATTAGCTCCCTCCGTTAAAACACTCAATGGTACCTTTACCTTATATGTCTTGTTATTTTCAAAGAAGTCCCTTGGATCCTTATTTAATTGACTGTTTTCTTTACTGTTATTTATCTGTTCATTTTCTGTTCCGTCATTATTCAGTGAATAGATATCCCAGTCCACCTTCTTTAAGTAAATCTTATCATCTCCGGTGCCAATCGTTTCATCATTTGGATTTTTTTGCGGATCCTCGATATAAAAGTCCAAATAAACAACAGTTTTTTCATCAATCTGATTTCGCACAAGGTTTGAATCCTTTACCGTAAAATAAACATCCTGCGTACTGTCTGCACCATCTAGTCTGGCATCCGCTTTATTAGCTGCTTCTTCTTCAATGGCATCATCAATAGTTGCATATAATGTAGTTATGTCATTTGAATCAGTATCTGCATTCTCTTTAAGATAAATTGACGGCTCATGAACTGATGCACTATATGCAGCAATCATAGTGTTTATATAAAGTTTCAATTCATCCTCATTATTTGAGAAATCGGAATGTCCTACACCTGAGTATGTTACATTTCCCATTGTGTAAATATAATAATTATTTCTTACATCCTTTGGAGACTGCTCATAAATTCCATGGTTTGACAAGGTATACCATACAACAATATCACTCTCGCCATCACCATCAGCATCCTGATTCATATCCAGCTGGTAGTACTGCTTATGAGTGGTAGCTATATTTATTTCGTCAGCAATCTTAAAAGGATATGTGGTAATCTGTCCTGAATTAACCTTGACTGCCTTATTAGTCTTAGCTTCAAAATCATTACCATCTAGCCCTGAATACAGCCTGTACTCGCCATGATCGTTACCATTATCTTTCCACTGATACTGATTTAAATCTGCATAAGTAAATCCCTGATTCTGTCTGACAATAACTGTTCTATTTGATTTTGGCTCATATGCAATATCAGTGTTATTCTTTTCGGCGGTCTCTTTAGCTTTTTCAAAATCCGCATCAGTACCCTCCTGTAATCTATTGCCCTTCTTTAAATACGCATTTGACAAGATTCCATACCTATCCAGTCCGACAGTATCACGAATTATAGAGTTAAACTTATATCCCCAGACATTATTATATTGATTATCATTTTTATTATTACAAAATGACGTTGTATCATGAGAAAACAATACCGGTTTTCCTGACTGGATATATGCTTTTATTTGATCGAGATGTCCATTTGTATTATCAATATCATAACAATCACCAAATCCAATTACAAGCATATCGTATGTCTGCAGCTTTTTACATACCTCATCCATTTTCTCTACGTTGTCATAATAAACTGTTTCTATATCCAGGTCAAAATCCTTCACTTTATTAAGCAATTTATGAAACTTTGTATTGCTATCATTCTTCTGCGCCTGCATATCAAAATTTCCCCTAAAGCCCTCATTATGCTTCAAGGTTGAATTAATCTGAAGAATCTTGACTTTTGTAGGACTGCCTTTTGAATTTTTGGCATACACATATCCGGATTTCTGATCATATCTGTAGCTATTTGTAGCCTGACTTACACGAAGCTGCCAAGGCATAACTCCTACATAGCCATTCGGCAAATCATAGACCAGTTTATAATTATAATTGCCTGCATTCAGACTATACATATATTTACCATTATCACCCATTACCGGATTCACAATAGTGCCATCACAATATAGTTTTATTTTATTTGCAGCTATTCCTTCATTGGTTGTCGAAAACTTACCATCGGAATTCGAATCCAAGAACAGCTGTGCATTAAAACTCGCTTTTGAATCCGCACCGCCTGCATTGTTTATTGAAAATTCCAATGTGATCTGATTATTACTAATCTCAACATAATCTGTATCTTTTACTTTTTCCTGCTCATTGAGTAATATTTCAGGTTTTTCAGTAGTCAGGTAGGTAACAAGCACCGCTGTCTCATTTGACTTATTTTTCAAGTCTCCCTTGTTGTCCACTTTAAGAACATTATCTTTATCTTTTACATCACATAATAAGGTAAAAACCTTTGAACAGTTATCAATGTAATCCTCATTAATTCCACTTTTATACTTGCTATCATTGCTGAAAAAGCCATCTGAAAAGACGACAGGAAAGCCCGCCTTTATATAATCCTCCAATTCTGAAACCTTCTGCTTAGTAATATCATTGCCTGAACCTCTGTATGTGTTTGGAGCAGTTAAATAATCAGCATTATTTCCATTTCCTCTTAATGTAAGCTGAGTATTAAGCGCCTCTCCATTATTTATATAATCAGTATCCAGCAATCCCGCATGACCATTCTTGAGCATATCATATCCCCAATAATTTACCACATCTTTCGGATTTATAACAACAATGTCACCAACATTTGAGTATTTAAGCCCATCCATTTTCCAATCATTATATACTGTATGACCATCTCTATAATTCAGATTATCGGCTACAAGTCCCATATATATCATATCATAATTATTGAGATCCTCTATTCTTCCAATAAATTCTGCACTCGTAACCCTTGTTATTGTAACCTTTTTTTTCTCCGGGCATCTTGATCCAAGCCAATTTTTTAGCTTATCATAATTTAAAGCGTCAGACTCATTTTTTACAGTTCCGGGCTCTATATCCAGTATGTTCAGACTATCTGTCGGATTTATAATGTCTCTTTTATCGGCATACGATATGATATAGCTTAAAACTATCGCCTTTGAAATCTCCTTGTCATAGTATGCATACTCGTCCTTTCCAAGAGTATCATTTTCTTTTTTCCTGCTTGTATTCTCTGAGTTGATATACTCTGCTATCTCGTCAAAATTTTCATTTTTAGCTGCTTCGACAAATTGAGTTTCATCTTCATTTGCAATAAATGCAGAAGCAAAATCATCTCTTAAAACAAATGGCACATCCGTACTAGGATTATAGTTTCGTGGAATGACATATTCGTTGCCAATTACAAAACCTTTTGTATGGGTTTTACTGTCAACTTTATAATACTTTATGTCATTATTCCAATTAATAAAATTATCAGCTGAGTCCTTAGTAAAATTCAGCGAGCTGAAATTGTTACAGCTTAAAAGACCTGCAAGCTTTTTAATATTACTTGAGTAATCTGCAGGTGAAGAAGCCCACACAATACCATTATCCACTATAACAGGCATCATTATACCACTCTGGTGTACACGCTGGACTATCTGCTTTACCTTATCCCATGTAATGTCATTACCGGTATTATATTTTGCTGCATCGTCTCCTAAATCATTTGAAAGGACGGACTTTGAGCCGGAAAGATAGAGTAAATCAATTGTTGACACATCTATCTGCTCAAGCTCCTTTGGTGTGACCGTTTTTACCTTGAAGGTCATATTGGCAGTCTTATCATCATCGCCTGTCTTGCCCTCCTGATTGAATACACCTGTTCTGAACCAGTTATTGTTCTTGAAACCACCCTTATAATATATATGTGTAGTATTTACAGGATAATCAAGCGAGCCGTTTTTATCAGCCTCCATTATATAGTCACCTTTTCCCTTACCCACATAGGTATATGTCTGGCTGTCCTTAACTATATCAAAATATCCGTCTGTATCAGTGAGGATTACCCTGCCTGTGTTACCATCATTATTCTCTGTAGCAGAATCAGCTATTGAAGCGTCATCTGAAATATCATCTGCGCCGGTCTTACCTGCCGGCTGATTGTCCTGTGTGCCATCATCTATCTTCTCGTATGGATTCTGTGAGTCAAGCACTGCTCCATACTCGCCGGTCTCATCGTAATTAAACTCAATAGGTACCTCAGTGTCCACCTCGTAGTAGGTCTCGTCATCAGTGATTTTATCTGCAGGCACATACTCCATCTCAACCGTACAGTATGTATACTTCTCATAATCCGGCTTACTGCCATCAGGCAGACTTGCCATCCGGTCAGCTCTTGCAACAAATTCATATGGTGATGTGATATCTGAATTGTCTTTTCTGTAAATATATGCCTTCGGGTCATATTTTGCTATGTTTTGCATGCCCTCAGCAGAACCAATGGCATATGCGCTCTTTATAGAATAAACCACATGCTTGTCTGATGTGTCATCTGCTGTGCCTGTATCTGTCGTATTGTCTGTGCTGCTATCGATATTACCATCTGTACCGCTGTCTGTATTTCCATCAGCTTTCTGTGAATTATCAGTTCCTACCAGATACTGTGTATTTGTCATGCCATCCGGCAATTTGACTGCAGTAAACGCAACACTGTAGTAGCCTCTTTTTCCTGTATCCACAGATTCAGAGCCATCTTCTGTCTCATCCTCTCCCTGCATGAAAACATAATGGTCAACATTTTGTCTGTAATGACCTGTAGGCAGTCCCTCTTCATTTACAGCAAGCTGGTAATCAGTGTTGAACTTGTAGTCACCCTTCTCCTGCTTTGTCATCTTGTAGCCTTCGGTGCCCTGATTTATTTTATCCATATTTACAAGGGCAAGCTCACTCCAGTCATTGCCCAGACTGACATAGCTCTCCTCATACTGCTCATAGTACAGAGGCTTTGTGTTATCCTTTTTATATGTAGTAATAGGCTCAAGCTTTGTTTTCAGACCTGCCATATAATCAGCCCTTTTTTGTACACCGGCACCCTCTTTGTCAGACATCTGTGCCAGTGTTCCAAACCAATCGTCAGGCTCCTGACCGTCAATCAGATAACCGATGGATGCCATTTTCTTGTCCGGCACCACCTCCACTATATTGAAGGGCTTGTCCTTGCCATGTGAGCTGACTATATCAGATATTCCATTGAATGCTACATTTGCATCGACCTTTGTTAGGCTGTCATTGAGCACAAAAGCTGCCACAACGAGACATCCTGTAAGTGTGAGTGATATTGGAACCACTATTTTTTTTCTTAATTTGCTCATTGCGATTGCTCCTTTTAGTTATGTGGCCTACATCTTAATGTAATAATATTTGATCCTATAGATGGATCTGATTTCAAAGTAACCCAAATCAATACATCATACTCTTTATTATATAAATTCAATCCAGACGTAAAAGCAATTGTCTGGTTAAAAATATGATAACTAAGATAATTACCACCACCATAATTTCCTTTTTCTTCACTATTGTTATCTAAAATATCATCATTATTTATTTTAGTTTTCACTCCATCAATGTACTGATAGGTTTCTATATGCCATTCAAAATCGTCAGGATCGTATTCTATTCCGCTATTTTTAACTTTTTCTGGTTCAAGCCATGTTTTCAGTGTTGCCCCTGGCTCCAGCACATTTTGCATTTCTTGATTATTCAGCCAATTACGTGTATCAACCACATTTATCGTTACAGATGTATATTTGGAAGTATCTTCTTTTGAAGTCACCTTAACTACAAACTGCTTTGATGTTTCATTTTCTCCGATAGATAATTTTGCTGTATTTCCAGAAGAATTAAACGTTGTACTACTCCAATCACCAGCCCTGCCGGTATATGACCATATAACCTCCTGACTTGGATTATTTCCACCCAATATTTTAGATGTAAATTCAAGGACATTGCTATTATCCTTTCTGACATATGAAATGCTCTGACCAGAAACATCTCTGCCACCATAATATATATGTACAGAAATCGGCTCCTCCGGTGCCACATACTCCACATCTGCTTCTGTCGGTACCTTATTGCGCATAGTGAAGTTCTGTTTTGATGTATACTTCTTGTCCCCTGCCTTAAAGTCCACGACAATTCCGACAGAGTTCTTGCTTTCTGCCTCGCTTAAATCTGGGGTAAAGCCTGTGACATTTTCTGCCATAAGAGATTCCTTGCCCTGACCATCTGCCTTCACCGCACCTGTTGCAGGATCCAGTGTATCCTTTCGCAGATAAATTTTGTGCTCTGACGGTCTGTATATGATATTGTATGTACAATCCTTGTTGTAGATAATCAGCTTGCTGTCGGATGATGTTTCCTCAGATGATGCTTCTTCGGATGACGCTTCTTCCGCTGATGCAGTTGCAATATAACCGGCCTCAGGGGCTGCTGATGCCACCTCCACCGGCGCTGCCACTGTAGCAGGCTCATACTTGACACCCTTTTGCGCATCAATTATCAGGTCTCCTATCTGATTCATCGTAAGCTGTGCCTCATACTGTAAATCTACATCCTTTGAAGCGTATTTATACTGCTTCGTGCTCGTACCGATAAAGCCCACAACAGCCAGACCCAGTATTCCCATTATCGCCATGACAATGACAAGCTCAACAAGTGTAAAGCCACTGTTTTTCCTATTATTTGATTTGTTCATGCGCTTTAAAAGTTTCATGGTTCATCTTCCTCTCCGATTTCATCATACAACCTTATAACAGCCTTGCGTCAAAATAAAATATTCATCATTAAACTATGTAAATTACTCACATACCACCTTACCGGTCTCCTTGTATATCGTGATAACCTTTTCTGTGCTGTTTTTTTGAATCCAGATACGGCTGCAGCACTTACCATTGGCATCAGGCTTTTGTGCACCTGAGCTTCTGTCAAACTGAAGCATTATCTTGTCTGAGCTGTTCAATTGTGTCTTGTCACTATAATCATCCTTCATGGAATAGTAAACATCAATCCTGCTCTTTCCAACTTTGCTCGGAGCAGATACTGTACCATTTATGGTCGTCTTATAATAGTAGGCACCATCTGATGCATCCTTATATATCTCAAGAACTGCGCTGTCCTTTCCCATAGTGGTGACTCTTGTTTTATTAATTATCGATTCAATATTTCTGGCACATTGCTTCACCTCAACACCCATGACCGAGCGAATGGATATGGTTGCCGCACCTATAAGTACGACAGATATCGCTATCACTACTATAAGCTCTACCAGAGAGAAACCACCATTATTCTTTTTTTCTTTTACAGACATATTGGATTCCTCCCTTGTATATATCGTCAAAATTTGTCAAATATAAATATTTCGCAGCTATTTTGCGCCTTAGAAGCCGCTTGTTTTCTACTCCTTGGTCCAGTTCTGGTATGTAATGAGCGTAGCATAATCTATTTTTGTATCTGCCTCTTTCTTATTTGAAAAAGAAGAAACATTACCCAGATAGTTGGCACCGTCCATGAACACATCATACAGGTGCAGTGCATCGTCTGCATCACTTACCTTTTCAAGAAGCAATGCCTTAAATAGCTCCTGAGTACCATTATCAATCTCGCACTGGTCTTTGTTTACAATTATCCTGCCCTTTGCAACTATGGTACCTGTAAAGTCAGCATTCAGTGTCACATCTCCCGTAGCAACAATTATATCCACATTGTGTGATTTGTCATTTGCATCATAGGTGTAGTCGCCGTTTTTGACAATTGCCTGGTATTTTTTTCCCTGATACTCAGTCTCAAATGTATGTTTATTACCGGAATTTGGCACTATTTTCAGCAAATTGGTATTGTTAACTATATTTGTAAAAAGCGAAACACTTGCTGCATTTGTCGGTAAATCCGCATAATTTGTCAAAAGCTTTGAGTTTAGTGCAGTATATGTGCGCTGTAAGGCATCCGACTGTGCATCCATGTCCACACCATCAGCTATGCCCTTCAAAAGGCTTAAATTGCTGCCATCGTAGATGCTGTAATTGCCGGCAGTATAGATGCTTGCAGCCTCATTTACCTGTATGCTGTCAGTATAAAACTTAGTGTATCTCTTGAGCTTGTCACTGTCTGCACCAAAATAGTCACTGTAATACTCAGCAGCCTTGTTCGTTGGCAGATTGACATAATAGTATACAAGTCCATCATCATTATTATCAGTAGAAGGAACAAAGACCTTCTTTATACAGTTGTCGATTGTCTTTTTCTCCGGCAGATATGCTGAGAGAGCCTTACCTGTCTTTGTGCTGACCACATTGGCATTTATCTCAGTATACTTTGTCTGATCCTGTCCGGTTGCAGTAATATCCTTGTACTCCTTATAGGAAAGGGGATTCTTGTTGTAAAGTGATTTGGCATCCGCACCATCTCCACTTGTGCCTATGCACTCAGGCGGCACAAGGTATGCTATCTGGTCACCCTTTACAGAGATTGACTCACCCATGCCCACATTGCTGTTTTCTGTACCCACTCTACTTGAGTTTACAATAGCCTGGGTATTGATATATGCGGTTCCTGCCAACATAAGCTCCCTGATATTTGACATATCAAGAGATGCCTCCCTACCGTTTATGATAATAGCAGAGCTATCGCCTGCGACAGGATTTTCCTTGTCAGCGCCTCCATTGCCAAAGCCTACGTACTTCGCATTGTTATTCTTATTATTCTTTCCAAGTGTGACCTTTGAGCCTGTACCATTTAAGGTCATGTCATCTGCCACATATGTCATGCCATCCAGCTTAACTGCTGCACCATTTACATTTATGTTGCTTGTCCACAGCTGACACTGTGAATCAACAGAAAGTGTACTGTTATTGTGTACACCCGCCATGTTCTTTTTTATTGTACCAGTATCTTTTCCGGCAAAGTCTCCCACCTCTATATCGCCCTCTGCAATCATATAGCTGGTATCCTTTACATCAAGTGTGGCATTATTTGGAATAGTAACACTCGTAGTAGAAGTTCCTGTACCTGCCGCATTTTCACAGCCAGCGTAGAGATTACCGGATAGATTTACTTTATTAAGTCCTGATATAATATCCAGTCCTTCATTTCCAACAAGAGAATATGTAAAAAGCTCCGGAACTCCTCCCGATGCTGTAAAGCTCATGGATGGAACTCCCAGAGAAATGTCTGTCTCTATTATTGATTTAAATCCCTTTTCATCGGTATACTCTACCCTGATGCCATTAATGACTGCGCGGCTGTTGTATACCTTGAGCAGTCCATTTCCATTTTCATCGGCATTTACCGCCTTGACCACAGCGTGTGGCTTTGAGTTTTCGTCTGTGAGCTTACTATCCACATAGTCTTTAAGCTTTTCAGTTTTATAGTGCATACCGGTATTGTCAGACTCAAGACTTCCCTTTAAGCTCTTTAAATACTCCTGCGCAAATATACTCTGCCTGCCGGCCTCATTTATGCTGCTGTCAGAGTAATTCTCCATAACCTTGGTATATCCTGCTGAGTAAGCCTTGGAAATATCTCCCTGCAGACCGGTACATATCTGATCCAGCACACCCTCTGCCGAGTAAAAGTTATCTGTATTTTTTTCATCCGTCACCTTCATCTGGAGGTTCATAAGCGCTATCCACAGCACAGTCACAGCTAAAACAGCCACTATAGCCATTGCAACTACAACCATCACAAAGGAAGCACCACGGTTATCGTTACGCTTCATAATTAATACCCCATGCTTCCGGTCATCGTAACAACCGGGTCTTTATCATTAAATATATCATCCAGTGAAGCCTTGCTCTCGTATACAGCCACCTTCACATCATACAGCCTTTCAGATGCATTGCTTTTTGTCAGATTCTTTATATCGACAATTGCCTTTACATCATTCTGAATTACATTGTTATTAAAGCCATATATAGCTTGATCGGGCTGTAGTGGATTATCCGGTGCTCCCATATTTACATTCAGATTGGTGGCTATATGAGTATAAGCATGACCTGTACGATTTCCCGGCTCACTTACCTTCACATATGCCTTATATGTACTCTCCTTCGTGCTCAACTCTGACTGATCCGATATAGTCTTTTGCTTTACAATGTTTACCGTGCAGTCCAGCTTGTCCTTATTATTGATTATAATGACATCGTTGCAGGTATTGTAAAGTGTTCCTGTAGATGTGTACCATGGATTGTAAAACAGATAGACATTTCTCAGATTATGGTTCACAGTATCTGAAGAATTGTCGTAAATCACCATGGTATAATCATCCTTCAGTGCACTATTCGGATCCGGAAAAGTCTTTCTTACTCCATTCTTATTGATAGAATACGAATATGACACCGTCACCTTGGTAGCCTTATTGCTCGCAGCCCCACTCTTTTCTATATCAATTGTGATAGTTCTCTTTATATCACTCTGCTGTACACTAAAGCCTGGATTCATATTGTTAAATGCAGATATAATATTTGTAGCAGAATACCTGTCTGCACTCATGCAGTCAAAATTTGCGTCCATGGCCGACATATCTGCCACCTCGTCCATGTTGTACTCTGTAACCTTATTGTCCGCCTCTTTCTTGCCCGTTGTAGGGTTTACCTTTGTCGCGTCAGATTTTGCATCCACTGTCACAAGAGCATTGTATTTCTTTGTACCTGACTGCACGCCTGACATATAGAAATAATACTTGTGCGCATCCGACTCCCTGAAATTCCAAAGCGATGTATCGCTTATTTTGGCTGATGCATCAGTCTTGTGGATACAGCTAGTAATGACATCATCCTTGTTTACAATCTCAGCACTGATATCCTCAAGCCTCTTTACATTATCAAACTTACCCGACTTCTTAAGAAGCTCACATGCACTGCTTCCATCTGATATATTAAAGCCGTCCGCCACATCAAAGCCCTCCGACGGATAGTTGAACTGATACGCCAGTGTCTTCACGGAGTTCTTCTCAATGCCCTCCATAATGTTTGTCGCCAGATGTGTAGCATTCATCTCGTTTTTTGCCTTTACATTGGTCTTTGTAGCTGTGACAAATGCATTCAAAAAAGGAAGCACGATTATTGCGAGAATAGCAATCGACACAATAATCTCCACAAGTGTTACTCCTCGATCATCGTTTTTTAGCTTTCTCAAATCTGCTTCCTCCCCTCTTGTATTTTGTTATCTCATAACTCAATAATCTAACATTGGATATTTATCACTTACGGTCTCAATAACCCGCTAATCTAATAATCTAATATTATAATAATCAGTTAGTTTGTTGTACCAAACAGATTATTTGTACCATGTGGTACTGCAGGTATGTATGGTGCCTCATATGGCTTATCAAGTCCATACAGGAAATATGAATCCACAAGCATCTCACCTGTCAGCTTGCCTGTCGAATCATCAAAGCTCACATTGAGCGTGCTGATAGTTTTCTTCTGTGATGAACCAATCACCTCTCCAAGCATAGCCTTAAGCCCATGATACTCTGTCTTGAATGCCATAACTGTGCTGACATCATAAAGCTGATAGCCTGTAACCGTAGACTTTGCAGAGCTTGATGATGTGCTGCCATCAGCTGCACTGCCGTCGCCTGTCTGTGACTGAGAGCTGTTGCCATCAGCGGTCTGAGAGCTCTGCGAACTGTCTGCATTACTGCTATCCGTGGTACTGCTGTCTGAACTGCTTCCTGACGAAGAATCTGTACCTGCATCGCCTGTCGGATTATTCACATCAATAGCTGTCGGTGAGCCGACTGTAAGCTCTGTAATATTTGTATTGGTAGATTTCTCAATAGCAACCGCATCCATGATGCCGTTTTCAATCTGTAAATATGAAGGAAAATTGTCATATACCTGCTGCATGGCATCAGACATATCCTTTGTCTTCTCTGTGTAGTCATCCGCCTTTGCCGCAAGTGCTGAAAGCTGATTGTACTGTGATTTCAGGTTCATGTTTTCGCTCTTGAGTGAATCCCTCTTATTGGACTGTGGAATAAAAATCAAAAAATATGTCAGTGCTAAAATGGCAACACCCGCTAATATAATAAGTAACTTTTTATCTCTCGTTGACATCCTAACACCCCCTACTGATTTGTACTGTCTGTATCTGATGAACCACTATCTGTCTGTGTCTGTGCCTGCGACGACGCATCCTCTGAGGTATCAGCTGACTCACTGCCCGTGCCATCCGCCGATTCAGAAGCAGCACTGTCGTCTGCCTTTACATATGTGCAATCTACTGTGAACTGAACCTTTGAAGCACCGGTCTCATCAACCTCCTCTGTGATGGTTGACACATTGGATACCATGATACTCTCAAATGTACGAAGCTGTGCAATCACATCAGCCGCTATATCCTTGCTGCCTGTCTTTATGGTCATCGAAACACCATCAGTCGTAACAGACATATTCACAAGCTTGGCCTCTGACGGAAGCTTCTGCTCCAGCTCATCCACGAAGCCCGTTATCTCATCATTCTTGTTGGATGAGGCGCTCTCAAGAAGCTTAGTCCAGTCATAGTCCTTCTTGGTCTGGTTGTACACATCATATATATTCTGTGCATATGACAAATCAGAAACACGCGCTTTAAGCGTCATATTGTCTGAAGTTAAAACAAGATTTGAAAAAATGCTGTATGCCGTGATACCAACTGCAACTACCACACACAAGCCAAAAATGAGAAGCTGCACTGCAAAAGAAACAGGCTTTTCGGCTTCCTCCCCTGCCGGTACCGGAAGAGGCTTTCCATCAGGACCAACAGGTGATTTTCCCTGCATACCTGCCTGTGCGCCTCCGGGTGGCATAGCACCTGCAGCTGTTCCTGCCATAATCGGAGCACCGATTCCCTTGTTTTTCTTACTATCAAGTATATCAAGTGGGCTCAGTGAACATCCGACACAGTTGAAATACTCTGCCAGCTTTGCCTCTGCGAGGTTTATGCTCTTTGCCACATGTATGCCGTCAAACTGCTGGAGCGGAACCACCTTGACATTGAGTTCATTGGTCAAAAGCTTTGAAAGTCCGCTGAAATCAGCACCTAAGCCTATGAGGAAAATTCTCTCGATAGGAGTATCTGAGTTTCTCGACTGATAGTAGTCTATTACTCGTCCAAGACTGCTTATCAGATTGGAAAGTGCATATGAAACATTCAGACGAAGCTTCTTAAAACGCTCCGAATCAATCTCATGCCCCATAGGATCCATTACACTGCCTGCAGGCTCATCCGGCACTGTACCATCAGGCTTTATTGCAAGGCAGGTCTTTCTGCGTGCCACATCAACTGCATCGGTAAATGACAGATACTCTCCAAAAAGCTCACTATCCTGAATCGCCTCAATAGCATCAGCAAGTCCATAGTTGACATTGCGCTGCAGCTTTACCATGCTTCCATCCATTACAGTCAGTGTGGTAGAAGCCTCATCCACCTTGACAGTCACCTTCACATCTCCGGGAATCTCTCTTCTCATGAGCTGCTTGATGGCATTTCCACTATAGTCAAGTGCTACAAGCTGCAGCCTGCAATCAGCTGCAAGAGCACCATACGACAAAATAAGATCATTAGGCACAGCAATAACCGAAAGACGTAATTTCTTTTCTTCCGGTCTGTCAATCTTCTCTATAATCTGATGTACCAGCTTGTACTGGCTCAAATCCACCGGAAAATAATCCGATGCATTCATTGCGATCATTTCCTTAAGCTGTTTTTCCTTAACAAGTGGAAGCTCAATATCTCTGCTTGCTATACGCGCAGAATTTAACACAAAAACAGCTTTTTTGGTGGCAATCTTCTTTTCCTTCAGCTTACTGTATAAGATAGAACGAAACATCCCATCTGGCTGTACCACTCCATCATTAATCATCCCCAGTGGTGTCGGAAAGCCGAACATATTGTAAATCTTGGGATTTTTTGCTTTGTAATCAATCTCAACTACTCTGGTAAGGTTCTCCCCTATTTCAATACCGAGCACCCTATTTGCCATAACCTAGTCCTCCGTGTTTATTTTTGTTTTACACTGTATACATCTGTAAAACATTCGTAACTGTTCAGTTACAAACATTCTATATATATTCGGTATATCTGTGCTTTGCTCTGCTTTTGTCTCACTGCTTGTCGTACTACCTGTTTTATATTAAGTACGCTATATTATAACACGTTTTTCAAAAGCCTGCGAGTGTCAAATATGCCGATATCATTTTCTCACCCCATAGCATCGAAATAAATATTCCGGCTGCCAAGTACGGTCCCATCGCAAGCCTGTTGCCTGCGTTTGTTACTTTCATACGAATCAGATGTATCACGGAACCTATGATGCATCCTAAGAAAAATGCTAATGTGATATTCTGCCAGCCTATCGCAAGGCCCGCACATGCCATGAGCTTGACGTCGCCGCCGCCTATGGCTCTTCCTCCACTCACAAGGAGGAGGATTTCAAGAAATATGCTGACGCAAAAGAATCCTATCACATATTCAGACCAGTTGTCACGGTCTATAAACACATGCAGGATTCCAAGCACCAGTATAAAAATATTGATTCCGAATGGAATTTCATATGTTCTCCAGTCTATCACACTCAAAACTATGAGTGCAGATGTAAGAAAGCAGTAGATGATACTCGTAAGTTCAAGTCCATTTACTGCAAAAACTACTATATATAATATACCGTTTAACGCCTCAATAATAGGGTATTGAGGTGATATCGGCTCTTTGCACTTGCGGCATCTGCCACGAAGAAACAGCCAGCTGAAAACCGGCACCATATCGTACCACGCGAGCTGATACCCGCATCTCATGCAGTGAGACCTTTCGGTCACCACTGTCTCATGCTGCGGTATGCGGTAGATACAGACATTTAGGAAGCTGCCTATAACTATACCGAATGCAAATATTAAGATGTAGATGGGTATCAGTTCTGTGGTCATGGTTGGTGGTCCTTAAAAAATTAAATTACTATATATCTTTTTATTTTATTTTCCTGATTTAGGGCCTTTTTTGAATTGATCCTTATCTGAATGATAATATGGAGAATCTCCAGTATATTCAATAGTTCCATCTTTCTTATCATATGCAATTGTTATTGTATCACTAGTCCACTTTGTGCCTTTAATTTTCGCTTTTGTTAATCCGGCATCTTTAACAGCCGTATCAGCACCTGTTCCTAGCTCTGTCGTAGTCAATGTAACAGTAACCTTAGTAGCAGTAGCCGAAGCCGAAACCTCTTCGTCTGCATAATATGTCTTTAAAGCTGTAGCAATATTATCACATGTTTGGATATCTGTAGCCTCTCTAGACTTCTCAACATACTTGATAAGCTGTGGAGCAAGTACACCTACAAGCACTGCCATGATGGCGATTACAACAATAAGCTCTACGAGAGAGAAACCTTTGTTGTTCTTCTGTTTCTTTCCTAACTTTTTAAATACATTCTTTACCATAGTTCTTTTCTCCTTTTCATTATAACATGGTTTTTTGTGCAAAGAGCTGTGCCCTATCAGCATCTCTTTGGTCTGTATGCGCTCATTGTACCATAAATCAAAGCATAATGCAAGTCATTTTCTAGTACAATAGTATCATTGTTGCATAATTATTTTCGCCTTTTTTAGCAATTTTAACCAAATTTTAACCGTTTTATTGCAATTAAAACATATTTTTTCAAAAAAATTATATTTCAGGCTATATTTTGGCACAGTGTGAGGGGCTTCATCCCATGTGACCGGCTTGTGCACGCTCTCTCTCGTGAGCGCATAGCGAAGCTACTTAGATACTGTCGAATTATGTACACTATACACAGAAATGAGCTCCCACGGATGGGAGCTCAAGGAGAACCGCGCCACGGACGGCGCGTTTCGACGGTTTCGTCGAGTATCGTAAATCTTTAAGGCATAATTCCTACAGTATCTTGGCTGCGTAGCGTAGCTCACGTGAGAGAGTGTGCACAAGCCATGGCTCATGGGATGAAGCCCCGTCCTACTGCCAGTACCTACAGCTGCTATGCCAGCTTCTTATTTTTCTCAAGAAGCTCATAGATTTTCTCGACATCATAATCCGGCTTCATAGACAATGCCGCTTCGTAAATTGGAGCGATAACCTCCTCTTTTTCTTCCAGGTCATCTGCTATTTCCGCCACGCTCTTGTCCTTTTGCAGCTTTTTTACAATCAAAGAAATTATCTTTTGTCTTTCTCCTAATTCTCTGCCTTCTTCTCGGCCTTCATTTTTCTGCTCTTCCCACGCCTTACACATATCAATCACCTCTTCTTTCTCATCTATGTCTATATCCGTTCCTGCAAACAGGTTGATTGCCTCAACCGTCTCTCTGTCCACCTTGCTAAACTTTTCATCATTCTGCAGCACTTCCTGCATCTTATCCTTATCATATGCATTCTGTAGTACCTCGAAAAGCAGCCTGATTGATGTCCTAAATCCTGTAAAGTCTGTTATCTCCTTCGGTGCCAAGATATACTGTAATTGTAATTACCGGAATCAGCTTATCCTCTTTCGTAAATTGTCTCTTTAAACAGATTGTAGCAGAGCTATGATGCTTTGTCATTATATTTTTTGTCACAGCGCAAGGGGCTTCATTCCATGTGCCCGGCTTGTGCACGCTCTCTCTCGTGAGCGAATAGCGGAGCTGCCTAGATACTGTTGAATTATGCACACTATACACAGAAATGAGCTCCCACGGATGGGAGCTCAAGGAGAACCGCGCCACGGACGGCGCGTTTCGACGGTTTCGTCGAGTATCGTAAATCTTTAAGGCATAATTCCTACAGTATCTTGGCTGCGTAGCGTAGCTCACGTGAGAGAGTGTGCACAAGCCATGGCTCATGGGATGAAGCCCCGTCCTACTGCCAGTACCTACAGCTGCTATGCCAGCTTCTTATTTTTCTCAAGAAGCTCATAGATTTTCTCGACATCATAATCCGGCTTCATAGACAATGCCGCTTCGTAAATTGGAGCGATAACCTCCTCTTTTTCTTCCAGGTCATCTGCTATTTCCGCCACGCTCTTGTCCTTTTGCAGCTTTTTTACAATCAAAGAAATTATCTTTTGTCTTTCTCCTAATTCTCTGCCTTCTTCTCGGCCTTCATTTTTCTGCTCTTCCCACGCCTTACACATATCAATCACCTCTTCTTTCTCATCTATGTCTATATCCGTTCCTGCAAACAGGTTGATTGCCTCTACTGTTTCTCTGTCCACATTGCTAAACTTTTTATCGTTCTGCAGCACTTCCTGCATTTTTTCCTTATCATAAGCATTCTGTAATACCTCGAAAAGCTGCCTGATGGATGTCCTGAATCCTGTAAAATCTGTTATCTCCCTCGGTGCCAGCAGATTAATTCTGTAATCCGGTATGAATGGCAGAAGTTCTTCATCCACATCACCAAACATATCTGACAGCCTCCTTGGTCCATCCCATTCCTTTGTCCCGAGATACACTGTAATCGTAATTACTGGAATCAGCTTATCCTCTTTCGTAAATCCCGAGAGAAATTCATCAGAAGTTGCGGTATCCTTTTCCCTGCGGTGTTTTTTGGCTGTTTCCTTTACCTGATTGCCATATGCCATGACATCATAAAACATGTTTTTTACCGGAATGGAATAGTGTATATCCGACTGATTCTCTACTCCTATCAGTACGACATATGATTTGCCGGTATATTTGATACTGGCATTTTTGAAGATGTCCCTCAGCTTCTGCACCGCTATTGTCTTTTTGTCAAGTCCTAGTGCGGTTAGTACCTCCGTTGTGTCTCTTTCCTTAAGGTTTTCCGGCAGTATGACCTCTCTTCCTCCATACAGTATATTGTTGCACAGATCCGCAAACCTGGCATTGTCTGCAAAGTATTCCTTTGCCATTGAGTCTTTTGCGCTCAATCCTTCTCCTCCTGTTCTCTTGTGTGAGCAGGAAAATTTGGTGCCAATGAGGGTATAGTGGTACAGTTTACAAGGTATACATGTGCTGTCCTTCTTTATGTTTTCTATATGTTTACATTATGATTATCACACTGTATACAGTTCATCTGTCTTCTGACTACATTATCTGGCTTCTAACTGCCCTCTGGCTGCACTTTCTGTATTCTGTCTACATACGGCATTTCAATTTTCCTGCTGTTAATGGGTAATTAAAGCATTGAAAACTTCCATGTCCTTTGTAGAATGATGCGAAGTGGTCTGCCCTCTTCAAAGTGGTGTGCACCTGTAAAAAATTGTTATGTGGTGCCGCTTACAGAAATATAATGCTTTGAGTTGATTGTAGCATAGCGGCAGTTCTTTGTCATCATAATTTTTCTTTTTTCATACTTATATTTTCATTCTGCCACAGCGCAAGGGGCTTTATCACGTGAGACCGGCTGGGGCATGCTCTCTCGCGTGAGCGAATAGCGGAGCTGCCTAGATACTGTCGAATTATGCAAACGATACACAGAAATGAGCTGCCACCGGGATGTAATATATATCATTGCTGTTCAAACGCAAGCTTGACACCACGCTGTCAAGCTATGCGCCAATAAGTCAACTATTGTCAGATTACAGCCCCTGCCTCGTAGAGGCACTTTTAATGGGCTGTAATCGTTACTGGTCACACTATGGTGTGACCAGTAATGCTCAAGGAGAACCGCGCCACGGACGGCGCGTTTCGACGGTTTCGTCGAGTATCGTAAATCTTTAAGGCATAATTCCTACAGTATCTTGGCTGCGTAGCGTAGCTCACGTGAGAGAGTGTGCACAAGCCATGGCTCATGGGATGAAGCCCCGTCCTACTGCCAGTACCTACAGCTGCTATGCCAGCTTCTTATTTTTCTCAAGAAGCTCATAGATTTTCTCGACATCATAATCCGGCTTCATAGACAATGCCGCTTCGTAAATTGGAGCGATAACCTCCTCTTTTTCTTCCAGGTCATCTGCTATTTCTGCCACACTCTTGTCCTTTTGCAGCTTTTTTACAACCTGTGAGATTATCTTTTGTCGTTCTCCGATTTCCTTACCGATTTCCTTACCCTCTTCTGTTGCAACCTCTTCCCAGTAATCACTCACATTACACATCTCGCTCATCCTCCCTTCGAGTTCCATGCTCATTTTAAGTCCATAATCTTCTTCAAGTATCTTCTTTTTCTCGATAAACTCTGACTTTGAGAACAGCTCTTCCAGCATTCCTATGAGTTTATTCTTAGACTGCTTTTTATTTTTTGTTGCTCTCGTCCGGACATTTATCAGTGCACCGTTTAATTTGTCAATCTGTGGTATTTTCTTTATTTTACCATAAATCAGGCTGGATTTCATCCCAAATTCGATTATTGAGTCCTCTGATTTTTTTGTATCCATACATATCCATATGGTATATACGGATTTTAAGTCATCATAATTCGAATTTACAAACTCAGTACCCTTCTGCTCGGAAATCATTCTGCCCATGTAATAGGCAATCCTGTTTTCCAACCGGTAGCCCAGCTTTGATTTTTTACTGCTCTTCTGAGCTTCAATATTGATGATAAATTCTCTTCTTTTTCCATTATAATACAATGGAAATTTGATGTCGTAAATAATTTTTCCATCATCCTCATCAACTGACTCATTATTTACGTTCTGGATTTTAACTCCAAGCCTTTCCGGAAATCTGAGCATTACTGTCGGCTCACCAATGCACGGAATTATTTTCTCAGCTTCCATTTCCTTAAATTCCGGCACGAGCGCCTAAACTATATAGGCTGCTATCTGCGGATCTGCCAGAATACACTTCACGTAATCGTCACTGGTTGCCTTGTCCTGCTCTATAGAGCTGAGAGTTCTGGACAAATTTGTCTTCACTTTTCTGTATATCATACACTTCTCCTGTTTTCCACATGAAATCTGCATACATATCATTTTTTATAGCCCCATTTTTTGTGCATACATAATTTCAAATGATAATAACCCTTTATATTCCTCAAATAAATGCCCGCCACGCATAGAAACGAATAGACTGGTACTTTAGCTGATATTTATTTTTAACACACAATCGGATTTGTTGCTGACACAGCATGATAAATCAACGGGTAAAGAACATCCCCGAACCATGTATTCGAATTGTAGCCTATTGTATAACAGTTGTCAATGTATTTTTCATTTTTGGATTTTTGCCACAGCGTAAGGAGCTTTACCCCATGAAAACGGCTGGTGCACGCTCTCTTGCGTGAGCGAATAGCGAAGATGCCTAGATACTGTTGAATTATGCACACGATACACAGAAATGCCCTGCCACGGATGGCAGGGCAAGGAGAACCGCGCCATGGACGGCGCGTTTCGACGGTTTCATCGAGCATCGTAAATCTTTAAGGCATAATTCCTACAGTATCTTGGCAGTGTAGCGTAGCTCAAGCGAGGGAGTGTGCCCCGGCCTGGGCTCATTGGATGAAGTCCCGACCTACTGTCAACAAAAAAGGAAGCAGCCTCAGTGCTTTCGCTCAAAGACAGCCTCCTCAAATTGTATTCCACTACAATATTAGCTCACAAGCCATTTTTTTACTGTTTCCTCGTCAAAATCCACGCATTCAGCTATATCTTCTATTGAGTGTCCTTTTTTCTGAAGTTTTAAAGCCGTTACTTTTGCCTGACGAATTCTGCCTTCTTCTCTGCCTTCATTTTTCTGATCTTCCCATGCCTTACACATATCAATCACCTCTTCTTTCTCATCTATGTCTATATCCGTTCCTGCAAACAGGTTGATTGCCTCAACCGTCTCTCTGTCCACATTGCTAAACTTTTCATCATTCTGCAGCACTTCCTGCATCTTTTCTTTATCATATGCATTCTGCAGTACCTCGAAAAGCTGCCTGATTGATGTCCTGAATCCGGTAAAATCTGTTATCTCCCTCGGTGCCAGCAGATTAATTCTGTAATCCGGTATGAATGGCAGAAGTTCTTCATCCACATCACCAAACATATCCGACAGCTTCCTTGGACCATCCCATTCCTTTGTTCCGAGATATACTGTAATCGTAATTACCGGTATCAGCTTATCCTCTTTCGTAAATCCCGAGAGAAATTCATCAGAAGTTGCTGTATCCTTTTCCTTTCGGTGCTTTTTTGCTGTTTCCTTTACCTAGTTGCCGTATGCCATCACATCATAAAACATGTTTTTTACCGGAATGGAATAGTGTATATCCGACTGATTTTCTACTCCTATCAGGACAACGTATGATTTGCCGGTATATTTTATGCTGGCATTTTTGAAGATATCCCTCAGCTTCTGCATCGCTATGGTCTTTTTATCAAGCCCTAGCGCAGTCAGTACCTCCGTGGTGTCCCTTTCCTTAAGGTTTTCCGGCAGTATGACCTCTCTTCCTCCATACAGTATATTGTTGCACAGATCCGCAAACCTGGCATTGTCTGCAAAGTATTCCTTTGCCATTGAGTCTTTTGCGCTCAATCCTTCTCCTCCTGTTCTCTTGTGTGAGCAGGAAAATTTGGTGCCAATGAGCGTACAATGGTACAATTTATGAAGTATACATGTGCTGTCCTTCTTTATGTTTACACTCTGTATACATTTCATCTGCCTTTTTTGACTGCATTTATCTATTTCTTACTATATTTTCTGCATTCTGTCTACATACGGCATTTCAATTTTCCTGCTGTTGATTGGTAATTAAAGCATCGAAAACTTCCATGTCCTTTGTAGAATAATGCGAAGTGGTCTGCCCTCTTCAAAGTGGTGTGCACCTGTAAAAAAACTGTCATGTGGTGCCGCTTACAGAAATATAATGCTTTGAGTTGATTGTAGCATAGTGGCTGTGCTTTGTCATCATATTTTTCTCTTTTTTTGCCACAGCGCAAGGGGCTTCATCCCCTGTGACCGGCTTGTGCACGCTCTCTCGCATGAGCGAATAGCGAAGCTGCCTAGATACTGTTGAATTATGCACACGATACACAGAAATGCCCTGCCATGGATGGCAGGGCAAGGAGAACCGCGCCACGGACGGCGCGTTTCGACGGTTTCGTCGGGCATCATAAAACTAAAAGGCATAATTCCTACAGTATCTTGCTGCGTAGCGTAGCTCACGTGAGAGAGTGTGCAACAAGCCTGTCTCACGGGATGAAGCCCCGCCCTACTGCCAGTACCTGCACAAAAAAAGCAGCCTTTGAGCTTCACACTCAAAGTCTGCTTCTTTTTTCATCTTATAAGCTGTCCATAGCCTGATACATGGTAAGCATAGGAGCCATAACTGCTGCCACAAGCACACCAACAATAAGTGCCAGAACAAGAATAATCATAGGCTCAATAGCTGCCATAACTGTCTGGGTAGCCAGCTCAACTTCCTCATCATAGTAGTCTGCCAGTCGGGTAAGCATGCCTTCCAAGTCACCGGTCTCCTCACCGATTCGCGTCATGTGTGAAACCATAGGTGGAAACAATCCACACGCAGTAATTGGCTCAGACAGTGGAACACCCTTACTTACCTCTTCCCTCGCACTTTTCAGTGCTTTTTTGTAAAGAGCATTCTTCATGGTGTCAGCAGTGATACCAAGGGCTTCAATCATCGGAAGTCCAGAATACACTAGTGTTGAAAGTGTACGCGCATAGTTACTGGCCGCTGTCTTGATGTTTAGCTTTCCGAAAACCGGAATCTTTCTTGCGAGATTACCAAAGAACATCTGGCCGCTGTCAGTCTGCTTATAAAGCTTGATGGCAATAACAATTGCTGCTATGACAGCAATCACAATATACCAGTATCCGGTAACAAAATCACTCATCGCAACAACTGCCTTTGTGATGCCCGGCAGCTCTGTTCCCAGGTCATTGAACATCTCTGAGTAGCTTGGGATGACCTTTACAAGCATTACAATAACAACCGCAATAGCTACAATCACAACGATAATCGGATAAACTGCCGCTTTTTTTATCATGCCGTTAAGCTTTGCTGATTTCTCGAAGTGTGCAGACATTCTGTCAAAAGCTACATCAATCTTGCCGGATGCTTCTCCTGCCGCAACCATGCTCACCATGATGTCAGGGAAAACATTCGGGTATTTTTTGAGACCATCCGAGAGAGTCTCACCTTTTTGAATCTCGGCATGAACGCCTCTGATAGCTTTCGCCATGACCTTGTTCTCAGTCTGATCGGATAGCATATCCAGCGTATCAAGAATCGTAACACCGGCATTGACCATACTGGTGAACTGGCGGCAGAATACCGATAGGTCTCTCGGCTTTACCTTTCCTCCTACACTGAATGAGATTTCCTTGGTCAGTGCTGTTGCCTTGGTGAGGCTTATGACCATGTTTCCATCCATCTTAAGCTTATTTTTTGCCTCTGCTTCTGACTCGGCTACTATATTTCCTTTTCTTTCTTTTCCGCTCTGGTCTATAATCTGATATGTCCAGTCAGCCACTTTCTTCTCCTCCTTATCCCTATTCTGTGCAACCTCCAGATAAATTAAATCATAATTTATTTAAGACTCCACAACATTATACCATAATAGTAAAATACATACGATTATACTATCAGTAGTAAAGGTGCACACGACTAGCCATGCTTACCGGATCATGTGAATATGCCACAGCTGTCTCCGGTGCTATAAGCCCCTGACTGTAATACTGTAAAATACAGTCATCCATCATCATCATACCCTCTCTCTTTGAGGTCTGTATGATAGATGGAATCTGAAATGCTTTTGCCTCACGAATCAAATTTCGGATGGCATTATTGGCAAGAAGCACCTCAAATGCTGCAATTCGTCCGCCATTTACCATTGGAAGCAGATGCTGTGCAACAATTCCCTCCAAAACACCTGAGAGCTGTACTCGTATCTGCTGCTGCTGGTGTGGCGGGAAAACATCAATCATACGGTCAATTGCGTCAGCCGCACTGTTTGTATGAAGCGTGGAGAAAACAAGATGTCCTGTTTCTGCTGCTGTAATAGCTGTAGAAATAGTCTCAAGATCTCGCATCTCTCCTACAAGTATTACATCAGGATCCTGTCGCAGTGCCGCCCTTAGAGCTGCAGCATATGAGAGTGTATCCTTTCCAACCTCTCGCTGAGCCACTATCGAACGTCTCCTTGAGTGCAGGTACTCGATAGGATCTTCAAGCGTGATTATATTTTTGGAATCTCTTGCTGCAATGACATCTATAAGACTTGCCAGCGTAGTTGACTTACCACTTCCTGTAGCTCCTGTCACGAGGACAAGTCCTCTCATCTTTGTGGTAAGATTGACAACCGACTGCGGTATGCCAAGCTGCTGTGGTGTTGGCACATCATATGAGAGAATACGAAGTGCTGCTGCATATGAGCCTCTCTGTCTGAACACATTGGCTCTGACTCGTGAAAAGCCTTCCACCGAAAATGCGAAATCAAGCTCTCCCTTTTGCTTTAGCTCCTCTTTAAGCTCCTTAGGAACAATCGGAGAAAGCAGGTTGTCAGTCTCAAGATTGGTGAGCACCTGATTGCCCTGCGGGACAAGCGTTCCGTCAATTCTAAGCATAACCGGATTTCCTGGTGCGATATGTATATCCGATGAGTTCTGTTGCTGCGCTGCTTTTAAAATGTCTACTATCTGCATTTTCTTTTCCCCCTTAGTTTTCGAACGTGGTCTTTAACATTTCCTGGAATGAAGTAACTCCTTCGAGTACAAGCTTCTCTGCACTCTGTCTAAGTGTATGCATGCCCTCATCACATGCAGCCTTGTTTATATCCTCTATATCAACACCTTTTGAAATAAGTGACTTTATCTTTGGTGTTATGGTCATTATCTCATATATACCGATTCGTCCCTTGTAGCCTGTATTGGCACATTTTTCACAGCCACATGGCTCATAAATCTTTACCGGGCGGAATGCCGGTATATTCATAAAGGCCTTCTCATCCTCTGTCAACATATGCTCTTTCTTGCATGCCGGGCAGAGCCTTCTTACAAGTCGCTGTGCAATGATTCCCTTTACCGAATCCGCAAGCAGATAGCTTTCCACTCCCATGTCCTCCAGTCGTGAAATAGTACTTGCCGAGCTGTTGGTATGCAGTGTGCTGACCACAAGATGTCCTGTGATTGACGCCTGTACTGCAATCTGTGCTGTCTCCTGATCTCGAATCTCACCAATCATAATGATGTCCGGATCCTGTCGCAGAATGGAACGAAGTGCTGATGCAAATGTCAGGTCCGCCTTATTATTTACCTGTACCTGGTTGATTCCGTCTATATTGGCCTCGACCGGATCCTCAACCGTGATAATATTTACATCATCCCTGTTGAGCTCAGAAAGTGCCGTGTATAGTGTGGTTGACTTACCACTTCCTGTAGGTCCTGTAACAAGTATGATGCCGTTTGTATTCATCAGTATATGATCAAAGGCCTTAAGCTCTTCGTCTGAAAATCCCAGCTCCTTTTTATCTCTTGTAAGTGCCTTTTTCTGTGCAAGTCGCATAACGCACTTCTCACCGAATACTGTCGGAAGGATTGATACTCGGATATCATACTCTGTCTTGTCTATCTCCATAGTGATACGGCCGTCCTGTGGCTTACGCTTCTCTGAAATATCCATACCGCCTATGATTTTAAGTCGTGTAATAATTGCAGAAAGCAGATGTATACTATATGCCGCCTTCTCATAAAGTGCGCCATCAATTCTGTATCGCACCCTGACTTTATTTTCCAACGCCTCTATATGTATATCTGATGCCCTAAGTCTGGCTGCCTGCTCAATAATAGAGTTGACAAGCAGAACGACCGGAGAATTGTTTACATCCTTGCTGGTTGCTTCCTCAGCCTCGGCATTTTTCTGCTCACGCTCTTTTCTCTCCCTTGCATACTCCTGAGCCGCCTTCATGGCCTCTGTATCACCATAATATTTGTCGAGCGTCAAAAGTATATCTCTGCCTGTTGCTACCGCAGGCTCAGCCTGCAGATTTGTAACGATTGAAAAATCATCAAGCGCTACCATATCCATAGGATCAGCCATGGCCACATGCACTATATTGGCATTATTCTTGTCAAAGGCATATGGTATCATAACGTGCTTTCTGAGCACTGCCTCGCTGACAAGGCTTTGTACCTCCTCAGGTATGTTAAGCGCGCTCACATTCACAAGCTCAAGTCCAAGCTGCTGTGACAATGCCTTTGCTATCTCAAGCTCATTTGTGAACCCCAGCTCAATGAGCGTTTCTCCTATCTTCTTATGCTTTTCTTTAGCTATAGGCAGGGCTTTTTCAAGCTGCTCCTGAGTAATTACATTTTCGTTTATAAGCATATCCCCGATACGCTTTTTCTCACGTCTAAAAGCCATAGTGGCTCCCCCTCTTTCATCATTTAGTAAAATACTACCATTATGATAGCTGTATTTCAAGGGTATTTATATAAAATATACAATAAATTTAATTCAATACTAAAAAGTAATGATTCC